>Ga0209487_1001236_pt1 | contig 21846 bp, 21 predicted proteins | sample Poulit2012_FD_187524 | JGI IMG/M metagenome (GOLD analysis project Ga0209487, IMG submission 187524) | Agricultural soil microbial communities from Georgia to study Nitrogen management - Poultry litter 2012 (SPAdes) (version 2) | ecosystem: Environmental > Terrestrial > Soil > Agricultural land...
TTCACCCGGGGACTACCCCCATTGGACACCATGATTGGCCCGCGTGTCTTCTTGCTTCCGCACCGGTGTGTCGTGCGGCACGTCCGCCGGCCGGGTGGACCCCGGCCGGCGGGTGCGTCAGGACCGGGCTGCCGGCTCCTCGGACTTGCGGTACTCCAGCACCTGGTCGACGAGGCCGTACTCGAGGGCCTCGGTCGCGGTGAGGATCTTGTCGCGCTCGATGTCGTTGCGGACCTGCTCCACCGGCTTGCCGGAGTGGAAGGAGATCGTCTCCTCGAGCCACTCGCGCATGCGCAGCACCTCGCGGGCGTGGATCTCGATGTCCGAGGCCTGGCCGTAGCCGCCGCCCTGGAGGGCCGGCTGGTGGATCATCACCCGGGCGTTGGGCAGCGCGAGGCGCTTGCCGGGCGAGCCGGCGGCCAGCAGCACCGCGGCGGCGGAGGCGGCCTGGCCCAGGCACACGGTCTGGACCTGCGGCTTGATGTACCGCATCGTGTCGTAGATCGCCGTCAGCGCGGTGAAGGAACCACCGGGGGAGTTGATGTAGAGGGTGATCGGGTTGTCCGGGTCCGAGCTCTCGAGCACGAGCAGCTGGGCCATGACGTCGTCGGCGGACGCGTCGTCGATCTGGACGCCGAGGAAGATGATGCGGTCCTCGAAGAGCTTGGTGTAGGGGTCCTGGCGCTTGTACCCGTAGGCGGTGCGCTCCTCGTACTGGGGCAGGACGTAGCGGGCCGCGGGCGCCGCGGGGGCGTACCCGCCGGCGAAGGCAGAGCCGGCGAGGCTACCGGCGCGGGCGATGAACTGGGATTCGGTGCTCACTGGTGCTCCTGGGGTCGTCGGGGCCGCTACTTGCCGGTCGTTCCGCCGCCGCCGGAGACCGAGGCCGCGGACTCGACGACGTGGTCGATGAAGCCGTACTCGAGCGCCTCGGGGGCGGTGAACCAGCGGTCGCGGTCGGCGTCGCGGTTGATCTGGTCGACGGTCTTGCCGGTCTGCTCCGCGGTGATCTCGGCGAGCACGCGCTTCATGTGGAGGATGAGCTCGGCGTTGATCCGGATGTCGGTGGCGGTGCCGCCGATGCCGCCGGAGGGCTGGTGCATCATGACGCGGGCGTGGGGCGTGGCGTACCGCTTGCCCTTGGTGCCCGAGGAGAGCAGGAACTGCCCCATCGAGGCGGCCATACCCACGGCGACGGTGGCGACGTCGGGCTGGATGTACTGCATGGTGTCGTAGATCGCCATGCCGGCGGTCACCGAACCACCCGGGGAGTTGATGTAGAGGTAGATGTCCCGCTCGGGGTCCTCGGCGGCGAGGAGGAGCATCTGGGCGCAGATGGCGTTGGCGTTGTCGTCGCGCACCTCCGAGCCGAGCCAGATGATGCGCTCCTTGAGCAGGCGCTGGTAGATCGAGTCGTTGAGGCCCAGGCTGTTGCCCTCCTGGGCACCTCGTGGCTGCAGGCTCACGTGCACGCTCCCAATGGTCGTCGTCGGGGCTCCGCCGGACGGCCCCGGGGAGGGACCGCCGCGCGGCGATGTTCTTAGGACACTAACGCTGCTTCCGGCCGGATCCGTCCGCCCGCTGCGGGTTTTCGCTGTCGGCGCACCGACGCCGCGGGGGCGGTGCCCATCGGCACCGCCCCCGCGTGGAGTCACTCGGCGCTGGGCGCCGACTCCGCGCTCTGACCGGAGTCCGCGCTGTCGGCGCTCTCGCCCGAGTCGGCGCTCTGCGCACTCTGCCCGGCGTCCGCGTCCTCGCTCGCACCGCCCTGGGCGGCGGCCGCCGCGGCGGCGTCCTCCTCGTCGGAGCCGATGTACTCGCTGAGGTCGACCGGCTCACCGGCCGAGTCGACGACCTTCACCCGGCGCAGCGCCACGGCGAGCGCCTTGTTGCGGGCCAGCTCCCCGGCGAAGACCGGGATCTGGCCGGCCTCACCCGCGGACTGGATGAACTGGTTGGGGTCCATGCCGTACTGGCGCGAGGTGGACAGGAGGAACTCGAGGAGCTCGTTCTGCCCGACCTGCACCTCGAACTGCTCGGCGAGCGTGTCGAGGATGAACTGGTCGCGCATGGCCTTCTCGGTGTCCTCGCGGACCTCCTCGCCGTGCGGGTCGTCCTCCGGCTTGCCCTCGGCCTCCAGGTGCGCCTTGATCTCGGCGTCCACGGCGTTCTTCGGCAGCGGGAACTCGACGTCGGTGCGCAGCCGCTCGAGGAGCTGGTCGCGGGCCGCGACGGCGCGGTTGGCCTGCTTGTCCTTCGCCACCTGCTCGCGCAGGTCGGCGCGCAGCTCGTCGATGGTGTCGAACTCCGAGGCCAGCTCGGCGAACTCGTCGTCGGCCGCCGGCAGCTCGCGCTCCTTGACGCTGTTCACCGTGACGGTCACCTCGGCCTCCTTGCCGGCGTGCTCGCCGCCGACGAGGGTGGAGGTGAAGGTGGCGGTCTCACCGGCGCTCAGGCCGCGGATCGCCTCGTCGAGGCCCTCGAGCATGGTGCCGGCGCCCACCTGGTAGGAGGTGCCGGTGACCGAGTCGACCTCCTCGCCGTCCACGGTGGCCTTGAGGTCGATGGAGACGAAGTCGTCGTCGGCGGCGGGGCGGTCCACGCCGACGAGCGTGCCGAAGCGCTCGCGGAGGGCCTCGAGCCGCTGCTCGACGTCCTCGTCGGTCACCTCGACGGAGTCGACGGTGATCTCGTAGGTGCTCAGGTCGGGGAGCTCGATCTCCGGACGGATGTCGACCTCCGCGGTGAAGACGAGCTGGCCGCCGAGGGCGCCGGTGACGTTCGGGACCTCGGTGACATCGACCTCGGGCTGGCCGAGCGGCTTGATGCCGGTCTCGGCGACGGCGTCGCGGTACAGGCCGGGCAACGCGTCGTTGACGGCGTGCTCGATGACCGCGGCGCGCCCGACCCGCTGGTCGATGATGCGCGGCGGGACCTTGCCCTTACGGAACCCGGGGACGTTGATCTGCTCGCTGATGTGGGAGTAGGCGTGGTCGATGGTCGGCTTGAGCTCCTCGTAGGGCACCTCGACGGTGAGCTTCGCCCGGGTGGGCTCAAGATTCTCGACGGCGCTCTTCACTGCAATGCTCTCCACTCTTCGGTTCCGTAGGACGCCCCCGCACGGGGGAAGACGCGTGCCGTGCGTGCGTGAACCGAGGCAGGCGGCCGTGCGCACAGGCGCATTCCATCGTAGTGCACCGGCCCCACCCACCGCGACGCGGGGCTTCGGGCCGGCGGGTGATCTCCACCTCGCGGCCGCGCCGGGAGGCGGCGTCGCCTCCCGGCGTCCGGGCAGTGGCGCTCAGGCCTCGACGGAGGCCGGGGTCACCATGAGGGCGCGGTACTGCTCGTCGGTGAGCGTGTCGCGGTAGGTCTCGGCCAGGACCGCCCACCGCAGGGCGACCCGGGCGGGGCGGGAGAGGTCGGGCCGGGCGTCGCGTACGGCCTTGTCGATCGCAGCCATGTCCTCGCCGTGGCCGCCGAGGGCCAGCGCTCGCCTCCCCTGTGCGGCGTTCTCCTGGTCCACCACGGCAGGGCTGGTGAGGGCGGCGACATCCGCCGCGTCGAGGTGTTCGATCTGCTTGAGGATCGCTTCCAGTGCGGGACGGTAGGAACTCATCTCTCGTCTCTCCAATCGAAAGGTGTGCCCGACGAGGGTCGGGACGTCAGGTCCGCGCCGGCCGGACCGGCGGCGCCGGTGGTGCCGGCCGTCCGGCGTAGTTCGTCGTGATCGCGCGGGGCGCGCGGTGGGCTGCTGCCGGCGGGCGTCACGGCAGCGCGTCCCGGCCCGTGGGGCCCGGCGCGGCACCGGTCGCCGGCGGCCGAGGCAGTCACGAGTCGGGATGACAGGATTTGAACCTGCGACCTTCCGCTCCCAAAGCGGACGCGCTACCAAGCTGCGCTACATCCCGTCGGCCGGCAGGCCGCGCTTCGATTGTAGGCGACCCGGCGTCGACGGGTTACAATCACTGCTGCACGCCGGGCCTTCCCGGCGCGTGCGGGTGTAGCTCAATGGTAGAGCCTCTGCCTTCCAAGCAGATGGTGAGGGTTCGATTCCCTTCACCCGCTCCAGTCGGCAGCCGCGGCGAGGAGGCCACGGCCCTACCCGGGCAAGTGGCGGGACTGCCCGTCCGGTCACCCGTTCCGCTCCCGCCGACGTACGGCCACTCCCCCACCGGGTCCTGGCCGGGACACGTGGCGGCGACGTCGACCCCACGGGCAGACCGACGCCGTCGCGCAGCGACGTGCCGCGCGAGGTCGTGTCGTGGGCCGGCATGCTGCGCAACGCGAAACGGCCGCCACCCCGTGGGGTGACGGCCGCTGCTGAAGTCTGCGTCAGTCCGCGTACTCCAGGCCCTTCTGGTAGGCCTTCGCCAGGCGCCGGGGCACCTGGATCTCTCGGCCCTGGACGCGGACGGTCTGGAGCACGGTGGGCTCAGCCTTCCACTGGGACCGGCGAGAGCGGGTGTTGCTGCGGGACATCTTGCGCTTCGGAACTGCCATGCCCTGCCGCTCCTTTCGTGGTCGGGACGATTGCCGTCGTATACCTTGCCACGCCGGAGGCCGGTTTGACCAATGGTGGCGGCGGTGCACGGAGTGTGAGATTGCCCGCTCCTGCCCGGTGTGGGCCCACAATGGTCCCACCATGGACCTTCGCACCCTCGCCCGCGGCGTGACCACGACGACCGAGCTGGAGATCCGCCGCTCCCGCTTCATCACCTGGCTGCGCCGCGCCGACGACGAGGAGGCGGCCCGCGAGCTCGTCGAGGAGGCCCGCCACACCTACCCCGACGCCCGGCACCACTGCTCCGCCTTCGTCGTCCGGGTGCCCGGGGCGAACCTCGTGGAGCGGTCCTCCGACGACGGCGAGCCGGCCGGCACGGCGGGGATGCCGATGCTCGAGGTGCTCCGCGGCAGCGGGCTGGTCGACATCTCCGCCGTCGTCATCCGCTACTTCGGCGGCGTCAAGCTGGGCACCGGTGGCCTCGTGCGCGCCTACTCCGACGCCGTGCGGTCGGCGCTGGAGGAGGCGCCGGTGGTCGTCCTGCGCGAGAGCCGGCTCCACGCGGTGACCCTCTCCCACGCCGAGGCCGGCCGGGTGGAGTCGGAGCTGCGCGCTCTCGGCTTCACCGTCGACGACGTCACCTACGCCGAGCAGGTCACCCTCACCCTGGCGACCAATGACGACGGCGCCCTGACCTCCGCCGTCGCGGGCCTCACCGGGGGCGGCGCCGAGGTCCGGCCGGCGGGGTCACGGGTGGTGGAGCTGCCGGCCTAGGACCGGCGCAGCGACCCGGTGGGTCGCCTGCTCCGCGACGTGGACGGCGCCGAGCTCGACCGTCGCCCGGGGTGCACGTAGCACTGCTCGTGCGCGTCTGCGCCCTGACGTCGCGCCCCACGGCGATCAACGGTCGGCCAGCCCGGTGCGGAAGCTGTCGCGCACCGACAGCAGTGCGCCCCGCGGATCGGTGAGAGCAAGGAGTGAGGCGCCCAGCAGGATGTTGCGCACGTCGTCGGACGTGCTCCCGGTGAGGACGCGAGGGGTGACCACGAGAGCCGCGACGACGAGGGCGGCGACGGTGACACCACGGGTCACCAACGCTCGGGTCCGAGAGTCCCGCCACGCCACGGGCTCGGCCCGGGCGAGCTCGTCCCAACGGCCCTGGCAGGCCGCGGTGTAGCCGGCGATGAGCGACGCCCGCACGCGATCGTCCACCCCTGCGCCTCCGATCACCGTGGCGCCGGCAAGGCCGGCGAAAGCACCCGCGACCCGAAGGGCGTAGTCGCGCACTGCTTCGGCGACGATCGGCGCATTCCCCGGAGACGTCCCGCGCGACTCCCTGACCACGGTGTGCGCCGCTCGTTCCAGCTCGGCGGCCAACGAGGTGCGCACGTACGGGCTGAGCGGTGTGGCGACCCGCGTGACTGTGTAGACACCAGGCCCCTCACCGACCTGGTCGTACGGCATGTGAGCCCGCAGCACCGAGCCGTACAGGGCCAGCGCCAGACAGTCGCCCAGCGACGTGATGACCGCGTGACGGAGCCCCATGCGGAAGAGGGACTGGACGACCACGGCCGACACGCTCATCAGCAGGGCGCCCACACCGGCGAAGACGACGATCGAGGCGACGGCTGCGAGCGCGAACGCCGGATCGACAGAGAGCCAGACGAAGGGAGACACCGCCGCGAAGAGCGTCCACGACACACCGGCGACCACGAACCACGTCGCCTTCGTGCTGCCGAGCACCAGAAGGACGCCCGCTGTTCCGAGCAGGACCACACCGATGCCCACCAAGCCGCTGGTCAGCAGATACTGCTCGGTCGCCGCCGGGTCGCGGAAGACGGAGGCGTCGACGTCCCTCACTTCGCCCAGGACGAGGTAGCCCGCGACCGAGGCGATGAGGAAGGACGCTGTACCGGCCAGCGTGAACCAGGCGCGGCGACGGCGCACGGCATCGAGATAGGCGTCGTACGCGTCCTGTGTCGGCCCGCGGAGGTCCGTGGCCTCCCCGGCGTTCCCGCGCACGCCGTCGTCGTTGACGACGAGGTCGATGTGGAGCTGCACCAGCCGGCGTTCGTCCTCCTCCTGGCCGACGCGGTGGGGCTGGAGACCGGCGAGTGTGCGCCGAGCTCCGCGCACCACGTCGGTGATGCCCACGTCACAAGTGTGCTCCGCCGTCCATCTGACCGCCAGAACCGGGCGGCCTCACGCTGACATCTCATCGGCTCCGAGCACAGCGGACAGTCGTGGGGAACCGGACAGGCAGGGTAGGGCACTGCCGGCCGCGGCCGATCCGATGGCTGCGCAGGCCCGGGAGCGGTCGGCCGCCCGCCCGGTCGTTGTTCTAGTTGGGCTAGAGCAATACACTCTGACTGTGCTCATCCGCATCGACCCCGCCTCGCCCCAGCCGCTGTACGAGCAGCTGGCCGACCAGGTGCGCACCGCCGTCGTCCGCGGCGAGGTGGTCAGCGGGGAGCGCCTGCCCGCGGCCCGCGACCTCGCGACCTCGCTCGACGTCAACCAGCACACCGTGCTGCACGCCTACCAGCTCCTGCGCGACGAGGGCTTCGTCGAGCTGCGCCGCGGCCGCGGTGCCGTCGTCACCGCACGGGCCGTCGAGCACTACGCCCCCCTGCGCGCCGCGCTCGACGCCGTACGGAGGGAGGCCGGACGCCTCGGGCTGCCCCTGTCCGCCGCCGCCGCCATGCTCACCGCCGAGGAGCCCCGATGACCCGTACCCTGCCGCACCGCCGCCGCGCCTGGCTCCTCGGAGTCGTCGTCCCCGTGCTGGTCACGGCGGCCGGCTGGATCGTGGTCGCCGCGCTGCTCCCCCGCGTCCCGCGTCCGGCGGCCCTCCACTGGGGCCCCACCGGGGTGGACCGCACCGGCCCCCTCGAGGAGCTGCTGGCACCGATCGCGGTGATCAGCCTGGTCTCCCTCGCCGTCATGGCCGTCATCTCCCTCCGCACCGGGCGTCAAGCGCTCACCCGGCGCCTCACCCTCGGGCTGGCCGTGGGCCTGGCGACGATGTTCGCCGGCCTGGCGATCGTCCCCCTCGCCGTCCAGGTCGACGCACCCTCGGCGGCGGAGGCCGGGTCCCCCGACGCCGCGACGCTGGTCGCCATGGCGGTGGCCGTGCTCCTGGGGGCGGCGGGCGCGGCCCTGGCGGGCGCGGACCCGGCGGCACCGGCGGCGTCCCCCGTCCCGGACGACGCCGCCTCCACCGACCTGCCGCCCGGCGAGCGGGCGGTGTGGGTCAAGCAGGCGACCGTCGGCCGCACCGGCCGCACCGTGAGCCGGGTGGGCGCCGCCGCGCTCGTCGGCCTCGCCGTGCTCAGCGGCACGGTGAGCGGCAGCTGGTGGCTCGCCCCGCTCTTCCTCGCCCCGGTCCCCCTCGTGCTGCTCTTCCTCTCCTGGCAGGTCCGGGTCGACGCCACCGGGCTCACCGCCCGCGCGGCGCTGGGCCGCCCCCGGCAGCACGTCCCCGCCGCGGAGGTGGTCCGCGCCGACGTCGTCACGGTGGACCCGTTCGCGGAGTTCGGCGGCTGGGGCCTGCGGGTCTCCGCCGCCCTCGACGGCACCGTCGGGGTGGTCCTGCGCAAGGGGGAGGCGATCGCGGTCGAGCGCACCGGAGGCCGGCGCTTCGTCGTCACCGTCGACGACGCCGCCACCGGTGCTGCCCTCCTCAACACCTACGCCCAGCGGGCGCGCACCGCGCGGCCGGTCCGTGACGAGAGCACAGGCAGCGGGCCGCACCACGATTGATCGGCGCCGACCGCTGGTTTAGGGTTCACGTGACCGGGCCCACCGGGCCCTACGAGCAGCCGTGAGAGGAGATGCCGCAGCCGTGTCCGCGCTCGTCGTCCCAGCCTCCTCCACCTGCTGCTGCCGCTGTCTGTAGAGCGCCCGGCTCTAGCGTGCGGCAGTGCCGTATGCCAGGCGCTCCGCCCGCCACCAACGTCGGTGGCCCCTGCCCCTCCGACCCCCCTAGTGAAGGAACCCCCATGGCACGTATCTACGACGACGTCACCGCACTCATCGGCCGCACCCCGCTCGTGCGTCTCAACCGCCTCACCGAGGGCCTCAAGGCCACGGTCCTGGCCAAGCTGGAGTTCTACAACCCCGCCAACTCCGTCAAGGACCGGATGGGCGTCTCCATCGTGGACGCCGCCGAGCGGTCCGGTGCGCTGCCCCCCGGCGGCACCATCGTCGAGGGCACCTCGGGCAACACCGGCATCGCGCTGGCGATGGTCGGCGCCGCCCGGGGCTACAACGTCGTCCTGACGATGCCGGAGACGATGAGCAAGGAGCGGCGCGCGCTGCTCCGCGCCTTCGGCGCCGAGCTCGTCCTCACCCCCGGCGCCGAGGGGATGAAGGGCGCGGTGGCCAAGGCCGAGGAGATCGCCGCCCAGCGCAAGGGCGCCGTGCTGGCCCGCCAGTTCGCCAACGAGGCCAACCCGGCGATCCACCGGAAGACCACGGCCGAGGAGATCTGGAACGACACCGACGGCGAGGTCGACTACTTCGTCGCCGGGATCGGGACCGGCGGCACCATCACCGGCGTCGGCCAGGTGCTGCGTGAGCGCAAGCCCGAGGTGAAGATCGTCGCCGTCGAGCCGGAGGAGTCCCCGATCCTCAACGGCGGCCAGCCGGGACCCCACAAGATCCAGGGCATCGGCGCCAACTTCGTCCCGGAGATCCTCGACACCGCGGTCTACGACGAGGTCATCGACGTCAACTTCGAGCAGTCGATCGAGACGGCGCGCCGCCTGGCCACCGAGGAGGGCATCTTCGCGGGCATCTCCTCCGGTGCGGCCGTCACCGCGGCGCTCCAGGTCGCCGCGCGTCCGGAGGCCGAGGGCAAGACCATCGTCGTCATCGTCCCCGACTTCGGCGAGCGCTACCTCTCCACCCCGCTGTACGCCCACCTCACGGACTGACGTTGCACGACTCCAAGGTCAGGTTCTGGGTCCTCCTGCGGGAGGACCTCGAGGCTGCGCGCCGCGGCGACCCCGCGGCGCGCACCCTCCTCGAGGTGGCCCTGGGGTACCCGGGCGTCCACGCCCTGTGGGCGCACCGGGTGTGCCACCGGATGTGGCACGCGAGCCCGCTGCTCAAGCTGCCCGCGCGCCTGCTGTCCCAGCTGGTGCGGGCGCTGACCGGCGTGGAGATCCACCCCGCCGCGGTGCTCGGGCGACGGCTGTTCATCGACCACGGCATGGGCGTGGTCATCGGGGAGACCGCCGAGGTGGGCGACGACGTGGTCATGTTCCACGGCACCACGCTCGGCGGCCGGACGATGAGCAAGGGCAAGCGCCACCCGACGGTCGGTGACCGTGTCGTCATCGGGGCCGGGGCGAAGGTGCTCGGACCGATCACGGTCGGCGACGACGCCCAGATCGGGGCCAACGCCGTCGTCGTCAAGGACGTGCCGGCGGGGGCGGTCGCGGTGGGGGTGCCCGGCAAGGTCCGCGAGCGCCCCGCGGCGATCGACCCCTACGAGGACCCGGCGCTGTTCATCTGAGCCGCAGCCCGGCACCGCCGCCGGGCCGGAGGTCGACCCTCAGGCCGTGCTGGGGCGGCGCTGCTCGCGCGGGCACCAGAACACCCGGCGGCCGGCCATGACGTCCTCGGCGACCTTGCTGCCGCAACGCAGGCATGGACGCCCCGTACGGTGGTAGACGTACCAGCGGTCGTCCACCTCCTGCCGGTCCTCCGGCTCGGTGGTGACGATCCGGCCGGTGGCCACACCGTCGGCCATGAGGGCGGCGAGGTCGGCCCACAGGGCACGCAACTTCGCCGCAGAGACGGTCCGGCCGAGCCGGCGCGGGTGCAGCCGCGCCCGGTAGAGCGCCTCGGCGCGGTAGATGTTCCCCACGCCGGCGATGACGGACTGGTCCATGAGCAGCTCGCCCACCGGCCGCGCGCGCCGGCGCACGCCCGCGACGAACTGCTCGACGTCGCCGTCCTGACGCAGCGGGTCGGGTCCGAGCCGGGCGTGGACGGCGGCCTTCTCCTGCGGGCTGATCACCTCGCACGCGGTCGGGCCGGTGAGGTCGGCCACCCCGTGCTCCCCGAGCAGGCGCACGCGCACCGCCCCGCGCGGCGCGGGCGGGTGCCACTGCCCGTTCGCCGACGCCGCCGGCACGAGCCGGGCGGCGTCGTCCTCCTCGTCGTCCAGAGCGGGCAGGGCGACCTCCTCCTCGGCCACCCGACGACGCGGGGCGCCGATGGCGTGGGGAGCCTGGAAGGTGTGGTCCCCGGCGAAGGTCCACGAGCCGTACAGGCCCAGGTGGACCCGCAGCCAGCGCAGCGACTCGGGGTCGGACTCCCCGTCGGTCGAGAACCCCAGGAACAGGTGCTTGCCGTGGGCGTCGGTCGCCACCAGCCGGTGACCGTCGAGCAGCGCCGCGCCGTCGGCGAAGCGGCCCTGCGGGGAGGAGACGGCGAGCCGCTCGCCGTGGAGCAGCTCGTCGAAGGCGAGGGCGAGGCGGTGGATCGAGTGGCCTTCAGGCATCGCTGTCCTCCAGGGGGTCCCACAGGGCACGGGCGAGGTCGACCGCGCCTCCCGGCCGCAGCGGGGTGCCCTCGCTGCGGTAGTGGCGCGCGGCACGCGCGGTGAGGTGCTCGGGCAGCGTGCCGTCCGCCCGCACCACCCGCCACCATGGCACGGCACCGCCCTCGCGGGCCATGACGGAGCCCACCCGACGGGCCGAGCCGCGGCCGGTGCGCAGCCGGGCCACCTCCGCGATGAGGCCGTAGGTGGTGGCGCGACCGGGGGGCACGTCGTCGGCGATGTCCAGGACGAGCTCGCTCCAGTCGGTCACGCCCGTCATTCTTGCAAAATCCGCTCGCCGTCCCCGGACGGTCGCTGGGAGGATCGTCCGGTGACACAGACCCAGACCCACCCGCTGGAGATCCCGCTGCCCGCCGGTTACCGGATGGGCGAGCTCCACCACGTCGACGACCGCGACACCATGACCGACCTCGACCGGTGGGCCTTCGCCTTCGACCTCGCGCCCGAGGACGAACGGGTGGTCGTCTGGACCCTGGAGCCCGGCCGGATCGTCGGTGTGTGGCACGAGCGGGCGGAGGGCGCCGCGCTCGCGGCGATGCACGCCTCCTACGCCTTCCAGGTGCAGGTGCCGGGCGGACGGCGGGTGCCGGGGGCGGGCCTCACCTGGGTCGGGGTCCACCCGGGCCACCGCCGCCGCGGCCTGGGCCGGGCCATGCTGCACGCCCACCTGCGCCGCTGCCGCGAGCGCGGCGAGGTCGTCTCGGTGCTCAACGCCGCCGAGAGCGGCATCTACGGTCGCTACGGGTACGGCATCGCGAGCCACCGCACCTCGGCCACCATCGGTCGGGGCGCCGAGCTGCGTGCGGTGCCCGGCAGCGACACGCACGTCGTCGACTTCGAGACCCTCGACCCGGCGCGGCACAGCGACGTCGTCGAACGGGTCCACGGCGCCGTCGTCCGACCCGGGTGGATCACCCGCGACACCCCCGAGCTGCGGGCGGGGCACCTGGTCGACTGGCCCTCGGTCCGGCGGGATGCCGAGCGCAGGCGCATCGCCCTCGTCCGCGACGCCGGCGGCGAACCCCGCGGTTACGCCCTGTTCCGCCGGAAGGAGAAGTGGGGGGAGGAGGGCCGGCCCGAGGGCACCGTCCGCGTGCACGACGCCCTGGCACTGGACGCCGCGGCCGCCCGGGCACTGTGGGGCGCGCTGCTCGACCTCGACCTCATGGGCAGCGTCGAGGTGCACAACCTGGCACCCGACGACGCGCTGTTCGGGCTGCTCACCGAGCTGCGTGGCACCAAGCAGCGGCTGCACGACGACGTCTGGCTGCGGATCCTCGACCTGCCGGCGGCGCTGCGCGCCCGGGGGTACGCGGGCCCGGTGGACCTCGTGCTGGACGTCGTCGACCCGCTCGTCCCCGACAACGCCGGGCGCTGGCACGTGCGCGGCGGCCCGGACGGGGCGGAGGTCTCACGCACCGAAGCCCCCGCGCACCTGTCGATCGGCATCGCCGACCTCGGTGCCGCCTACCTGGGCGCGACGTCGCTCACCGCCCTCGCGGCCGCCGGACGGGTCACCGAGCGGGTGGCCGGGACGCTCCTGCCGGCCGCGGCCGCCTTCGCCTGGCCCGTGGCCCCCAGCACCGGCTGGGGCTTCTAGCCGGCCGGGTCGGAGACCTCAGCGCTGCTCGTACGCCGCGAGCTGGTCGATGCGGCGCTGGTGGCGCTCCGCACCGGAGAACGGCTCGGCGATGAAGGCCTCGACGAAGGCGATCGCGTCGTCCACCGAGTGCTTGCGTGCGCCCAGGGAGATGACGTTGGCGTCGTTGTGCTGTCGAGCCAGCTTGGCGGTGTCGAGGTCCCACACGAGCGCCGCGCGCACTCCGCGCACCTTGTTCGCCGCGATCTGCTCGCCGTTGCCGGACCCGCCGAGGACGATCCCCAGGCTCCCCGGCTCGGCGACGACGGCCTCCCCCGCGGCGAAGCAGAAGGCCGGGTAGTCGTCCTCGGCGTCGTACTCGTGAGCCCCGTGGTCCACGACGTCGTGCCCCCCGGCGGTGAGGTGCTCGACAAGGGCGGACTTGAGCTCGAAGCCGGCGTGGTCGGCGGCGATGTGGATACGCATGGTCCTATCTTGCCGTGCCGCCGGGGCAGGTCGGTCATCGCACCGCCTGCGACGCCGTCCCCGGGCTCCCGTATCGTCGGGGCATGACGACGAACGAGACGACCACCCGGATGTCGTTCGAACAGGCGATGGACCGCTCCGTCCGCCCGCAGGACGACCTCTACCGCTTCATCAACGGCACCTACCTGCGCGAGCACGAGATCCCCGCCGACCGGGCCCGGGACGGTGCCTTCATGGTGCTGCGCGACCTGTCCGAGCAGCGGGTGCGCGACATCATCACCGATGCCGCCGCCGACCCGGACGCCACCGGTGAGGCCAAGAAGATCGGTGACCTGTACGCCTCGTTCATGGCCGAGGACCGTATCGAGGCGCTGGGGACCGCACCGCTCCAGGCCGACCTCGAGCTCTTCACCGCCGCCCGCGAGAAGGACGCCTTCGCCCGCGCGATGGGCGCGCTCGCCCAGACCGGTGTGAGCGGGGCGGTCCCGCTCTTCGTCGACACCGACTTCAACGACCCGGACCGCTACACCGTCTTCTTCTGGCAGGGCGGGCTGGGCCTGCCGGACGAGTCGTACTACCGCGAGGACATCCACGCGGAGGTCCGCTCGGCGTACGTCGCCCATGTCGCGACCATGCTCGAGCTCTCCGGTCTCGTCACCGCCGACGAGGCGATGGGCGCCGCGCAGCGGGTGATGAACGTCGAGACCCGCCTCGCCGCCGGGCACTGGGACAAGGTCAAGGCCCGCGAGGCCGACCTCCTCAACAACCCGCGCACGTGGGCCGAGATCGTCGAGTCGGCGCCCGGCTTCCCGTGGGAGACCTGGCGCGAGGCGCTGGACCTGCCGGAAGGGGCGGTGGACACCGCGATCGTCGGCATGCCCTCCTACCTCACCCACTTCGCCCGGACGTGGGAGGAGCTGGACGCCGACTCCCTGCGGATGTGGCTGCTGTGGCACGTCGTCTCCGCGCGGGCCCCGTACCTGCCGGCGGCGTTCGTGGAGGAGAACTTCGACTTCTACGGCCGCACCCTCACCGGGCAGCCCGAGCTGCGCGAGCGGTGGAAGCGGGGCGTCGCGCTCGTCGAGGGCGCGATGGGCGAGGCGGTCGGCAAGATCTACGTCGAGCGGCACTTCCCGCCCGAGCACAAGGCGCGGATGCAGGAGCTGGTCGACAACCTCATCGAGGCCTACCGCCGGTCCATCACCGAGCTGGACTGGATGGGTGAGGAGACCAAGCAGCGTGCGCTGGAGAAGCTCGCCGCGTTCACCCCGAAGATCGGCTACCCCGACCGGTGGCGCGACTACTCCACCCTGGAGATCGACCCGACCGACCTGCTCGGCAACGTCCGCCGCGCCGAGCTGTTCGAGACCCGACGCAACCTCGCCAAGCTGGGCCGGCCGATGGACCGCGACGAGTGGTTCATGCCCCCGCAGATGGTCAACGCCTACTACAACCCGACGATGAACGAGATCGTCTTCCCGGCGGCCATCCTCCAGCCCCCGTTCTTCGACATCGACGCCGACGACGCGTGGAACTACGGCGGCATCGGCGCGGTCATCGGGCACGAGATCGGCCACGGCTTCGACGACCAGGGCAGCAAGTACGACGGCACCGGGCGCCTGCACGACTGGTGGACCGACGAGGACCGCGCCGAGTTCGAGGCCCGCACCAAGGCGCTCATCGCCCAGTACGACGCCTTCTCCCCCGCCCAGCTCAACGGGTCGCACCACGTCAACGGGGCGCTGACGATCGGGGAGAACATCGGTGACCTCGGCGGCCTGACGATCGCGATCAAGGCCTACGACATCGCGCTGCGCAAGCAGGGCCGCGACGGGCTGCACGACGCTCCGGTCATCGACGGGCTCACCGGCCTGCAGCGCGTCTTCTACTCCTGGGGCCGCATCTGGCAGCAGAAGGCCCGCGACGAGGAGGTCATCCGCCTCCTGACGATCGACCCGCACTCGCCCAACGAGTTCCGCTGCAACGGTGTGGTCCGCAACCTCGACGCCTTCCACGAGGCGTTCGACGTGCGGCCGGGCGACGGCCTGTACCTGGCGCCCGAGGAGCGCGTGAAGATCTGGTGACGGGCGGCGTCCGGGGCGGCACCGAGCCCGCCCCGGACGCCGGTCGCGCCGGCGACGGTGCGGACCGGGACGGTCCCCTCACCGGCGGGCGGTGCCGCCGTGCCCCGCTCCGGCAAGCGCCGCGAGCCGTGCTCGACGGCGTCACCCGACCGAGGCGTCGCCTGACACCCCCGCCCACCTCGGGGTCAGAACAGGCGGTAGCTCGCCCGCGCCACGGTGAAGCCGTACCCGGACTCGTCGTGCCGGCAGGTGACGCCGGACTCGGCGCTCTCGCAGGTGTAGCCGTGCGCGGACGTCGTCTCCCCGTAGTCGAGGGTGGGCACGCCCCCGGCGACGACGAACGGGTCGCAGGGCATGGAGGCACCCGCCGGCTCCACCCGCAGGTGTCCCCCGGCGGCGTCGTCGTCGCACGACGCGGCGTCCTTCGGGTCGTAGTCGAAGCGGCGGATGAGGCAGTCGGTGCTGTCCGCCGTGAGGGCGCACAGGATGTTGCCCGAGGGTGAGGCGAAGTACTGGGGCTCGGCGTCGGTCGGTTCCTCCGTGCTCTCCTCCGGCCCCGCGGCGGACGTCTCCGACGTCGGCACGGACTCGTCGGGTGCGTCGGTGGTGGCCGCTGGGGACGTGGTCTGCTGCGCCCCGCGCTCCCCCTCCCCGCCGGTCAGCCTGCCGACCAGGAGGACGACGAAGAGGAGCACGAGGGCGCTCACCACGACGATGAGCAGGATCTGCGGCGGCGTCAGGCGCTGCTGGCCGGCCGGTTGCGACATGGACCTTCCCGTCTCTCGACAACGGCGACACGGTACCCACCGCAGGCCCAGGACGGAAAAGGGGGTCGTCAGGCGGGCCGGGAACCGAAGACCGCGGTGCCCACCCGGACCATCGTCGCACCGGCCGCGACGGCGATCTCCAGGTCCCCGCTCATGCCCATCGACAGCTCGCGGGCCTCGGCGGTGCCCGGGGCCCCGCTGGCCACGACGTCGTCGCGCAGCTGTGCCAGGTGCTCGTAGGACGCGCGGACGACGTCGACGTCGTCGGAGTTCGCCCCGATCGTCATGAGACCGCGCAGCCGCAGATGGGGCAGCGTGCCCACGCCGATGGCGAGCTCGACCGCGCCCTCGGGGACGACGCCTGCCTTGGTCGGCTCTCCGGAGGTGTTGACCTGGACGAAGACGTCGAGCACCCGCCCGGCGTTGCCGGCCAGCCGGTCGAGCCGCTCGGCGAGCGCGAATCGGTCCACGCTCTGCACGCAGGTGACGAGCGGGACGACCTTGGTCGCCTTGTTGGACTGGAGCCGGCCGATGAAGTGCATCTCGTGCTCGTACTCCACCAGGCCGGGTGCGGTCGCGACGAGCTCCTGAGCGCGGTTGTGTCCCAGCAGGGTGGCGCCGGCGCGGATCGCGTCCTGCACCAGGTCCACGGGCTGGGCCTTGACCGCGAGGAGGAGCCGGACCTCACCGGGGTCCCGTCCGACGACCCGGGCGGCCGCCGCCACCCGCTCCCTGACCGCCGAAAGCCGCGTCGCCAGCTCGCTGTTCACGCCCCGACGATAGCGCGCGCGTCACCCTCCCCCGGAGCCGTGTCCTGCCGGGCGCTGTGCCGTTCGAGGAACTCGTAGACCTCGGTGTCGTCCACGCCGGGGAAGGTGCCCGGCGGGATGGCGGCGAGCAGGTGGGAGTGCGCCCGCGCGCTGGGCCAGGAGACCCCCGCCCAGCGCTCGGCGAGCTCGGCGGGCGGGCGCCTGCAGCACGCCGGGTCGGGGCACTGCGAGCGGGCCCGCACGGTGGTCTCGCGGCCCTGGAACCACCGGGCGTGCTCGAACGGGACGCCGACGTCGATGGCGAAGTCGCCGTTGCTCGTCTGCTCGACGTGGGTGGTGCACCAGTAGGTGCCGCGCCCCATGTCGGTGTACTGGTGGTGGGTGGCGTACCGGTCGGCCTTGTGGAAGACCGCCCGCGAGGCCCAGTACCGGCACACCACCTGGCCCTCGATGGCGCCGGTGACGTCGGTGGGGAAGGTGACGTCGTCGTTCTCGTAGGCCTTGTAGATGACCCCGTCCTCCCCCACCCGCAGGAAGTGGACGGGGATGTCGAGGTGCTCGGTGGCGAGGTTGGTGAACCGGTGGGCGGCGGTCTCGTAGGAGACGGCGAAGGCGTCACGCAGGTCGTCGATGGCGAGCATGCGCTCCGCCTTGGCCTCCTGGAGGAACTCCACGGCCGCCCGCTCCGGGACGAGCAGCGCGGCGGCGAAGTAGTTCACCTCCACCCGCTGGCGCAGGAAGTCGGCGTAGCTCGTGGGCTCGACGTGCCCGAGGGCCACGTGGCCCAGCGACTGCAGGACGATGGTGCGCGGGTCGCGGCCGGCCTGCGAGGTGACCGGGAGGTAGATCCGCCGGTTGCGCCGGTCGATGATCGACCGGGTGGAGCGGGGCAGGTCGGGGACGCGTTCGACGGTGAAACCGAAGTGGCGGGTGACAGCGCCGACACCGCGGTCCGTCAGGGGTCCCGAGCGGTGCCCGACGGCCTCGGCGACCCGTCCGGCGACGTCCTCGATCTCGGTGAAGTAGTTGTTCCGGGCCCGCATCGACGCCCGCAGCTCGGCGTTCGCGCGGCGCGCCTCCTCCGGGGTCGCCGCCCGCACCGCGGTGGCGCGGGCCAGCTCGCGGTGCATCCCGACCAGCGCCTCGAGCACCTCGGTGGGCAGCGTGGCGTTGGGCTTGACGACCGGCAGCGCGAGCGCCGCGTAGTGCGGGGTCGACTGCGCCCGGGCCAGCTCGAGCTCCAGCGCGGCACGCCGCGAGGGCGGCTCGGGTCGGAGCAGCTCCTCCACCGGGACGTCGAGGGCACGGGCGATGGCGGCGAGCAGCGCCAGCCGCGGCTCGCGCCGGCCGTTCTCGATCTGCGAGAGCAGCGACGGGGCCCGGTCCACCCGCTCGGCCAGCTGCGCCAGGGTCAGGCCGCGGGTGCGGCGGGCGTGGCGGATGCGCGGCCCGAGCACTGCGAGGTCGATGCCGTCGTCGTCAGGTGTGCCGTCCGTCACTTCTTCTCCCCAGGTGAATATTCACGGAACTTCACACAGACTAGCCCTGGATGTGCTTCGCGTCACTCCCTCAAGGTGTAGGTACGCAGTTGTTCACCCGGCGCCACGGCCGGAACCACGAGGAGAGACCGATGACCACGACGCTGAGCACCCACCCCGAGACCGACACCTCCGTCTCCGCCCGGATCCGCACCGAGGCCGCCGAGCTGGCCCGGGACTGGGCGAGCAACCCCCGGTGGGCCGGCATCCGCCGGGACTACAGCGCCGAGGACGTCGTGCGGCTGCGCGGCAGCGTCCGCGAGGAGCACACCCTCGCCCGTCGCGGCGCGGAGCGGCTGTGGGAGCTGCTCCACACCCGGGAGTACGTCCACGCGCTGGGCGCGTTCACCGGCCTGCAGGCCACCCAGATGGTCCGCGCCGGGCTGGAGGCGATCTACCTGTCCGGCTGGCAGGTGGCCGCCGACGCGAACTCCGCCGGCCAGACCTACCCCGACCAGTCGCTCTACCCGGTGAACTCGGTCCCCTCGGTCGTGCGTCGCATCAACAACGCCCTGCTGCGGGCCGACGAGATCTCCTTCTCCGAGGGCACCGACCCCGGCTTCGACTGGCTCGCCCCGATCGTCGCCGACGCCGAGGCCGGCTTCGGCGGCCCCCTCAACGTCTTCGAGCTCACCAAGGCTCTCGTCACCGCCGGTGCCGCCGGCGTGCACTTCGAGGACCAGCTCGCCTCGGAGAAGAAGTGCGGCCACCTCGGCGGCAAGGTGCTCGTCCCGACCTCCCAGCACATCCGCACGCTGAGCGCGGCGCGGCTCGCCGCCGATGTCCTCGGCGTCCCGACCATCATCATCGCCCGCACCGACTCCGAGGCAGCGACCCTCATCACCAGCGACGTCGACCCGCGCGACGCGGCCTTCACCACCGGGGAGCGCACCGCGGAGGGCTTCTACCGCACCACGCCCGGGATCGACGCCGTCGTGGCCCGCGCGCTGGCCTACGCGCCCTACGCCGACCTCATCTGGGTCGAGACCGCCACGCCGGACCTCGGCCTGGCGCGCCGGGTCGCCGAGGCGGTGCACGCGCAGTTCCCGGGCAAGATGCTCGCCTACAACTGCTCGCCGTCCTTCAACTGGAAGGCGCACCTGACCGACGAGGAGATCGCCGTCTTCCAGCGCGAGCTCGGTGCCCTGGGGTACAAGTTCCAGTTCATCACCCTGGCCGGGTTCCACCAGCTGAACTACGGCATGTTCGAGCTTGCCCACGGGTACGCCCGCGAGGGCATGACCGCCTACGTCGACCTCCAGGAGAAGGAGTTCGCCGCGGAGGCCCGCGGCTACACCGCCACCCGCCACCAGCGGGAGGTCGGCACCGGCTACTTCGACCTCGTGTCCACCACGCTCAACCCCGAGAGCGACACCCTCGCCCTGCGCGGCTCCACCGAGGAAGCGCAGTTCTGAGCGCAGCGGGCGGCGCCGCCTCGCCGCGGCGCCGCCCCCGCTCGGGCGCGCCCCACCCCTGACCTGCAAGGACCTGCCATGCCCACCCAGACCGTCTCCCCGTACCGCTACCACCGTCCCCTCACCCCGCCGTCGGCGCCGACACCGCCGTCCGCAGGGGGCGAGGTCCCCACCCCCGTCGTGCGCCGCCGGCGGCGCCGCGAGCGGCTGCCCTTCGGCCTCGACGGGACAGTGCGCACCACCGTGCACGCCCCGACGACGCCGGACACCGAGGCGATCCTCACCCCGCAGGCGCTGGCGCTGCTCACCGAGCTGCACCGCAGGTTCGCCGGTCGGCGCGCCGAGCTCCTCGAGCTGCGGCAGCGGCGGCGCCGGGAGCTCGCCGAGGGCGGCACGCTGGACTTCCTGCCCGAGACGCGGCACATCCGCGAGGACCCCACCTGGCAGGTGGCACCGCCGGCGCCCGGCCTGGAGGACCGTCGCGTCGAGATCACCGGCCCCACCGAGCGCAAGATGACGATCAACGCGCTCAACTCCGGTGCCCAGGTGTGGTTGGCGGACCTCGAGGACGCGAACACCCCGCACTTCGACAACGTCATCGCCGGCCAGGTGAACCTGCGCGACGCGATCCGGCGCACCATCACCTTCACCTCGCCCGAGGGCAAGGAGTACCGCCTGCGGGACGGCGACCTGCCCACCATCGTCGTGCGGCCGCGCGGCTGGCACCTCACCGAGAAGCACCTGCGCTTCGACGGCCAGCCGATGTCGGCCAGCCTCGTCGACTTCGGTCTCTACATGGCGCACAACGCGCACGCGCTGCTCAGCCGGGGGGTGGGCCCCTACTTCTACCTGCCGAAGCTCGAGAACCACCTCGAGGCGCGGCTGTGGGACGACATCTTCACCTTCACCGAGGAGCAGCTGGGCATCGAGCGCGGCACCATCCGCGCCACCGTGCTCATCGAGACCATCACCGCAGCGTTCGAGATGGAGGAGATCCTCTACGAGCTGCGCGAGCACAGCGCGGGCCTCAACGCAGGCCGCTGGGACTACATCTTCTCCCTCATCAAGAACTTCCGGGAGCGCCCCGACATGGTGCTGCCGGACCGGGCAGAGGTGACGATGACGGTCCCGTTCATGCGCGCCTACACCGAGCTGCTCGTGCGTACCTGCCACCGGCGCGGCGCCCACGCCATCGGCGGCATGTCGGCCTTCATCCCGACCAGGGACCCGCAGCGGGACGAGGAGGCGTTCGCCCAGGTGCGCGCCGACAAGCAGCGTGAGGCGGACGACGGGTTCGACGGATCGTGGGTGGCCCACCCGGGCATGGTCCAGACGGTGCGTGCGGTCTTCGACGCCACCCTCGGCTTCACCCCGAACCAGATCAACCGCAAGCGCGAGGACGTCACGGTGACGGCCGCCGACCTCCTCGACATCGGCCCGGGCCGGGTGACCCGAGAGGGCCTGCGGACGAACGTCGCGGTCGCGCTGCGCTACCTCGAGGCGTGGCTCGGCGGCCGGGGGGCGGTGGGCATCTTCGGTCTCATGGAGGACGCTGCCACCGCGGAGATCTCCCGCTCCCAGGTGTGGCAGTGGATCCGCCACGGCACCCGGCTCGATGACGGCACCACGGTGACCCGCGAGCTGGTCCGCTCGGTGCTCCGGCGCGAGCACGAGGCGCTCGTCCTCGAGGCCGGCCCCGACGGCGAGCGCATCGAGCGGATCGGCCAGGCCGTCGGGCTCTTCACCGAGACGGCGCTGGGCGAGGACTACCCCGCGTTCCTCACCATCCCGGCCTACGCACGCCGGGTCGACTGACACCTCGCCGTCCCGGTCCTGCGGGCAGGACGGAGCGGGCCCTCCCCCGGGCGGGGAGGGCCCGCTGTGTCGGGATGAAGGACGGGGCGCCTGCCCTCCCTGCTCCCCGCCTGCCGGCCGCGGGACGGGCACACCCCGTCGCGGCGGTGCGCCCGCGCGCACAGGGACGGGAGGTGCGGACCGAGGGTACGCGGTGCGGGCGGGACCGTCCGCGAACGCGCCGGGCGAGGCCGTGACGGACGACCGGCCCCTCAGGGGACGCGGTGGGTCCAGGCCTCGGTGAGGAACTTCGTGCGCATGAGCTCCTCGGCCCG
>Ga0209487_1001237_pt1 | contig 21843 bp, 24 predicted proteins | sample Poulit2012_FD_187524 | JGI IMG/M metagenome (GOLD analysis project Ga0209487, IMG submission 187524) | Agricultural soil microbial communities from Georgia to study Nitrogen management - Poultry litter 2012 (SPAdes) (version 2) | ecosystem: Environmental > Terrestrial > Soil > Agricultural land...
ATGCCCATCGTTCCCGACGGTTCGGGCGACGACTTCGGCGACAATCCCGTCGGCACCGGCCCTTACATGTTCGATTCGCTGGTACGCGACGACCGCCTGACCGTGAAGGCCTACGAGAACTACTGGGGTGGTGCACCGAGCATCGAAACGCTGGTGTTCCGCCCCATCCCCGAGGACGGCACGCGGCTGCTGGCCTTCGAGGCCGGTGAGATCGATGTAATGCAGGCTCAGCCAGTTCCGGCCGAGCTGCCCCGCATTGAGGAAGACGAGCGGTTCGTCGTCGACCGGTCCGGCGGCACCGGCTACACCTACGTGGGCATGAACGTCAACTCGGAACCCCTGAACGACGTGCGCGTGCGGCAGGCAATAAGCTACCTGCTGCCCCGCGAGGCGATCGTCGAACGGATCATGAACGGCATTGGCCAGCCCGGCATAAACATGCTGTCCCCCGAGATGGCCTGGTTCGACTCCTCCACTGAGGGGTACAGCTACGACCCCGAGCGGGCGCGCGAGCTCTTCGCAGAGGCTGGCGTAGCCGAGGGAACGCGCATCAGGCTGCACACCAACGAAAACCCTGTCCGGATGCAACTGGCCGAGATCCTTGAGTTCGAGTTGTCGCAGCTGGGCATCGAGCTTGCAGTGACCATTGAAGAGTTCGGAGCGTTCCTCGAGCGCGTGCAGACCACCGACGATTTCGATCTGTTCATCCTTGGTTGGAGCGGCCAGCTGGATCCGGACCGCGCCATGATTCGCCAGTTCACTACCGACGGCAGCGCCAACTACACGAAGTACTCCAACCCGCGCGTCGATGAGCTGCTCAACCAGGGCAGGCTCGTGGACCCCACCAGCCAGGAGTCGCTCGACCTCTACTTCGAGGCACAGGCGATTGTCCTGGAGGAGGCTCCCTACGCCTACGCCTTCTACACGGAAGAGATCGCCCTGATGCACCCTTACGTGGGCGGCTGGTCCGTTCACCCCTACGGTGCGGCGACCTACCAGAACGCACACCTGATCACCAAGAACCAGTAGCAACGAGGTTCCCGTAAGGCCGCATAGCGGCAGGCCCTTTGGCCGTGGGGAGCCCGTTCCGGGCTCCCCACGACTTCAAATCTTACTCGGGGTAAATATTGCTTCAGTACATTGCCCAGCGCATCTATTCCCTGGTGTTCATCCTGCTAGGCGTGTCGCTCATCGTCTTCGCGATGGTGCACTTCGCGCCCGGCGATCCCATCCGGATCATGCTGGGCGACGACGCCGAACCACAGGAGGTCGAGCGGCTCAACCAGCTCTATGGCTTCGACCAGCCGGCCCACATCCAGTACACGCGCTGGCTGGCAAGGGCGGTGCAAGGGGACCTTGGACAATCGATCCGGCAGCGTGTCCCCGTCACCGAACTGATCACGGAGCGTCTTGGCGCTACGGTCGAGCTGGCGATCGCCAGCCTCCTGGTTGCCATCCTCATCGGCGTACCCCTGGGGGTGATAAGCGCTGTCCGGCGCAACACCTGGGTCGACTTCGGCAGCATGATCGCCGCCCTCGTAGGGGTTTCGGCGCCCAACTTCTGGATTGGCCTGATCCTACTGGCCAATGTCGCCCTGCACGTCGGCTGGATACCCCTCTTCGGCCGCGGCCCAGCATTCACGGAGGCGGTTACCGCAGCGGTGACGCAGGGCAACTTCAGCCTCCTGTGGGACAGCCTCCGCTACCTGCTCCTGCCGGCAATCACGCTGGGCACGAGCATCATGGCGCTCATCACCCGCCTCACCCGGGCCAGCCTGCTCGAGGTCCTGGGCCGCGACTACGTTCGCACAGCGCGCGCCAAGGGTCTCATAGGCTGGCTGGTCGTCTACAAGCATGCGCTTCGCAACGCACTCCTGCCGGTCGTGACCATCATCGGCGTGCAGTTCGGCTCGCTGCTGGGCGGCTCCATCGTGGTCGAAGCGGTGTTCGCCTGGCCGGGTGTAGGCCGCCTGATCATCAACTCGATAAGCCAGCGTGACTTGCCCATCGTGCAGGGTTCGGTTCTTATGCTGGCGGCCGTTTTCGCGCTGGTGAACCTGCTGGTGGACATCAGCTACTCGTTCTTCAACCCGAGGATCCGTTATGCCTGATCACCGGAGAAAATCTTGAGCGCGACCAGTGTCAGAGCGGCCGCCGCAGCCACGCATCAGGAGCCGCGGGCTCGGAACAGCACGTGGCGCAAGCTGCTGCGCAACCGGAACGTCGTCGTCGGTTCGGTACTCATCCTCCTGCTTGTCCTCACAGCCGCCGTAGCGCCCTGGATTACACCGATGGACCCGCTGCGCCAGAACATCTGGGAGAGCTACACCGCCCCGCAGGGCTTCTTCGTCGACGGCGCGTTCAACACCCAATACGTACTCGGTGCAGATGAACTGGGCAGAGACCTCCTGTCCAGGCTCATCATGGGCACCCGCGTTTCCCTGCTGGTCGCCCTCATCGCGACAGCTATCTCCCTGGCGGGCGGGGTAATCCTGGGCGCGATCGCCGGGTACGTGGGCGGTCTCGTCGACAATGTGATCATGCGCGTAATGGACGTGCTGCTGGCACTTCCAGGCATTCTCCTGGCGATAGCCATCGTCGCAACATTTGGCCCCAGTATCGTCAACGTGATGCTGGCCATCGCCGTCGTACGCATTCCGGCTATGGCGCGCGTAGTGCGCTCGGAGGTACTGGCCCTGCGCGAGGAGGAGTTCGTCGAGGCCAGCCGGGCGCTGGGCATCTCCCCCATGCGCATCCTCTTCAGGCACATCCTCCTCAACGCCTGGGCACCGGCCCTGGTGATCGCGACCCTGGGCATGGGCACGGCCATCGTCGCCGAAGCATCGCTCAGCTTCCTTGGCCTGGGCACTCAGCCGCCGCAAATCAGCTGGGGCCGCATGCTCTCTGTGGGGCGTGAAGCGATCCGGTCCGCGCCGCACGTGACCCTCTACCCGGGGCTGGCGATCACCTTCACCGTCCTCGGTTTCAGCCTGCTGGGTGACGGCCTGCGCGACGTATTCGACCGCCGGCTCGCCGACACCTGATCCCGCCCCAATCCAGACCGCCTTGCCTGCCGGCACACCAACCGGCAGGCCCTTTGCTGGTTGACGCGCAACCTCTCTACGTACTATGGTTCATTACATGAGTAACGCACCCAGGGAGGCGACGAGGTGGCGCAGTTCGATGACGGCACCCCCATCTACCGGCAAATTGCCGAACAGATAGAGGCACAGATCCTGAGCGGCGCCCTCCGGGAAGGGGAGCAGGTGATGTCCACCAACCAGTACGCAGCGTTCTACCGGATCAACCCGGCAACGGCGGCGAAGGCGTTCCAGCAACTGGCAGAGAACGGCATCCTCTACAAGAAACGCGGCATCGGCATGTTCGTCGCCGAAGGAGCCCCCGAGCAGCTGCGCGAGGAGCGCCGCAGGAGGTTCACCGATGATCACCTCCTTCCCCTCCTGGAAGAGGCCCGGAACCTCGGCATCACGTTCGAGCAGCTGATCGAGCAGCTCCGCAGCGCCCACGCGCACCTCAGCAAGGAGAAGCATGAGTAACACCCACGCAGTCCAGGTCGAGAACCTGCGCCTCCGTTACGGCCGCAAGCTGGCGCTCGACGGCCTGACCTTCACCCTGGCGCCGGGGCGCATCTACGGCCTGCTGGGCCGGAACGGCTCCGGCAAGACCTCGCTCCTGTCGGTGCTTGCGGCGTTCAGGCGAGCGAGCAGGGGAACCGTGCGCGTATTCGGCGAGCCCGTTTTCGAGAACCCGGCGGCCACCAGGCAGGTGTGCTTCGTCAGTTCGGACCTGCTGAGCCTTCCCCAGGACACCTCGGTGCGGGAGGCGCTGAAGGAAGCCGGCCAGTTGCGCGAGGCGTGGGACGCCGGGTACGCGCAGGAACTCGTCGACCTGTTCGGGGTCCCGGCGCGGCAAAAGATCCACTCGCTGTCGCGCGGTCAGAAATCCGCTTTCGGTGCAGTCTTTGGCCTCGCCAGCAGGGCTCCGCTGACCATCTTCGATGAGACCTACCTGGGCATGGACGCGCCCACTAGGGAGGCGTTCTACGATGCGTTGCTGGCGGAGTTCTCTGCCTCCAACCGCACCATCATCCTCTCCACCCACCTAATCGACGAGCTGAAACGGATCCTCGAAGAGGTGCTGATCATCAAGGACGGCAGGCTGCTGCTCCAGGCACCGGTCGACGAGCTTCTTGGCCGCGGCGTCTCCATCACCGGCGAAGCCGAGGCTGTCGACCGGTACGTCTCGCTCGCCCAGGGCGCGAACGGCAGCGGGCTGGCGACCATCGGCACGAAGAGCCTGGGGCGCACCAGGTCGGTGATGCTCTACGGTGAACTCACCGCCGACCTGGAGCAACAGGCGCGCGCTGCCGGCCTCGATATCGACCCGCTCGAGCTGCAGGAGCTCTTCGTTCACCTCACGGGCAAGGAGGCGAAACAGTGACGTCTACCCGAACGAGTACGACGGGGAACTTCCCCTGGCGCATGGTCTACGCCTACGGCGGCTACACGATCATCAGCTGGCTTGTTGCACTGGCCTTCCTCCTGGTGGCCGTCCTGCTCGTGAACTCGCTGAACACGGGGATCCCGGAGTCGCTGGGCAGCGCCTGGTTCTACCTGTCGAGTGTAGGCAGCTGGTTCGCGGCAGGCGCGGCCGGCTACATGGCCTACTGGACGGCGCCCATCTACGTCACCCACGGTCACACGCGGCGCGAGGCCATGCGCGACGGCGTCATTACGCTGGCTGTTCTCGCCCTGCTTATCACAGTCATCCTGATCGTCAGCTTCCTGCTCGAGTATGCGCTCTTCGGCACCCTCGGCTGGACGCGGACAATTCCGGAGAGCCGGCTCTTCGCGAGCCACCTGGACATTTTCGGGATGATCAACGACTTCCTGCCCATGATCCTGATGCTCGCCGCCGGCGGAGCCCTCGTCGGCGCCTTCACCTACCGCTACGAGTCGTGGGGCTGGCTCTCCTTCATTCCTGCCCTGGGCCTCGTCTTCGCCTACACGATCCTGGGAGAGAACTCGCTGGGCCTGTTCCGGCCTGAGCTGTACACGGGCGCGACGGCGGTGCTCATGCGCTGGCTCAGTGCGCTGCTTACCGCCGGAATCTTCCTTGCGGTCACCTGGTTGGCTGTGCGGCGCGTTCCGATCCGCAGCTAACCGCCCGCTTCAGCTAGCCCCGCGATTCGCCTACACTCGAATAATTCCTGGCGCCGTTGCGTCCTCCTGAGGGGGGATGCGACGGTTGACTCTGCCCTTGGGGAAGCCCCGATACTCAGGGTGTGCACGAGGTGTCGATGAAACAGCAGCTCATGCCTATCGGGCGGTTCGCGAGCCGCACCCGGCTGTCGCACAAGGCGCTGCGCCTGTACGACTCAATGGGGCTGCTGTCGCCAGCGTTCATCGATGAAAACAGCGGGTACCGGTACTACCGCGAAGAACAGGTCGAGCAGGCGCGAGTCATCACCCTGCTCAGGCAACTGGAGATGCCGCTGGACGAGATCCGGGGGGTGCTGGCCCTCGACGGGTCGCAACGGTTCAGCGCGATAAGCGCCTACTGGGACGGGCAGGAGGCCCAGTTCCGCAGGAAGCGCTTACTGATCAGGTTCCTCGAGTCGTTCCTCGAGGGCAAGGGAGGACACATGTTTGAGGTCCAGACACGGGAAGTACCGGAGCAGAAGGTGATCACCATCCGCTCGAACGTCTACGCCGAGGAGCTGCCGCAATTCATCGGCACCACGATGGGACAGCTATTCGACTACCTGGGAGAAAGGCAGATAACTCCGCAACCCCACCCCTTCGTCGCCTACCACGGGGAGGTGAACATCGACAGCGACGGCCCGGTAGAGGTGTGCATTCCCATTGCGGGGCAAGTTGAACCAAGCGACGGCATGACGGTCCGGGTGGAGCCTGCGCACAAGCAGGCGTTCGCCCGGGTCACGAAGGGACAGGTGGCCTTCCCCGCTATCCTCGAGGCGTACGAGGCCGTCGAGAAATACCTGCGACAGAACGGCAAGCGTTCGGTGGGCGCGCCCCGTGAGGTCTACTTCGCGGAGTGGTCGAAGGCCGGGGACGACGAGTACGTTGCGGATATAGCCTTTCCTTTTTCTGACTGAACCCACTCGACAAGTGTCGGTTCAGGCGCACGGGCATCACTACAAAGTGATGCCCGACTTTACCCAACCTTCCGACAGAAGTCGCTGGATCCAAGCTTGAGCCATAGCAGATAAGTATTACTTGCGCGCCCAAGAACTCGAACGATCAAGTATTCAGCTTGAGCCTCGCGCATGAACGATATTGTCAAGACGAACAGTTTCAACCAAAACCTTTTGCTTGACGATTGTGCTCTTAACCGCATACCCTTAGGGTCGTCAGGACTTTTGTCCCAGCAAGCGTCACTCACCAGGAAAAATCAGGAGGTTTTATTCCCGATGGCCCGCGTCAAACTCCTAATCCCATACACAATTCTTGCGCTTCTACTTTTGCCAGCTATTGCCCAAGCTCAAGTAGCCGTAGTTTCAATAACCGAAAATTTAGATTTAGGTCCGATTCTCGTTGACGGCGAAGGTCGCACGCTCTATTTGACTCTAGAAGATGGATCCGAAGGAGCGGGGTGCGATGAAGCCTGCGCTCGCTACTGGCCCCGGTTCACGAGCCAAGGCCTTCCAGAAGCGTCAACAGGCGTTAACGCTGACCTATTGGGCCTACAAGACATGGGTGACGGCACACAGCAAATCACCTATAACGGTTGGCCGCTTTACTACTTCGTGCACGATCGCGGACCGGGCGTAACCCGTGGTCAAGCGAGTGCAGACCTGTGGTATGCCGTCTCCCCGACCGGCGAACCGGTCGGAATGGCCCCCCAGGCGTCTGACCAGGAGACATCAGAGGCTAGCGATAAAGGTGCGGAAGCATCAGCTGGGTCGGAAGCGGACTCGATGCTGTCAGGCCTGATGGACGAGGGTGAAACAGTGTATTCCCGGGTGTGCGCCAGCTGCCATGGTCCCGCCGGCGAAGGTGGAGTCGGTGTACGCCTCATTGGCAATCCGAGGCTTTCCGACGCTGCAGGAATCGCGACTGCCGTAACCCACGGGACCGCCTATATGCCCGCCCTTGGGGGACAGATGACTGCCGAGGAAACGGCTGCAGTACTCACCTTTATTCGAAACGCCTGGGGAAACGAGCACGGAATCGTGCCCCTGAACATTGTTGAGGAGGTGAGAGAGTAACTGACAACAAGCACACAGCGGTATGGTCTATTCGCCATTACAACAACTCACCGCACCTGATTATGGAGGACTTTTTGACATGGTAACGCGATCTGCCAAAAAATCGCTCGCCGTACTTTTCGTAGCACTACTCGTATCATTGTCTTTTGCGCAGGTACGAGACTACAACCCGGTTACTGATGAGCGACTTAATAACCCGGAGCCAGAAAACTGGCTTCTCTATAGAAGAACGCACGACGCTTCCGGGTACAGCCCTCTCGACTCGATTAACAGAGAAAACGTGGCAAACCTGACTCCGGTGTGGACTTTTGCCACTGGAGTGGTATCTGGTCACCAATCTCCCCCACTCGTAAACGATGGCGTTATGTTTGTAACCACTCCGGAAGCCCAAGTTATTGCGCTTGACGCTGCTTCTGGCGATCTGCTTTGGCGGTACAAACGAGAGCTACCACCCGGGACCACCATGCTTCACCACACGAACCGGGGCGTAGGACTCTACGAGAACCTCGTGTTTCTTGGCACCCATGACGCGTATGTAACCGCTCTCGATGCGCGAAACGGTGAGGTAGTTTGGGAACAGAAGCTGGCAGAAACGACAGAAGGTTACTACATTACGATGATGCCTCTTGTTGCAGAGGGCAAAGTAATGGTGGGAATTTCTGGTGGCGAACGAGGTGTTCGAGGTTTCATTGAAGCGTTCGACGCTCTTACAGGCGAGCGCGCCTGGAAGACCTACACTGTACCGGGCCCAGGCGAACCCGGAAATGAGACTTGGCCGGGGGATACATGGCAGCATGGCGGAGCAGCCGTATGGGTAACTGGGAGCTATGATCCGGATACAGGCATTTCTTACTGGGGCACCGGCAACGGCGGGCCGTGGCTCGGTGCCGCCACGCGCCCTGGCGATAACCTGTATGTAACGTCCGCGGTCGCAGTAGATGTCGGGACTGGCGAAATTGTCTCCCACTTCCAGTATCAGCCAAATGACACTTGGGACTGGGATGAAGTTTCAACACCGATGCTCATTGACGTCGAACGCGACGGCCGAGTAATTCCAGCCGCTGTTCATGCCGCACGTAGCGGTTACCTCTACTTGCTTGATCGCAGTAATGGTGGTCTGGACTTCGTTGAGGCCGTCCCCTACGTGTACCAAGACGTTTTCCTGGGATTTGAAGAGGACGGCCGGCCCATCTACGACCCGGAGAAGATCCCTTGGATTGGAGAGGCTACTGATTTTTGCCCGTCCCTTTGGGGTGGCAAAGACTGGCCACCTGCAGCGTACAACCCAGATACTAAATTGTTGTACATTCCCGCGAACGACAACCACTGTGGGAGCATCGAGGGTACTGAGGTCGAGTACGTAGCAGGCCAGTCATATACAGGCGCGAGCACAAACTTCTGGATCGTTGACGAGGAAGCGCCGATCGGCGAGCTTCAGGCATGGAACCTGGAAACAATGGAAGAGGTCTGGAGTGTGCCCTTCGAGTCGCACAACTGGGGTCCCGTGCTCACAACCGGCGGCGACCTGGTGTTTATGGGTGGTACAAACGACCGTTACTTCCGTGCCTTCGACGCTGAAACCGGCGACATCCTTTGGGAATTCCGCACCAATTCGGGTGTCACCGGCATTCCCACCACCTTTGAGGTAGATGGAACTCAATACATCGCCGTTCAGTCTGGCTACGGCGTGGATGCCGCTTCTATGCACTCCCGTATTGCCCGACAACTTGGTTGGGACCCAGATGTGCCTCAAGGCGGTGTCGTGTGGGTGTTTGCCGTAAACGAGTAACGCAGCTTCACCTGGCTGACCGCTAAGGCAAGCAAGAAACAAGCATTTGGTCCTCCTCCGACTACTCGGCTGGAGGACCACTCATAATCAGCATCCAATGTTTACCGATATGAAAAGGGGAGTTAGCGGAGATGATATTGACAACGAGGAAAACAGCATGAGAAGTCTCGCCCACCTTCTCTTGATCATGCTCGCGGTCTCGATCCAACCAGCACTCGCTCAGGGTTGGGACCTGGTTGTGTGCGCCGAGGCGAGCAACCTGCCGTTCTCACACAAAACTGAACAGGGGTTCGAGAATAGTGTCGCTGAGGTGATTGCCAACGAATTAGGGGCTAATTTGGTTTTCACTTGGGTCGAGCCACCCTTCGCGAGTGTTCGGGACCATCTTATTGACACCGGTCAATGTGACGTTATTATGGGCATAAACGATGGCCACCCGCATTATTTGACCACTGTTGTTTATTACAGGACTATCTACCACTTCCTCTATTTAGATAACTCTGGACTTGACATCGAGTCATTTGATGATGAGGAGTTACAGTCTGCATCAATTGGAATCCTGGTACCCGGTAGAGGTGGAATAAGCCCTATTGCTCAATCACTCTCCCGAAGAGGCCTGGCTAACAATCAGAAGAGTTTCACGGTCTCTGCAGCGCAGCCCAATCCACTCCTCCAACTGCCCGAGGCGGTGCTTGAGGGCATCGTGGATGTGGCGGTTGTGCCGGGGCCAATAGCGGGCTACTTCCAAAAAGTTCTCAATCAACCGGTACTCATCAAGCCAGTTCAGCCGCAAATCGACTTACCATTCGTACCTATGTACTACAGCGTCTCAATGGGCGTTCGCCCTGGTGATGAATCACTACGCGATGATCTAAATCTCGCGATCACAAATCGTTGGGAAGAAATACAAACAATTCTTGATGAGTTCGGGGTAGAGCGACTTCCACTGCCTACTCCCGCGGTTTCCGGTCGTTAATGATGCTTCATATCCTAATGCCAATTCTAGTTCGGCTTACGTACCTCCTCCTGCTTACGACAACATTGGGTGCCGGTGAGGCACAGGAAAAATTAGCGGTTGCTTTTATCTATCCTCAAACTCCCACCACTTCCACCGTCAATACTTACGACTATGCGATAGCGGGAGAAGCAGGCCGGCTCGGCGCAGAACTTGCATACGAACGGTTTGCATGGGTCGCTCAGCAACAAGGAGTGGACTTCCGCGTACTCATGAACAGTGCTCCAAGTCCGAGCTCTGCCGTGCGGGCAGCTCAGCGCCTAATTCAGAATGACGGGGTTTTTGCAATTGTGGGAGGATTTGATGCACCACAAGCGAAGGCGCTAGCCAAAGTCGCCGCCGAAAGGAACGTACTATTCTTCAACGTTGGCGCCACAGATCACACTACAATTCCGACCACACACACTTTCCATCTGCAGCCGAGCGCCGCAACATACTTAAGGGCAATCTCAAGTCTCGCTTCAACTACCGATCCGGATAAGTGGCTGGTACTACATGCAGGAGATGAAGAGGGTGAGAACCGGTTAGAAGCGGCCAAAGACATGCTCTTCGAAGGGGTTTCTCCCCTGGCCGTGTCCATCTCTAGTGATGCTCCGGTCTTTCACGAGGCATTTTCGACCATCAGGGAGCTAGCACCAGAAAAGGTGCTCCTACTGTTGGACTGGAGACTGCAACTGGACTTCCTCACGCAATTCGAAAGTATGCAACTCGAGTTGCCGACAATGTGGGCCTTGCCGGATTCTGTAACGACGAGTCGTGAATTCTATGGTCTGCTTCGTTCGGGCGCTCCCAATGCGGGGCGTGGACCCCATATGACAACCTGGGATCCTACACTGGACGGCACCGAGGCTAGTTTTCTGAACGAGCTTTTCGAGTCTCGGTTCGGAGAACCAATGGACCCCGCAGCATGGGCAACCTTTGAAGCAATCCGACTTGCCTTCGAAGCCGCCATGGGCTCAGAAACTACGGACGCTGAGCGGATTAAAGATTACTTGCTTCACGCAAATCGACAACTCTATGTGGACAAGGATTCACCTACTTCTTTCGATGCCGATACTCACGAACTGAAGCAAAACCTTTATCTAACGCAACTCGTTGATCGGGCCAGAGACGGATCCAGACTCGACAAACTGAAATCTCGTGCCATGGTGTTACGCTTGATGCCTGTAGATCAGGTTTGGTAAGACCCAAGTAGGCAACTGCACCACCGCTGAGTTTGAGGAATTTTTACTTTGCACGTCACCAGGTATTTTGAGTCGGAACGAATTTGCCTGCGGGAACTGGTAGAGGCCGACCTGCCGCTGTTCCACAAGTGGTGGAACGACCCGGAGGTCGCCCACTTCCAGGTGGGCGAGATGGTGCGCCTGAACCAGGAGCAAACGAACACTGAGATGTTCCGGAACTGGTTCAAGCCCGAGGGCGCGAACATAGGCTTCACGATCGTCGAAAGGGCGAGTTCGGAGCCGATTGGCGTCGTGAACATGTGGGGCGCGAGCGTGAAGAACCGCAGCGCCACGCTGGCGATCCTGGTTGCCAAATCGCACTGGAATCAGGGGCTGGGCACCGAGGCCCTGCAGCTGGTCCTCAACTACGCCTTCAACGAGCTGAACCTGCACCGCGTCGAACTGACTGTGTTCGGCTTCAACGCCCGCGCCATCCGGGCCTACGAGAAGGTCGGCTTCAGGCAGGTGGGCCGTCAGCGCGAAGCGATCTTCAGGGGCGGCCAGTGGCACGATGTGGTGCTGATGGACATCCTGCAGCGCGAGTTCCGGGAAAAAACCGACGCTTAGTGCCCACGACACAGGAGTCCAAGGCAGAGCAACCCGGCACCTTCCTCGAAGTCCTGGCCGTGTTCACCCGGCTGGGACTCACTTCGTTCGGGGGGCCGGTAGCCCACCTCGGCTACTTCCACGATGAGCTCGTAAAGCGCCGCGGATGGATGAGCGAGGAGGAGTATGCCGACCTCGTGGCGCTGTGCCAGTTCCTGCCCGGGCCGGCGAGCTCGCAGGTGGGGATTGGCCTGGGCATAAGCCGGGCGGGCCTGCCTGGGGGGTTGGCGGCGTGGCTGGGGTTTACTCTGCCTTCGGCCGTGGCGCTCATCGCCTTCGCCTTCGGCGTTACGGCCCTGGGGGATGTGAGCGAGGCGGGGTGGCTGCAGGGCCTGAAGATCGTGGCTGTTGCGGTGGTGGCGAACGCCGTGTGGGGCATGGCGCGCAAACTGACGCCCGACCGCCTGAGGGTCACGATCGCTATCGCGGCCGCGATCCTCGCGCTCGCCTGGGCGACCGGCCTGGGTCAGCTCGCCGTCATTGCGCTGGGGGGCGTCGTCGGCTGGCTGCTCCTGCGCGGCGATCCGGTGGCGCCCGTGCCTCAGGGCAGCTTCCCGGTAAGCCGCCGTCTGGGCGCGGTACTACTGACCCTCTTCTTCGCGCTTCTGATAGGACTGCCCTTCCTGCGCGAAGCAACCGGCTGCTTCGAGGTGGCGGTAGCCGACTCGTTCTACCGGGCCGGCTCGCTGGTCTTCGGCGGCGGTCACGTGGTGCTGCCGCTCCTCCAGGCCGAGGTCGTCCCACCCGGCTGGGTCGACAACGAGACCTTCGTCGCCGGTTACGGTGCGGCGCAGGCGGTGCCGGGGCCGCTGTTTACTTTCTCTGCCTTTCTTGGCGCGGCTATGCAGCCGGGGCTCGCGGGAGTCGGCACGGCGTTTATCGCGCTCATCTCAATCTTCGTGCCGTCGTTCCTGCTGCTCATCGGCGTGCTGCCCTTCTGGCAGCAGCTGCGCTCGCTGGCGCCGGTGCAGGCGGCGCTCCGGGGCGTGAACGCCGCCGTCGTGGGAATTCTCCTGGCGGCGCTCTACGATCCGGTCTGGACGAGCGCGATTGGCGATGCACGGGATCTATCGATCGCACTGGGCGCATTCCTGCTGCTGGCATTCTGGCGCTGGCCGGCCTGGCTGGTCGTGGTTCTCAGCGCCCTGGCCGGAGCCCTTGTGCTGTCATGACCGTCGAGCCTACGATTTGCCCTCGAACTGATTGTTCCGGTACGCGGCCCGCCGAGTCAGTGCAGCGTAGGCGGGGGTGCGTTCGGGGGATATGAGCTCCTGGCCCGAATGGGCTGCGTCGCCTCCGGGTGCGGGCGAGGGGAGCAACATGTTGGCCGCCGTTGTCAGGCGGTTGACGAGCCCGGGGGCGAGGCCGGTCGCCGCGATTGGGATGCGCAGGTAGGCGGGTACGACCAGTGAGGCGTCACCACGCACACAGGCGTCAACGATGCTCCTGGCGGCCCGTTGCGAGGAGATGCTTAAGCCCGGCAGAGAGTCCATCAGCAGGAACCAGCGGAACTCCCGCTCCTGCTGCCCCTTGAAACTCGCGTGATAGGGGCTGCCGGTGCGCATGAGGCCGGGGGTGACGGTGGTGACTGTGATGCCGTCGCGGGCGAGCTCGGCCCGGAGGCCCGTTGAGAAGCCGACCATTGCGAATTTGGCGGCGCTGTAGGGGAGCAGGTGGGGAACTGCGAAGTGGCCGCCGATCGAGGTGATGTTGACGATGCGCGCGCCGGGCGAGCGACGCAGGTGCGGCAAAGCGGCCAGCGTCGCGTGCAGCGAGGTGTAGAAGTTGCTGTCCATCTGCTCGCGGAAGTCCTCGAGGCGCAGGTGTTTGAGGGGCGCAACGGTGATGGTGCCGGCCAGGTTTACCAGCACATCGATGCCGCCCAGCTCGGTGGCGAGCTCATCGATCGCCGTTTCGGTTGCCTCGGGATCGCGCAGGTCTACCGCCCGGGTCAGCACCGCCACCCTGTCGCCGCCGGCCTCCGCCACCTCATTTGCCGCCGCTCGGAGCTTCTGTGCATCCCGCGCGAGCAGACCCACGTGGGCGCCGCGCCGCGCGAACTCGCGGGCGAGCTCGAGGCCCAACCCACGCGAACCGCCGGCTACTACTACGTACTTGTCCCGCAGGCTGTAGCCGCGGCCGCGCACGGCGCGACCCACCAGCGCGGCGCCGCCCACGGCGAGGGCCGCACCTCCCAGAAACGATCCGAGCCTGCTCACATCCTCATGCTGTGGAGCCGCCACCAGGATTGCCGTAGCTCCACCTACAGGGGGACGCTGACGGTAGGAGGCCGAGAAGTCATATCCTTGACCCCATGCACCCCGCCCTCCACGTCCAATACGCCGGAAACCCCGAAGGTCCCACCCTGCTTCTCCTGCATGGCGGTGGCGTTGCGGGCTGGATGTGGCGCGGACAGCTCGAAAACTTCAGTGGCTACCGGCTGGTGATACCGGACCTCCCGGGGCATGGCGGCAGTCGGGGTACGCCATTCACAACGATCGCAGACGCCGCTGAGCGGGTGTCCCAGTTACTCGATGGTGCTCACGACACGACCCTGGTGGGCTTCTCGCTGGGCGCCCAGATCGCCGTGCAGATCCTCGCCGAACGACCCGGGCTGGTCTCGCGCGCGCTGGTGGTAAGCGCCTCGACGGAGCCCGTGGCGTACTTTCCGTTGTTGGCGCCGGTGTTGCGGGCTGCTCTGCCTCTGGCGAGGCTCCGCTCCTTCGCCCGGGCTCAGGCGCGGGCCTCGTTCATCCCCGACGACCTGTTCGAGGAGTATTTCGAGACGTCACGCAGCCTTGATGCCGGCAGCTTCATGGCAATGATGCGGGCTAACCAGACCTTCCGGATTCCTGACGGCTGGAGCGAGAACCGCGTACCTACGCTGGTGGTCGCCGGCGAGAAGGAGTTGCCCTCGATGCGTCGGTCTGCTGCGGTGCTGGCGCAGGCTGCACCCGGCGCGAAGCTGCAAATCCTGCCCGGGATCGGGCACGGGCTGCCTCTTCAGGATCCGGGGCTCTTCAATGAAATACTTGCCGATTGGCTGGGAACGCAGAAGTCTCAGGCGGACGCTCGATAGCGGCCGTGCAATACGGCCCTCTATTGGCGCAGCTTTTCCTCTGCGCGAGGGCGTCGAGACAATAGAACCTGGCAATACTGGCGGGAAGAACATGCTGACAGCGGGCTGATGTATCTTCGCAGGGTGAACGAAGGCAAAACGCTACCCGAACTCACGGCGCAGGTCGCCCGTTTCGCGGAGGAACGCGGCTGGGATGACGCCAACCCCAACCAGCTCCTGGTCGCCCTGCTCGGCGAATTGGGCGAGCTGAGCGAGCACTACCAGTGGCAGGATGCAGTACCCGACTGGGACGAGGAGAAGCGGCGCGAGGTCGCTTACGAGTTCGTCGACGTCCTCTTCTACCTGCTGCGCCTCGCCCACGCGTCGGGGATCGACGTAGGGCACTACTTCGAGGAGAAGCTGCCCAGGCTCGAGGAGAAGTACCCGGCGAACGCCACGGCCGCGCAGCACAAGCGCAACAAGGAGGAGTACCGCCGCACCGGCAGGAACCGGCTCTACGAGTAGCCGGTACCCGGCCGAGAACTCCCGGCGGTCCAACCCATGTCCACTCCCACCAGTGACATCACATTCCGACAGGCCCAGCGCAGCGACCTAGCCCGGATCGTCGAACTGCTGGCCAACGATGAGCTGGGCCGGCAGCGCGAGGACTCGGGAGCTCCGCTGTCGGAGAGCTACTTCGCGGCGTTCGAGGCGATTGATGCCGACCCGAACAACGAGTTGACCATCGCCTGCAAAGGTGAGCAGGTGATTGGCGTCATGCAGCTCACCTTCATCCCGAACATCACCTATCGGGGAAGCTGGCGCTGTCTTATCGAGGGCGTGCGGGTTGATGAGGCCTTTCGTGGTCGTGGCTTGGGCCGCGAGTTGATCAACTATGCGATCGGGCGGGCGAGGGAGCGGGGTTGCCGCCTCGTTCAGTTGACTACGGACAAGGCGAGGCCCGGCGCCATCGCTTTCTACGAAAGCCTGGGCTTCCGGGCCACGCATGAGGGTATGAAGCTAGACGTGAATAACGACTGAAGCGGGTTCGCGCTGTCGTCGCGCGATGAGCGTCACCCACTCGGGCCCCACCTCGAAGCCCAGCTTCTGGTTGATGTGCTTGATGGCGGGGTTACCCGCGGCTCCGCCGATGCCGACACTCGATGCTCCCAGTTCGCGGGCGACTTGCAGTGACCTCACCTTCAGCGCGGTCGCGATTCCCCTTCCGCGCTGCTCGCGCCGCACACCGGTCAGGCCAATGCCGATCTCACCGTCCGACTCGCGGCGCAGGGACGCAAGCCCCAAAAAGTTACCGGAGCTATCAACGGCAACGATCAGTCCGTCACGCAGGTAGTTCTCGCCAAGGATGTCCTCGGAATCGGAAGGCACTATCGGCTCGAAGGAAACGGCGTCCCGGTCGATTTCGCGCTTGAGCTCACTCAAGCGCTCCTCCTTATCTACATGCGGCAGCTCTGGATACGGAACTAGCGAAACTCCAGCCGACTCGAGCGTGGCGATGAGACCGTCAAAGCGCCTCGGTTCGAACTTCTCCAGGTCCAGGTGGGCGCCCCACGAGCGGAAACGCTCTTCGAAGCCCCACTCTGCCAGGTAGCCGTGCTGCGGGAGGGTGTCTTCGCGGAGGCAAACGCCTATCTCGGCCGTTTTCTCGAGATCCTGGGTGAGCACGCCGAGCAGGCGCGAACCGACGCCGGGATGGCCGGCTGCAACCCCCGAGGTGAACCAGTAGCGGCCGGCCTGCACCACGCCGCTCCGGTTAGCGAACAGCATTCCTGTTCCGATTACCTCGCCAGCCGTCTCGGCAATTGCCCGCCGGAATGTCGGGTCCGCAGCCAAAGCGCGGGCGTCCCGCCGGGCGAGCTCGTCGGGTTTTACGTCAGTGCTTGAGAATCGTGCGAGCGCCGGATAGTCGGCGTCCTCCATGAGCCCCGTCGCATCTTGCACCTGTATTGGGGACCGATTTGAAAGTAAACGTACGACATGGCCTCACTGGAGCTGGACGACGAAGCCGGCGGCCCGAACGTCGGGCAGTATCTAGCCGACATGGTGGAGTTCCGGCCCGGCTGGCTGAAGCGGGTCTCACCGCAGCACACCGAGGGTGTGACAGACGTAACCAGCTCCGAGACCTCCACCTGGCTGGGGATCAGCAATATCGGGGAGCTGCAGGCGGCCTTCGATGAGGGCGACGCGGCACTGCGGCGGGCGGGGCGGCCTGCCCAGGTTCGCGAGCAGCTCGAGGAGGAGTCGTGGGCGGTGTGGCGGGAGTAGCGGCCCTTACTCGCGCGCCGCTGAAACGATCAGGATCATGGGCCGCTCGAGCTCTTCGCTGAGCAGTGGCAGCTCCTCCAACTGCTTTTCGGTCGGGCTCCAGTCACGCACCGCCTGAAGCCTGAACCCGACGTCGATCAAAGCCTGCAGGATCGTCCCCGCAGTTCGGTGGTACTTCACAACGTCGGCGCCAAGCCAGTGTGGAGTGCGCTCGCCTTCCACCGCGTACTGGGTGAGGCGCCAGCCTTTACGCCCGTCAGGACCGCGAACCCATTCGGGGGATGCTGGCGCGGTGAAGATCGGGTGCTCCATCGTGAATACGAATCGGCCGCCCGGGGTTAGCGCTCGGTAGACGGTCCGGACCAGCCGCGCCAGGTCCTCGATGTAGTGCAGGGCGAGCGAGCTGTAGGCGAGATCGAACGACCCTGCTGGAAGCTCGAGGCTCTCCAGGTTCGCCAGAACGTACTCCACCCCTTCGTCCGGGGTGTCCTGCCGGGCACGCTGGAGCATGTTGTGGGATAGGTCGTAGCCGACGACTTGCTCTGCCCCATTTTCGCGTGCCCAGCGGGAGAACCAGCCGAAGCCGCAGCCCAGATCGACGACCCTCTTCCCCGTCAGGTCCGGGAGGAGTTCGCGAACCGCTGGCCATTCCGGAGCGCCATCCAGGCCGTGTCTGGAGCGGCGCAGGCGGCTGTACTCCGCGAAGAATTCAGGGTCGTCGTAGATGTTCTGGGGCATTGAACGCTCCTACTCGCTACAGCCGGTAGCCAAGCAGATTCCAGAGCCACAGCTCACCGGCAAAGATGACTGCTGCAATCACCGCGACCGTGCCCACCCAGCGGACGCCCTTGCGCCACTGGCCGTTGCGCCAAATCTGGACGACCGCGATGACGCCCAGGAGAGCGAAGAGGGCCGCGAGGTTACCGACCGTGAGCGCAGCATAAAGCCCTGGCGTGGCCCCGTAACCCACCTCCAGCGGGTTGCCCAGGAAGAGCAGCGCGAGGATGAACAGTACGGGCCCGGCAGCCGCGGCGGCGATGACGCCCCACTCGCGGCGGCCTTCCCGCGGCCGGCGGATGAGCAGGACGATCAGGCCAACGACGGTCACGAGCAGCGATACGCCTATCAGGCTCAGGTGCAGGAGCGGGTGCTGTGCGAAGCCGATCCGGTTCAGTTCCATCGCGGGGATGAGGTGCAAGGTGTCGACATTGCCGTCCGCATCGCGGGTGAAGAACACCTGCGTGTCGGTCGCCCGGTCGATGAAGATGTCCTCGCCCTGTGGGATGAGCTCCGTCGGCTCGGGACCCAGCACGGGCGGCATGGTCAGCACGCCATCGCCCTGTGCCACCGGCGCGTAGGAGAGCAGCATCGCTACCTTGCCGATCGTCGATTCCGAGTAGCGGTTCTGGGCGTAGGAACCCGTGTACTGGGAAAGGTCGACGTCCGGAACGGCGCTGCGGGGCACAGCCGGATGGTAGCGGTCCAGGTAGGCCTCCCAGAGAACGCCGTTGAGCAGCAGGGCCCCAGGCGCGTTACCCGCGATGAAAACGCCTTCGCCCGTCTCAGGGATGAGCGCCATCAGGGCGTGCGCCGCGTTCGTTGAGCCCTCGTGGGAGAGGATGAGCAGGTCACGCTGCTTGCTCTGGAACCAGCCGTAGGCCATGCCCGGCATGTCCTCCCGAGGCTGGTAGAGGGGCTCGCGCATGCGCAGGATCGTCTGCGCCTCCAGCACGCCGGGCCGCTCGAGCAGGTGCAGGAGCATGAAGCTCGCGGCATCGTTCGCGCTCATGCGCAGGCTGCCCGCGGGGTAGAGCTGCACGTACTCCGGCCCGGGCCACACGAATCCGTCGCCCTGCTGCACGTAGCCGTAAGCCTCACCGAACCCGTCCGGGAGCGGCTGCCTGAAGGTGCTGCGCTCCATGCCCAGCGGCTGGAAGATTTCGGTCTCGACGTACTCGCTGAACGGCACGCCCGAGACGATCTCGACGAGGTAGCCGGCCAGCGCCGCCCCGTAGTTCGAGTAGGAGGCCGCGACGCCGGGCGGCTGCACCCGCTTCGGCAGGTCGCGCTCGAGCCGCTCGCCCAACGGCTGCAAGGCGTCAGGATCGCGCGACATGAGCCCGACGATGGAAATGTCCTCGAACCCGGCGGTGTGCGTCAGCAGGTGCCGCGCCGTGATCGGCTCGTCGAAGGTGTCGGGAATCTGGAAACGGGTCAGGTATTCGTTCACGTCCGTGTCGAGGTCGATGTTGCCGCGCTCCACCTGTTGCATCAGGGCAGAGAACGTCACCATCTTCGCCACAGACCCCGTCCCGAACGGCGTGTCGGCAGTGGCCGGAACATCGGGATCAAGTCGCGCACTCCCGAAACCGGCCGCATACTGAACCTGTCCATCGCCTACGACGGCGACCGTGACGCCGGGGACGCCGTACTCTGCCATGAGCGCCGGTACTTCGCCCTCGAAGAACGCCTGGAGGTCCGCTGCTGTGGGCTGGGGCGCTTCACCGGCGTCCTGAGGCTGCGCGGCGGCCAAGCCGAGCAAACTGGTGATGAGTAGAGACACGACGAGGAGTCGGGACGTGCGGCCCGACCTGGAAATAATCGAATGCACTTTGTCCTCCGCCTGGATCTGGGCCGTTTCCGAAACATCTGAACGGCCGAATGGTGACCCTTTATATCAACGGGGTTCTGAGGCGGCCTCGTACTAATGAATGAGACGCCCAGCACGGACGGGCCAGGCGGGGGAAAAAGTAGAATCCGACAGCTTGGGTGTCCAGGGAAACCACCGCATCGACAAGACCCCGCCCGGACCGTCCTACAATCGGACCAACCTTCGCGGGCAGCACTCCGGAGGACGCGTGAACATCAACCTGTCCGACATCGACCCCAACGACCCTGCCCTCGCAAACCTGGGCGACTGGCTGTTCAGTTCAGGCGGAGACCAACAGGCCAAAGCGAGCACCGCACGCGACCTGCTGGGAGAGCTGTGCCTGCCGAGCCCGACGGCCAGCCATTAGGAGACGCTGAGCGGCTTGCCTTTGACGATATTGTCCGTTCCCTTGATGGCAATGAAACTCTCGACCTGGACTACGACCTGCCGCTCCCGAAATGGCAGTTCCTGCATCTCCTGACCGCCCGGCACGGTTTCCTGCTGCACGGCTCAGGCGTTTCTCTTACGGAGCTCGAGCCGCGCCCGCAGGACGACTGGACAGGCCGCCCCGTAGAGGCCGTCTTCGCGACGAGCGATCCGATCTGGGCGATTTTCTTCGCCACCATCGACCGTAAGGCGAGCGGAAACATCCGTAATGGCGGTCTGCGCATCCGGACACCGGATGCTGGCGATGAGCGCTACTACTTCTTCTCGGTGGCGGGGGCCGAAGGTGACGCTGAAGTGCTCCGCCCCGGTTATGTCCACCTGGTTAGGCGGCAAGATTTTGAAACTTCGCCGGCCACGGTCAGCTTCGACGAGTGGCTGCGGAACGAGCCGACACGCGTTGTGGCGCGCCTCGCCATCTCCCCGGAGGATTTCCCGTTTCGTCACATGATTGCCAGGCATCCGGATGAACCGATGCTCGCCACCTGGTTGAACTACCGGAAGAGGATCCGCACCAGTTAGGGTCGCTATAAGTTCAGCTCAGTATGTTGCAGCTAGTCCTGGAGCTGTTCGAGGCTAATCCCAAGCGCATCCGCAAGCCTGACGAGCGTGGCCCTGCGCGGCCTCTCGGCGTTCTCGATCTGCGAAAGGGCCGCTTGGGAGATGCCCATACGTTCGGCAACGACCTGCTGGGACAATTCGAGGTATTCCCGCCAGGCGCGTGCCTTGCTGATGCCGTCCTCGATGTGTCGGCGTACGACTTCAAGCGGCGTTCCTACCTCAGGCAACCACAATTCCTTCATGGTCATCACTCAGCCCTTTCTACGCTAGGCCTCTTCAACACAGCCAGTACGAACCCACCGGCGGCTGCCACGAGCAGAACCGCAATCAGAGCCAGACTGGCAGGATCATTGACGGCAAACTGCGCAATGCGCCGGCTGGGAATGAAGGCGGCGAAACCGAAGGCGATCAGGGTGCCCAGATAGGCACCGATCATGTTGTAGCGATGCGCAATCCGGTTGCCGTGGAGCACAGACCAGATCCCCGCCCCGACCGAGAAGAGCGTGTAGGCAGCGAGCCCGTGAAGCCAACTGAAGCCGTCTGGATAGATACCGAAGCTGGTCAGGCAGGTCAGCACCATCATCGCAACCCAGCCGTAGCCGATGATCCGGTGGGCCGTGTCGCGGCGCCGGCGGAAGATATTGACGGGCCCCAGGAGCAGGGCCATTGAGGCAGCCAGGGCGTGAGCAGCTATGAGTGGTGTGAAACCGTGCACCGCATCCATCTCCCTGAATCTACAACTTCGAACACTCCAGCAGCAGCTGCTCGGCCCTGCTGGCGAGCTCCGCGGCCGCTGGCTCATCCTCCCAGCGCAAACTGAAATAGAGAGCCCTGAGCGTGTGGTTCACGTTCACCAGCCGCTCGTCTCATCCCACATCCCGGAACGTGGGATGAGACGCACCGACTGTCGGAGCAGAGCCACATTCGCCGCGACCACTTGGCCCCACAATAGGAGCAAC
>Ga0209487_1001238_pt1 | contig 21842 bp, 20 predicted proteins | sample Poulit2012_FD_187524 | JGI IMG/M metagenome (GOLD analysis project Ga0209487, IMG submission 187524) | Agricultural soil microbial communities from Georgia to study Nitrogen management - Poultry litter 2012 (SPAdes) (version 2) | ecosystem: Environmental > Terrestrial > Soil > Agricultural land...
ACGCATTTTTCATCATTATTTAAGTTTTATCTACATATTTTTCTTATGCGTCATATAAAGCCTTGAAAACGAAAAAATATAGCATGCCCATTTTTTTGATATGGGCATGCTGTCATGATTGATTCCCAATCATCTCAATACGTAAGGAGAGCTCTTCCCAACGTTCCATTTTATGTTCTAACAGTTGCTCTAACTGTTCCTGCTCTGAAAATAGTGATTGCACCTTTTCAACATTACTGCCAGCTGCAGAGATTTTTTCACTCATGTTTTCTAACGCCTCTTCTAAGGCAGTAATATCATCTTCTATATGTTCCCATTCTCTTTGTTCGTTATATGATAAACGCTGTTTTCGTTTTGTAGGCTTACGTGTTTTCTTTTCACGGGGTTGTTTTGTTTCTTTCGCTGGTTGAGCGGCTAAAAATTCACTGTAATTTCCGTAAAACAATTCAATATGTTGATCAGGTTGAAAAACAAGTAACTGATCAACAACACGATCAAGGAAATAGCGGTCATGTGAAACAGTAATAACAACACCGGGAAACACGTGTAAATACTCTTCAAGAATACTTAATGTTTGTGTGTCTAAATCATTTGTCGGTTCATCCAAGAAAAGAACATTTGGTTCGGTCATCAATATTTTAAGCAAGTATAAACGGCGTTTTTCACCACCAGATAGTTTACGGATGTACGTCCATTGCATGGGACGAGAAAATAAAAAATGCTCCAACATTTGCTCGGCGGTAATTGTTTCCCCGTTTTTAGTATGGATGACTTCTGCAACATTACGAATATAATCAATAATACGTTGGTCACCATCCAGATCAGAATCATCTTGTACATAATAGCCAATTTTAACCGTCTCACCAACAGTAACTTGACCGGTGTCTGGCTTCATACGCCCTGCCATCATATTGAGAAGTGTTGTTTTTCCAGAACCATTCGGACCGATGATACCTACTTTATCCCCGCGTTTAAAGAGATGACTAAATGCTGTTACAATCTGCTTATCAGCAAATGACTTAGAGATATTTTCAAGTTCTAATACTTGCTTACCAAGTCGTTTCGCCCCAACTTTCATATCCAATGATCGATGTGTTTGGTGCTGTTTCTTCTCCTGCAACGCCTCAACGCGTTCAACACGTGCTTTTTGTTTCGTTGACCGGGCTCTAGCGCCACGTCGTATCCAAGCAAGTTCTCGTCGTAATAGGTTTTCATGTTTTTGCTGATCACTTACTTCAAGGGCTTCCCGTTCTGCCTTCTTCTCTAAAAACACTTCATAATTGCCTTCATATCGATAAAAGTTCCCTTGATCCAACTCAAATATTATCGTCGTCACACGATTGAGGAAATAACGATCGTGTGTAACGAGCAAAATCGCTCCTTCATATGAAGTGAGGTATGTTTCAAGCCAAGCAATTGTATCATTATCTAAATGGTTTGTTGGCTCATCTAAAATCAGTAAATCTGCCGGTTGAATAAGCGCCTTCGCAAGTGCCACACGTTTTTGTTGGCCACCAGACAATTCCGAAACAGGTTTATCAAAATCGGTAACACCCAATTTAGTCAAAATCGTTTTGGCTTCTGTATTTGCCTCCCATGCACCTGTCTTATCCATTTCCTCTTGCATGTTGAGCAAATGTTTTTGGGCCGCTTCATTCTGGCTATTTTTCTCTAAACGGCTTAACGCTTGCTCATACTGACGCATGGTTTTCATAATCACTGAATCGCCTGCATAGATTTGATCAATGACAGATTGATTTGACTGCAGTTCTGGTTCTTGTTCTAAATATTCGATCACATAATCATCTGCATGTTTAATATGACCTTTTTCAGGTTTATCGATTTGAGCGATGACTTTTAAAAAACTTGACTTCCCAGTACCATTCACACCAATAAGCCCAATACGATCATAAGGCTCTATTGTGCAGTTGATATCTGCAAACAGAACCTTATCCCCATATGATTGATATAAGTTTTCAACTGTTAACATTGGTAACCTTCCTTAATGAATCAATTTCATAATACTTAATATGAACTGGTTTTATTCTTGTTTCTTTGTTTTTTCTTGTCGTTCTCTAATAAACTGTTTGACAAATAAGACAATCAAAAACAAGAGCCATGATGTTACAACGTAAAATATAATCCGACCAGAATCATATAATTCATTATAAAAAAATAAAATCCCTGTCCAAATAATACCCACCGCTAATATTTGATAAAGTAAAAATCGAATGAAAATCTCCCCCTAACAACTTTCCACCCCTATTTTACTACAAAAGCTAATGAATTGCATAGGTGATCATATGCCTGCCGTTACAGCCGTACACATGGAAAAACGAAGAGCGCTATAAGGCTCTTCGTTCGTTCATTGTTTGATTATGATTACTCGGCAATGACTTTGGAAACTGAAATTCGATCAGCCGAAATCCAGTTTTTAATAAATGTGTTTGCTTGCTCAACAGTCAATGCTTGAATTTCCGGAATCATTTCAAAGAAATCAATATCACTTGTATAATAATGGACATACTCACTTGCGATATATTCAAGGGAATTCATCGCTCGTAATAATTGACCAATCCGTTTTTTCTTCATCCGTTTAAATGTTTCAGCTGTTAATTCAACATCAGCCGTTGACAATAACAACTCTTTTATCCGTTTTTCGAATGCCTCCGGATCATCTGTATTTCCACCAAGCAATGTGTAACCATGGTTATCTTCGACGACAGTTTGTAGAGAAAATGACCGATCAATAAGCCCTTCATCATACAATGCTTTATAAAACGGTCCACTCGCACCAAAGAAATGTTCAAGAATCATACCTTGTAATAAATTACGTTCCAAGAGTTCAGCTTTATCTATTTCTGAACTGTATTCTTTAATACCAACAACACATTTCGGGGTTGTGACTGGCATTTTAATTGTCAGTTCGTTCATACTTACTGTTTCCGGTTCATCTGGCATAAAACGCTGAATATCTTCCATTGGCGCAAAGTCTTTCTTAGCTTGATTATCTTTAACCAATGACATCATATCTTCTACATCAAAATTCCCAGTTATAAATAATGTCATATTTTCTGGATGATAAAATGTGTAATACGATGTTAATAGATCTTCCTTCGTGATGGCATAGATCGATTCTTTAGATCCTAAGATTTCATTTCTAACCGGGTGATTTTTAAACATGGCTTGGACACACCCCATAAATGCGCGACGATCCGGTTCATCTAAATACATCTGGAGCTCTTGATCGATAATGGATTTTTCTTTTTCTACCGATTCTTCAGTGAAAAAAGGTGCCTGCACGAAATCGAGTAAAGTTGTCACATTTTGCTGAATGTTTTGAGTCGCTGAAAACAAATAAGCTGTTTCTGTAAAAGATGTATAAGCATTGGCAGAAGCACCTTGTTTACTAAAATCGTCAAACGCATCGCTGCCATCTTCTTTTTCAAATAGTTTATGTTCTAGAAAGTGTGCGACACCTTCAGGAACAGTTACTTTTTCATTTTTACCAATCGGTATAAAGGTATGGTCAATCGATCCATATTTTGTTGAAAAGAATCCATACGTTTTTGACATTTCCAACCGTGGTAACAAAAAGACAGTAAGACCATTTGGTAATACTTCCTTATAAATCGTTTCATCAACATTTTCATAAACTAACTTTTCCATACTTATGCCTCCTCACGCGTTAGTAAATAAATTGTATCCTCTGTAACGTTATTCGCTATTTGTGTAATGTCTTCTTTTTCTACACGCTGAATATCTTCAATCAGTGTTTCTAGGGATGTTTCTCTACCACCAAGCACATTCTGATAAAGTAGTTCAATTAACCCTTGTGCACTATCCATTGATTCCAAGACTTGATTGACAATCATTGCCTTTGTTTCTGCGATATCCGCATCGGTAAATTCACCTGTACGCATGTCGTCAAATTGTTCCTTAATGATTTGTTTAGCTTTTTCATAATCTTCAGCTGCAACACCACTATACACATAAAGTAAGCCAGTATAGTTCTCTACGCCCGATGCGACATAGTAGGCAAGTCCATGCTTTTCACGGACATTTAAAAATAGCTTCGAGCCGGGGAAACCACCTAATATGCCATTATATATAAGTAGGGCCGGATAATCAGCATCTTTATATACAATCCCAGTTCGGTAACCGATGTGTAATTTTGCTTGTTGAATATCTTCTCTTTCGATGACTTCTTGTGGTTCTCCGTCCTGTTTTCGGGTTAATTTTGCACGAACGTCTGCTTTTTTAGTGGTTGCATTGGATTTTGTAATCGTTGTTTCAATCATTTTTTTAACGGTTTCATGATCAAAATCGCCTAGAACATAAAGATCCATGACATCTTCTTCTAAAATAGTCTGATATGCTTCCATTAGATTTTTGCGAGTAATATCTTCAAGATCTGCTTCATAACCTTGGGCATGGATTTGAAATGTCTCTCCTGCACACATTTCATCAATGAGTCGTTGCTGGGCATAATTCACTTTATCATCTTTAATAGAGCGTAATTGCTGTTTCAATGACTGTAATTCGCGATCTACAATCGTTTCGTCAAATCCATGTTCATCCGCCAATGGATTAAATATGACTTCATGGATCAACTCAAGCGATTCTTTTAAAATAGATGATTCATTTTCGATATATTTTTGGTTAGCAACTTCCATACGCACACTAATAACATGATCGAGTCCAGCTTTTCCGGCATCAAGTGACAATGATGCACCGTACAAGTCATCAAGTTTATGCTGTAATTTTTCCCGTGTTGGATATGTTTTTGTCCCTTGTCGTAAAACAAATGGGAGCAAAGCACGCTTTGTAACGCTGTCGCGGTTGAGTTGACCTCTTAATTTAGCAACAATTGTAATTGTCTTATACTTTTTACTTGGTACGAGATGTAAATTTAAACCGTTTATATGTACAACTTGTTCCATATCAAACCCTCCGTTATTAGATAGTTAGGTTACTGTAAACATAAGAAATGCAGATGATGCTTTTGGTAGCACCATCTGCGAAAAACATCTTTTAAAGTACAGCTTCAATTTCCTTAGTGAGTTCTTCTTTAGATTGACCACCTAAAAGAGACGAGACAACTTCCCCATCTTTAAAGATCAAAATAGTTGGAAAGCCCATCACATCGTATTCTAGAGACACCTTATTTTTATTCTCAAGAACTTCGTCTATAGAAACATAAAATTTAAAAATATTTAATTTACCTTCATAATCTGCTGATAATTCCTCCAAAATAGGATTCAAAGCTTCACATGGGCCGCATCCATCTGTATAGAAATCCACTAATACAGGTTGATCGGCTTTAATAACTTGTTCTTCAAAATTATCTTGATTTGTTTCTGCTAAAACTGCCATATTCCAATCTCCTCTACCACTATTGTATTTCTCTAATAAATGAAATAATACATTATTTGAAATCTCGTATATCACATCGTATGAACTAAATTCAGTATAATTGTTCTATAGGTGTTCTTCAATATATTGAACCTATTTTTGGTAAACTGTTCATTTCCTTGATTATCCTGTACGTATGACTGACTAAAGTCGTTGTTATATGATACTTCCCATAATGCCTATCCGTCTACCATGCGAGTCGTTGTTCCTTAGCAAATTGAATTTCTACTAAGTTACGATAAAGGTCATTATCTTTTATTAATTCCTCATGTGTGCCAAGTCCATTAACCTTTCCTTGATCAATGACAATAATTTGTTCTGCATTTTTTACAGTTGATAAATTATGCGCCACAACAATTGTTGTCCGACCTTCCATCAAAACATCTAACGCCTCTTGAACTTTACTTGACGTTTCAACATCGAGGCTCGATGTTGCTTCATCAAGCAAAAGATAGTCAGGGTCTTTTATAATAGCTCGGGCAATCGCAATACGTTGTCTCTGACCACCAGATAACTTGGACCCCATTTCCCCGACCTCAGTATCCAGTCCTTCAGGGAATGCCTCAATGAATTCTAATGCATTAGCCTTAGCAGCTGCTTCCTTCACCTGTTCATCTGTAATATTATCATTACCACCGTAAATAATATTATCCCGGATTGTACCAGATAAAAGTGGACTCCCCTGAGATACGTAGGAAAATGCGTTACGCCATTCATCAAGGTGTATTTTTTCTGCCGGTGTATGACCTAGAATAATTCTACCTACATTTGGTTCATAAAATCGTTCAATAAGAGATAAAATGGTTGTTTTTCCACCACCACTCGGACCAACGATCGCCGTTACTTTACCTTCTGGGATGTTAAAATTGACATCCCTTAGGACATCTTGGGTTTCATATTGAAATGCCAGATGCTCTAAACGGATATCACCATCTGAATCTTCAATAACTTCAGCAAAGGATTTTTCACGTTTATATGCTTCACTGTCTGAATAAACGACATCTGAAATTTTATGGGCCGCCCCTTTGGCTGCCTTTAGATTCTGATAAAAAACACCATAACTTTGAACATGGTTATGAATATTAGCTGCATATAAATAAAAGGCAACCAATGAACCAACATCAAGTTCACCTGTCGTTGTTAAATAGCCACCATACACTAAAATGAGCCCCATGATAACACCTTGCACACTTTGTATTAAAGGTTCACCGTATAAATCTACAAAGGCTCTTTTCACATCGGCTTGATATTGATCATCAATCACATCGTCACCTTGTTCAATTTCTTGTTGCTCTTTACCAAACGATTTAATGAGGCGAATTTTAGGCAATCTTTCCGCTAAAAAAGCCGTCATACCGGAATAACGTGTTTGAACTTGATCTTGTGTTTTTTGCGTAAAATGACCAACTAATAACGATACTATGAGTATATATGGAATAACCGGCAATAGTACCAATGTTAATTTTACATTCATCGTCCACATAATAATAATCGATCCAACAAGTCCATATGTCGACATAAGAATTGAAATAAAATGGTTCACCGCGCCATTGATATGCTGTGGATCATGTGTTAAACGACTGATCAATAATAAGGACGGTTCCTTATTAAAAAAGGGCAATGGAACACGAATATATTTAGACCAAACTGTATTTTGGATATTTCGCGTTCCCTGTGATGTTGCAAACACTCGTACCAAACCAGATAGACTAACCGTAATCGCCGTTGCAATGGATAGGCCGATATATTTATATACTAGGGGTTGGTTAAATATCTCACCATCCAAAATACGTTGCATGATTTTGGGTGACATAAGGGAAAATGTACTTGTTAGAAACATGACAATAAAGGTTAGACCATATAATCCCCACGGTAACTTGGCTTTACGAATTAAACTAAAAAATGGTTTCCAACTTTTTTTACTTTGATCTGGCAATGTTTCCCCTCCTTTTCTAAAAAGATGTATTAAATCGCTGGATGTCCTAAGTGTAGTTGTACAAATTTACGATACATCTCATTTGTTTCCACTAACTCTTCATGTTTTCCAGTTCCTGTAACTGTACCACCGTCAACAACAATAATTTGATCTGCATCGCGAACAATTGAAAGATCGTGTGCAATAATAATCGTCGTACGGCCTTGCATTAATTTACTAAGCGCCTCCTGAACGGCCTGTTCAGATTTCGTATCAAGATTTGATGTCGCTTCATCAAGTAATAGAAACTGTGGGTTTCTTAAAATAACACGTGCAATTGCTAGTCTTTGACGTTGACCACCAGATAGTTTCTTACCACTTTCCCCGATATAAGCATCAAATCCACCAGATAAATCACGAATAAATTCCAGCGCATTTGCCTGCTTAGCAGCCTCTGTTAATTCAGTTTCACTGACATCTCGATCTACACCATATAATATATTTTCCCGTACGGTACCTGTTAAAAGCGGGATATCTTGTGCAACATAACCAAAAGCATTTCTCCAATCATCCAAATGATAATCTTCAATTGGTGTGTCCCCAAGTCGAATTGTCTGTGCATCTGCCTCATAAAATTGTTCAATTAGTGATAATATAGTCGTTTTACCACTCCCACTAGGTCCGACGATTGCCGAAACTTTCCCATGTGGAATCGTAAAGCTGACATTTGATAACACTTTTTCATCACCATAGCTAAAGTTCACATGATCAAATACTAAATCATCTTTGACCTCTGATAATGGGAACTCTCTTTTATATACTTCTTCCGGATGTTCGATAAGTTGTGCAAGACGTGATGTTGCACCTTGACTAACTTTTAGTTCAATAAACAAAAAACCAAACGTTCCAAGGACACCATAAAGTAGATCAACATAAAGGAAGTAAGCAACCCAGACATCAATCGTAATATCACCACGAGAAACAAAATACACACCAAGCCCAATAACTAACACGGACTGCAAAACACCAAACAAACCAGTCATTGGATGTTCGATCCAATTCGCAAGCCCTTTTTTAACGGATGCTTTATAGTAGGACTGAATGTTTTCTTTTCCTCGGTCATCTTCTTTCTTTTCAGTTACAAACATTTTGATAAGTGGAATGTTAACAAGTAACTCTGACAAAAACTGTGTTAAATTCGCCAATTTACTTTGAAGAAGCTTATTGACACGGTAACTCCAACGGCCATACCAAAGATAAAAACCGAAATACATAGGTATAAAGATGGCTTGAGCCAAGCCAAGTCGCCAATCATATCCAAACAATACGGTAACTGTACCAACGGACATATAAATAATAGAGATGAATGTCGGCACCACATAAGAAAAAACCGTACTTATTTTTGCGGTATCCGTCGATGTTCGACTAACCATTTCATTTGCCTTCACTTTATCAAATAAACGCACTGGAGATACCATTAATTGTTTCCAAATTAAACGACGATAGCTTTTATCAATTTTATACATCGTAACCTTAGAGATAAAACGAATAATACCTGTAAGCATGATTTTCCCGATAATAACAGCAATTGCACCAAAAATAATTTTATTCGTTATATTGCCGCCAACAATGTATTTTGTTAAATCCGGTAACATAAGTGTTAGCGTGGATTCACTCAACGTTAATATGGTAATTAAAATAATCCAAATGTATGGAAGTCTAGCTTTAAATAGCAGTTTAATAAAAGGCTTCCAAATATCTTTTTTCTCTTCTTTCACCTTTATTTGTTCAGTATTGTCCATAGTCACAATAGTCCTCCTCTCATGCATAATAAAAAACAGAAAAAGATCGGATCCATACTTGATGAATCCCACCACTACTAAAATTAAATAAAATACTTTTCAAACCATTTATTTACAACAATGCTAGTGCATAATTGGTATGCACTAGCACCATAAAAATAAAACCGGCTATTAAAATTCTTCTAATTTCTCTACCATTTGGTCGCCAGCAACATGGTATTCATATTCAAAAATGCCATATCCATCGTGAACAAATATTTCAAGATCGATGTCTTCACCTTCAAAGTCAATAGTGATTTTATTTTCATCAAGTGCCTGTTGGTATTCATCTGAATCTTGATCTTCAAAATAATACATTTGAACATCAATGTCATCTACTGGAACGATAATTACATAATCTGCATTAATAATTTTCGCACCTTCAGGGTCCCCAGCAATCGGTTCACCAACATCAAGACCATTCTCTTCATAAAAGCTTAGTAGATCTTCAAAAACAGCTACATGTTCTTCATCAGAGTGTGACTCGGGCGTTTCTCCATCATCGTTTGCAATATTGTCCTCGTTATTGTTCTCGTTGTTTTGATCATCATTATTATTACCTTCTGTACCATTATTGTTTTGTTCGACATTCTCGTTGTTGTTATTATTACGATCTTCATTGTCACCGCACGCTGTAATAAGGACGGCTAAAACAAGAACAAGTAATAATGATAGTACTTTTCGCATGTCAATATATCCCCCTAATTAAATTTAATTCTTTATTTTCTAGACGTTATTTATCAATGTCAGTCCATTCATTTCACCAATATAATCTCTCTTTTGGATGCCATGAATAATTATGCATAATGATTGAATGTTTTAAATATACATTAACCCATTATTATCACTAAAAAATCCTTAAACAATATGGGTAAAGGTACAGTTACTCACTACTCCATCTATGCATGACATGTGAATAGTCTGAAAACAATGGCTTTATTATCTCTCTTTTTTGGGCATATCACAATAGTTTTTGACATATATGGCTGTTTTGATGTCTAATTAATACGTTATTGTGCTTTTCTTGTATACATTTGAAACATACTTTTTGTGAGCATTGTCCCCTTATGGTATAATTCCCTATATTATGTGTCAGATTATAGGTGATCAAATGGACTGGTTTTCACAAATCGATATGTATTCGATTTTAATTTTAGGTGTCATCATCAGTACAAGTCTAATGATCGGTTTTTCTTTAGTTGAAGTGAATCTACAACAGATAACTAAAAAAATTATCTTTTTAGGTTGTATCGCTAGCTTGCTCTATTACCTTTCGACTTTTTTATTAGATGATATCCATATTTTAATCATTCTCTATTTGGGATTCATTCCAATCGTGATTTATTATTTTAAAGTCCCGTTTTTACAATCGGTCTTATCTATTCTTCTAGCATTAACCTTCAATCTAACAATCATTCATTTATTAGCTTATAATCTCTTTGATATGGCCCTTAAAATTAGTAATGTTCCAAATGATCCTGTCATGATTATAGCTTTTAACACTTTTTTAATGTTTACAAATATTTTTATTGCATTAATCATATATTATAAAACGCCTGTCCTCTTTCCAAATCGGTGGTTTAATATTAAAATTGTCGAGGGCAGTCAGGCAAATTTGCTTAAATTACACGTGTTTTTCATAACGCTAATTCTAGTTGCTATAAATTTGTTTCTATATTTCACATTTGTTGAATTGCCAGATTTACGTATCCCATTTCGTATTTTTGTTATGTTATGGGGTATTATCATCTGTTGCATTTTTTTATTTTTCTCAAAAAGAATCGTGATTTATAATATGGAAAGAATGCAATTTTCTCTTGATAAAGTATATCAAAAAGATTTACAATCCTTTTATCATATTATTCGTTCACAACGGCATGATTTTAATATTCATTTAAATACAATCTATGGCTTGATACAAAGCGAAAAGTTTACTGAGACGAATGAATATATTAATAAAGTCGTTAAAGAGGCGCGCGATATTAATGAATTATTACCATTACATCATCCAGAAATTGGTGCCATGCTCTATACGTATAAAGAACTTGCTTTACAAAAAGGGATTAACATCCAATTTCAAATTAAAGATGATTTACGAACGATGCCCTGCAATATTTACGAAATGAATAAAATACTCGGTAACTTGTTACAAAATGCCATCGAAGCGGTAGATAGTGGCACAGTAGAGGTAACGATTGCCAAAAGATTTGACCAAATCATAGTGAGCGTTGCAAATCAGATCAATTTAGATCACCTTAAACTTGAGGATATGTTTTCTCATGGTTTTTCAACGAAGTCCACACATGAAGGCATTGGACTACCAACAATTCAAAATATTATTTCTAAATTTAATGGTGTTATGTATCCCGAAATTATCGATGATCGACTTATCATGAACGTTCACATCCCATTAATACAGTAGATATTTTGTTCACGTCATTTAAGAAAAGAGGTAAGACTTGTGGAAATCAAAACATTATTAGTCGACGATGATCAGGAAGCGCTTGAAGTCCTGAAGCAGTATTTGCAGTCGTTTACTTTTATAGAGGTTATTGGCGAGGTCAATAATGGCCAAGATGCCATCCGTTTCTTATTAGAAAATGAAACAATTGACTTAATACTATTGGATATTGAAATGGTGGGTGTCAATGGTATAGAAGTTGCTAACCATGTGCAGGATAGATATCCGCACATATCAATTATTTTCACAACAGGCCATGCGGGGTTTGCGCTGGAGGGCTATGCATCTCATCCCGTTGATTTTCTTACTAAACCCATCGATATTATTCGCCTCGAACAGGCACTTAATAAGGTGAAAGAATTAAAATCATATACACGAGCGCCAGCCCTGAATCAAAAAATCGGCCTTAAGGTCTCTAAAGGGATTCAAATTATTAATATTAACGATATTATTTTTATTGAAAAAAAAGGGCGAACGATTCGTATCATAAGTAAAAACGGCGAAACAATTAAATCAAGCGACACGATGCAAAATTTGGAGTCTATCTTTGCACCATATGAATTTTATCGCTCTCATCAATCTTTTTTAGTACCAATCAACCAAATCAAGGCGATTTATCCAGACGACTTCTCTCGCTCATATGTCATTGATCTCATCGATCATCAAACTAAAATCCCATTAAGCCGAAACCGATATCACGATTTGAAGACACTTCTAGAGAAACGCGGCATCCACATATATTAAAAAAATTAGCATGGTCTGAATGTTTACGCGCAGACCATGCCTTTTATTTATTTGGAATAGTAAACCAAAATTTATTATTTCCATCCACTTTTTCATAGCCAATTTTTCCACCGTGATTTAGAACGATTTGTTTGGAAATGGCTAATCCTAGACCCGAACCACCTGTTTCCCGACTGCGTGATTCATCCTGTCGATAAAAACGATCAAATATAAGTTCCGCTTCCTTCTCGAAAATAAGTGTACTTGGACCTGATACAGATATTTTATAAACATGATCTATTTGCGCGCCGGTGATCATAATATGACCTGGCCCTTCATAATATTGAATGGCATTATCGATTAAATTGCTTAGCACCTGTTGAATGCCCTCAATATGTACATAAAGTTGCGCTGCTTCGATACTTGTTTGGAGTGAAATGTCTGCTTGTTTCAGTGCCCAATCAAACATTGTGACACATTGCTGAATTTGCTCTTCAATATGAACTTCTTCTTTATGGAGGACTGACTGTGCCGCCACCCGATCCAATGATTTCAGCTGTTCAAGTTGCTCAATCATCGACGTCATACGCTTGGATTCAGCATAAAGGGATTCATACATATCTGTACTGCCATCAACAACACCACTTTTTAAAGCAAGTAAATAACCGTTTAAATTTGCTAAAGGTGTGCGAAGTTCGTGTGAGACATCAGACACAATTTGTTTACGATACGCTTCATTCGTTTTTAATTGATTGATTAAAGCATTATATTGTGTCATTAATTCCCCCAACTCATCCTGCATTGGTGTCTGTATAGGGTCAGGAAAGTGACCTTTTTGTAGCTCCTTCGTCGATTCAATGAGTTGCTTAATTGGTTTAATCACTTTTTTTATTAAATAAAAATGAATCAAACTGCCAATTGTAATACCAAGCACACTGAACAACAATAAATATTGAAATAAAGTCGTATTAAATTGCGTTTGTCTCTGCTGTTCAAGATGTCCAATACCCTCAACAAGGAAACAGGCTGCATGATATAAAGCCCACGTACTCACTGTTATTGTCAATGCAATAATCAAAACATTTAAAAACGTTAAACGCCATAATATTGTCTTGGGGAGAAACGATTTCAAACGATTAAACATGGACAAATTTATACCCCATTCCTCGGACAGTTTGAATTCTTTTTGGATTTGCTGGCACATCCTCTACTTTTTCACGTAACTTTTTAATATGTGCGTCAATCGTCCGATCTAATATCTCTTTTTCATCCAAGGGATAAATTTGATTGACGAGCTGTTCACGCGTAAAGACAATATTCGGATGTTGCATAAAATGATACAACATATTAAATTCGTGTTTTGTTAAAACAATTTGCTGATCATACAACCAAACCTCGTATTTGCGTGGCATGATGCAAAGACCGTCACTTACTATCTTTTGACAAAATTGTCCAGTGCGTCTTAAAACGGCTTCTACTTGTGCGACTAACTCGTCCGGATCAAAAGGCTTCGTGATATAGGCATCTGCGCCCATTTGTAAGCCGGATATTTTATTTTCAATTTGAACTTTTGCTGTAAGCATAATAATTGAAACGTCAGTCGTTCTGTCACGTACCCACTTACAAAATGCTTCTCCACTAAACTTCGGTAACATAAGATCTAAAATAATCAGGCATGGATGATGCTTTAAGTAACTTGCTTGCGCCTCAATACCGTCCTTTGCTTCAACGACCTCATAGTTCTCCTTTTCTAAATAAAGCTTGACGAGTTCCCGAATCATCCGATCGTCTTCAACTACTAAAATCGTTTGTTTCATCCATTACACCTCAGATTCATGTAGAGATTTAGGTTAATCCATCATTTCAAATCCTTGAATCATCATTTCATAGTTCAACGCACCTTGAGCCATATTTTGAATAATACCATCTTCGTCAATGAGATAAGATGTTGGGATAGGTTTAATGGCATACAATGTCGCAACTTCATTTGTTTCATCTAATAAAACATCGAATGTTAATTCAAACTCCTCAACAAAGTCTGTTATATCGGAAGAGTTTTTCTCTGTACTTGCTAAATTAACAGCTAAAACAGCAACATCCTCATTATTGTGTAACTTCTCCATATCTGGCATTTCCGCCCGACAAGGACCACACCACGACGCCCAAAAATTGAGCATCACTTTATTCCCTCGATAATCTGACAATTGAACCTGCTCACCTGTTTCTAGTAATTCCAGCTCAAAGTCCGGCGCTATATTACCCTGTTTCAAACCAACAGTTGGTTCCCCATCGTTTTCCGCGTTATCTTCGTCATTGGTATTTTCCTCATTGGTATTTTCTTCATTTGAAGTTTGATCATTATTCATTCCCGGACCTGTGGCAGTTATTTTATCGTCATTATTATCGCTTGTTGTTTTCGTATCGCGATCGACAAATTCATAAACTGCGTAACCAAACATCGCTACCACAACAATAATAATAATCGCCTTTTTCATTAATATGACACCTCATTTAACCTAAATTTTCTAACCATGTACCTTTAATCAACTCAAATAAGTATTGCGTAATTGTTGACCACAAACCCGTAAATAAACCAACACCCATTATAATCATAATGACACCACCGATTTTCATAATGATACCACTATGGCGTAATATCCAACGTGTCGATCCTAAAAAGAACGTTAACACGAGAAAAGGCAATGCAAAGCCAATAACGTACATAAGCGTGTAAAACACTCCATGTCCAGGATGACTTGCCGCTAACCATAATATAGAAGCGAATATTGGACCGATACAAGGCGTCCATCCTGCAGCAAAACCAACACCTACAAAAAGTGTTCCGAGAAAGCCCATCGGTTTTTTAGTTGATTGGAATCGTTTTTCTTTCATCAGTGCGGGAATTTTAATCCAACCTGCCACAAATAGGCCCATTACAATGATAAAGATACCTGCAAGCCGTTGAATAAGTAGACCCGAATCACCATACAAAAGACTTTGTATCCATTGTCCTAAGAAAGTAGCTCCAATTCCTAAACTGAGAAAAATAAGTGATACACCTAACAGAAAGAACAATGAATGCGTAATTAATTTCTTTCTAATTCTTGCATCTCTTTTACCTTGGATTTCTTTAACACTTACACCTGTAATGTATGATAAGTAGGCTGGAAATATTGGTAAAACACAGGGGGATAAAAATGATAATGCACCTGCACCCAATGCCCATAGCATGCCTACAAGCAAAATAGTATTTCCATCAATTGCCCCCATTAAGACACCCTCTTTCTATATAGTAAACCATTATATACACTCAATATGCTAACAATTAGCACGATAAACCAACCATTGATCATGTAGCCAAAAACAGTTGTGAATGGTAAAAACCAAAAAAGCAAAAGCTTACCGACACCCCAACCAACGACTAGCAAGAGCGTTGATAATTCTTCACTGACATGATCATGAATGAGCATATAGACCAATAATAAACCACCCAACAAACCAATTTCATGCCAAGTAAATCCCATATTTCCCCAAACAATTTGCATAAATTCATAAAGAAATGAGGCGACAATAAAAACCGGTATAAATGCAAATACAAATTGACTTATCGAAGTCCTTTGACGTATCCCTTTATAAACGATAATCGCTATTGTTAATATGGTTCCGAAATAAAATGCGCTTGAATCTGCTGGATAGGCTAAAATAGCGATTGGATCTTGGATAAAAGTTGATAGATTTAACACAATTTTTCCTAACCATATAAACAAAACAAGGTTGATCAATTGGTTGATCATTTCATTCATTTGTTCTTTTTTCTTTGTTTTTGCTAATGAACTCGTGAAGTAAAATAAAAGAAAGCCACCGACAAAGCTAAAAATAATCATAGCCATCGATAATAAAACTTGAACTGCTACCATAATCGTTCCCCCAAATGTCGAATATCACCATCATACAAGGGAATTATGAAAATTTGATGAAAGTGACTTTTAAATAATTTTATTTTGATTTAATAAAGAATGATGGCGGTGTTTTCGTCTCAAAATGCATCGGCTTTTTAGTTACTGGATGCAAAAATGCTAAGGTTTTTGCATGAAGTCCCAAACGGCCAATTGGATTTTGTGTGCTACCATATTTTTTATCACCAACAACTGGATACCCAAGGTCTTTCATATGAACGCGAATTTGATTCTTCCGGCCTGTTTCTAGTCGTACATTAAGCAATGAATAGTTTTCATTTCCTTGTTCAAGGTCAAAGTGAGTCACTGCATGCAACCCATCATTCGGTGTGTGACTCGAATAAACGACCTGTGTTTTAGTCTCCCGTAACCAAGACGTTATCGTACCATGCTCTTTTTTAACCTGGCCTTCAACAAGCGCCATATAAGAACGTTCTGTCACCATATCCAACCAGTTATTTTGTAACGTCTGCTGCACATGTTTATGCTTAGCAAACATCATGACACCTGATGTATCCTTATCAAGTCGGTGCACAACATATATTTTATTCATGCGATGTTTATCCTTCACATAATACATCAGTTGTTGATGCGCAGTCATTTGTTTTTCCTTTTTTGAAGCTACAGATAATAAGCCAGCATCCTTTTGTACAACGATCAGATCCTCATCCTCATATAAAATGTTCAAACCAATCAAAGTACTTTCCCGTTTAGCTGCCTTATTTTTTAATATCGTGACCGTTTGCCCCGGATATAGCACATAATTAAATTGTGTCACAATATATTCATCTACCGTTACCTGGCCACGTGCCAAAATGGATTTAATAGAATTCCGACTCCGATGTGATAATGCTTTTAAAAGAAACGGTAAAAGTGACATTTCTTTTTCTATTACAAATACAAACACATCATCAGTTGTTGCGGCTACTCGTTTAAATTCATTCAACATAAAAACTCCTTTATATTTACATGTCAGTAAAAATGATTTGAACAACGCGTTCATCTCGATACTGAAACTGCAGATGTAACTTCAAATCACGATCAACATAATTGATTGAATCGTCTCTTCCCATTTCTGAATTTTTATAGTAATTCGCACCATATGCTGAGAACACTTCTTCAAGGTCATCACCAACGTTGATACCCTGCTCTGTTCTGAGTTCTGGATGATCTGTACGCATATAAACAATTTGATCCGTTTCGTTCGCACCGACTAGGATTTGATCAAATTGTAATAATGTAGCAAAATAAATGTTATCGCGAGTTTCATATGAACCATATGTCTCTTTAAAAGTCGTATCTAGCTCGTCTTCCGGAAAAATGCCATCTATATTTTCATCAGATAAGTCCGTACTTGAAACAAAATGGTGATTCAGTTCATATACCCACCAGCCAACAATAACCACTGTTACGACAAGTGGAATACACAATAATAGAATACCAAGTTTTTTTATTCTAAATAAAAAATATATCCCTAAAACAATTGGAATAATAAACAAGAGCAAAACGACCGAAAATACTAACCCCATTTCCATTCCCCTTTACGATTACTGCCTATATATAATGATAAGTCAATACTCACGGAATGTGAAATTTTATAAAGCTTAACAAAAGGAAATTTCCGCTTGACGTTGACTTATTTATCTAAATAGCTCATTAGTTGCCAATGCTTTTACAAAGTCAAATAAACTTGAAAAGGCTAAATCGGCTTTGCTTGACTTCTCTCGATGACCAACTAAAACAGTCGTAACACCTGCCCGTTTACCTGCTTCAATATCAGGTGCCCGATCACCGACCATGTAACTTTCTTTCAATTCGATATGGTGTTTTTTTGCCAAATCTAAAATCATGTTTGGTTTGGGTTTTCTGCAAGGACAACCGGCTTTTGGTCGATGTGCACAGTATGCAATATCATCAATTTCAGCCCCATATGTCGCAAGGTCTTGGCTCATCTTTTGATGTATCGCTTCCAGCTCTGTGCGTGTCATATAACCTAAACCAATGCCACCCTGATTCGTCACAACAAATACTTTCCATCCTAAATCATTCAATTGTTTAATCGCCTCACCTACACCGCGGAGCAAATAAAATTGTTCTGGGGTATTAACAAACTTAACACGTGCACTTAGGACTTCGTTTATAACGCCATCTCTATCTAGAAAAACGGCTCTTGTCATCTGATTTCACCTTCTTGACATTTTTTTAAATCGTTTATAATGGTCATGTTTTTAACAGATACAATAGATTTCAACTGTCAATTAGTATATAATAAGAACGTTTGAAAATGCTATTTTAAAATTAAGGAGTATTGATTATGTGGTTTGTGTTTTCGATATTAGCTGCATTGTCCTGGGGTGGCGCCAACCTCTTTTATAAAAAGGGCACAGATAGTGAGGATAAGCAAAGTCATTTAAAGATTGTTATTATGGTTGGTTTTGCAATGGGTATCCATGCGGTTGCTTACTTATTCATTAAAGACATTTCTTTTGACCCGTTTGATATGATTCGGTATTTCCCTGTATCTGCTTTATATATTTTATCCATGACGATTGGCTTTGTCGGCTTACGTTATATTGAACTTTCAATTGCCGCACCAGTGCAAAATTCATCAGGTGCAGTGACAGCCATTTTATTATTTATATTCTTCCCAAGAACACTTAGTATATTAGATATTCTCGGTGTTATTATTATTACATATGGTGTCATTGGACTGGCGATTTTAGAGAAAAAAGAAGAAGACGCAGCATTAAAGGCAGATCATGTTGTCGTTGATAAAAAATACCAAATCGGTGTCTTAGCGATTACGTTCCCAATTTTATATGCGCTTATTGATGGTCTCGGGAGTTTTGCTGATGGTATTTATTTGGATGAACTAGAATTGATTGGAGAAGAAGCCGCATTACTTGCCTATGAATTTACCTTTTTACTTTGTGCGATATTGGCATACTTATATTTAGCTATTATAAAAAAAGAGCGTATGAAGATTTTCAAAGAACATGATAAAGGCTACGCTGCTATCTTAGAAACAACAGGTCAGTTTTTTTATGTTTTTGCGATGGCAAGTAATGCAATGATCGCCGCACCCATTATTGCAGCACATGGTATTTTTTCCGTGATATTATCACGTATTTTCTTAAGAGAAATACTAACGAAAAAACAATATATCATGATCGGACTTGTGATGATTGGTATTATTATGCTCGGTATTGCAGGGGAGTTGTGAGCTGTTTAACAAGTAATTAATGAAATATGTATAAAGCTAAAAGGCCTTGTCTCAAAGTCAGGGCCTTTCATTTTATCATTCATATTTGTTTTTGAGCACCCAATGTGCGGCATCCAACACATGATCAGCCACGTAATCGGGTTGCACGTCTTGCCAAGTATGGAGATAGTCAGTCAATGAACTTTTACCCCACCCTGTTTTTACAAGCACTTTCTTGGCTCCTATTTTATGAGCCGCGATCATATCTGTTGAACCGACATCGCCAATGACAACAGTTTTCGTCAAGTCTATTTGATATTTTCGAGCAGCTTGTAAAAATAATCCTGGCGCTGGTTTATGACAGTCACAACCAGCAGTAGAGCGATGTGGACAGATAAAAGCATCATCAAATTCCATATGAGCAAATTCCCTGCGAAAGTCATCTATGGTCGCTTCTCCCCGACTGATTCGGTATTGATTTGTACAGGCGTATATAGGCAAATTACTTTTCTTTAATAATTGTAATGCTTCTACCGAAAAGTTATAAGGGGTAAAATCTTTCGGATGCATAAAATGTCCCGTACCGCCAATGGTTCCATCACGATCAATAAATACGGCTTGAATGTTCGCCACAATAAACGCCCCTATTATATAAGAAGGTGACACTTCATTCAGTAAGTTTTCTGTCCTTTAATTTACAATAGCTCCATTTTTAACACGTATTTTTATTGATCCATCTCGCTTTCTAGATGGCTGATTTGATTATAGTTTTCAACTGCCCATTGTTTGTCTTTAAGATGAATCGTACTTATACAAGCATTCATCAGTTTTGTTTTACCAGAGCCTATCTTACCTTTAGACATTTGGGCTAAGATTGTATTTATGACTGCGCCATGTGCGACAAGAATAATCTTTTTGCCATTATATTTCGCATTTATACGTTCAATTCCGTTCATGATCCGTTTAGTCAATGTTGCTCTATCTTCCCGATTCGGAACATGATCATTTACAAAAGCGATGGAGCGTTCGACCATTGTCATACCCTCGGCATCACCATAGGATCTTTCGACAAATGCCTTCATTGTTACAATTGGTAAATTTAGATTTTCATTTATGATCTCTGCAGTTTGAAAGGCGCGTTTCAGGGGACTCGATATCAACACATCACATTGAGATGTTTCAAGGAATGTTCTGCATTTTTCTGCCTGCATCATGCCGGTTCTATTTAATGGTATATCGGTTCTCCCCTGTAACTTGCCTAAGGCGTTCCAATCTGTTTCACCATGTCGAACTAAGCAAATAGTCGTTATTTTGAATGCCTCCCTATTATTTTATATCACGTTCATGGATGCTAATCTTTGACAATACTATGTTGTCATTATTGTATCATGACCGGCTAATATAATCATAACCTTACAGTCATCTATGGTATGCTTAATGTAAACGGAAAAATTACATATCTACCTGGATGGGGAATTTTTTAAAAGTTCTTTTATCACCTATCCTTCAAATACTTTAAACAATACTTTGAGAAAGGGAGTTATCATGGACTTAATTATTCGTAATGCAAAACTCAGAGACCGTCATGAACGTGTTGATATCGGTATACATAATGGCACATTCCATACAATTACCGAAACGATTGAAAAGACAGGCATTCAAGAAATTGATGCACAAGGTCGTTTAGTAACACCACCATTTGTGGAGTCTCATGTTCATCTTGATTCAGCTTTAACTGTTGGCAATCCGGCATTCAATCAAAGTGGGACATTATTAGAAGGCATTGATATTTGGAGCACATACAAGCAAACGTTAACGAAAGAAAGTATTAAAAAGCATGCTCAAAAAGCCATCGACTGGTTAATCACTCAAGGTGTCCTGCGAATAAGAACCCATACAGATTCTACTGAACCAAATCTTTTAACACTTGAAGCCATATTAGAACTCAAAGAGGAAATGAAAGATTTCATCGACATACAAGTTGTTGCCTTTCCGCAAGATGGCATTTTTGCACATGCAGGTATGGATGAACGGCTTATTGATGCCGTTAAAATGGGTGCTGATGTGATCGGTGGCATGCCACAAGTCGAACTGACACGAGAAGATGGTATCGAATCCATTGCCTATATTTTTAATTTAGCTGAGAAATATCATACATTAATCGATATCCATACGGATGAAACAGGAGACACGCAATCAAGGTTTTCAGAGGTCATTGCCAAATATACGTTAAAATATAGCATGGCCAATCGGGTAACCGCAAGTCATACGACAGCGATGCATAATTATCATAATGACTATGCTGCAAAATTAATTGGAAATCTTAAAC
>Ga0209487_1001239_pt1 | contig 21821 bp, 19 predicted proteins | sample Poulit2012_FD_187524 | JGI IMG/M metagenome (GOLD analysis project Ga0209487, IMG submission 187524) | Agricultural soil microbial communities from Georgia to study Nitrogen management - Poultry litter 2012 (SPAdes) (version 2) | ecosystem: Environmental > Terrestrial > Soil > Agricultural land...
TCGGCGCTCAACAAGGTCCCCCGATCGAGCTCGATGCCCTTCACCTGGACGATCAATCCCTACCGCGGCTGCTCACACGCCTGCGTCTACTGCTTCGCCCGCAGCACCCATCGCTACCTCGACCTCGACGCCGGCACCGACTTCGATCGCCAGGTCATCGTCAAGGTCAACATCGCCGAGGTGCTCGCCGCGGAGCTGGCGCGGCCGAAATGGGCCCACGAGCATGTCGCACTGGGCACGAACACCGATCCCTATCAGCGGGCAGAGGGACGCTACGGCCTCATGCCCGGGATCATCACCGCCCTGGCCGAACGGTCGACGCCGCTGTCGATCCTGACCAAGGGCACCCTCCTGCGTCGCGATCTGCCTCTTCTGTCGCGGGTCGCCGAGGACACTCCGGTCGAGATCAGCATGTCGATCGCCGTCCATGACGACGCTCTGCAGCAGAGCCTCGAACCCGGCACCCCGACGACGAAGGCGCGACTGGCCACCGTGCGCGCCGCCGCCGAACTCGGCTTCGACGTCACGGTGTTCATGATGCCGATCCTGCCGAAGCTCACCGATTCCCGCGAGCACCTCGATTCGGCACTTTGTGCGATCAGGGAGGCCGGGGCCGCCCGAGTCGTCTACGGTCCGTTGCATCTGCGGCCGGGAGCACGAGAGTGGTTCTTCACCTGGCTCGAACACGAACACCCAGAGCTCCTGCCCCGCTATCGCAGGATGTACGCCACCTCGTCCTATGCCTCGAAGGAGTACCGTCGCTGGCTCGCCGAGCGCATCGATCCCCTCATCGACCGCTACGGGCTGCGCGGATCGGACCCTCCGTCCGAATCCCGCCGACGAGGACGCAGTCGACCGGAGTCCGCGACGACCGTTGACTCCCCTGCCGCGGGACTGTCCCCACCTGCCCAACAGGCCCTGTTCTGAACCGAGGACGGCCAGGCTCGATTCCCTGCGAACAGGCACCACGGTCTGCCTGCGGACACGGGCGGGCGGAATAACCTCGGCAAGATCGCAGTTGCTCCTGTCATGAGGATCGAGATCTGGTCGGACATCGCCTGTCCCTGGTGCTATATCGGCAAACGTCGCTTCGAAACAGCCCTCGACGGCTTCGCCCACCGGGACGAGGTCGAGGTGATCTGGCGCAGCTTCCAGCTCGATCCGAGCCTGCCCGATCACTTCGACGGGACCGAGACCGAGTACCTCAGCCAGACCAAGGGCATGCCGGTCGATCAGGTGCGACAGATGTTCGACCAGGTCAGCCGCCAGGCGGCCGAGGAAGGCCTCGACTACGACTTCGATGCGATAGTCGTCGCCAACAGCTTCATCGCCCACCGGTTCCTGCACTTCGCCCGCGCTCACGGGCTCATGCCCGAAGCGAAGGAGGCTCTCCTGTCGGGGCATTTCGAGAAGGGCCGGGACATCGGCGACATCGCCTACCTCGCCGAAGTGGGCACCTCACTCGGCCTCGATGCCGCACAGATCCGCCGGGTCCTCGAGTCCGAGGAGTTCACAGCCGAGGTCAGGGCCGATATCAGTGAGGCCAGGGCTCTGGGCGCCACCGGCGTCCCGTTCTTCGTCATCGACCGCAGATACGCGATCTCCGGGGCTCAGCCGACGGCCGTCTTCGCCGAAGCCCTCGAGACCGCCTGGGGCGAGAATCAGAAGATCGCCGTGCTCGCCGGCGGCGGCAGCGATGACAGCCGGGAAAGCGGCGAAGGCGCGGTCTGCGGCCCCGACGGCTGCGACTGAAGCCCGCGCCTGCGACTGAAGCCTGCGGTCGCCTCCGCAGATCAGCACACTCGGTCAGCAGCGGAACACATCAGGGCAGCATTCGGATGCCCCACGGCGCCGTCGACGCCGATCAGGCCACCGCGCACTCAGCATGATCTCGGACATCGCCACCTCGAACGAGGCGAGGCGATCCCTGCCACTGTCTGAACCTCCGCCCGGTGGCCCGGCGCGCGGCCACAGCGGACACGCACCGGCGACCGCAGTTCTTCCACGCCTCGGCACTGACGGCTAAGGTGAAGTGACTATGGACAGTTCATCGGTCTCGCTCAGCGGCTTCCTCAGCAGCAGCAGTGCCCTCGAGGTCGAACTGCTTCTGGCCAGCTTCGCGCTGTGCTCGCTCATCGGCTTCGAGCGTCAGTTCCGGCAGAAGGCCGCCGGCTACCGCACGCACGTGCTCGTGGGCATCGGCACCTGCGCGTTCACGCTGGTCTCGGCCTACGGCTTCGCCGGGGTGCTCGACAGCGACATCCGGCTCGACCCGTCCCGGATCGCCGCCCAGATCGTGTCCGGCATCGGCTTCCTCGGCGCCGGAGTCATCTTCAAGGGCCGCAATATGGTCCGGGGGCTGACCACGGCGGCAACGATCTGGGTCACCGCCGCCGTCGGCATGGCCTGCGGAGCGGGGATGCTTTCTCTGGCGACCGCTCTGACCGGACTGCACCTGTTCACGCTCTTCGTCATCGCACCGCTGATCCGCAAACTGCCCAACAGCGACCACGGCCGACTTCTGCGCATCACCTATCGGGACGGGGAAGGAGTTCTGCGCGACATCCTGGGGCTGGCGAGCCGGATGGGGTTCGCCAACACGATCGTCGATTCACGGAAGTTCGAGGCCGACGACGGGGTGCGCATGGTCAGGATCGACGTGAAGTTCGAGGGCAAGCGTCCGCTGCACCTGCTCGTCGCCCCGCTCATGGATGTGACCGGAGTCGACACGGTCAGCATGCGCGAGGATCGGGTCCATTCGGTCGACGACGACGGCGATTCGGTCTGAGTCCGGACCACCGCCTCCCAAGGATCGGACCAGGCTCTGCAGTCGCCCCCGCCCTCAGTAGTCGATGCGCGAGAGCAGGCCCTCGATGCCGGCGCGGACGCGTTGGCGCGATCGATCGCCGAAGATCGCTGACTGCACCACGGCCCCCTGGATCATTGCGAGGATCGCCGGCACCAGCTCCTCGGCCCGGTCCCGCGCGGATTCGAGCCCCGCGCCGCGGGCCTCATGCAGGTAGCTGGCGAGGTAGACGGTGAATTCCTCGACCAGGGACTCGAAGATCGTGGCGGCGAAGCCCGCGAACTCCTCGTCGAAGGAGGCCTCAGCCCAGACCTGGACGAGGATCGATGAGAACGGGTTGTCGATCAGCAGGGAGTCGAGCAGCTCGATGAACACCTCCGACGGAGGTGTCACCTCGCTTCCCGCCCTGGCCGTCTCGAGCACGGCGATGCGCGGCTCCATCACCCGGCGACCGACGTCGACCATGAGTTCGGACTTCGACGCGTAGTAGACGTAGACCGCACCCGCCGACAGTCCCGCCTCTTTGACGATATCGGCCATCGAGGCCCCGCTGAAGCCCTTGCGCGCAAAGCACGACAGCGCGGCGTCTTGGATCCGCCGACGCATCGACTGCTTGTGCTCCTCGGTGACCTTCGGCACCCGACCTCCTGAAAACGAATGACTGTTCTTGATCAATCCTAGTCCATGGTTTCATAATGAACGAGTATTCGTTTTCTATGATTGGACGGACATGACCACGAAGATCCTCAGCCGAGACGCGAGCGCACGCCGACAGCGCGAAGCACCGGACTCGGCGTCGAAGCAGCCCGCCTCCCCGCAGCTCGGGCGAGCGATCACGATCGCTGTGGTCGCTGCCGCAATCGTCAGCCTCATCCTCCTGGCCTTCAGCTGGCCGAGTGTGACGTCCGACCCCGAGGACCTGCCGGTCGCCGCCGTCGGCGACCAAGAGCAGATCGACCAGATCACGGACCACGCACCCGAGGGGATGCTCGATGTCCACCGGGTCGATTCGAGGCAGGAGGCGGTGCAGCTCATCCGCGAGCGTGAGGTCTATGGCGCCTTCGTCGTCGACAAGGACGATCCGGAGATCCTCACGGCCGAGGCGGCCTCGACCGCCGTGGCTCAGCAGCTTTCGACCATCGGCTCGACGATGCAGCAGAAGATCGACGATCAGGTCATCTCCGGTCTGCAGGAGGGCACCGAGAAGATGCAGAAGCAGATGGAGAAGGCAGTCACCGCCGCCGCGGCCGGCCGGGCCCCGTCCCAGGCAGACGGCGCTGGTGAGGACGCCGGCGCGGACGCCTCGGCGATGGAGGTGCCGCAGGTGAAGATCACCGAGGTCGTGCCGCTGTCGGATGACGATCCCTCCGGCGCGGGTCTGGCGATCGCCGGTCTGCCCCTGACCATCGGCGGAATCGTCGGTGGTGTGCTCACCAGCATGGGCATCCGCTCCCGGCGGATGCGCGCGGTCGGCACGCTCGTCTACGGCGCCGTCGGCGGTGTGGCTCTGGGACTGATCATGCAGACCTGGTTCGGCATCCTCCAGGGCGACTTCGGGCTCAACGCGCTCGCGATCGGATTGTCCATCGCGGCCACAGCCGGGCTCATCAATGGATTCGTCTCCCTCATCGGGCCCGCCGGCATCGGCATCGGGGCGGTGCTCACGATGTTCATCGGCAACCCGATCGCCTCGCTCAACCAGCCCAAGGAGTTCCTCGTCGGGGCCTGGGGCGATATCGGACAGTTCTTCGTCCCCGGTGCGGCGGGCACTCTGCTGCGCGACCTGTCCTACTTCCCCGATGCCGCCGTGGGACTGCAGTGGTGGGTGCTTATCGCCTGGTTCGTCGTCGGCATCGCTCTCATCCTCATCGGCCATCTCATCGCACACAGAAGGACGACGACCTCGGCTCACTGAGACCGACCGCAGAGACGACCGGCATCCGTCGACGACGTCCCCGGTCGGTCCCAGACGACCCTGGTCATCGTTTCGCCCGAGGACTAGGCTCGATGGCAGACAGTGGTCTCAGCCGTCGAGACTCAAGAGGAGGTCGTCGTGCAGAACCCGAACAGCGCTCCGACAAGTGTGGAACCGGACTCCGCCGTCGCTGGACGGTTGGGACGACCAGGTGATGTCACGATCTGCCGCACCTGCGGTGTGGAGACGACGACACCGCCTCCGGCGCTGTGCCCGATCTGCGACGACGAGCGGCAGTGGGTGCCGACGACCGGCCAGCAGTGGACGACGAGGCAGGAGCTCGAGGACGAGGGCCACCGCCTCGTCATCGAGAACAGGGAACCGGGGATCTTCGCCCTCAGGGTCACTCCGCGGCTCGGGATCGGCCAGACCTGCTATCTGGTGTGCACGGAGGCGGGGAATCTGCTGTTCGACGTCCCCGCCTACATCGACGCCGAGGCCATCGCCCGGGTCCGCGAACTCGGCGGCATCACCGCCATCGCGGCCAGTCATCCGCATATGTTCGGAACTCAGCTGGAGTGGAGTGCGGCGTTCGACGGTGCCGCGGTCTTCGTCTGCCGCGCCGATGCCGACTGGGTGCAGAGGACGAGTCCCGGCATCACCACCTACTTCCATGAAGCGGCCCCGCTGCCCGATGTCCAGCTGCGCCGCACCGGCGGACACTTCGCGGGCAGTGCTGTGGCCGTGTGGCCGGGTGAGGACGGAGCCGGAGTCATGCTCAGCGGTGATTCCATCGGACCGGTGGCTCGGGACGGCTGGGTGACCTTCATGCGCAGCTTCCCGAACTATCTGCCGCTCTCGGCCGCTGTGGTCAGACGCATCGCCGCCTCAGTGGACGATCTCGAGTTCGATCGGATGTACGGCAACTTCGGTCAGCACATCCCACACGGTGCCCATCGCGCCGTGCAGGCCTCGGCCGAACGCTACGCCGAATGGGTCTCCGGCGAATACGATCACCTCACCTGAGGCGCCGACTGTCCGCACGGATGGCCGGCTCAGCGGGATCGGAACTGTGCGGTGATCGGGCAGTCGAAGGGATCGGCCTCGCCGAGCCCCACCCGGTTGAGGTAGCGGATGATGATCCGGTAGGACTCGAGGAGCGTCGTCTCCGTGTACGCGATGTCCTTCTGTCGGCAGTACTCGCGCACCATCGGCTGGACCTTGTGCAGGTTGACGCTCGGCATGCTCGGGAACAGGTGGTGCTCGATCTGGTAGTTGAGCCCGCCCATGAGGAACCCCATCGGGCGTCCGCCCGAGATATTGCGCGACATCAGCGTCTGACGTCGCAGGAAGTCGATCTTGACGTCTTTGGGCACGATCGGCTGTCCCTTGTGGTTGGGGGCGAAGGAACCGCCCATATGGACCCCGAACACGGCGACCTGGACGATGAGGAAGACACAGCCGATCAGCGGTCCCGCGGCCCAGATCGCAAGCACGGGGAACCCGAGGAGCCGGATCGCGATGAGCACGCCTTCGACCCATCGCCGTTTGATCGACGACTGGCCGCGGATGATCGCCGCCACCGAGTTCACATGCAGCTGCAGTCCGGCCAGCGTCAGCAGAGGCAGGAAGAACCATCCCTGTCTGGCGGCGAACCATTTGGCGAAACCGGTCCGCTCACGGGCGTCCTCGGCGACGAAGACGAGTGCGCCGGGCGCGATGTCACCGTCGACGCCGGCCTTGTTCGGGTTGGCGTGGTGCAGCGCGTTGTGCTTCTTCAGCCACCATCCGTAGCTGAGGCCGATGAACAGGTTGCCGATGACCGTCGACACCCACTCCCCCGCCTTTCGACTGGAGAAGATCTGTCGGTGGGCCGCATCGTGGGCGACATAGGCCGTCTGGGTGAACAGCGCACCGAAGACGACTGCGGTGGCCAACTGCCACCAGCTCTGTCCGATGAGGAAGAGCATCGTCAACGCCGCCGCATAACCGAGGCCGAGGAGGCAGAACCGCAGCAGATTCCATCCCGGACGCCTGGCGAGGAGACCGGCTTCCTTGACCTGTGCCATGAGGGCGCTGAAGTCGCTTGTGAACTCCTGCTGCTTGGTGCCCCGGCTGGCACGCCTGCGTTCGAGCACCTCGGTGCGGGTGGCGGGATCCGGGGCGGGAGTCGGCAAGGGGGTGCTGCGCACTTCGGTCGGGTTCATACCCTCAACGCTAGGGTGCCGACGCCCATTGCGCGTCACCCTGTGGAGCGGTTCTCGACCCCCTACCCTGGTAGGGGTCGCGGCGACGCAGCAGAAGCCGGAGCGGGTCACGTGGCCGCAGAATCACTCAGCCCTGGGTGCCGGGCACGATCAGTCCCGATTCGTAGGCGGCGATGACGGCTTGAGCCCGATCCCTGGCGTCGAGTTTGTACAGGATGCGGGAGACGTGCGTCTTCACCGTCTGCACGGCGATGACCAGCCGGGCCGCGATCTCCGAATTGGATTCGCCGCGAGCGACGAGCACGAGGATCTCCCGTTCGCGGTCCGTCAGGTCCGGCAGCGTGGAAGGCGTCGAGGCCTCAGACGCAGCGGGAGTCGCGGCGAAGTGCTCGATGACCCGTTTGGTCACGCTCGGGGCCAGCAGTCCGTCCCCCGAGGCCACGACGCGCACCGCCTCGGCGAGCTCATTGGGAGGAGCGTCCTTGAGGAGGAATCCGCTGGCCCCGGCTCGGATCGCATCGAAGACGTAGTCATCGATGTCGAAGGTGGTGAGCATGATGATCCGCGGCCCCGCCGCCGAGGCGGATCGCGCGTTCGCGACGATCGTCCGTGTCGCCTCGATGCCGTCCATCGTCGGCATGCGCACATCCATGAGGACGATATCGGGCTCGCAGTCGGCCACCATTCTCACGCATTCCTCGCCGTCCTGGGCCTGTCCGATGATTTCGAGATCGGGATGGGCGTCGAGCAGGGCGGCGAAGCCGGCCCGGACCATGGCCTGGTCATCGGCGATGACGATGCGAATCATGCCCGCTCCTGTCTGTCCCCGGTCAGGGGCTTTGTCAGGCTCAGCGGCAGCACGGCTTCGACTTCGAATCCGCCCGCAGCCGTCCGGCGGCTGCGGATCTCGCCGCCGACGGATCCGGCGCGTTCGCGCATGCCCACCAGCCCCTGTCCGCGGTGCGATTCGTTCAGGGCGGACTCGGTGGGCCCTTCCCCGGCGGTATTGGTCACCGAGATCCGGACCGTGCCGCCGCCGCTGCGGATCCTGATCGCGATGTCCGAGTTCCGGGCGTGCCGGATCGCGTTGCTCAGTGCCTCTTGGACGATGCGGTATCCGGCCAACCCGATGCTCTCGCGCAGACCGGCGTCGATCGCCTCTCCGCTGCGCTCGAAGGTGACTCTCACTCCCGCCTGTCGGGTCTTGTCGACGAGCGTCTCGACATCGGACAGCTTCGGCTGCGGGGCCAGTTCGTGCGTCGAGTCGTCGTTGCGCAGCACGCTGAGCAGACCGCGCATCTCCGTCAGCGCGGCACGCGCGGAGGTCGAGATGTCTTCGAATTCCTTCGCCACCTCGACGTCGAGCCCGGCATGGCGGACCGGTGCGCTGGAGGCTTGGATATTGATGATCGACATGCTGTGGGCGACGATATCGTGCAGTTCGCGTGCGATTCGGGCCTTCTCCTCGATGGTCACGCGCTTCGAATGCTCTTCGGCAGTGTTCTCCTTCTCCTGCAGAAGCTGGGAGCGGATGAGCTGCCACTGCTGGACGATGACTGCGGCGACATAGACGCCGCCGGCGATGCAGGCGTAGATCATGATGTTGATGATCGCCGCGTCCGAGGGTGCGCGGTCGAGGGCGAAGTGGCCGATCACAGCAGCGATCGAGGACCCGCCGATGCTGCCGAGCAGGGCCGAGAGCGCGATGCCCCAGTGGGCGCGGAGACCGAGAACGGCGATGACCAAGACCTCGGTGATCATCGCCGGGACCATCCACGGCCAAGGCTCGACGGAGACCTCTGCCACGATCAGCGGCAGCACGGCGCAGACGAAGGACGAGAGGATCGCGCCGAAGAGCGGGCGCAGCATGGACAGCGGCATCGTTCCGGCGTGGATGACGGTGAGGCCGAAGGCCAAAGCCACAGGAGCATCGTAGACTCCCGCGGCGATCGAGGATTGGACAGCCAGCATGCCGATCGCCGCGATGACCACGACGATCCATGCCAGAGCAGTGGGATTGAGTCTGCGATCGGCGGGCAGGAATCTGCCGAACACCTGATTGACCACCACAGGAACCGGCTCCCTTCCGTGCGCTCGGCCGACTGATGTGATCATCGAACCTCGCCGCTGCTTGCATCGACAGTAGCAAACAGCCGACCGGCGCGGACTCGGGCAATGCCCAGACGGCGGCCTCCGCCGCGGGAGCGGGACTCAGTCCCTCGTTTCCGCCAAGTGCCCTGCCTCGGACCCGTACACGCCGATGCTCGGATCTCGGGAAGCGACGAGACGCGGGTGAGACATGCGCTAATTTGGTCCGGTGCTCGGTCAGCACCGCCGACCGTGCGAGAGTAGTCCCTGAACGGAGGAGAAGGAATGAGTGCCGAGCTGATCTGCGTGATCGTCCTCGGTCTGATGTTCGTCATCGGAACGTGGAGAGACCTCAATATGGGGCTTCTCGGCTTCATCGCCGCGGCCGGTGTCGGAGGGCTCGTGCTCGACCAGGCGCCCGAGGAGTTCCTGGCGGGATTCCCCGTCGATCTCTTCCTCACCCTCGTCGGCCTCACCTACCTGTTCGGCTTCGCGCAGAACAACGGCGTCATCGATGTCATCGTGCGCTGGTGTGTGCGCATCGTCGGCGGACGCACTGGCCTGATGCCGTGGATATTCTTCGCACTGACCGCGATCCTCATCGCCCTCGGCGCGCTCTTCGCCGTGGCCATCATCGCGCCGTTGGCGCTGTCCTTCGCCCGCAGGCACCGGATCAACCAGTTCATGACCGGCCTGCTCGTCGTCCACGGGGCACTGGCCGGAGCGTTCTCGCCGATCAGTGTCTACGGCATCTTCATCAACGACTACCTGGCGAAGAACGGGCTCACCCCGACTCCGGTGTCGCTGTTCTTCGCGCCACTGGTCTTCAATCTCGTGTTCGCGATCGCCGTCTACCTCGTCCTGCACCGCCGCCCCGGTCTGCGCGCCGAGGCCGATGACGAGCTCTCACCCGATGCTGCCGTGCCCGCACCCGAGGGTGGAGCCGCCTCGGCGGGTCGGTCGGGTGCCTCCGTCACCGCGGAAGCGACGGTGAGGCTGGAACGGTCCCAGATCCCGACGCTGATCGGACTGATCGCGATGGCCCTGTCAGTGATCGTCTTCGGTTGGGACGTCGGCGTCGTGACCATCACGATCTCGGCAGTGCTGGCCGCAATCGACCCGGAGGCGGGCAGGGCAGCGATGTCGAAGGTCTCATGGTCGGTCGTCGTCCTCATCACCGGTGTCCTGACCTACATCGCCGTGCTGCAGGAGGCCGGCACCGTCGAATGGGTCTCCGCCGGGATCTCGGCGATCGGCATTCCTCTGCTCGCCGCGCTGTTGCTGTTCTACATGTCCGGGCTGATCTCGGCGCTGGCCTCGTCACTGGCGATCATCGGCGTGGTCATCGCCCTGGCCGTTCCCTTCCTCGAATCCGGGGATGTCCATGTCGGCGGCTTCGTCGCGGCCCTGGCGATCGCCGCGACCATCGTCGACATCAGCCCGTTCTCGACCAACGGCGCGATGCTGCTGGCCAACGTCCATCCCGCGATCCGTGACCGCTACTACCGGCAGATGATCGGCTATGCCGGTCTGATGTGCCTCATCGGTCCCGGCCTGGCCTGGGTGGTGGCCGCCGTGCCGACCTGGCTCGCCGGCTGAGTCCTCGTCCCCCGGTCGGCTACATCCGGCCGGTGGTCGTGAAGCTCTCGTGCCAGGACAGAGCCTCGCCCAGCAGGTGCGGAGTGTGCCGGCCGTGCGGGTTCGCCGCGATCGCCCGCTCGAGGTAGTCGGTCAGCCGTTCGCGGTAGTCGGGGTGGGCGCACCGGTCGATGATCCTCCTCGCCCGCGCCACGGGTGAGAGTCCGCGCAGATCGGCCAGTCCCTGTTCGGTGACGAGGATCTGGGTGTCGTGCTCGGTGTGGTCGATGTGGCTGGCGAAGGGCACGATCGTGGAGATCGCACCGTTCTTGGCCACCGAGTTCGACACGAAGAAGTCCAGGTAGGCGTTGCGCGCGAAATCCCCGGAGCCGCCGATGCCGTTGATGATCGACGAACCCATCACATGGGTGGAGTTGACGTTGCCGTAGATATCGGCCTCGACCATTCCGTTGATCGCGATGACGCCGAGGCGGCGGATGGCTTCGGGATGGTTCGACATCTCCTGCGTCCGCAGCAGGATCCGACCCTTGTAGGACTCGATGTTCTCGTTGAAATGGGCCGCCCGTTCGGCCGACAGTGAGAACGCGGTGGCCGAGACCGAAGCGAGGTTGCCGGTGTCGAGCAGGTCGAGCATCCCGTCCTGGATGACCTCGGTGTATGCGGTCAGACCCTCGAATTCGCTGTCGGCGAGGTTGCCCATGACGGCGTTGGCGACGTTCCCGACGCCCGACTGCAGCGGCAGCAGCTCGGCAGGCAGCCGATCGGCGCGGATCTCATGACGGAGGAAATCGACGAGGTGGCCGGCAATCGCCTTCGAGTCCTCATCGGCGGGTTTGAACGGAAGATTCCGATCAGGAGCATCGGTCTCGACCACGGCCACGACCTTGGCCGGGTCGACCCGCAGATAGGGATCGCCGATGCGCTGCATGGGTTCGAGCAGCTGGATCGGCAGACGCTCGGGCGGCCTGCGGGTGCCGTAGTAGACATCGTGGAATCCCTCGTAGGCACGCGGGTGCCACTCATTGACCTCGAGGATGACCTTGTCGGCCAGATCGAGCCAGGTCTTCGAGTTGCCGACCGAGCTGCCGGGGACCAGAAAGCCGTTGGGCAGGATCGCCGCGACCTCGACGACGGCGACATCGAGATTGCCGTAGAATCCGAACCAGGCCTGCTGTGCGGAATGGCTGAGATGGGTGTCGACGTACTCGGTGCCGCCGGAGTTGATCGACGCGCGCATGTCGGGATCGGATTGGAACGGCAGCCGCTTGCTCACCGCCTGCGCCTCGGCCAGCACTCCGTCGAGTTCCGGAGCCGTCGACGCGCCGGTCCACAGCTCGATGCTGAAGTCGTCTCCCCGCGCATGAGCGGCACGTGCCCGCGTCGCCACCGCTCCCGGCACCGCTTTCGGGTATCCCGAACCGGTGAAACCGCTCATGGCCACCCGATGCCCATGGTCGATGTGACGGGCCGCCTCATCGGCGGAAACGGTCTTCTCTCTCAGCTCCGGGCACGTGATTCTCGACATGGTCCGAAGTCTATCGGGCGCTGTGTCTCCACCACCGAGGCGGCCCCGCCCCGAGGCACCGACTCACCCGAACTCACCGGGGTGCCGTACCGATCGACCATGGGAACCGGCCGCCTGCCGACCTCGGTCGGTGCCTCGGATTCCGCCCGCGACTGCCGCACTACGGTCTCGGCGAGGCTGGGCACGGGAATGGAGACGATCGTGGCCAGCAGCAGCGCCAGGGTGAAGATCATCGCGGCCGTGACCAGGGGCATGCTCAGGGCCAGGAGTCCGACGACGACCGCCGGTGCGCCCGCGCCGGCATAGAAGGCCAGATACAGTGCCGCTGAGATCCCGGCGCGGTTCTTCGCCGGAGTCAGCAGGTCGATCTCACGGTTGGCTCCCCAGTAGCTCAGACCGTGTCCGGTCCCGGTGGCCACGGCGGCGATCACCAGCAGCGCGGTCACCGCGTGCGGACCGATGCTCGGCAGATTCGAGCTCAGCAGCAGCGCCGCTCCGAGCCCCATGAGCGTCAGACCCAGTGTCTGCGCGGCCCGGGGACGCAGCTTCGGTGCCGCCAGCTGGCTCGCGGCCGAGACCACGAGGACCGATCCCACGATGACGCCCGCGGACAGGGTCCCCGACTTCGGCAGGACCGACTGCGCCATCGATGGCAGCAGCGCCAGGAAGAGGCCGAGCGCCGTCCAGCCGACGAACCCGGTCAGAGCCGCGATGTTGAAGCTCGTGCGCATGGGGCCGGGCACGGACGGCCACGTCGGCCGCCACCGCTGCCGGGTGAAGGGCCGATGCAGCGGCATCAGAGCGATCAGCAGCATTACGATCGCCATCGCTGCGACCATGATGATGAAGGGAAGGATCAGAGGCACGGCGCTGAACTCTGCGAGGACGCCGGCCAGAATCGGTCCCAGGCCCGAGCCCAGAACGAACGAGATCGTGGCGAAGGTCGAACCCAGCCAGACTCTGCGCGCCGGCGAGGCCTCGACCATCAGGGCGATTCCGGCACCCGTGCCCAGGCCGAGTCCGATGCCCACCAGCGCCCGGCCGGCGAAGAGTCCCGCGGTTCCCAGCGTGTTGAGGCCGAAGCCTGCGGTGCCGAGGACGACCAAACCGATCGCTGCCAACAGGACCGGTTTGCGGCCGAAGGCGTCGGCAGCCGATCCGAACAGCAGCAGTGAGGGCAGGCAGCTGAGCACATAGGTGGCATAGAGCCCGGTCATGGTCGTCTCGGACATCCCGTAGGTCTCCTGCAGCAGCGGGTACAGCGGGCTGGCCATGTTCGCGGCGGCCGAGAGCACCAGCAGGACCAGCCCGCCGAACCACAGCTGCCTCCTCGAGCCTCTGATTCGTGCGTACTCGGGCATTCGGACCTCCTTCGTCTCATCGCTTCGCCCGGGTTCCCGCGGACGCAGACCGCATGAGAAGCCTCGGCGACCGTTCCCTTGGCCTCAGCCATGCTCTCGAATCGTGAGCATGGCTGACTGTCGTTCGGCTGCGTGACCGCTGTTCCAGGATGGACTCGAAGGAGTATTGTTGTCTATCGCAAGAACAGATACACAACCATTCGATAGGAACGCATGATCGACAGTCGGCTCACCATGTTGAGCATGATCCAACGCCACGGCACCGTCACAGCGGCCGCCCACGCGCTCAGGTATTCGCCGTCGACCGTGTCGCACCAGGTCAGGCAGCTGTCGGCAGAGCTCGGTGTGACCCTGCTCGAGCAGCATGGACGCAATGTCAGACTCACCCCGGCAGCCGCCTCGCTGCTGGGCCATGTCGAGGCGATGTCCGCGGAGTGGGAATCGGCCCTGGCCGATCTCGGGCGCTTCTCCGAAACGGTCTCGGGCACACTGGGCCTGTGTGGGTTCTCCACGGCGGCGGGCCTGCTCCTGCCGCCGACCATGCGCGCGCTCAATGCGAAGTTCCCTCATCTGCACACGCAGACGATCGAGGCCGAGCCCAGTGAATGCTTCGATTTCCTGCTCTCCGGCGATGCCGACATCGGCATCATCGTGGCCGCTCCCGACATCCCCGCCGGTGGGGACGATCGGTTCAGCCAGCACTTCCTCATCGATGATCCGCTCGACCTCATGGTTCCCCTCGACCATCCCCTGGCCGATCGCGACTCCGTCTCGATCGGCGACACCGTCGACGAGACCTGGATCCTGGGCCGCCCCGGCACCACGTATCATCAGCTGCTCATGGCCAGCTGCGCGGCGGCCGGGTTCAAACCTCGCATCGGGCACTTCGCCAATGACTGGAACACGGGCACCGCGCTCGTGTCCGCGGGCTTCGGAGTCTGCGTCGCCTCCCGTCTGTCCCGGTCCCAGGATCTCCATCCGGTCCGCCGCATCCCGCTCAGCGGCGACAACTCACCGTCGCGTCACGTCGCCGCCGTTACGCGAGCCGGCGCGGACACCCGTGAGACCGTTCGCTTCACGCTCGAGACCCTGGCCGAAGAGGCGCAGCGGCTGATGGGCCGATTCGAACACGACCTGACCGGCTGAACGCGGTGGTCACTGCGGATCCCGCGCGATGCGGAACCCGATGTTCGAGGCCGAGGAGTCCGGTGTGTTCGACGATCTCGCGGCCACTCGGTACCGGTTGCAGTAGGAGTCGTGGCAGAGGAACGAACCGCCTCGCATGATCCGCGTCCGTCCCGTGTCGGGCCCGCGCGGATCGACCTGTGGCGAGCGCCGATAGTAGTCGCGGTCGAAGTAATCGGAGCACCATTCCCAGACGTTGCCGACTGTGTTGAACAGTCCCCAGCCGTTGGGGGTGAAGTGCCGGGCCGGGGCGGTGCCGATGAACCCGTCATCGAGGGTGTTCGCGTGCGGGAAGTCCCCCTGCCAGATGTTGCAGTTCCACTCCCCGTCGACGAGCAGTCGATTGCCCCACGGGTAGCGTCGTCCCTTGAGTCCGCCGCGGGCGGCGCACTCCCATTCGGCTTCGCTGGGCAGTCGGGCCCCCGCCCACGAGCAGTACGCCTGGGCGTCGTCCCAGCTGATGTGGACGACGGGGTGGCCCTGGCGGGAGGAGACGTCGGAACCCGGTCCTTCGGGTGCCCGCCAGTTCGCCCCGGACACTTCGGCCCACCAGGGCGCACCCGGTGCCCGTCCGAGCACGTGGGCCCGCGCCTGCGGGTTCGACTCCAGAAGCATGGCGAACACCGCCGAGGTGCCCAGACGCTCGGCGGTGGTGACGAATCCCGTGGCGTCGACGAAGGCGGCGAAGTCGTCGTTCGTCACGCTCGTCGTCGCGATCTCGAAGTCGGACAGGCTCACGCGGTGGCGAGGTCCTTCGCCATCGCCCGGATGCCCGTCCCCGAAGGGATCGCCCATATCGAAGGTGCCGCCGACGGTGACGAAGTCGAAGCTGAAGTCCTCGGCCTGCGGCGTTCGCTGTCCGCCACGGGCAAGCGTGTGGGCCGCCGTGCCCGCGGCTTCGGCCGTTCCCGTCCCGGCGGGCGCACAGCAGGCGTGCCCACGATCGCCGAGGTGGCCCTGAGATCCGTCGACCGATCCATTCACGTGTGCACCCCTTGCCTCGATTCCCACTGTCGCACCACCTTACGACCATCACCGGATGGCCCACTACTCTGAGGGCATGAGTTCAGATTTCGTCAAACAGCGACAAGCCGCGCCCGAGGGATTCTTCGCAGCCGAAGCCGCAGGTCTGCAGTGGCTGGCAGACCCCGATGCCGTCCCCGTCGTCGAGGTCGTCGACCACGGCGAGGACTTCCTGCGGCTGCGACGGCTGGATGAGACGGGGCCCGATGCCGCTGCCGCCGTCGACTTCGGTCGCCGGCTGGCGCGTCTGCACGATGCCGGGGCCTCCGGTTTCGGCTGGTCCCCGGCCGCTCCGGCGTTCTTCGGTCCCCTCGATGCCCCGTTCGAGGTCTCGACCGAGTCGGAGACGTCCTTCTCCGAGTTCTGGACCGCTGGGCGCTTGTCACCGCTGCTGTCTGCCGTCGAGGGTGACCTCTCGACCGAGGAGACAGCCACCATCGCCTCGGCGGTGGAGGCGATCGCGGACGGTGCGTTCGACGGAATCAGCGGTGAAGGTGTGGAGGCTCCGGCTCGCGTGCATGGTGATCTGTGGGCGGGTAACCTCATGTGGACCTCCGATGGGTGCACGCTCATCGATCCGGCCGCGCACGGCGGGCACCGCCTGGAGGATCTCGCTCTGCTCGCCCTCTTCGGCACCCCGTTCCTCGACGAGATCTTCTCCGGCTACGAGCAGACTCATCCGATGCCCGAGGACTGGCGGCACGATCTGCCGGTCCACAGCTTCTTCGCTCTGCTCGCCCATGTCCGGATCTTCGGCCGCGGCTTCTTGGGCCAGACCCTGAGTGCGGCCGGTGCGATCACTGCTCGAGCCGATGCCTTGCGCCGGTGACCGCCGGCGGCTCGGTCCTCGCCGCGAGGACCGAGCCGTTGTCGCCCACCGGCCTGAACGGTGAGTGTCTCTACTTCAGCGAGATCTCCACCGGGTCGGAGAACAGCCCGCCTGCGAAGGTGAGCTGGTTCGGGTCGACGTCATCGGGCACATCGAAGACGAGCACGCCCTCAGCCGTGTTCCCGGGATTGATCTCCTCGAGGAAGAGGATGTTGTCCTCGACAGCGTAGATGCCGGCTTCGGAGTCCGCCGAATAGGTGTTGCCCTCATCGTCGGCGAGCTTGATGTCGTCCTCGAAGAAGAAGTTCGGGTCCGAACCGGTGTTCTTCACCGACATGGCCACCTGCACGAACTGTCCTTGGGCCTCGGCGCCGAGGAAGTCGTCGCCGACCGACGAGACACCGTCCTCGACCGACTCGACGGTGATCTCCCAGTCGTCGGCGGCCACGGTGTCGCCGATGCCATGACTCGTTTCGGCCGAGTCCTCGGCGCTCTCGTCCTCCGCCGAACCCTCCGACTGCTGGCCATCGGCTGAGTTCGTCTCCGCCGAATCGGTGCCGGCCTCGTCTGCCCCACCGCCGATCGCGCTGAACACGGCGATCACGACGATGACGACGATCAGCCAGAACCACCAGCGTTTGAGCAGCGGCTTCTTCTGCTTCGGCGGCTTCTGCCCATAACCACCGGATCGGTTCTGCGGCGGGTGGGGACCGCCGGGGTATCCGGGCGAGGGGGTCTGCTGCTGGGACGTCCACTGCTGTGGGCTTTGGGGATGCTGCTGGGTCTGGGGATAGGGCTGCTGCGAGGACTGGGGTTGGGGCGGGAACGGGAAGTTCTGGGGGTTCTGCGGGCGGGACATGGCGCTCCTTCGAGACGATTTCTGACTGACCCACTCAGCCTCGTCGAGTTCGCCTTCCGGCGCGTCCGCCGTCAGGCTGGATCGGTTCAGCCGATCGGTTGACGGCGTCCAGCCGACCGGTGGACTACACGCGTCAGTGCCCGCGGTTACGATTCTTCTGTGTCTGATCATTCCGCTCCTCTCTCCGACAGCGGCCGCGGGTCCTCCGTCCCCGGCGCCTCCATACCCGGTGCCGTCGCCCGTGGTCGTCCCGTCGGTCAGGGTCGCCCCGCGGGCCACGGTCGCCCCGCCGGTGCCCGCTCCGCACGGTCGCGGAAGCTCCCTCAGAGCGTGCGGATAGCGGGCAGCATCCTCATCGGCATCGTCCTGTTCCTGTGCGGACTGCTCTGCTCGGCGATGGCACTGACAGCGAATGCGTGGGCGTTCTCCGACGGAGTGCTCAATGACACCGGGTTCGTCGCCGTGATGCTGCTCATCCCCGTCTGGGGAACGGTCTTCCTCCGGCACCGGTGGCCGTGGGCCCCGTTCATCGCCGGAGCCGCGCTCACTCTCGGATGGGGTGACGCCTTCCTCCTGCTCATCGGCGTGTTCCACCTCGTCATTCGGGCTCCCAAACGGCAGGCGATCGCTGCCTCGGCGGTGGGGGCGACCCTGGTCGTCCTGTCCACGGTGCGGATGTGCCTGGCTCCGGCGCAGCGCAACCCCTTCAGCATCTTCTTCCTGCCGGACCCCACGCAGGTCACAGGCGTCGAGGCGACGATCCCACCCGAGGACTCGTACTTGGCCATCCGAATCATGACAGTCGCCGCCTGCGTCATCGGACTCGGCACCAGCCTCGGCGTCGGTGTCCTGCTGCGACGAACCAGGAGGATGAGAGTCGTGGAGTCGCTCGCGCAGCGGGAGACGATGCGCAACGAATCGCTGACTGCCGAACTCGCCAGGCAGTCCGAACGCGAGCTGCTGGCGCGCGAACTCCACGACACGCTCTCCCACCGCCTGTCGGTGATCTCACTGCACAGCGGCGCCCTGGAGGTCGGAGACGGCGCAGACCCTGAGCTCGCGTCCACCGCCTCGGCTCTGCGGCAGGAGGCACGAGCGTCCTTGGAGGATCTGCGCCACCTGGTCGGCGGCGTCAGAGACGGAAACCTCGCCGGTCCGCAATCGCGACACGAACAGTCTGCACCGCCGGACCGGGCGTCGATGCAGTCGATTCCGCAGCTCATCGCCTCCGTGCAGACCACCGGGACGATCATCCGTCCCTCGATCATCATCCAGGACGTCGACGCCTGCCCGCCGGCTCTCGACCGGGCGATCTACCGCATCGTCCAAGAGACGCTGACCAATGCGATGAAGCATGCGCCGAACTCCCCTGTGACCATGGAGGTGACCGTCTCCGCCGCAGGAGGGGCCAAGATCTCGGTGGCGAACCCCTTGCCCGGGAACCCGGATATCCCGCCGCGTCCGCAGTACGCACCGGACTCGGCTGGCGGTCTCGGTCCGGGGACTACCGCGCGAGTTCCCCGACCGGCGTCGGAGCTCGCCTCGACCGGATCGGGTTCCGGACTGGTGGGGATCCGCGAACGGACCGAGTTGTTCGCAGGCACAGTGCGGATGGGAGTCAGCGGTGAAGAGTTCCGCGTGGACGTGGAGTTCCCGCCGTTCGCGTCCGAAGCCTGATACGAGAGTCCGTCGTCTCCCGCACCCGCGGTGTCATCGACCTCCGGTAGTGTGACGACCATGAGTCCCACCACTGCGATTCGCGTCATGGTCGTCGACGACGACCCGATGGTCATCACCGGAATCAAGGGAATTCTGCGAGCAGCAGAGGACATCGACGTGGTCGGTTCGGCGATGAGCGGCGAAGAGGCGATCGAAAAGGCCGCACTCCACTACCCGGAGGTCGTGCTGATGGACATCCGGATGCCGGGAATCGGGGGAATCGAAGCAATCGGACGTCTGCTCAACAGTGTGCGTCCGCCGAGGGTCGTGGCCCTGACGAGCATGGACAGCGACGATCATCTCTTCCGCGCCCTCGAGGCGGGAGCGGCCGGCTACCTCCTGAAGGACATCGGTCCGGTGGAACTCGCCGTTGCGGTCCGGAAGGCCCAGGCCGGAGAACCCATCCTGGCGCCGCAGTCCATGCGGCAGATGATCGCCAAGGTCACTTCGAGTCCGGACCATCATCTGCAGCGGGAGGCCGAGACGCTGCTCGCCGAACTCACCGAGCGAGAGTTGGAGGTCGCCGAGCTCGTGGCCGAGGGGCTGTCGAATCAGGAGATCGCGGCGAGGACCTTCATGAGCCTGGCAACCGTGAAGACCCATCTCAACCGGATCAACATCAAACTCGATACGAACAACCGTGTGCGCATCGCCACCACTGTGGTCCGCGCCCGGAAGTTCTGAATAGAATTCACCGTTTCTTTATCACCCACGGCAGAAGTGATTCTTCACTCCGTCTAAAATCATCAGTGATGGTTGCTGAGTACTATGTCGAATCCGAGAATATGACCAGCAGCCCCTCAGATCGTGGTCCCTGGACGGCTCGAGCAAAGGGGCTGCTGACCCAAGCAACCTCGATCTGGGCACTGACCGTCACGTTCATCGCGGTGACCCTCGTCGCAGCCGGGCCGATGCGAGTCTGGGACTACAGACTCAACCGACGCTGGCTCTACCTGGCCGACCCCGACCTCGTCTGGTTCGCTCAGCACATCCTCGATCCGATCGCCGGCCAGGCCGTGTGTCTGCCGGTGCTGGCGATCACGGCGATCACTCTCAGCTATCGTCGACGTTCCTGGAGACCGATCGTCTTCGCCGCAGCCACGGAGGCGGCGTTCTTCCTCGGTGTCGGTTCACTCAAGGTTCTGCTCGCTCGGCCCGCGACCACTCTGCACGACCCGAGATTCTTTCAGGGCGGGCTGCTCGACCTCGGTTCCCGCGGAATCAGCTATCCGTCCGGTCATGCCGCCGAGGCCGTGCTCATCTACGGTGCTGTCGCCTATCTCATCGCCCGATACAGCAGCGCCTCGACCCGGGCCGTGCTGCTTCTGTGGTGGGGTGTCGCCGCAATCAGCGTGAATTCTGTGATGGTGTCGTTCGCCCTCGGCTGGCATTGGGCCACCGACCTCATCGGCGGGCTCCTGGCCGGAGGACTCTTTCTGCGGATCCTCATGGCAGTCGACCGCCGGGTGCCGCTCCTGCACTCCTGAGACTCTGTCCGAGGGATCAGATCATCGGACAGAGGTTCACTCTTCCTCCGCTCAGACCTGGATTCCCCGCGTGAGCGCTCCATCGATGAGCAGGTTTGCTCCTGATGTACGACTGGATCGCGGGCTCGACAGGAATACGACACTCGCAGCGGTCTCTTCTGGCGTGCCCATGCGACCGGTTGGATTGAGTCCGAGCGCATAGTCGAACAGTGCGGGATCGTCAGCCTCGATCCCTGGCCACACTCCGCCTTGATGATAGGTGTTGCCGGGGGAAACGGTGTTGACCCGCACCCCGCTGTCTGCCGATTGCAGTGCAAGTCCCGCCATGTAGCCGATGATCGCCGTCTTCATCGTTCCGTACGGTCCGGAAGCGAAGTCGGCTTCCCTGCCGGAGACACTCGAGATGGCGATCAGCGACGCCACATCGCTCTTCTTCAGATGCGGGATGACCGCTTTCGACAAATTCACCGTGGCCATCAGGTCAACGTTGAAGGATCGATACCAGTTCTCCTCCGTGTCCGGAATCGCCAGTGCACTGACGCTGCTGACCACCATGTCGATTCCGCCGAGCTCTTCAGCAGTGGCTGCGACCCAATCGCTCAGAGACGCACTGTCGCTGACATCGAAGGCAGTCCCGATGACTCTTCCCTGGGATGCCAGCTCCAGCTCGGTGTCGGCTACCGCTTGAGCGCTGCGAGCGCAGAAGGCCACATCGGCCCCTTCTGCCAGAAATGCTTCGACAATGGCACGACCGATGCCTCGCGTCCCGCCGGTGACCATTGCGGTCTTTCCGCGAATGTTCAGATCCATTGTGTCTCCCCTTCCCCGTTGATCATCGCGATTCGCAGCTGTCGGCAGCGACATCATGCTCTGCTCCTATCGGAGCTGCCTTGCACGCTGACGCAGATCTGCGTGGATTCCGTTGAAAGCGCTGCCTTCCGGCAGCAAGGACTTCGCAACTTTCGTCACGACGCTGTAGTTCGTGTCGACCACATTGGCCACCGGGACCAGAGAGATCTGAGTCAGCAGCTGATAGGCATCCATGGGTTCCAAATCGAAGAGCGCGCCGAGCCAGTGGATCATCTCCACCTGCGAGATCCTCCATGAGTCTTCCATCGGTCGTGAAGAGCCCACGACCATCCAGTACTCGTCGTTCTCCAGCCGGGGCCACAGTGGACCGCCTCCCTTGACGAGGTCCACAATGATCGTCGAATTCAT
>Ga0209487_1001240_pt1 | contig 21798 bp, 21 predicted proteins | sample Poulit2012_FD_187524 | JGI IMG/M metagenome (GOLD analysis project Ga0209487, IMG submission 187524) | Agricultural soil microbial communities from Georgia to study Nitrogen management - Poultry litter 2012 (SPAdes) (version 2) | ecosystem: Environmental > Terrestrial > Soil > Agricultural land...
TTTTATCTTTGCTATAGTTTCCGATGAGCATATCGGAGATTCGCACGTGGAATTATTGAAAAAAGCCAAGTCATGGGGCTTCAAAGTTTCCGATGATACCACTGAGGCCAAGTCCATGGATGAGGTGCTAGAATATATATCCTATTGGGAGGAACGTCGTATGACCTTGCCGTTTGAAATCGATGGAATTGTGGTTAAGGTAAATAACCTCCATCAGCAAGATGAATTAGGATTTACAGCTAAAGCACCTAGATGGGCTATGTCCTATAAGTTTAAGGCTACGCAGGTATCCACCATCCTAAACTCTATTACTTATCAAGTTGGTAGAACTGGAGCGGTTACTCCAGTGGCAAATCTAGAGCCAGTAGAAATAGATGGAACTACGGTAAGAAGAGCTTCCTTGCATAATGCCGATCAAATAGAAAGGGTAGATGTTAGAATCGGCGATACCGTATTTGTAGAGAAAGGTGGAGAGATCATTCCGAAAATCCTCGGAGTAGATTACACCAAGCGCCAGGCCGATAGTAAACCGATTCAATACATCGAAAACTGTCCAGAATGTGACACAGAATTAGTTCGTGCCGAAGGCGAAGTACTACATTATTGTCCAAACGAAGCTGGTTGTCCACCTCAGATAAAAGGTAGAATCCAGCATTTTATATCTAGGAGGGCAATGGATGTTCAGGGCCTAGGCGATGAAACGGTTGGGCTGTTAGTAGATAACCATTTAATCGAGTCTCCAGCAGATTTGTATGAACTTAAAAAAGAACAAATCCTTCCGTTGGAAAGGATGGCAGAGCGTAGTGCTAACAATTTGATACAGGGGATAGAAGATTCCAAGAAAATTCCTTTCGAACGTGTACTATATGGCCTAGGTATCCGTTATGTAGGAGAAACAGTAGCAAAGAAACTAGCACAACATTATCACTCTATCAGCGCCTTAGAAAACGCAACAAAAGAAGACTTGCTTAAAGTAGACGAAGTAGGGGAGTCTATTGCAACTAGCGTTTCTCAGTTTTTTGCCGACGAAAAAAATAGAGAAATCGTTGAGCGACTAAAAACTTATGGTTTACAAATGCAAATCGATGCGGAAGAACTAGCAGGTAAATCCGATAAATTAGCTGGTAGTACTTTTGTAATCTCTGGAGTTTTTCATAAGATAAGTCGAAAGGATCTCAGAAAGCTAATCGAGGATAATGGTGGGAAAGTTACTTCTTCAATTTCAGGAAGAACTACGATGCTCGTAGCTGGCGATAACATGGGACCAAGCAAATTGAAACAAGCAGAGGATAGGGGTGTACAGATTGTAAATGAAGAGGACTTCTTAAGCTTTTTGGAAAGCTAATTGCATGTAGAAGATTTAAAAAGATTAATTTTAAAAATATTAATAATTATGAAAACAAATAGCTTACGCGGAATGGGGGTTGCCTTGATTACGCCATTTAAAAATGATTTCTCGGTAGATACCCAAGCATTAACTCGTTTGGTGCAGCATAATATCGATAACGGAACGGACTACTTAGTGGTACTTGGAACTACTGGAGAAAGCGTTACACTGAATGCGGAGGAGAAGAAAATAGTAATAGATACCGTGAAAAATGCTGCTTTAGGTAAGCTGCCACTGGTTTTGGGGGTAGGGGGTAATAATACCCAATCGGTAGTAGAAGATTTAGAAAATACTGATTTATCTGACTTCCATGCGGTATTATCTGTCTCACCATACTACAACAAGCCTACGCAAGAAGGAATTTACCAACATTATAAAGCGCTGGCGGAAGTTAGTTCAAAGCCTATAATTCTTTATAATGTTCCAGGTCGTACAAGTTCCAATATTGCGCCTGAAACAGTTCTAAGATTAGCAATCGACTTTGAGAATATTATAGGAGTTAAAGAAGCAGCTGGCGATATGGATCAAGTGTTGCGATTGTTACGTATAGTACCTGAGGATTTCTTGGTGATTTCAGGGGACGATAACTTAGCGCTACCACTTATAGTTGCTGGTGGCGCTGGGGTTATTTCGGTAATTGGCCAAGGGGTTACAAAACCATTTGCAGATATGGTACACTTAGCACAAAAAGACGAAGTGAAAAAAGCATTCCAACTGCATTATAAGCTAATGCCAATTATCGATTATATTTTTGAAGAGGGAAATCCTGCTGGAATAAAATACGTGCTATCCCAAAAAGGAATTAGTGAAAACGTAGTACGATTGCCTTTAGTGAAGGTTAGTGATGGATTGGCAAGGAAAATCGAAACAGCCCTAAAGCAAATAGAAAACTAATAAGGCTGTACTATATGGAAGTAGAAAGAAATTTTTAAAGTGTCAAATATAATAATTACCTTTGCAGGATGTATCCTATGCCTATGAGATCAATAATATTATTACTTTGTTTAGCAACCGCCTTGGTGTCTTGTAGTGAGTACCAAAAAGTGTTGAAAGAAACCGATATTGCGAAAAAATACAGCATGGCCGATTCCTTGTTCCAAGCAGGGAAGTATAGAAAGTCACTTCGACTTTACGAGCAGGTTGTTCCAGCTTATAGAGGGAGGCCTGAGGCAGAGCGTGTTCAATATTTTTATGCTACCAATTTATATAGATTAAAGGATTATTATGCAGCAAGCTATAATTATGAGCGTTTTACAGCATCTTATCCAGAAAATGATAGTGCAGACGTAGCAGCGTTTCGTTCTATAGAAAGTTATTATCTCTTATCGCCTAGGTACACATTAGATCAAGAGGATACGAAAATAGCATTAGAAAAAGTACAAGATTTCCTTACCAATTATTCCGACTCGCCATATCACGACAAGGCCAACGAAATGTCGGCAGAATTGCAGAAAAAATTGCAACGCAAAGAGTTTGAGATTGCCAAGCAATATTTAAGGATTATGGACTACAAAGCAGCTATTGCGAGTTTCGATGTTTTTATAAGAAAATACCCAGGATCCGACTTCCAAGAAGAAGCTTACTTGCGTCGTACAGAATCAGCCTACTTACTTGCTAAACATAGTCTTCCTTCCTTGGTTCAAGAAAGAATGGAAGAGGCACGTGATTTTCATAACGAATATAAGAAACACTTTAATAAAGGGGAGTTCGCTGAGGAAGCAGCAGAACTATTGGGTAAAATAGAAGAGGTATTAATAAAAGAAGATTTAACTAGTTAAAATATAATAGTATGATTGATATTAAAAAATCAAAGGCACCAACTAATACAGTAACTTTAGATAAGTTAAAGATTGAAGAGCCTACAGGTAATATTTTTGAAGCTATTGCTATAATGGCGAGAAGAACCGAGCAAATTAGTTTGGATATCCGCAAGGAGTTACTAGAAAAACTAGATGAATTTGCTATGCACAATGAAAGTCTTGAAGAGATTTTTGAAAACCGTGAGCAAATTGAGGTTTCTCGTTACTATGAGAGCTTGCCTAAAGCACATGCAGTGGCAGTAGAAGAGTGGTTGAAAGACAATATCTACTACAGATATACAGACGAAGAGGATAAAGAATAGACATTAGTGTGAAGTAAATAATATGTGGAATAATAAAAATGTAATAGTAGGAGTAACGGGAGGAATTGCTGCTTATAAAGTAGCAAGTCTAATACGACTACTAGTTAAAAATGGCGCTAAGGTTAAAGTTGTTATGACCCCCGACGCCACTAATTTTATTACACCACTCACACTATCTACACTATCCAAAAATAAAGTTTATACTGAGTTTTATACCGACCTGGAGTCCGATGGTACATGGAACAACCATGTGGAATTGGCACTTTGGGCAGATGTTATGGTTATAGCACCTGCTACGGCCAATACGATATCGAAAATGGTTAATGGAGCTTGCGATAATTTTCTGTTAGCGGTATATATGTCGGCAAACTGTCCGATATTTTATGCTCCGGCTATGGACTTAGATATGTATGCTCATCCTAGCACTGCTCGTAACTTCCAGCTATTAGAAAGTTATGGGAATATACAAATCCCTGCAGAAGAAGGAGAGTTGGCAAGCGGTTTGGTAGGAAAGGGAAGAATGGCGGAACCTGAAACCATTATATCCTTTATGCAGCAAGCGTTAAAAGAAGATAAAAAGCCACTAGAAGGGAAAACCGTGCTTTTAACGGCTGGGCCAACCTACGAAGCTATCGATCCGGTTCGCTTTATAGGAAATCATTCTTCTGGTAAAATGGGCTATGCTTTAGCAGAACATGCTGCAAATTTAGGAGCTAATGTAATACTTATCTCAGGACCAGTGCATCTAGAGCCACAAAACCAGAACATTCATCGTATAGCGGTTACCTCTGCTGCCGAAATGTATAATGAAGCGCATAAGCACTTTGCTGATAGCCATATTGCTATTTTAAGTGCAGCTGTTGCAGACTATACACCGGTGCATGTAGGAGAAGAGAAAATCAAGAAGAAAACAGATGAATTTCATCTGGAACTAACCAAGACCAAAGACATCTTAAAATCTTTAGGTCAGATTAAAACCTCTCAGTTTTTAGTCGGTTTTGCATTAGAAACAGAGAATGAAGTAGAAAATGCAAAGGGAAAACTGGTAAGTAAAAACCTTGACCTGATAGTACTAAACTCATTACGAGATCCAGGTGCAGGTTTTGCAGGTGACACCAATAAAGTTACTCTTATAAACAAAAAAGGAGTGTATAAGGAGTTCGATTTGAAAACCAAAACCGAAGTTGCCGTAGATATTTTTAACTATATAGTAGAACATAGTCATGCGTAAGATATTTCTAGTTAGCTTACTTTTTATAAGCGTTGTGTCCCTTCTTAGTGCACAAGAGTTTAATGCTAATTTTCACATCGATGCCAAGCAAACCGGACAGCAAAATCAGCAGGTTTTTAAAACCCTAGAACAACAACTATCCGAATTGATAAACAATACATCTTGGACCAATGAACGGTACGAATTACATGAACGAATAAGCTGTGATTTTACCTTATTGATTTCTAGTTTTGATTCGAGTACTTTCCGTGCCACCTTACAAGTACAAGCTGTTCGCCCAGTTTTTGGAAGTATGTATACTTCACAAATTTATAATATAAACGATAGGCAAGTTGTTTTTGATTATACCGAGCATGAAGCTTTAGAGTTTAATATAAACAGTTCAGAGTCCAATATTGTATCTATAATAGCCTATCATCTATATACCATTTTAGGATTGGATGCAGATACCTTCGAAGAAAATGGTGGAGAACCTTACTTTGCCACTGCAAGACAAATTGTAAATACCGCAAGTGGAGGAAACTACGCCGGATGGAGCTCTTCCGATGGTACCCAAACAAGATATAGTTTAAACGATGCGTTGCTATCATCGGTTTATAGTGACTTTCACCAGGCAATGTACCTGTATCACAGGCAAGGATTGGATTTGATGCATAAAGATCCAAAAGAAGCAAAAGAAAATATAGTCCAAGCTATATCCGTGCTGCGAAGTGTAAACGATAAAAGACCAAACTCTTACTTATTGCGAACTTTCTTTGATGCCAAAAGCAATGAAATACAAACCATATTTAGCGACGGGCCATCGGTAGATATTGCGCAACTTATCGATAACCTAAATAGAATAGCACCAACCAAAAGAAAAGAGTGGGGTGAAATCCGCTTTTAATTTGGTAAAATAAGCTATATTACACCTGAAAAAATTGTGCAACCTAATCAATAAATCGCAATACGTTGATTGTCTCTTTAGCAATAAAAAATTATGCTTTAATAGAAGATATTCAGGTGGACTTAGAGTCTGGATTAACCACTATAACGGGTGAAACCGGTGCTGGTAAATCTATAGTTCTAGGAGCGCTTTCGTTGCTGTTGGGAAAGAGAGCAGATTATAGTGCTCTGAAAAACCCAGAAGAAAAATGCATAATTGAAGCCGTTTTCTTATTGAACAAGATGGACCTAAAAAGTCTCTTTCAAACCAATGATCTAGATTATGATGATCACACCATCATTAGGCGAGAACTCTTACCACAAGGAAAATCTAGGGCTTTTGTAAACGACACCCCCGTCACCTTAGCCCAAATACAAGCTGTAGCCCCACATCTGGTAGATATTCACAGTCAGCACGAAACACTTAGTTTGTTCTCCGATAAATTCCAACTGGAAGTAATCGACACTCTAGCAGATAACCAAGAGATATTAAAAAGCTATCAGACCAATTTTAAAGAATTTTCTACGCTAAAATCCAAGCTACTAGAATTACAAGAAGCACATGATATCGCTATAAAAGAGTTGGATTATCAAAACTTTTTATACCAAGAATTGGTCGATGCAAACTTGGATGAGGTGGAACTTGTAGCTTTAGAAGAAGAGTATGAGACGTTACGCAATTTCGAGCAAATTCAAGAAGGATTAAGCGAAGTGCTACAGAAGTTAGATGCCGAAGAGATAGGGGCAGTGACACGGTTAAAAGAAGTTCGTAGAACGTTAAATGGATTCCAAGGCTATTCTTCCGAGTTTAAAAGTTTTTGGGAACGCGCTAACAGTATTGTTATTGAGCTAGAGGATTTGCAAAACTCAATGGCTTATGCTTTAGATTCTCAAGAATCCGATCCACATACATTATCGAAGTTAGACACCCGTCTACAGCAAATATACCAGCTTCAGCAAAAGCATTCTTCTAAAACCATAGAGGAATTGATTGAAATTCGAGAAGATTTAAAAAGTAAGCTGGCAAGTAGTGTAGATTTAGAAAAGGATATTAAAGCAGTGTCCGAGAAGATTTCTAAAGTAGAAGAGGTTTTGTTTGCCGAAGCAAATCAATTGCACGAAAGACGTACAAAGGCTGTCCCAATGCTTAAGAAACAATTGGAAACTAGGCTGAAAAGCTTAGGAATGCCAAATGCCCAGTTTAAATTTAATTTAGAAAAAAATAAAAGTTTTAATACCACAGGATTAAGCAAGTTGAACCTCTTATTTACAGCAAATAAAGGCTTGGAGTTCGGACCTATTCAAAGAGTTGCATCTGGTGGAGAATTAAGCAGAATAATGCTTTCTATAAAAGCGGTTTTAGCCCAATATAAAGAGTTGCCAACTTTGGTGTTCGATGAGATAGATACAGGAGTGTCGGGCGAGATTGCTACAAAAATTGCCAATGTTATGGACGAGATGAGCAAAACTATGCAGTTGCTTTGTATTACCCATCTACCACAAATCGCTGCAAAAGGATCGCAACACCTTAAAATTTATAAAGAAGATTTAGAAAGTAGCACCGTAACCAATCTTAAAGTATTGGATTCCGATGCTCGAGTATATGAAATAGCTGGAATGATTGGAGGTGAAAATCGAACCGAATCTGCTTTAAGCCACGCTAGAGAATTACTAAATTAATATATGTATATTTACGCATTGCAAATGAAAATTAGATACTATGGCCTATAATTTATTAAAAGGAAAGAAAGGAATAATCTTTGGAGCATTGAATGAAGATTCAATTGCATGGAAAACCGCTGAACGTATACACGAAGAAGGAGGAGAGTTTGTATTAACCAATGCACCTATAGCATTACGTATGGGGCAAATCGACGAACTGGCAAAGAAAACCAACTCAGAAGTTATCGCTGCAGATGCGACTAGTGTAGAAGATTTAGAAAATCTTGTAGAAAAGTCTATGGAGATTCTTGGCGGGAAAATAGATTTTGTTTTACATGCTATTGGAATGTCTGTAAATGTTCGTAAAGGGAAGTCCTATACCGATCAGAAATACGATTGGACCACGAAAGGATGGGATATTTCTGCTTTATCTTTTCATAAAACTATGCAAGTGCTTTACCAAAAAGATGCTATGAACGAGTGGGGAAGCATTGTTGGCCTTACCTATATGGCAGCGCAGCGTGTTTTCCCAGATTATAATGACATGGCCGATAATAAAGCTTATTTAGAGTCGGTAGCACGTAGTTTTGGATACTTCTTTGGAAAAGAAAAGAAAGTCCGTGTAAACACCATTTCACAATCCCCAACCATGACTACGGCGGGACAAGGTGTAAAAGGTTTTGATAACTTCATGAATTATGCCGATGCTATGGCACCTTTAGGTAACGCAACAGCTGAAGAGTGTGCCGATTATACGGTAACCTTATTCAGTGACTTAACCAAAAAAGTAACCTTGCAAAACCTATTCCATGACGGAGGTTTCTCCAATATGGGAATAAGCACGCAAGTGATGGAGCTTTTTGATAAAAAGTAAAACAACCAACATATAACCATTAAAAAGACTGTCTGAAGCAGACAGTCTTTTTAATTTTACTATCTCCTACCAACGTATGAAAAACCAAGCGCGATACTATTCCTTTGTAATTCCTGTATACAACCGACCTCAAGAAATCCTCGAGTTATTAGATAGTATGACCAAAATGACTTTTCCTCGAGAGTATGAGGTAGTGATTGTTGAGGATGGTTCAAAAGAAACGAGCGAATCGATTGTACAACAGTTTTCCGATCGTTTAAACATTTCGTATTACTATAAAGATAATTCAGGTCCCGGACCATCAAGAAATTATGGTATGCGCCGAGCTAAAGGTGATTACTTTATAATCTTAGACTCCGACTGTTTATTGCCATCTCATTATTTAACCGAGGTAGATGCTTTCTTATCTAAAACCTATTACGATTGCTTTGGTGGAGCCGATGCGGCCTTAAAAAGTTTTACCCCTATTCAAAAAGCAATAAATTACACCATGACCTCTTTGCTAACAACAGGTGGAATTCGTGGAAATAAAAAGCAGGTTGGACGGTTTGAACCACGAAGCTTTAATATGGGGATATCGAAAAAAGCCTTTGAGGAAACCCAAGGATTCGACAGAATTCATCCAGGAGAAGACCCCGATTTATCGGCGCGTATTCGAAAAGCAGGAATGGAAACAGCCTTCATACCAAATGCTGCAGTATATCATAAAAGAAGAATTTCCTGGAGAAATTTTTATAAGCAAGTGAATAAATTCGGAAAAGTGCGCCCTATATTAAATGTGCGCCATCCAGAAACTGCTAAACTCACTTTCTTCTTACCCACATTGTTCTGTTTTTTCACCATAATCAGTATTGTTTCTGCATGGTTTAACCCCGTTTTTATACTGCCACTTGCAGGATATGTTCTATTATTATTTTTAGATTCTAGTGTTAAAAATAAGAGTATCTATATCGGATTCTTGTCTGTTATTGCTATGTTTATACAGTTTTTCGGATACGGAATGGGATATCTTAAAGTTTATTGGAATGTGCAGGTTTTATCTAAAAATCCCGAAAAAACTTTTCCAGAACTATTTTTTGATGAATCTTAGTAATCGATAAAAAAATAAAAACCATGGCTGCTGCAAAATTTAAAAATCAAAATACGACAAAAGTATTTTTATTCTTTTTAATGTTTTCATCGCTTCTATGGGTTTTAACCAAATTCTCTAAGCAGTATTCTTCAAACGTTAACGTACACCTGGCGTATCAAAACTTACCTGAGAACACCCTGTTAAGCAATGCGCCAAAGTCTATTTCTGTGAATTACTTAGCCAACGGTTTTGAGTTTATATACTACCGCATAAAACCACCTACCGTAGAGCTTAACCTAAATAAATATTATAATGATGAGGCAAATAATGTCCTTATAGATCGACAAGCTCTAGAAATAGAAATATCTAGAGATTTGGATAGGGAAGTGCTTTTAAGTAACGCCTCGATAAAGCAATTAGAAGTTGAGTTAGATCATATTGCAAACAAGGAGGTGCCAATTTTAATTGATGCTGAACTTGAATTGCAAAATGGGTTTCGTCAGGTAGATACCATTCAGATAGAACCCACCAAGGTTATCGTATCTGCACCTTCGCAAGTATTAGATAGTATTGATTACATATATACCGAAAAATGGGTAGCGCGAAACATTAATAAAAACCAAGTTAAAAAGTTAAAGTTAAAAACACCAAAGTTCGAAAAGACCTTTTTAGATTTAGACGCTATTACCGCTACTATCCAAGTGGCAGAGTATACACAGAAGAACCTTAAAATCCCTATTACATTAATCAATAAGCCCGATAACATAACACTCATGTTAATCCCAGAAGAAATATCTCTTATGGTAGATGTTGATATCGATAGGTTTAATGAAATATCGGAAGAAGATTTTGAAGTAGTATGTGATTATACGAAACGAAATGAAGAAGATGGCATATTATATGCTAAGTTAAAAACATCATCAGAACATGCATATAATGTAAAATTAAGTGAAGTAGAAATTGATTATCTAATATTTAAATGAAAACAATAGGATTAACCGGGGGAATTGGTAGTGGTAAAACTACCGTTGCTAGGATGTTTGAAGAATATGGCATTCCAGTGTATATAGCTGATGATGAGGCGAAGAGTCTTATGCATACATCCCATGTAATTCGCCACGAGCTTCAGGATTTATTGGGGGAGGAAGTATATAAAGATGGGGAGCTGAATAGAGCGTACATGGCAGATAAAATATTCAATGATAAGGCGCTTTTAGAGAAGGTGAATGGAATTGTACATCCAAGAGTAGAAGAACATTTTCAAGCATGGAAAAAAGAGCATAAGGCCCCGTATTGCATAAAAGAAGCTGCCATACTTTTTGAAAATGACGGATATAAGCGCTGCGATAAAACAATTTTGGTTGTAGCCAACGAAGAAGAGCGTATAAAACGCGTTATGAAGCGGGATGGTGTGAAAAGAGAAAAAGTCATGGAAAGGATGAAAAACCAATGGCCCGATGCAATAAAAATTCCTTTAGCCGATTATATTATTAAAAATGAAGAATTAACCGAAACTAAGGAGGAAGTTAAAAATCTACATAGAATCCTGTCTTTATGATAAATCCTTATACTTATTATAAATCATGTTAAGTTTTGGTTAAACCCATAGCTTTCTAAGTGTTAAAATTGTAAATTTGAGGTATGAATAAAAAGCTCTTTGGAATATTAATAGCTTTGATGACGTTATCGTTATTGGGAATTATCTCTGTTCAAGTGTATTGGATATCCAATGCTTATAAAACGAAAGAGGAACAATTTACAGTAAATGTTCGTCAGGTGCTACTTTCTGCATCGAAAAAGATTCAGTTACTAGAAACCGAACATTATTATTCGATTTTTAGCTCTATCGTCGATAACGTAGATAAACCTGAGAATGTAAACCTATCAGAGCTTATTTATACCATACATAATGAGGATAAAACGGAAACGTATATCTTCCAAGATGGTATACTGGAGGAAAACTATATGCTGACATCCGATTTTTTGGATACCACGACGGATAGTATTGAATTTAAAAAAGTTACCAATAACAAAAAGGTAACCAAAATTCTTAGTTCCATCGATGGTAGCCAAGGTAAAACCCAGCAAATAGAAGAGGTTTTTAGCAGGTTGCGTGATTACGAGCGCAAGCAATTTGAAGATGCATTTTCTATTATAGCTTCTAGATATCCTATTCACAGTAGGGTGTCGAATGAAGAGATTAGAAGTGTAGTTAAAGAAGAACTCGATGCATTTGGCATTTATACACCGTTCGACTTTGCTGTCTTCGATAATAATCTAGCAACTAGTGTACGCTCTTCAGGGTTTTATATGGATCCAGAAAAGACATATAAAGTTCCATTGTTTGCAAATAAAGTAATGCAAACGCAATACGAACTGTATATTAATTTTCCTGAGAAGAAAAAAGAAGTTCTAGGTTCAATGGTTGGCATGATTGTATTAACAATCGTATTTACAGCTGTTATTTTATTGGCCTATGGAAGTGCTTTATCGCAGATATTTAAACAGCGTCAATTAGCTGATATAAAGACAGACTTTATCAATAATATGACGCATGAGTTAAAAACTCCCATTGCTACGATAAACCTAGCATTAGATGCTTTAAAAAATCCAAAGGTTCAAGAGAACCAAGAAAGCAGGCAGAAGTATCTCGATATGTTGCGCGAGGAGAATAAACGAATGTTGCAACAGGTAGAAAATGTTCTACGGATTTCTAAACTAGAAAACAATGAACTCGATCTGCCAAAAGAGAAACTAGAACTGCATGATTTGATTGAAAACGCCATTACGCATTTGGAATTGATTGTAGAAAATCGAGGTGGCTATATTCAAACACATTTTGGAGCGTTGCAAGCTGGAGTTTTAGTTAACAATTCCCACATGACAAATGTGTTTGTAAATATTTTAGATAATGCAGTAAAGTATTCCGAGGGAGCGCCGAAAATTGATATCTACACAGAAAATAGTAGAGATTATATTATCGTTAAAATACGCGACCAAGGAGTAGGAATGGAAAAACAACATCTCAGTAAAATATTTGATAAGTTTTACCGAGAACCTAGTGGAGATGTCCACAACGTAAAAGGGCATGGATTAGGACTTGCCTATGTACACCGAATCATAGAAGAACACGATGCTACCATAGAGGTAGAAAGTGAAAAAGGTAAGGGAAGTACATTTATTTTGAAATTACACTTAATATCATAAATTATGGAAACTAAAAACAAAAAAATTCTACTTGTCGAAGATGATCCGAATTTCGGAACAGTATTGAAAGATTATTTGGCAATGAACGATTACGATGTCACACATGCTAAAAACGGTATGGAAGGATTCGAAAAGTTTAAAAAAGACGATTTCGATCTATGTATCTTAGATGTGATGATGCCATATAAAGATGGTTATACTTTAGCGAAAGAAATCAGAGACAGGAATGAAGAAATCCCTATTATTTTCCTAACTGCTAAATCAATGAAAGAAGATGTATTGAAAGGATACAAGGTAGGTGCCGATGATTACCTAACCAAACCTTTTGATAGCGAAGTTTTATTGATGAAAATAAAAGCGATTATTCAAAGAAAAGCAACGGAATCTATTGCCGATAGCAAGCAGTTTGAATTTGAATTTGGAGATTTTTTCTTAAACTCAAAACTTCGATTCTTAACTTATAAGGATGAGGAGCCTATAAAACTATCACCAAAAGAAAATGACTTGCTACGCATGTTGGCATTACACAAAAATGATTTGATGCCAAGGGAATTAGCGCTTGTTAAAATTTGGAGAGACGATAACTACTTTACTTCACGCAGTATGGATGTATATATTGCCAAATTGCGTAAGTATCTAAGCATTGATGATGATGTGGAAATTGTAAACATCCACGGAGAAGGTTTCCGATTGGTAGTTCACAGCGAAGTAGATCAGTAAAAAACGAATAGTAATTTTAAGTGTAAAAAAGTGCTCTATATTAATTTATAGGGCACTTTTTACTTTCTTTAGAACCTCAGAAAATGGAGATTCAAAATCCACCCAGATAATCTTAGAGTTTCGACGGAACCAACTTATCTGTCGCTTTGCATAGCGTCTAGAGTTTTTCTTTATTTCTTGAATAGCTTCTTCAAGCGATAACTCCTTATCTAAATATTGAAATAGCTCTTTATATCCTACCGTTTGTAGGGCATTATGGTTTCTAAAATCTATAACAGACTTCACTTCCTCGAGCAATCCATCGGCCATCATATAATCTACACGTAAATTTATTCGATTATATAATACCGCTCTATCTGCCTCCAATCCAATATAGATGCTTTTAAAAAACCTAGGTGGTTTTTCTTGTTCCAAAAAACTAGAGTAGGGTTTACCACTACTTTTACAAACTTCTAATGCTCGTAGTAAACGCGTGTGGTTGTTTAAGTCTACTTTATTATAATAGTTCGGATCTAAATCTTTTAAGGTTTCTTGTAGGTATGTAATTCCGTGTGTTTCAAATTGCGCGGCAAGATCTTCTTTAACTTTTTGGTCTATCTCAGGAAAACTATGTAAGCCTTCGTTTAAAGCATCTATATAAAGTCCAGATCCACCAACAGCAATAACAATATCGTGCGTCTTAAATAAGTCTTCTAGCTTCTTTAAAGCGTCTCGCTCATAAGCGCCAACATTGTAATCTTCCGAAATACTTCGGTTATGTATAAAATGATGTGGTGCTTCGGCTAATTCCTCTGGGGTAGGAGCAGCAGTTCCTATAGGCAGTTCTTTGTAAAATTGCCTAGAATCGGCCGAAAGGATTTCTGTGTTAAAATGCTTGGCCAATTTTATGGCTAATTTGGTTTTCCCAATAGCCGTAGGCCCAACTACATTTAGCAATACAGGCTTATTATTTGTTGAGCGCATCGGATTTTATCGGTAAGGTTTTCTTTACATTGCTTTCCATCAGATAGTCATCTATAATATGCCTAGCATAACGATCGTTTTTGGGGGTTACCAGAATCTTTTCCAAAATTCTTCTTTCTGTTATTTGGTAGTTTAAGGAGTAAAATCCATAACCTTTATAAACCCCATCTTCCATGAGTATCACACTGCGTTCTCCTACTTCTCGTCCTTTATCAATTAGCAATTGCGTTTGTTGCTTATATACATACTCATCGAAAAAATCTTGAACTCGCGCGTTGTATTCATCCACCTCTAGGCTTTCCGTTATGGTAGACTTGCCATTGCCAATTCCATTTTTCTCAAAACATAACCCAAACTCTTCGCTTATTCTTTTTAGGTTATTTTGGGCTACGGTTAGACTTCTAAACGTCATAAGAGAACGTTTTCGTAAATCTGTTTTTTCAACTTTAAGTCGAATATAGCCCTCGGAATCTTTTTGTTGTACTAAATGATAGGGGAGTAGTGCTTTTCTACTCCTTCTGGTGTATTTAGGTTGGATGTTTTTAATATCATCGTCTACTTTAAGTCGTGCAATAAGCAGGCTGCCTGTAAGAGCATAACTTACTTTTGCTACTTCTTTTTGGAGCTTTTTACTCTTAGTAGTGGTGCTGGTAAAATGTTGGTTTACTCTTTTACGTATATTTCTGCTTTGCCCTATGTGTAGTATCCTACCTTCGGAATCGTGCATATAGTAAACACCGGTTTCTGTAGGAAGCGATTCTACCAGTTTTAAAAGCTTTGTGGCTCTTTGCGACTGCTCTTCTTGCGTATTGATATACGACTTAATTATTTTTTTATCCTTGTCTTTATTAAGTAAAATCTTAAATAAGTTCACGGTTGCATAGGCATCGCCTTGTGCTCTGTGTCTGTCTTTAATAGGTATGCCTAAAGACTTAGTAAGGTTTCCTAAGCTATACGAAGGCATATCTGGAAGTAACTGTCTAGATAATTGTACGGTACAAATAGTATTTCTACGGTATTCATATCCTAAGCGTCGAAATTCAGTAGAAAGAATTCTAGAATCGAACTTAGCGTTATGGGCTATTAAGATACAACCTTCTGTAATCTCGACGATGCGTCTTGCAACTTCGTGAAACTTTGGTGCCGATCGCAACATTCGATTGTTAATGCCAGTGAGTTGGACAACAAAAGGCTGTATTTTCTTCTGTGGATTAACCAAACTAGCAAATTGATCGACGATTTCATGTCCGTCGAATTTATATATAGCTATTTCTGTTATTCCCTCTTCGTTATATTTTCCACCAGTGGTTTCTATGTCTAAAATTGCATACATGCTTCTGTCTTCCTATTTATTTGTGGAGAAAACTAGCCTAAATCTATGAGTTTTTATAGCAGGCTAGTCTTAAAGTTTTGTTGTGCGATAGGTGCTTGGGTGTTTTTTAACTTTTAGTATTCGCGCTCTCCAAAAATGGCACTCCCAACACGCACCATAGTGCTTCCATTTTCAATAGCTATAGGATAGTCACCACTCATTCCTATGGATAGCACATCGAAGCCCTGTTCTTCTTTTAATTCGTTGTAAAGGATTTGAATAGTTTTAAACTCTCTACCTATCTGCTCTTTATCATCGGTAAAAGTTGCCATAGCCATAAGGCCGCGAACGCGAATGTTTTCGTATTGCGCATAGTCCTCGCTTTTTAGCAATTCTTTTATTTGCGTTGCATCCATTCCATATTTAGTATCCTCTTCAGCAATTTTCATTTGTAACAAGCAGTCTATTACTCGTTCGTTTAATTTTGCTCGATTGTTTATTTCTCTTAACAATCTTGGCGTATCTACCGAATGAATCATGCTAACAAAAGGTGCGATGTCTCTTACTTTTCTACGTTGTAAGTGACCCACCATATGCCATTGAATATCTTCTGGTAAAGCTTCATACTTCCTTTCTAACTCGTCTGTTCTGTTCTCACCAAAAACTCGATGTCCAGCATTATATGCTTCCATGATGGTCTCGTTACTCTTTGTTTTAGAAATAGCAACAAGCTCCACATTCTCTGGCAAGGTTTGTTTTACTTTCTCTATATTTTGTTTGATATTCACTGTTTTTTGCAAAATCTTCTTTTAATAATTTTTTTTTTTAATATTCGTAAATCGTTATTCCGTTTCGCAACTTAGGTTCTATATAGGTTGTTTTTGGTGGCATGGTAAGTCCTTCATCGGCTACATTTTTTATTTCTTCTGTTGTCACTGGCAACAATCCGAACCCCACTTTATATTCGCCCGAGTCTACCATAGACTGAACGTATGCCATATCATTTTTACCATGTGTATATTTTATACGACTGTCGTTGCGAACATCGTCTATACCTAATATAGGATTTAAAACGGTATGATACAAAATTGTTGCATCTAAAGCATCCATAGCATTTTTAGCCTGGTAAATACTCTTTCTTAGATTTAGCGAATAGAACCTTCCATTTAAGTACATACTAAAATGGGTTTTCTGTGTAGGTTTATAATACTCAAGACCTCTATCTTTAATTCTAAATACCGCATCTAGTCTAATAAGGAACTCTTCATTGCTCAAACCATTCAAATCCTTTATGACTCGGTTGAAACCATAGATTTTTAAATCGCTCTCAGGAATTAGATAGCCCATAAGAAAGTTGTAAGGTTCTTTGCCTGTATGCTCTCCGTTTGCTTCTTTCTTTATTTTATATAATTCATAGGCCGATGCAGTGCGGTGATGGCCATCGGCAATATATAAGGATTCCATGGTGGCGAATTCCTTATTTATTGCTTTTATCAATTTTGGATCCTCTATATTCCATAAATAATGGGTTTCTCTAAACGTGGTGGTAAACTCATATTCTGCACGCGACTTCATAATATCTTGAAGTAACTTTTTCAAGTTGTCGTTATCTGGATGCGTTATAAGCACCGGCTCTGGATTAAAACCAACGGTGTGAATGTATTCTTGAAACAACTTTTCGCGCTCTATAAGCGTATCCTCATGCTTTTTTAAGACATTGTTTTCATATTCTTCCACATCTAAAGCTGCGATGATTCCTTCGGTAACATGGCCGTTATGATTTACAATTTTATATACATAAATACTCGGCTTTTCTTCTAGAAAAAAATACCCTTCTTCTTTAAATTCTAAATATCTATTTCGAACTAAGGTGTAGCGTTCTTGCTCGGTAGTATTTTCTTTTTGGTACTTATAGCCTGGATTTACTATATGTAAAAAAGAGTAGGGGTTATCGCGTAAGCGAGAGGCTCTTTCGTCTGGAGTATAGCTATCATAAGGTCTTGCCGAAATTAAGTTTACCTTATCTCGGGTTGGACGTACTGCCTGAAACGGAAAAATTTTTGCCATAATACTACGCTAATAGGATATTAAAATAATAAGGTAGTTACAAGACGGTAAAATTCTGGTAACTACCTTATGAAATAGGTTTTACCCTTAACTTTTATAAAATTATTTTAGAAACATTGGAGCTACTTTTTCAGCTCTTTTGCTTTCGGAATAGTCATAAAAACCTTCACCGCTCTTTATTCCAAGTTTTCCTGCGGTAACCATATTTACCAATAAAGGACAAGGCGCATATTTTGGATTTTTAAATCCATCATGCATCACCTCCAAAATTGATAGACATACGTCTAGTCCAATAAAGTCCGCTAATTGGAGTGGTCCCATAGGATGTGCCATTCCTAACTTCATCACCGTATCGATTTCCTCTACTCCTGCAACCCCATTGTATAGGGTTTCGATAGCCTCATTCAACATAGGCATTAAGATGCGGTTAGCAACAAAACCAGGGTAGTCGTTTACCTCTACTGGAGTCTTAGAAAGGCTTTTTGATAGTTTTTCGATGGTGTTGTAAGTCTCTTGACTTGTATTGTAGCCTTTTATAACCTCTACCAACTTCATAATCGGAACAGGGTTCATAAAGTGCATTCCAATCACTTTATCTGCTCGTTTGGTAGCAGAGGCAATCTTAGTAATAGAAATAGAAGAGGTGTTACTAGCCAAAATGGTTTCTGGCTTGGTAATTTCGTCTAAGTTTTTAAAAATCTTCAACTTCAGTTCCAAGTTCTCCGTTGCAGCTTCAACCACCAAATCCGCATTCTTTACACCTTGTTCTAAATCGGTAAAAGTAGTGATGTTAGCTAGCGTACGGGTTTTATCCTCTTCGGTAATTCGCTCTCTATTCACCATGCGATCTAGGTTGGTGGTAATGGTTTCTATCCCTTTGTTTAGGGCGCTTTTTGAAATATCTATCAGCGTTACTTTGTAATCGAATTGTGCAAAAGTATGCGCTATTCCATTGCCCATAGTTCCTGCACCAATAACAGCAATATTTTTCATGTATCTTATAATGTTTTAAAGTTTTCAATAATTTTCATAGCTACTCGCAATGCTTCTGTACCTTGTTTAAGCGTTACTTCTGGCTCCGTATCGTTGTTTATCGCATCGGCAAAGCTGTTTAGTTCATCAAGAATAGCATTGTTCTCTTCTACTTCTGGATTATCGAAGTAGATTTGTTTTTTAACCCCTTCGGCATTGGTCAATATCATGGCATAATCATCTGGGTTTTCCGGAACGTCTTTCATCCTAACCACCTCGCATTCTTTTTCAAAGAAATCAACAGAGATATAGGCATCGCGCTGGAAAAACCTAGATTTTCGCATGTTTTTCATCGAGATCCTACTCGCCGTTAGATTGGCCACACATCCATTTTCAAATTCTAAACGTGCATTGGCAATATCTGGTGTTTCGCTTATCACAGCTACACCGCTTGCGCTGATGTGTTTTACATCGGATTTTACCACGCTCAAGATAGCATCAATATCGTGAATCATTAAATCCAAAACAACCGATACGTCGGTACCACGTGGATTGAATTCTGCTAGTCGATGGGCTTCTATAAACATAGGGTTGTTTATCTTAGGATAGGCAGCCATAAACGCAGGGTTAAATCGCTCTACATGTCCTACCTGACCTTTTACACCATGTTTTTCTGCAAGCTTTAGAAGTTCCTTGGCCTCTTCTACCGTTTCCGTTATAGGTTTCTCGATGAATAAATGTTTCCCGGCCTCTATTACTTTTTTTGCTTTTCTAAAATGATAGGTGGTAGGTGTAACCACATCTATCATATCGCAAGCAGCGATTAAATCCTCTGCTTTATCAAAACTTTTGCAAGAAAACTCTTCTTCGATTTCCTTTGCTCGTGCAGGATTGCTATCATAAAATCCTACAAAATCGTATTTATCAGATTCCATTAGCAACCTAATGTGAATCTTCCCTAAATGGCCTGCACCAATTACCCCGGCTTTTAACATATAGAAAATTTTTCTACAAAGGTACTAGATTTTTTAAACTTTAGAGGCTCATTGCTTTTAGAATCAAGCGTATAATATGAACGTAAAACCTCGATTTAAACTTCTACAGTCAAAGAATAGGGGTTTCTCATCTATTTTAATTCAGCCTAAATATGGTAGTAGCAGGTATCTAGCCAATTAAATTGCCAAACTCTAGAAGCATCTAGAAATAAGTCTTTACCTTTGGTATAAACAAATAAATCAAACCTTAAAGTTATGAGATTTTATATCGTTATCCTGTTGTTTGCAGTGGCTAGTTTTCAAGTAAGTTGCTCAAATAAAAATCAAAAAGTGCATGTGGTATCTACAGAAATGTATAAAGAGTTTGTCAAAGATACCAGTATAACGCTTGTGGATGTGCGCACACCGGAGGAGTTTGAAGAGGGAGCTTTGCCAGGAGCTGTAAACATTGATTATTATGATGAGGAGAATTTTCACAAGGCATATGATGCATTCGATAGGAAAGAGCCAATTTATCTTTACTGTAGAACTGGAAATAGAAGCATAAAAACTGCAGAGAAGTTAATGAAAATGGGATTCGAAGAGATTTACGATATGGAAGGTGGCTATATGCAGTGGACTAAGGATTTAGATAAAGAGTAACTAGCAACTAAGCTTATCTTATAAAAAAATGGCAGGAAAAATAGACTGTTTTTCCTGCCATTTTATGTTGTGCGATTAGGTTTTAAATTAAAGTTTCTTCGACCAATCTTCTTGAACAAACTCGGTTATGGTCGCCACATTTCCGGTTTTGTCTTGTTGGTCTTTTACCATTTTTACGATGATTCGTTGGGTTCTACCTTCACCTAAAAGGTGGTGAATGGCTCGACCTTCTTCGGAATCTTTTAGTACATAGGCGTTGAAAGTCTCTTTTGGAAAAATGGTTTGAAGTTCTACACTCCAATACTCTTGTTTCTTATTTGCATAAGGTGCTAAGTAGGTATTGCTTAAAGTGGCAATCACACGAAACTCCTTTGGCTCTTCACTTTTTGTCTCTTTAAATAACGTAGGTGGCATTTGGTTTAAACCATGCGACGCAGCCCAATCCATTTTATATGCATTATTTTCTTTTCGCATATAAATTATATTATTTCCAATACCCACTTTTTGTAAAGAGGTGTCTAACGAATCTACTTCTAAAAACGTTACTTGCCCAGGTTTAATAATGGTTCTAACCGGATAGTCGTTATAATGCATCACCATAGCGCGTTTTACTTCGTTTGGCTGTAATACATAGCCCAACCTATCTTCCCAAATCCTAGCTGCATAAAAAGGTTGTAGTACCGCGATTATAGAATCCTGTTTGTTTCTAGGATTAATAATAAAGTCAGAATCCATCTGCAATAAATTAACCAGTCGAACAAGGCTGTCTACTTGTTTGTTGGCTATGTTTAAGCGTTTCTTTTCTACATTTAATCGATTTAGCAAATCGGTATTGGTCGATGATAATATCGCATTTGCATCCATTTGTGAAGCATTGGTTTCCAATGCTTTTTTTAAATTTTCATTGGATTTAGTCAATCGCTCACGCAAGTCACTCATCTCCGTTTCTAAGTTTTCCACCCTGCTTTGCGAGGCTTCTAATTGACGCTCTAACTGTCTTTTGCTCTGCGCAGAGACGGTGGTAGTACATACTATTGCTAGTAGTAAAGAACTAAATTTAATTAATTTCATAATCCAAAGTATTATACGTAATTCAGCTTAAGTGAATCTTTATCCTGTTTATAGGGGCGAAAAATACAATATATAAATAGAATAAACTGTAAAAATTTCGGAGTTCCCATTCTTTTATAATAGCACTCTTGAGAATCCGCCTTTTGCATAGAATGTTTGTTTAGGTTAATATGCCAATGGTTCTGTAAGATCTATATATAAATAATCTAGGCAAACTATAATTTAGTCACAGCTTAATTAAAACTACTTATGCTGCATTATGGAATTAAGCCATGTTGTTTTGTAGGACCCTAGCTTGTGGTTATTAAAGTTTAGATAGAGCTTTTTACATCTATCAGACATTAAATTAATCATAATTGGCGTTAAGGTTTTGTTTGTTTGGGAGTAGTTGTCATTAATCAATTGTAAGTTTATATATAAGTAAAACAAACAATTAATTAAAAACTTGAGTTATGGGCAATTTAAAATGGAAAGGTCGTTGGAACCAAATCAAAGGTAAGGTAAAGCAAGAATATGGCGAACTAACCGATAATGATTTGAAGTATGTGGAGGGAAAAGAAGAAGAATTACTTGGAAA
>Ga0209487_1001241_pt1 | contig 21793 bp, 19 predicted proteins | sample Poulit2012_FD_187524 | JGI IMG/M metagenome (GOLD analysis project Ga0209487, IMG submission 187524) | Agricultural soil microbial communities from Georgia to study Nitrogen management - Poultry litter 2012 (SPAdes) (version 2) | ecosystem: Environmental > Terrestrial > Soil > Agricultural land...
TTGGATTTTGGTTCCGATGATCCGAGGGTGCAAGCCGAAATTGCGGCCCTGTTAGAGGGACGAAAGCCGTTCCCGGAGCTCTATGATTACGAAACCATGGAGCTGGACTGGGCCAGGTTGCGCATGATGGCGTGTAACGCGTCCGTAATTCCAATGGTGCTCAACTCCAAGGGCGAGCCTTTGGATGTTGGACGGTCGCAGCGGGCCTTTTCGACAAGCATTCGTCGCGCCGTTGTGATGCGCGACGGCGGATGCGCGTATCCGGGGTGCAATATGCCGCACATCTACTCTGAAGTGCATCATATTCTGGCTTGGCAAGATGGTGGTTCGACAGCCTTGGATAACGCGGTCATGTTATGCCGCTTCCACCACATGATCATCCACCAAACTGACGTCCTGGTGCGACTCAATGCGGACAAGTTTCCGGAATTCCTGTTGGAACCAAGCACGCAGGAAGCCCAGTGGGTTCGCAATCTCATGCACCGCGGTTGATCCCGCCCCGGCAGCTGCAAAGTCCGGGGCGACAGCCGCTTTACTGATACACGTGAGGAGCTAAGGTACCCAGCACATCCAGGTTGCGATATTTCTGGTCAAAATCCAGGCCATACCCGACCACAAATTTATTGGGGATATCGCGGCCGATGTATTTCACATCAATATCCACGGCCAACGCATCCGGTTTGCGCAGTAGGGTCACGATTTCTACCGAAGCCGGCCCGCGCGATTCCAGGTTCGTTTTCAACCATGAAAGGGTCAGACCCGAATCCACAATATCTTCCACGATGACCACGTGTCGGCCCATCAGATCTTCTTCAAGGTCTTTGAGAATTCGCACCACGCCGGAAGATTTGGTCCCCGAACCGTAGGAGGACACGGCCATAAAGTCGATCGTGACCTTGGATTTCATCGCCCGAGATAAATCGGCCATGATCATCAAAGCGCCTTTGAGCACTCCGACCAACAAAATATCTTTGCCTTCGTAATCGCGATCAATCTGCGCCGCCAGGTCTTGGACGATGTCATCGATTTCCTCGCGGGACAGCAGCACCGACTCTAAATCGTCTGCAACATCTTCGGCCTTCATGGTCACTCCTCCTAGTGTCAGGTCACTCCCCCAGAGCTGAGGGGATGACTAATAGTTTTGCATATTCTTGCCCGGCTTTTTTGCGGTAGAGACTCACGTGTCCTTCCAATTGAATCGGCCCCGCCGACGACGCACGTCCCACCGGTGGGAAAATCAGCTCTTGAATGGCACGCAACCGCTCAAAGGTGGGCTGCGGTGCACCAAAATATTGGACCGCAAGGGCCAGGACCCGTCGAAGAATCGCTGGTTGCAGTTGTTGCAAATCAGCCAGGGGAAAACTCAGCTGGTCTGGCGTTTCGACGGCGAGCGCCCGGAAGGTTTCTGCGGCCAGGTCATCTAAGACTGCGGCGTCGTCGGAGGCCAGCGCTGCGGTGTTCACAAGCCCCGAGAAGACGCCGGACCCCAGACCTGTCACCGGATCGGTCAAAGCGGGCAATAAGTTTTTGCGCACTCGAATCCGGGCGACCGATTCGTCGTCGTTCATGGGGTCATCAAAATACTCCAGCCCGGCCCAAGCACAGATGCTTTCGGTTTCCTGCCGGGTGAGGTCTAAGAGTGGTCTGCCAAGACGCAGCGGCGCGTAGCCGGGGATGGCATGGGTGCGGTGTTTGCGAATGCCCGCAATGGAGCGTAGCCCGGAGCCTCTGGCCAGCCCTAAAAGCACTTGCTCGGCTTGATCATTGGCGGTGTGAGCCGTGAGGACTCCGGCGGCTTGAACCTCAGAAGCGCACTGGGCGAACGCTTCGTATCGTGCCTGCCGGGCAGCTGCTTCGATGCCGTCGCCGGTTTCAGTCACCGTCAAATCTTGTGTCAGCACGGGTGCCAAACCCAGTCGTGTACACATTTTGCTGGTGCGTTGTGCCACTTCGGCAGTAATATCCTGCAGCCGGTGGTCCAACACAATCGCACCGAAGCGGATGCCGGTGGTCCTTTGGGTTTCGGCAGCCAACACGGCCAGCGCCAACGAATCTGCGCCACCGGACACCGCCACAAGCACCGGTGGCGCCTCTTGGCCGGCAGAAACACCCCACTGGGTTACCAGGTGCTTGAGGGCTGCCACACCAGCGTGCACCGCCGCGGGCCAGCCAGCAGTTGGTGGCCACACAGCAGGATCGTGCGGTACTGTCCCGGTCCGGGGCTTCGGAGTCTTTGACGCGTCCACAGCGTGACCTATCCGATGACGCGTGTGATCCAAGCATCCGCGTCGGTCAGCTCCTCCACGGATGGCATATTTTCTGGTTGTTCCCACACAACGTTGAATTGTTCCATGCCCACACGTTCTACCACGGCAGAAACAAATGATTGCCCCTGCTTATACTGTTTGGCTTTGGCTTCGAGCCCAAAAATTTTCCGCAGCACCTGCCCCAGCCAGTTGGAAGACCGGGCGTTAAAGCGTTTCCGAATCGTTCGCACGCTGGGCACCAGCTTCCGGTCGACCGCGTCCATAATCACATTGGCGTGGCCCTCCAGCAGGGACATGATGCCGGTGATTTGAGATTCCAATTCCTTGGCGCGGACGGTTTTTTGGTCAGCCGTGAGGTCGCTCATGGATTCGGGCAGCAGGTTGGTCAGCAAGAACTCGGTGGCGATCTCCAAAATATGGTTGGCCAACCAGGGCGCCTGGGCGAACTGGGCGACGTGGGTCAGTTCGTGCAGGCTGACCCAAAAGCGGAAGTCTTCGGCGTTGAGGTCGAGTTCTTCGCGGATCATCATGACGTTGGGCGCCACCAGCATTAGACGGGGTTTAGCTTCCGGGCCGGCAGCTTGGGCCGCATACGGTTCGAACTGGCCTAGCACTTTGGTCGATAGGAAGGCGAGGACGGCGCCCACCTGGGCGCCAGAGAAGCCGGCGGTCACCCCCGAACCGATGCTTTTTATGAATGCTTCGTTGACTTCCCCAAGCTGGTTAAACGCCGGTTCCAGCATGACTTGCAATGATTCGGAGTTCGCGGTGATCCACCCGGGCCGGTCCACCACTAATACTTCGACGTCGTCGGCAATTGTGTGGGTTTTCCAGTGCTCAATGGCTGGCAGTTGGCTCAGCGTCGCCACATGTTCGGCGGCGGCATAGGCTGCGGAGCGCAGGCTCTCGGCTTCGGTGATCGCGTCGGTGGCGGGAACTCGCGGCCCCGGCGGTACCAGGTTGCGGCCGGTGGATACTGCCACCTTTTGGCTAAAGATTTGCATAAGTGTGTCCCTTCACATTGAACCGTTGTTTACAACGACGTCGGTGGTCACTGGGCATTGCATCCGCAGTCTGTGACGACTTCGGCGAGATGGTCTTGCTCTTCCCGGGCGGCCTCATAGTCGCCGTCGGCGCCGGTGGTGTTGATTACGAACCAGAGTGCTCGGCCGTCAGCGGTGATGGTGAGGCCGGCGTTGGAGCTGGCGGCTTCCAGGGTGCCTGTTTTGGACCGGACAATCCCAGCATACGGGGCCTGGTCCATGCGGTGTCGCATGGTCCCGTCGTAACCGGCAATGGTCAGGGTGTCTAACAGCGGACGATAGTGTTCCTCGGTCAGGATGGTTTCGAACAGTTGCACGGTGGCTTGTAGTGTAGCCCGGTTGGACGGTGAGAGGCCGCTGTTGTCCACAAAATCTAAATGTTGGGTGTCCAAGCCCAGGTCGTCGACGACGCTCATGGTGGTCTGGGTTGACCCGGTGAAATCTGCTGGCGCGCCGGCGGCCAGCGCGGCTTCTCTCCCGAACATTTCAAACAGCATATTGTTGGATTGTTTCATCGCAAATTCCAGTTGTGCCCCCAGCGTGGCCGACCGGACCTGTGCTACGGATTCGGTGTCCGGGGCTGCCGCCTTATATCCGACGTACGAAAACTCGATATTCCGGTTGTCTGCTGCGGCCAGGTCGGTCAGGTGCCGGGCCAGCACGTCAGTGGCGTAGGCGGCGCCGTCCTCCACCGCGGTGTTGTCATACTGTGGGTCGGCCACCAGTCCGCCCCACGTATTGAGCGGGTAGATGGGCGAGACCCAGCCGCTTTCCATGAGCCCGTCCGTCCACTGTGGGTGCACCCACGGGCCGGCGTACCGTGACACATCGGCCCACACGTTCACGTCCGATGCGTCGGCGGGAATGTCGTCGGCGATGGCGTCCCAGGTTTCTTGGGCCAGGTCGGCCAGCCCGGCATATCCGACGGTGGTTCCGGTGCCTTCTCCGGTGGACAGCAGGCCGTCTCCCCCACCAACCAGGGTCACGCCGTCGCCGGGCGCATAGGTGGCCGCGGTGGTGAAACGATGGGTGGTGTCCAGGTGTTCGAGCACGCTGACGGCGGTAAAGAGTTTCAGTGTCGAGGCGGGCACGATCGCGTCCGCACCACCCGATTCGTAGAGCGTCTGGCCGGTGGCCGCATCCGCAACCATCATCCGGTGGTGCAGGCCCAGCTCCGCGGTGGCATCGTCCAGTGCGGCGGCCAGTTGCTCGGGGTCTGGGATGGGGGCGTTGACGTTGAGCAGGTCGGCAACGTCGTCGGTTAGCAGTTCGTCGTCCTGCTCGGCTTCGGGTGGTAATGCAATAGGGGCGTCGGCCAGAATGTGGGCGTCGGTCACCCAGGTTTGGGCGCTGGCCCCGCTGGATGACGGCGCCACCAGGTTGCGCATGCTGGCGTACCAGTTCACCGCCTGGACTTTGATCATGTCTGTGCTGGGCGGCGGGTAGATCAGGATCATGCCGGCTCCGGCGCCCAAACCGATCAGCAGTCCCAACACCCACGGTAACCAGGTCAGCCAGCGACGCCTACCCGGTGCGGTGCATGGTGCACGCCGGCCGGGTTGTTTCGCTGCCATCATGGATTCACCTAAAAAACGTTTTGCGCGCGCGGCGGTGGGACGTGTTGCATTGTTTGGGCACATTTGGGTGTTTGGCCCGTGGACGTAATAACCTTAGATCAAGCATACGCTTGCCCAAAACCATTCGGTGCGGCAAGTCCTATCACCAACAGATGGAGAAAACATGCATCACGACGTCACCATTGAGATTCCTGCGGGTTCGCGCGTCAAATACGAAATTAATGAGGAAACCGGCCGGCTGCACCTGGACCGCGTGCTGTTTACCGCCATGGAATATCCCACGCACTACGGTTTTTTTGATAACACGCTGGGCGAAGATGGCGACCCACTGGATGCGCTGGTGTACCTGCCCGGCTTTGACCTGGTGCCCAACGTCGTCGTGGAAGCCCGCCCGATCGGCATGTTCTCCATGACCGACGACGGCGGTGGTGACGACAAACTGCTGTGTGTTCCAACCGACCCACGCTTTGATGACATTCAAGAACTCGATGATATTAACGCGTACCTCATCAAGGAAATCGAGCACTTCTTCACCCGGTATAAGGACCTGGAGCCCGGCAAATGGGTCAAGGCTGAGGGTTGGAAAGACCGCGCCACCGCAGAAGCTGAACTGCAGGCCTCAATCGACCGGTTTAAGGGCTAACATCGCCGATTTCAGTTGAGTTTCGGTGGATTGTCCCTCAGACTTTGAGCAATTTCGCCACGAGGTAAGCCCGATTTTTTCGGGTCTCGACTAGCACAAAACGCCGCGAGCATCGGGTCTCGCGGCGTTTTGCTGTCGACCCGCCCTCGCTTGCGGTCGGGTGCTGTGGATTGCTCTCGCGTCAACCGTTGGGTCCGTGCAAGGATAGAACTATGTTTGTTGTGACCATGACCCAACGTTCCCAAGAACCCCGTGAACAGCACGTGGCTGAGTTCCACCAGGAGCTCCAACGGCGGCTTGGCGTTGACCTTTCCGGGTCGTGGGCTGCGGATCCGTGGTCCTACCAGCAGGTCTTTACCTCTGCCCCGCACGTTGTCGAAACGGCCATGCATGCCATGCGATTGGGCACCTGGAATGTAGGTATCGGGATTGGTGCCGTGGTGGAAAATGACGACGGCGACCTGGACGGTTCGGGGATTAAGGCCGCTGCTGGCGCCGTCTCGTTGGCCGCCAAGCAGGGCCAGCTGGTGCCATTACGGGTGGCCGCGGCCAAACCACCGCGCGGTGTGGAGCAAACCCAGCTGGGCAAACACGCCCAGGGCGTGCTGCAGCTGTTGGGCCACATTGTGTCGCGGCGTTCCAGTGCAGAATGGGCGGTGTTGGACCGGTTGCATCCCGGGGTGCGCGGCCAGCAGCGCCGTGTGGCCGCCGAACTCGACATGACCGTCCAGGCGGTTTCGCAGGCCATTAAACGTTCTTTATACAACACCGAACACGAGGTGCGCGGTGCGGTGACCTTGCTGTTAGAACAAGCCGACGCCGCCGTCACCATCCAATCCGGTAGCGGAATATAGGATCCAACGACGGCAGCGTCTACCAGCTTCGAGCGCACAGCGGCGGGTAGTTAGATGACGGTGCGCAGCACGGTGGCCAGTCCGCCGTCGTGCACGGTGCCGGTTATTTCGTCGGCAACCTGTTTCACTTCAGCCGGGGCCTGCCCCATGGCAACCCCGCGACCGGCCCACGCCAGCATTTCGACGTCATTAAAGCCGTCCCCGATGGCCACCGTGTTGGCCGGATCCACATGTAAGATTTGCCGCAGCGATTCGAGGCCGGAGGCTTTTGATACCCCGGCACCCGCAACATCCAGCATGGCGTTGTATCCCACCGAGTAGGTGATGCCTTGCAGTCCCAGCGTTTCGATGGCCTCACCGAATTCGTGGGTTGAGGAGCTTTGCGAAAAGACCACGAGTCGTACGGCCGTGGTGTCTTGTAGTTCTTCAAACGTGACACCGGCGGCTTGCACCCCGAAGCTGAAGTCTTGGAAGCGTTCGGTGGACAGGTAGTTGCCTTCGTCGTCTTCGATCGCGAATTTTGCGGTGGGGATGCGATCGCGCAGTGATTCCAACACCGATGACGGGTCGAAGGTGCTGCGCGAGACCACTTCGAAGCCTTCTTCGAGTTCGGGGTCCAGCCGCAGGGAGACACCACCGTTGGAGCACACCGAATATCCGGCGTGCAGGCCAATATCCCGAATGATTGGCAGCGTGGCGTGGAAGGCGCGTCCGGTGGCAATCAGCACGTGGTGTCCGGCGTCCATAACATTCATAATTTCGGCACGCACTTCGGGATACATGTGGCCGTCAAAGTCCACAATCGTGCCGTCTACGTCTAAACAGACCATCTTTTTGTTCATGCACACCAGTCAACCATGTTGTGTAACGTTGTGATGAACCGGAGGGAAATTCGCGCGAACTTGACGCCACAATTCCGCGCGCAGCTCCCTCCGACGGCGTTCTGCGGTGCGTTAGTCGACCGGTTCCAGCACGGTTTTGCCGCCCATGTAGGGTTGCAGGGCTTTTGGTACGTTGACCGAGCCGTCGGCGTTCTGGTGGTTTTCCAGGATGGCGACCAGCCAGCGCGTGGTGGCCAGGGTGCCGTTGAGGGTTGCCGCAATCCGGGTTCCGGCGCGGCTACCGTCGTCGTTATAGAGGCGTTCCCGCACATTATGACGGCGCGTCTGGAAGGTGGTGCAGTTTGAGGTTGAGGTCAGCTCGCGGTAGGCCTGCTGGGTTGGCACCCAGGCTTCGCAGTCGAATTTCCGGGCGGCTGATGGGCCCAGATCGCCGGCGGCCGTGTCGATGACCCGGTACGGGACCTCAATTTTGGCCAGCATGTCTTCTTCCCAGGCCAGCAGTCGTTCGTGTTCGGCTTCGGCCTGCTCCACCGTGGTGTACACAAACATTTCCAGTTTATTGAACTGGTGGACCCGGATGATGCCGCGGGTGTCTTTGCCTGCCGCACCGGCTTCGCGTCGGTAGCAGGTGGAGTACCCGGCAAACCGGATGGGGCCGTCGGTGAAGTCCAGAATTTCGTCGGCGTAGTACCCGGCCAGGGCGACCTCGGAGGTGCCCACCAGATACAGGTCGTCTTTTTCGATGCGGTAAATTTCGTCATCGTGCTCAACGTTAAAGCCGGTGCCGCTCATAATTTCGGGGCGCACCAGGGTCGGCGTAATGATCGGGTTGAACCCGGCCTCCATGGCTTGGGCCATCCCCATTTGGGTCAACGCCATTTCCAGTTGCGCGCCAACACCTTTGAGGAAGTAAAAACGTGATCCCGACACTTTGGCGCCGCGTTCCATATCGATGGCACCCAGCAGTTCGCCCAGTTCCAGGTGGTCGCGCGGTTCGAAATCAAAGTCTGGCAGCTCGCCCACGGTTTTGAGGACCGCAAAATTTTCTTCGCCACCGGCTGGGATGCCCTCAATGATGAGGTTCGAGAACACGTTGTTCAGCGCTTCCAGTTCGCGGTCTTTGGCATCCGCTTCGGCGTCGGCGGCCTTCACGTTGGCGGCAAGTTCTTTGGCCTGATCCAGCAGGGCTTGTTTCTCGTCGCCCTTGGCGGGCCCAATCTTTTTGGACAGTACGTTCTGCTCGGCCCGCAGATTTTCGAAGGCTTGCAGCGCGGCACGGCGGTCGGCGTCGGCGGTGATGATTTGATCCACCAGCGATTCGTCCTCACCACGGGCTCGCTGCGAGGCGCGGTACAGTTCAGGGTTTTCGGCAAGATGCTTTACGTCAATCACATGCTTTAGCCTACCCGAGCCGACTGTCACCTACACTTGTTGTCATGAATCCGTTAACGATTGTGCTCTTGGTCGTGGCCGTCTGCGCCGTCGCCGGAGCCGGCATCGCCGCGGTGGCGTGGCTCAAAGCTCGTGAACGAGCCCGGCGGTATGCCACGGTCAACCGAGATTTATCGGATCAGCTGTCCCAAGCCTACGAGTTGCCGCAGGTCGCGTCCCTGTTGGGCGTGCCGAACCGGGTGGCCATGGTTTACAATCCCACCAAACCCGCCTCCGACCAGGCGTTACCGTTGGTTTCGCAGGCGTGTGGGCTCTTTGGGCTGGCGGAGCCGAAGTTTTATGCAACAGACCCGGGTGATTCCGGGCTGGCCGCTGTGCAAAATGCTGTCGACGACGGCGCCCAACTGGTGCTGATTGCCGGCGGGGATGGCACGGTCCGGGCGGCCGCAAAAATCCTGATCAACACCGACGTCCAGATGGCGATTATTCCCACGGGCACCGGTAATCTGCTGGCCCGGAACTTGAGCTTGCCGATCAACGACGTCCGGGCGTGTGTGTACATTGCCTTTAACGGCCGGGTGCGTCCCATCGATGTGGTTTCCCTGGATATGTTGCACGCCGACGGCACCCAGAACAATATGGTTTCGGTGGTGATCGCCGGTGCCGGTTTTGATGCCGAGATCATGCATTCGACCTCGGACCGGTTGAAGGCGGCGGCCGGGTGGTTGGCGTATACGGAGGCCGGGATGCGGAAGTTGCGTGGCAAACGGCATGCCGTGACCGTGTCGGCGGCGGATAGTGAGCCGAAGCGCTACCGGGTGCGTTCGGCCATGATCGCCAACTGCGGGGTGCTCACCGGTGGGATCAATATGGTCCCGGATGCGCTCATCGACGACGGCCTGCTGGATGTGGCTCTGTTGGATCCGCGCAACCTGGTCGACTGGATTCAGGTGGCTACCGCAACTCTGTTACCCAAGCAGAAGGCCCCGCGGGTCACGACTTTTGCCACCAGAACCTGCAAGATGGTGTTCGAAGAGCCGCTGGTCGCCCAAATTGACGGGGACCCCATCCCCATGACAAAAGAAATCGTAGCCGAGACGATCCCGCGCTCCCTGCAAATTCGGGTGCCGTTGGATCGCACCGAACCCATCGAGCTTTAAGGTCCGCAGGGCCTCACCGGCCCGTAATCTTAGCGCTCGAGAATGCCCCGCACCCACGCCCGTCCCTGCTGGTAGGCCGCATCGGTTGTGTAGTCCGGAATGTTATAGGGCACGTGTTCGGCACGCGGGTAGGAGCCCAAGAACCGCACGCCCGGAAACATCCGGTACAGCGCGGCCAGTGCGGCGCCCACGCGTTCTTCACCCAGGTGGCCTTCCAGGTCAATCGAGAAGAAGTATTTGCCCATGGATTCGCCGGTGGGCCGGGATTCAATGCGGGATAAGTTAATGCCGCGGGTGGAAAACTGGTTCATAATCTGCACCAGGGCGCCCGGGTGGTCTTCGGGCAGCGGCACCACCAGGGACGTTTTATCCGACCCGGTGCGCTCAGGCAGGCTATTGGGTCGGGCCACCACCACAAACCGGGTCACCGCACCCTCGGTATCTTCAATACCATCGGCCAAGATTGGCAGTTCCAGGTTGCGAGCCAAATGTGGGGCGCACACCGCGGCGTCATACGTGGTGGCCTGATCCAACAGGCCGTGCGCGCCGGCCGCCGTCGACGCGGCTTGCACATAGGCGGCGTTGGGAATATTGGCTTCGGCCCACTGGCGGACTTGGGCCCAGGCGTGGGTGTGGGTCGACACGCTGTGCAGTTCTGCCAGCTGGGCGGGCCCATCCGGCCGCCCAACCAGCATAAAGCTAATGGGCACCAGCACTTCGCGAATAATATGCAGTTCATCGCCGGTGGCAATCGCATCCAGTGTGGCAGTGACCCCGCCTTCCACCGAATTTTCAATCGGGACGACGGCGGCATCCACTTCGCCGCTGCGAACTTGATTCAGCGCGGTGATAACCGACCCCAGCGGGACATGCTGTGCCCCGTCTGCTTCGGGCACCCGTTGCAGGGCGGCCTCGGTGAATGTGCCTTCAGGACCAAGATACGCAAACGATTTCATGGTTGCCTATCTTACGGGTCCTCCACCCCGGCCGATGCAAAACTGTGCCGAAGCTGCTCGACACCGCTAGAACGTAGCGAACTTAGCGCACGATGGGGTCGCCACCGGTTTCGGAGACCAGCGGCAGGTCGGCTTCCAGCCAGGCACCGCAGCCACCGGCCACGTTGACGGCCGAGTAGCCGTGCATTTCCATATACGGGGTGGCCCGTGCTGAACGCCCACCGGTGCGGCAGATCACGTAATAATCCGTATCCGGGTCCAGCTCTTCGATCCGAATCGGCAGCTGATCCATGGGGATGTTGATCGCATCCGGAATATGTCCGGCATCGAATTCATACGGGTCCCGGACATCCAGAATATGAGCGTCGGCGGGTACTTCTTGTACGTTGCAGGTTTCAAAGTCGTTCATAGCACCCATCGTAAACCAGGAAAACGCCCGGCTGCCAGCAAAACCAGCCAGTTTCGCCCCGTGGGCGTATACAGTGAAAGACATGACTGAACATGCATTCGGATCGCTCACCGCCGTTGAATTGCGGGATGCGATTGCCGCCGGTACCTATACTGCCCGCCAAGTCACCGAATATTATTTGGCGCAAATCCACGAACATGCCGAGCTGGGTGCTTTTATCGCGGTCCACGACGACGCCGCACTGGCCCGGGCCGATGAGCTGGATGAGAAGTATGCTGCCACCGGTGTGGTTGGTCCACTGCACGGTTTGCCGGTGGCCTTTAAGGACACGGTCAATGTGGCCGGGATGGTCACCACGTTTGGGTCCAAATTATTTGCTGATACCGAACCGCAGTCCGAGGATGATCCGGTGTCGTTGAATATGAACACTGCCGGGGGCGTCCAGGTTGGCAAAACCACCATCCCCGAATTCGCGTTGTCTTGTCATTCGGATAACGTTATTTCTGCGCCGGCTCGCAACCCGCGCAATCCGAAACTCACCGCTGGCGGGTCATCCGGTGGTGCCGCCGCCGCGGTTGCTGCCGGTCTTCTCCCGGTTGCTCCGGGATCTGATGGTGGCGGTTCGATTCGTATTCCGGCGGCGGCCACCGGCCTGGTCGGGCTGAAACCCGGTCGCGGCACAATTCCCACCGATGAGCAGCGCGACGACGTCACCAACTTGACGGTGACCGGCCCGTTAGCCCGCACCGTCGACGATGCCGCCATGCTCATGGATGCCTTGGTTGACCCAACCCAGACCAACGGCCGCTACCTGACCGCAGCGCAGTCGGGTCGCGAATCTGCCGGTGATATTTCGGTTGGGTACACCACTGCCTCACCGTTCCAACCGGATTTGGACATCACCCTGTCGCAGTCAGCAGTCCAGGCGCTGACGCTGGCGGTCACCCTGCTGAGCCGCGATGGTCTTGCCATTGAGGAAATGGATTTCTCCTATCTGCCCGAGTATCACAAGAATTTTCAAACGGTGTGGACCAACGGTCTGACAAGAGTGCCGCTGCCAGAGGACGGCGAAGCGCGGATGGAAGCGTTGGCCCGAAACTTCCTGACGCAAGCTCGCGGGCGTACTCAAGAACAATATGAAACAGCCGTCACCAAACTTTCTGAATGGGCGGCGGACACGCGTCGACAGTTTGGGGCCTACGACGTCATTGTTACTCCGGTGCTGGCGTTTACTCCCCCGCTGGTCGGCACGTTCTCGGCCATGGATGCCCAGGAAGATTATGAGTATCAGTGCAAGTTCACGCCGTATACGTCCATGATTAACGTGCTGGGGCTGCCGGCGATTTCGATTCCGATGAAGGACGACGAAAACGGCATGTCCTGGTCGATTCAGGCAATCGGCCGGGCCGGCACCGAAGATACCTTACTTCGGTTGGGCGCACGGCTGGAGTCGCTGGTGGCCGGGCAAAAGCCCGCAGAGTAAAACTGGGCGCACAGCGCAAACTGTGAGCACCGCCATCGACGGTCTCACCCGGCCGGCAGTATGCTGACGAATATGTCTGATGCTCCTATTTCTCCACATACCCAACAGTTCAGTGTCCTCGATGATGGGATGAACTTCCACACCCGGAAATGGGTGAAACCGGAAGACCTCAATGCCAATGGGACATTATTTGGTGGCGCATTATTGCGGTGGGTTGATGAGGAAGCTGCCATCTATGCGATCCTGCAGATGGGCAACCATCGGGCGGTCACAAAAATGATGTCAGAGATTAATTTTGTCTCGTCAGCCGTGCAGGGTGACATGATCGAAATGGGGCTCAAAGCCACCCACTTTGGTCGCACATCCCTGAGCATGCGTGCTGAAGTGCGCAATATGATTACTCGGAACATCATTTTGAGTATCGACCAGATCGTGTTCGTCTCCTTAGGTGCAGACGGCAAACCAGAACCGCACGGCTACACCGACATCACCTACAACCGAGATCGTCTCCCCATCCGCTAATGGCTGCGGCCGCAAGTTTATTCGGCCAGACTCGCATCGAAATCTAGCCAATCAATCACCCACTGCTGTGCCGTCTCGTCGTACATCATCTCGACCCACCAGCCAGCAGATGTCTGGGTCTTAGAACTGACGTTTTCGTCCAGCACACCATCCTGGTAAAAGTCGTTGGACGGTTCTTGCATTTCGAAAATGATAGCCGTCCAGTCTTCTTCTCGTTCGGCATCAAAATTCTCTTGCACCTCAAGAACCGTGATTTCCGTTGCCTCATGAAGATCCGCCCAAGCGTTATCTTCATAAATTTTCTCCCACTTATAAATCAGTTGGTTGCATGATTCGCAAACGTAATGGGCAACCTGTGCGGCATGCTGCGTATCGCCGGTCATCCGTCCATAATCCACGGCTGCCCAGAAATACTCCACCGTGGCCTTGGCGCCGTCGACCGTGTTTTCACGCACGGCATCTGGCAGGACAGGTTTCGGTACGTTTTGTGCGGGGCCCTCGGCTGAGGCAGCAACATATTCTTGGGTTTCCGTGGATGAAACCTCTACGGTGTCGTCGCGACTGCTGTCTTCCGGCTCGCCGAGTGTGCATCCGGCGAGCCCGGTTGAGACGACGACGCTCAGGAAACCAGCCAGGGCAATGGAAGGGGCAATATTCTTCAAGGTTGAGGGCATGTGGAACAACTTTCGAATCGGCGAAAAACCTGTGGTTGTTCTCCAACCTATTGCCGCCCCACATTCGCCACACGCACTTCCGGCAGAAATGTGGATAACTCGTGAAGCCAGCAACGATCGTCCACGGTTATCCACCCGCCACCGGCGGTGTGTTCCCCGTGATTTGTAGAGCAAATCCGGGGATCACAGCACCGCATCGTCGTAGGAGTCAGCCGTTCTGTGCCGTCCGGACCTGTCCGTATTTGACGGCCTCCCAGAAGTCACCACGAACGTAGCGTTGTTCAGGTTGGGGCTCAAAATCCCAATGCCGAACGGTGCCCTGCTGTAATGAAAAGGCCACGAGGCGGCGTGATTTTTGGCTTTGGAGCACGTCGGCGTGCAGTGCCTCTAGATCATATTCGGTCTCCAGCGACTGGCGCAGCTGCTGGACTACGTTGGCATAGTCGTCAGCGGCTGCAACGTTGGTGAGTTCGTGCGGGTCTGCTTCGAGGTCGAAGAGCTGATCGGGGTCTCCAGGGCAGACAATATATTTGTACCGTCCTTGCACCAAGGTCAGTTGTGGAGCGTGGGTGCCTTCTGCCAAATATTCGACAATAACATTGCGATCTTCAGGCTTCGCTTGGCCGCGTTGTTCCCGTCTGGCAGACTCCAGCAGTGACATCCCGGTGACGTCTGCTTCCGGAGCGTCAGATAACTCCAGCAGAGTTGGCATCAGGTCGATGAGCGACACCGGATTGGCAAAACGCCCCTTTGGTATCAGGTGATCGGGCCCGTAGATAATCAGCGGCACCCTGGAGGATTCTTCATATGGGGACATTTTGTACCACAGTCCCTTTTCACCCAACATATCGCCATGGTCACTGGTCACAATAATGACCGTCTGCTCTAATAAATTGAGCTCTTCGAGCCGCTGACGGATCCGTCCGATCTGATCGTCGATATAGCTCACCGCAGCATAGTAGGAGCGGCGGGCATTTCGTACTCCCTCAAGAGTTGGGTAGCGCTGATCAAAGCCGCTCATCATTCGCAGACGGTGGGTATGCGGATCATCTTGTGGACTTGGCGCGTCAGGGAACAACGGATCTGGGATGTTCTGATCAGCAAACCGTTCCCAGTGTTCTTGTGGCGGCTCATAGGGGTCGTGCGGGTGGATGAAACTGGTCACCATCAAGAACGGCTGCTCTTCCCCAGCCTGGTTTGCACGAACCCGATCGTTAAGATGTCGCAGGCTGCGGAACAGTACTTCGTCATCGAAGTCTTGTTGAACGGTCGCCTGTGACGGACCTGCGGTAAAGACCGCATCCGCATCGTGGTACCACTGCAGGCGCTGGTCTAATGGTTTGTCCCAGTCGGGCACCATGTCCAAATCCGCCGGGTACACATCAGTTGTCAGTCGTTCTTCAAAGCCGTGCTCTTGATCTGGGCCAATGAAGTGCATCCGCCCGATGAGGGCGGTGTGGTATCCAACGGCCCGGAGATGATGTGCGAAGGTGGGCATAGATGCAGCGAAGTCATCACCGTTGTCATAACACCCCACTTCGGAGGGCATTTTGCCGGTCATCATGGATGCTCTTGACGGCGCACAGAGCGGGGTGTTGCAATACGCGCGATCAAATACTGCTCCGTCATGTGCAAGCGCATCCATGTGGGGCGTCTTGGCGGCCTCGTCCCCGTAGGCGCCGAGGGCTTGTGCAGCCATTTGGTCAGCTTGGACAACTACGATGTTAGGTTTCATAGTAAAACCACCTTTCAAAACATACTGGAGAGTGTGACGTATGAGTACATGTTGCAGCCCGCAACGCAGGGTTCCACCGGCGGCCCAGCGTGACCGGAACACCATTACGGGATCGGTTTCCACATTGGAGGCTCTGGCGGCATTGGCTCCAGACCAACTGCACATGGTGGGTCTGGCGGGCGGCACATTTTTGATGGGGAGCGAAGCCGACGACGCCTATCCCGACGATCACGAAGGCCCCGTGCGGCGTGCCGTGGTGGAACCTTTTGCTATTGGCGCGACGACGGTCACGAATGCTGAATTCGCTGCCTTTGTTCTTGAGACCGGTCATGTTACCGACGCGGAGATCCATAACGATTCGCTGGTCTTCGCCGGGCTGTTGTCGAAGCAATTGCAAGCAACGACTCCGGCAGTACAGGCGGCGCCGTGGTGGCGGCAGACGCCCGGCGCTACCTGGTTGCATCCTTACGGCGATCACGTCACGGTCCTGGAGAAACCCGATCATCCGGTCGTCCATGTTTCGCAGCGCGATGCTGCGGCTTATGCGGCCTGGGTTGGGGCGCGACTGCTAACGGAAACCGAATGGGAATTTGCTGCCCGCGGTGGGCTGGAGCAACAGCCGTTTCCGTGGGGCGACGTCCGGGAACCAGACGGGGTGCCTCAAATGAATACTTTTCCTGGCTCCTTTCCAGACCGGCCTGGAGCGCCGGTTGGCACGGTTGCGGCGCACGTGTTTCCGCCGAATGCCTATGGTCTGCATAATATGACCGGCAATGTTTGGGAGTGGACCTCATCTTGGTTCACCAGTGAGCAGGAGACTGCCGTGCTGCGAGGCGGATCCTACATGTGTCACGCCTCGTATTGTAGGCGATACCGTACCTCGGCGCGCAGTGCAGCAACTTCCGACACATCATTAGGTCACCTTGGGTTCCGACTCGGGCTCACCGTCCAATGAGCTCCGAGTCAGCCCAGGGCGCTAGGGTGTGGTGTTCCCATCTGTGGACGCCTCCGGTTGTACTTCGATGGTCCCGGTTTCTGGGTCCCAGCCGTCGGCCCATTCTCCGGTGTCAAAGTCATAGCCGACCGGATCCCCGTCCTCGTCTGTTCGCTGGTACCACTCGGTGTAATCATCATGTTCGGAGTCTGTTCCGCCGCTCGCACCTTGCCCCGGTGCGGTTTGGACTACTCCAAGACCAAAATCATCACCATATTTATCAACGCCCACCAACACTGCCTGTTCAATGGCGTTGTCTGCGTAGCGGTGTCTGAGGGCGTACGGGTCGGTGCGGAGTTCTTTGATCCACGCGACGATGATCAACAACATGATGATCGCAAATGGTACCGCGGTAATAATCACCAACGATTGCAGTCCTTCAAGCGCGGTTTCGTCACCGAGTAACAGCATCACCATGGCGATACCGCCCATCACGAGGCCCCAGAACATCACAATCAGTTTTGGTGGGTCTTGTCGTCCACGGGTGGTGAGAATACCCATCACCACGGATGCTGAGTCGGCGGCGGTAATGAAGAAGATGGCCAGAATGACCATCACGATCAGTGGCAACCATTCAGCGAAGGGCAGGTTGCCAATCAGCGCGAATAATACTTCTGGTGCGGCCATCTCATCGTGGAATCCGGGCGCACCTTCACGGTACATCCAGATCGAGGCGGCACCCATGACGCCGTAGGCGACGATTAACAACGACGTCGGAATGAGAATGACACCCAGGATGAACTGCCGAATAGTTCTTCCCCGCGAGATACGGGCAATAAAGATCCCCACGAAGGGTGACCAGGAGATCCACCAGGCCCAGTAGTACACGGTCCAGGCAGATTGGAAGTCAACGGTCTCTTGGCCCCATGCACCGGAACGCGCCATCAGGTCAAACAGTGAACCAACGTATTCTATTGCCGCAGATGGTAGCAGGTTCATCAGGAACAGTGTTGGTCCAAGGAAAAACACCAGCGCGACGATACCGATGGTGAAAACGATGTTGATGTTGGACAGGTAACGAATCCCTCGGGAGACACCGGAGACCGCCGAAACAACGAACCCGACCATGAGTACAGCGATGATGATGGCCAGGACGCCGTTGGTGATTTCCGAGACCCCGGTTACGATGGTGACACCTTCACCGATCTGGAGTGCGGCAATACCCAGTGCCGCCGCGGTGCCGAAGAGGGTGGCGATGATCGCAAAGATATCGACCAGACGACCGGCAAACCCCTCGGTATGGCGTTCGCCAAAGAGCCGACGGAAGATCGACGAGAGCAACAGACTGCGACCTCGACGGTACGCCACATAGGCGACCGATCCACCCACGAGCGCATACATGGCCCAAGCGTGCACGCCCCAGTGGAAGTATGTTTGAGCCAACGCAAATTGCATGGCCTCGGTGGATTCCGGGGCGTTGGTGAGTGGCGGTGGCGTGATGAAATAGGTCAGTGGTTCGGCGGGACCCCAGAACATGACACCGATACCGAGGCCTGCGGCGAAGAGCATCGCAACCCACGAAAATGTGGAAAACTCGGGTTTATCTCCGTCTTTGCCCAACGGGATTTTGCCGTACCGGGTAAAGGCCAAAGCGAGCAGGCTGAATAATACGATGGTCGCAACCGCGCTGAAGAGCCAACTCAGGTTGCTGGTGACCCAGGTATATGCTGCGTCTGCCACGGTGCCAACGTTTTCGGGACTCACTAAGCCCCAGATGACAAAGGCAACGGTGAGCAGCCCCGCGACACCGAAAACAATTTTGTCGATGCTGTAACGGCGCCGCTGTTCGTCAAGACTGATACCGGGAACTAACACCGGGTGAATATTGTGCGGATAATTCGGCCGAGAATAGTCCCACGAACCAACTGATTTGCTTGCTTGACGGCGTATTCGTTTTGCGTCGTCGCGAATACTCTCGTCGTGTGGGAGTGGTCTGTCAGCCACGAGGGAGCACCTCCGGTGTGCATACGGGATTCATTACACGGTTTATGGACATAGCAAGGCTAGACGCAAAACCTCTTCGGTGCGCCATCATGACTACGGCCGGCGGCCCCGGGGTGTTATTTGAGTTTGTCGATCAACCGTTGCCCGTAGGTCGGGTTGGGCGGGTAGGCCGACTGGAGGGTGTCGAATCGGGTTGGTTTATACAGGTGGGTGCGGTGCTGGGAAAACAGTTGGAAGCTTTCATAGCCACCCCAGGTCCCAAATCCGGCGGCACCGGTGAAATTATGTGGCAGTGACGGCAGCACCGCCTGGATGACGGTGGCGTTCATGACTGCGGCCCCCGCGTTGATGCGGTGCATGAAATCTTTCCGGATCCGACGTCGTTCGGAAAACAGGTAGGCGGCGGGTGCGGTGGGTTTGGAGTTTGCGAATTCGACGGCTTCGTCGTAGGTGTCGACCACCAGGATGGGCAGGATGGGGCCCAGGATTTGTTCTTGCATGATCGCCGCGTTGGGGTGTACGTCAGCAAGAATAGTTGGGGTGAGCAACGCTGATTTAATGTTGTATTTGCCGCCGTGGACCAGGCGGGCGGGCGTCGCACCGACGGCACCTTTCATGGCGGACTGAATGAGGTCCACGAGGCGTTGGGTGTGCTCGGCGGTGATGATGCGTCCGAATTGTTTGGCTTCATCGGGTTTGGGGCCGTAGAACTCTTCGATCGCGTCAATGACGCCCTGCTGGACTTTGGCTGCCACGTCATGGCCGACGGCGATCAGGTAGTCGGGGCTGACTAGGTTTTGGCCGACATTACTAAATTTTCCGTAGGCAATCCGGCGGCCAATGGTTTTCCAGTCGTGGCCGTCGACGACGATGACCGGGGATTTGCCGCCCAGTTGCAGTGTGACCGGGGTGAGGTGGTGGGCGGCTAACGTGTAGATGCGGCGTCCCAGGGTTTCGGAGCCGGTGAAGAACAGGTGGTCGAGTTCTTGGGCGGCCAGCTCTTCGAGGGCGTCTTCGCCGCCTTTCAAGGTGATGATGGACCGCGGGTTGAGGTACTCGGGCAGGATGCTGCCCAAGAGTTTTGCGGTTCTGGGGGTGTGCATGGACGGTTTGAGTACCATACAGTTGCCGGCGGCGACTGCCCCGACCAGTGGGGCGAGCAGTGTGTAGAACGGGTGTGTCCAGTGTCCCACGATGCCCACGACCCCCAGCGGGCGGGGTTTGACCATGGCGTTGCCGGGGCGCAGCCCGTATGGCAGGGCCCGGCGTTCGGGTTCCATCCAGTCGGTCAAATGCAGGATGGCATAGGCAATTTCATCTTTGACCGGACCGAATTCTGTTTGCGCTGTTTGGGCGGCAGATTTGCCGATGTCTTGCCACAGGGCGTCCTGAATATCTTCCGAATAGTCCTCAAAGAGTTCCCGTAAACCTTTGAGCTGACTCATCCGAAATGCCCGCGAATGGGTGGCCCGGGTTGCGGCAAAGGCCCGCAGCTCGGACATTCGGTCAGCTAACGATGGTGAAGCGCCAGTGGTCATAACATCAACCGTACGTCAATTTATGGTCCCCATATTGGTGCCACCCTGAATACTGTCGGCTAGACTTCTGGGCATGGCTCAAGCTTCACGACGCACAAAGTTCTGGGTTTGGGGCATCGTTTTGGTCCTCTTTGCGGGTGCTGCCTGGTTTGCCTTCACCACCCTGCGGGCCAGTTTTCAACCGCTTGCGGTCATCCAAGACCCGTTTCCGCCCGAGGAGCAGCGGCCCGAGGGCTCCGATGCGCCCCGGGGTGCCGTGAATTTTTTGGTATTCGGTGAGGCGGCGTCGTCGAATCAGACGTTATCAATTTTCCATCTGGCCGAGGGCCGCCGTCGGATAGATATTCTCAATTTCCCGCCGGATTCCACGGATGTGACCGATATCGATGACATTCCGGCCACGGTGATCGAGGTTGAGGCCCTGACCGGGGCGCGGATGGAGCACGTGTTGCGCTGGGATTTGGAGTTTTTGACCGAACTGGAAGCAGCATCCACCGGTGCCGAGGATCTGCTCATGCGTCCCGAGGCGTTGAGCGCCGATAACGTGTGGACCACGGTGCTGCAGGAGACCTTGGATATTCGGGATCCGGGCCAGTTGAATACGCTGGCGTCGACGTTGACGCCGTATGTGGCCGCGGATGCGCAACTGAATACGGGCCGGATTACCGATCTGGCGCGTTCGTTGCGGCATGTGTCCCCCGAGGCGATTGCGTCCTGTGCGTTGCCCGCCGAGTTGTCTTCCGCCCAGCAGACGGCCTTGAACGCCTATTTTCGGAACGCAGCGCCGGTGCGATGCGCTGAGCTATTTGACTAGGGACAGGGTTATTCGGGCAGGGTGAGCAGGTGTTCGATCATTTCGGCCACCCCGTCGTCATCGCAGGCGGGGGCAACCACATCGGCATCGGTAAATAGGCTGGGATGCCCGGATTGCAGGGCGTAGCCGGTGCCGGCCCAGCGCAGCATTTGTTCGTCATTGCGTTGATCACCAAAGGCGACGACGTCGTTGGCGTGCACGCCCAGACTGGCGGCGTAGTCGGCCAGGGTGGAGGCTTTATGCACGTCGCCCCGCGAAATTTCTAGCAGGGACACCCCGGGCGCTGAGTGGGTGACCTGCACGCGGGTGCCCACGTGGGCTCGCACGGCCACCAGCAGCTCGTCGGGGTCGCGCCCGTTAATTTTGATCATGAGTTTGACGACTTCGGGGTGCTCGGCCAGCCGATCGTTGATCCGGTCGGTTTCGATCCAGTGGGCAGACCGCACCGCTACGGTATTGGGCGGTTCCGCGGTGGCCGACGAGTGGGCCTGCTGCTCGTCCCGGGCCGCGGCGCGGGCGGTGGTGGGGATAAAGTTGGGTTCCATAATGAACCCGTTGAGCGTTTCGGCACCAAAAATGGCGTCGGGAAACAGTGCACGCAGCTCGTTGGTCACCTCGGCCACCACGCGGCGGGTCATCGGGTGAGCTTCAACAATCGTGTCGGTGTTCATATCGTAAATAATGGCCCCGTTGGAGACGATGGCCGGCCCCATGGGGCCCAGGATGGGGGCCAACGCCGTCATCCAGCGCATGGGACGCCCGGTCACAAACGCCACATTAATGCCGGCCTCAATTGCGGCCGAAAACGCGTTGAGGGTACGTGGCGAAACGTAGCCGGTGTGGGTTTGGGAATACGGGATGATGGTCCCGTCCAAATCGGTGGCGATCAGTTGTGGCCGCACCAGCGGGTGGCCGACGTCGTCGCGCTCCACTTCGGCACCGTGAT
>Ga0209487_1001242_pt1 | contig 21774 bp, 18 predicted proteins | sample Poulit2012_FD_187524 | JGI IMG/M metagenome (GOLD analysis project Ga0209487, IMG submission 187524) | Agricultural soil microbial communities from Georgia to study Nitrogen management - Poultry litter 2012 (SPAdes) (version 2) | ecosystem: Environmental > Terrestrial > Soil > Agricultural land...
TGCTGGTCTGACCGGTCTGAACCACTGGACCCAATCAGGCTGAGGCGATTGCTGGTCTGACCGGACTGCAGACGCGGGAGTGTAACCGGGCTGTACTGAACCGGGCTGAACTGAACCGGGCTGTACTGACCACAGAGAGAGGAGATCGTAAAACAGATCGATCTCCTGAAGTGATTGATCGGGAATTTACTTGAGTAAACTGTCTAAACTTAACCGCTACTTCAGAAACTACAGAGGGACCCTTCTGCTGGGTGCCCTTTTTCTGACGGGCTCCAATTTCTTTCTGGTCTGGATACCCGTTCTGATCCGCCGCACCATGGATGAGGTGGACCTTCTCCGTGATCAGCAGATCGGAACAGATTCACTGGTGGATCTCCTCTTCAGCTCTGAAGCGGGTATGATCCTGGCGTATAACTCTCTGCTGCTGATCGGAACAGTCATTCTCTATGGCCTGCTTCTGTTTGCCACCCGTCAGACCCTGATCGTCAGCTCCCGGCGGATCGAATTTGATATCCGCAATGACATTGTACGAAAACTGATGACACTGCCACAGCGATATTTTGTGGATAACAGTGCAGGAGAGATCTACGTCAGAGCGACCGAGGATGTAACCCGGGTCAGGGAGTACTTCGGTCCGGTCGTCATGTATACGATCAATACCATCACCCGGGCCGGGTTTATCATCACCATGATGATTCTGGTCACTCCTCAGTTGACACTCTGGGCACTGCTGCCTCTTCCGTTTCTCTCCGCGTTCGCCTACTGGGTCAGCAGATATATCCACAGATATCAGACCATTATCCAGGAGCAGTACTCACGCATTGCTGGCCGGGCAGGGGAGTCCTTCGGCAGCATCCGTCTGATCAAGGCCTACAACAGGGAGGGGTATGAACAGAAACAGTTCGAGAAGGAGAGTGAGTCCTACCGGAGGAAGAAACTGAGACTGGACATGGTGGAGTCCGTGTTTCACCCCATACTGAATCTGCTGATTGGTCTTTCAGTCATTATCGTCATCTGGCAAGGGGGGATCATGGTCATGAATGGTGAGATAACGGTAGGGAACATTGCGGAATTTGTGGTCTATGTTGCCTACCTCACCTGGCCTGTCACCTCGCTCGGTTATACGGTGAACCGGTTTCAGAAGTCACTGGCTTCGTGGGAACGTATCGATGAGCTCCTGCAGGAAGAGGTGGAGATTCAGGATGATGATCAGACAGATCACCAGATTCCGGAGATGGAGGGTCATATCGAGTTCAGGAACGTCTCTTTCCGCTATCCCGGTTCTGAAGAGGACGCATTGAGCGATCTCAATATGACGATTCAGCCAGGTGAACATGTGGCACTGGTAGGACGGACGGGCGCAGGAAAGTCCACCCTGGTTCAGCTTATTCCCCGCCTCTTCGACCCGACAGAGGGCCAGATACTTCTGGACGGTATAGACCTGAAAGAGTGGCCGATAAACCGTCTGAGGGAGCGAATAGGGGTTGTGCCCCAGGAGACGTTTCTCTTCTCGACGACGATCAGGGAGAATATCGCTTTCGGCACTGACAGTGCAGATATGACTGAGGTAGAAGCGGCGGCTGAGAAGGCTCAGCTGCTGGATAATATTTTGGATTTTGAGAAAAAATTCGAGACTATGGTCGGTGAGAGGGGTATCACTCTTTCCGGTGGACAGAAACAGCGTACAGCCATAGCCAGAGCATTAGTCAGGAAACCAGCAATATTGATACTGGACGACTCCCTGAGTGCCGTTGATACCCGAACCGAAGATGCTATTATGCAACATCTTCAGGAAGAGTTCACCGGGAAAACCACGATCATGATCAGCCACAGGATATCTTCGGTTAAAAACGCGGATACAATTTTTTATATTGAAGATGGTTCACTGATAGAATCTGGTTCACACGAAGATCTACTGGCACTCGAAGGACACTACGCAGACATGTACAAGAAACAGCTGTTGGAAGAGGAACTCGCAGAAATCTAAATGATCTGCCGAAACCAGGCAGGAAAATCCAATAACCTATCAACCCGAGGGATCCGATCACCTGACCGGTGACCCCCCTGAGATAAACATAACGGGAGACCATAATGATTATCATACCTTTAGGTGTAGCCTCAGCAACGCCCACTGCAACACGGCACTTGCCATCCGTTGCCCTCTGGAGAGAGGGCAGCATCTGCCTGTTCGATTGTGGCGAGAACACACAAATGAGAATGCTTCAGGCCGGCCTCAAACGCTCCAGAGTAGACTACATATTCATCTCGCATTTTGATGTCGACCACTACTCCGGTCTGATCGGACTGCTGTCAACACTCCAGCTCCAGAGACGGGACAAGCCGATCACTCTGGTGGGTCCGAAAGGGCTGAAAGAGTATGTGGAGTGGAATTTCAATTTTGCCAAAGTTGAACTGCTCTATGAGGTCAACTATGTAGAGGTCGAGGAGGATTTTGAGGGAGGACGTGTTGTAGATGCCGATGAGTTCTATGTGGATGCCCGACCTCTCAAACACACCACCTTCTGTCTCGGGTATCGCTTCCAGGAGAAGGACAAGCCCGGAAAGGTGGATGCCGCCAGAGCCGAGTCGCTGGGAGTTACCGAGGACTGGCAGTACAAGGAGCTGAAAGCAGGCAACGACATTGAACTCGATGACGGAACAGTCGTCGAATCGAGCGATATCGTGGGCCATCCCAGACCGGGAGACAGTTTCGCCTACATTACCGATACCAGTTACAGTCCGAATGCGGTCAAACTGGCGATGAATACCAATATTCTGCTGCATGAGGCGACCTTCAGCGAGAGTCTCTCCGATAAAGCAGCCGAGACAGGTCACTCCACATCCATTGATGCGGCACGTGTGGCCAATGAGGCTCAGACAAAGCTGCTGGTTATCTCTCACTTCTCTGCACGCTATACCAATCCGTTTGTACTGCTCAGAGAGGCCAGAAGGGACTTCTTCCCAGCCTGGCTGGCGACCGAACTCCGGCCGATCTATACAGATCCGTCCCATGAGAAAGGGATCATCAAGCCGAAGGTCTACATCAAGGAGATCGACGAAAAATCATCCGGAGGCAAACCGACCGGACGCAGAAAAGAGAGTAAACAGAAACGGTTCAGAAAGCGTAAAAACTTCAAGTCCCGCGAGAGCAGCAACTTTCGTACTCCGCGGAGACGAAGCGATGACAACAACTACCGTCAGCGACCTTCCGAGAATCATCGCAGAAAGCGGGAGCCACGGGAGGATGATACCGTTCGCAAACCGAGACATATTACGCCGCGGACGCCATTTGATGACTTCGACCGTTTCTGAAATGGTAGTCACATCTGACTGGCAGTAATGGCAGATAAGAAAACTTCCGGAGCCGTCGATACAGAACTTGTTCGACGGCTCTATTTTTATGTAAAACCCTATCGATGGTTTGTCCTGCTGGCGATCCTCCTGACGCTCGGCGCCTCCTGGCTCGGGACGGTGAGACCGAGGCTGACCCAGATCGCCGTTGACGAATACATCTCGATCGGAGATTTTGACGGCCTGATCTGGATCATCCTGCTTCTTGTAGGGGCACTGGTGGGGGAGTCCCTGCTGATGATGGTCAACACCTATCTCACAAGGTGGTTCGGGCAGGGCGCACTCTTCGGGCTGCGAAACGCAGTCTTCAAGAAGATACAGTCTCTCCACATCCAGTTTTTCGACCGTAACCCGATCGGCCGGCTGATCACCCGGACGACCAGCGATATCGAAGCGCTGAATGAGCTCCTCTCGAACGGAGTGGTCAATATGATCGGGGACCTCTTCAGGATCTTCTTCATCCTCTATTTCATGCTGGTGATGAGCTGGGAGCTGACACTGGTCGCCATCGTCGTCCTCCCGATACTCATCTACGCTACGACGCTCTTCAGGGCGAAGGTTCGTACTGCATTTCTGGATGTCCGTGATCAGATTGCACGGCTGAACTCCTTTGTCCAGGAGCATATCAACGGTATCGCCATTGTTCAGCTGTTCAACAGGGAGAGGAAGGAGATCAAGAAGTTCCGGAAGATCAATCAGGGCCACAAGGAGGCTCACATCAGAACGATCTTCTACTTCGCCATCTTCTGGCCAGTGGTCGAAGTGCTTGCCAGCCTGGCGATGGCCCTGGTGGTATGGTACGGCGGTGCCCGGGCTCTGACCGGTCAGCTCACGTTCGGAGTGCTTCTCGCATTTATTCAATATGTGAGACAGTTCTTCAACCCGATACGGGGCCTGAGCGAGAAATACAACACGCTTCAGGCAGCTCTCGCCTCCTCTGAACGCATCTTCGATGTCCTTGATACCGAGACAGAGGTGAAGGAGGTACAGAGTCCGGTCACGCTGGACGATGTGAAAGGGAGTATTGAGTTTGACAATGTCTGGTTCCGATACAACCGCGACGACGGGGATGTACTTCGGAACATCTCGTTTCAGGTTCATCCGGGAGAGAGTGTAGCCGTTGTAGGAGCGACCGGATCCGGAAAGACCACGCTGATCAATCTGCTGATGCGCTACTACGATCTGGAGGACGGCCGCGGGTCTATCCGGCTGGACGGGCACGACATCCGGGACCTGAAGCTCTCCGATCTCCGGTCTCATTTCGGTCTGGTTCTTCAGGACAGCGCGCTCTTTTCAGGAACCATTCTGGAGAACATCACCCTTGGCAATGACCGAATCCGGGAGGAGGATGTTGTGGCGGCCTCCAAAGCGGTCGAGGCACACCGGTTTATCAAGCGCCTGCCGGGTGGCTATCGCTATAGGCTGAGGGAGAGAGGAGCATCTCTCTCCGTCGGGCAGCGTCAGCTGATCTGTTTTGTCCGGACCATGGTTCATGATCCGACGATACTGGTCCTGGATGAAGCCACCTCGAGTGTAGACTCCGATACGGAGCAGCTTGTCACATCAGCCAGCAGAAAGATGATGAAGGGGCGAACTTCGATTGTGATCGCCCACCGCCTCTCCACCATACAGGGGGCTGACAAGATCCTGGTCATGCACAAAGGGGTGATCCGTGAAACCGGAACACATCAGGAGCTGATCCGGAAAGAGGAGGGTATCTACCGCAGACTCTACGAGCTCCAGTACAAGGATCAGTCTCTCAACGGATCAGGGGAAGTGGCCGGTCAGGACGGAGGGAAGGGTGGCGAAGACGGCCGGACCGAGCCCGTCACTCCGGGGAGCAGCGCAGAGTGATCTTCAGGAGCGTAACCATCACCCGAAGGTTCAGCCTCTGATTTCTCACGGCAGCTGTTGATCATATCCTGCCGGCCCGCTGTGACTGCCTCTGGATCTGGGGTCACACTTCTGAACAGACTGGGCGGTCTGCTGTTAGAAACAGGGATTCTCTTCCAACTGAATGGTTCCCAGTTGAATATTGTAGGATCAGGAACAGAGCAGTGAATTGGAGCCGTGCACTTTCGTTAATATCCATTAACTTTGAATGGATAACTGTGTCTTTAAAAAATTTCAGAACCCATGGCTATTGATGCTACCAATTTGGATAAGATGAACGAGCACTATGAGCGCCTGGATGCGCTCAGGGGGTATCTTTGACTACGACAAGCGCAAAATAAAGATCATTGAGCTTCAGGAGCAGGTTCAGGACCCCTCTTTCTGGGATGATCCGGACAGGGCCGGTGCTGTGATGCAGAAGATCGATCATGAGAAGAGTCTGGTAGAGAGCTGGGACGAGCTCGATGAACTCCGCAGCAGTATTGAGGTCTATCGTCAGTTCCTTGAAGAGGGAGAGGATGTCGAAGAGGAGATGCAGCGTGAAGCGAAGCAGTTCCAGATAAAGCTCGAGGAGCTGGAGCTGAGGAATATGCTGACGGGTGATGATGATCACCGGGATGCGATACTCTCCTTCAATGCAGGTGCCGGAGGTACCGAGAGTCAGGACTGGGCGGAGATGCTCTTCCGCATGTATACCCGCTGGGCTGAAAAAAGTGGTTACAAGGTCTCCACGATCGAATATCAGCAGGGAGATGTTGCAGGGATCAAGAGCGCAACTATCGAAGTGAGCGGCTCCAATGCCTATGGGTTTCTACGTGCTGAGAGCGGCGTCCACCGGCTGGTCAGGATCTCACCCTTCGACAGCAATGCCCGCCGTCACACCTCCTTCTGCTCTCTGTTTGTCTCGCCACTGATTGACGATTCTATCGAGGTGGATATCAGTGAGAGTGACGTCGAGATGCAGCGGTTCCACTCCGGTGGTGCAGGTGGTCAGAATGTGAACAAGGTGGAGACCGGTGTCCGGCTGATCTGGGAGGGCGAGCTCTCTGACGGCTCCAAAGAGCGGGTCGTGGCAGAGTGTCAGCAGGAGCGCTCTCAGCTGCAGAACAGGGAGAAGGCGATGGTGATGCTCAAGTCCAAGATCTACGAGCTTGAGAAGACGATCAGGGAGAGGGACATGCAGAAGCTGCAGGACTCTAAAAGCAAGATCGAGTGGGGATCGCAGATACGTTCCTACGTCTTTCACCCCTACAATATGGTGAAGGATCACCGCACTGACTATGAAACCTCAGATGTCGAGGGGGTCATGGATGGTGATCTGGACGGCTTTATCAAAGCCTACCTGATGGCCAGCGTCAAGCAGGAGACCTGATTTCAATAATTTGAATCCGGTCGGACCGGGAGTGTGACGTATGGTAACAGTTGGAATTACCGGTGGCATAGGCAGCGGCAAATCTACGGTATGCCGGATCTGGAGCGATCTGGGTGCCGAAGTGCTGGATGCCGATCTGCTGGCACGTTCGCTGATGAACGAGAGCGATGAGATACGGAGTCGCATTATTGAAGAGTTCGGAGCGGAGGCTTACGGTTCAGACGGAGCCCTCAACCGACCGTTTCTGGCCAGGGAAGCCTTTGCAAAGGGGAGAGTGGAGCGGTTGAATCAGATTGTTCACCCTGTGGTGAGGCGTGAAACCGACCGGATCATTGAGGAGGCGCGTCAGCGCGGTGTGGAGATGTTTGTCAAAGAGGCGGCTCTGCTGCTGGATGATGGGCGTCCTCCGGAGTTTGATTTCATCGTTGTAGTCACAGCGGGTGAAGAGCAGCGGATCCAGCGTGTTGTTGAGAGGGACCGGACAGAGAGTGAGGCGGTGAAGGACCGTATCGATCGTCAGAAAACAACGGAGGAGCTACTGCCTCTTGCTGACTTTGTGATTGATAATGATGGTTCACTGAATGATTTAAGTGAGAGAGCGGAAGCACTTTACTATAAAATGAAACATCATAAAAGTGGAAGAGAGAGAAGACATGCTTGAAAAACCGAGGCAGTTAAGAACCCTTGAAGAGTACATTATCCAGAAGCAGAACCGATTTCCCGGTGCGACGGGAGAGCTGTCCCAGCTGCTTCGGGATATCGGACTTGCTGCCAAAATCATATCAAGAGAGGTACGCAAAGCCGGGATTACCAATATTCTCGGCCTGGACGGATCGCGGAATGTACATGGCGAAGTGGTCAAAAAGTTGGATCTGTTTGCCGATCAGCAGCTGATCTCGGCACTGGACCGCTCCCTGATCACCTGCATGGTGATCTCCGAAGAGAATGATGGTGTGGTCCGGCTGAACCATGAAGGTGGAAAGTATATTGTCTATCTGGATCCGTTGGACGGCTCCTCCAACATCGATGTCAATGCATCGATCGGCAGTATATTCTCCATCTACATGAGGGTTGCCCGCCACGATGGAAAGCTGCTCGAGAGTGATGCGCTTCAGCAGGGGATCCGGCAGGTAGCCGCCGGTTATGTACTCTACGGGTCGAGTACAATTCTCGCTTACACCACCGGCGTGGGAGTCAGTCTCTTTACGCTCGACCCCAGTATCGGTGAATTTATACTGGCCGGTGATGGCATTCGTCTTCCGGAGCATGGGCCTGTCTACAGTATCAATGAAGGGAGCTACAACTCCTGGTCTGACGGGTTGAAGCGCTACGTCAAGTACTGCCAGGAGGAGGACCGGGAGAGCGACAGGCCATACAAGGCGCGCTATATCGGATCCATGGTTGCGGACATCCACAGGACGCTTCTGCAGGGAGGGATCTTCATCTACCCGGAGAGCAAGAAGTGGCCGGAGGGGAAATTGCGGTTGATGTATGAGTGCAATCCGCTCGGGTTTATCATTGAGCAGGCAGGAGGGAAAGCTATCGATGGAAAGCAGAGGATTCTGGAGATCGAGCCGCACTCTATCCATCAGACGACACCCGTATACATGGGGTCTCCTGCCAATGTAGACAAGGTTCGCCAGTTTCTGGAAGGGAGGGAGGAGAGAGATCCGGAAACATCGGAGGAGGTGGATGCGGAGCTCCCCGATGCGATAACCGCGGATGCGTCTGACGGGCAGATAGATTTCAGGGTGACGTAGGTGTGGCGTTACTCGGAACCATGTTCTGGTTCAGCCCGAGAGATGGAGTCGCCGGGTCACATCTCGAATGAGATCACCATCCCCTCCTGAATATCGTGCTGCAGCGTGTATCCGGCGTGGGTTTCAACCACATATTTGGCCGGTGCCCCTGACAGCACATTCCGCTGAGAGTAGGGTTGAGTATCTCTCTGAATGCGGACAATCTCCATCCCGGCATTGACAAAGATGATATCGAGGGACAGTGGCGTGTTGGCCATCCAGAAACTCCTCTCCGTTTCGTTATCGAACAGGAAGAGCATACCACTATCTGACGGCATTTCACGAACATTCATCAGACCTGCAGATCGCTCTTCGTCTGTATCGGCAACAGCTGCCTTGAGAACAGCTACGGTATCATCTGCCGTGTGGAAAAACACTCGGGCTGAATAATCAAGCGTCCGGTCCATCTCAGGTGTCCCGCTCTGTCCCGACTCTCCACTGCAGGAGAGCAGGAGACAGAGTACAGCGATCATCGGATAGAGATATCGTAACATCATTCTGTTGTAATGATTCCATGTGTTGAGATTTCCAGACTCCTTTCTGTAAGCTGAATATGGCATTTTCATAACCGAGTGACAATAATATATTGTCATCTGAAGTTGTACATACCTGACACTTCCCGACAAGGGATGGGTCTTGCTCCTCCCGGTTGTAATTGTCAAGGATTCGACATATTTTAGGCCCCTATAGTGAGCGCCGGGAGGTTCTCACTTTTTTTTGTACCTGTAGCCAGGAGTTTCGATGGATTCAGAACAGATAGAACGTATCAAGGAAATCAGCAAACCCATTGTGGAGCAAGAGGATCTGTATCTTGTGGATGTTGCCGAGGAGCACAGTGGGGAGCCGGTTCTGTGGATCTATGTCGATTCCGAAGAGGGTGATGTGAGTGTTGATGCCTGCACCCGAATCAGCCGGGAGCTGGGGTTTGTGCTGGATGCGCATGAGAACATCCGTTCACGATACAGGCTCAATGTCTCTTCACCGGGATTGAGCCGACCTCTGAGTGACATCAGGCAGTACAGAAAAAACAGGGGGCGGGTGGCCAGAATCAAATACAGAGATTCTGATGGTTACCACAAGCTGGAAGGGGTGTTGAAGCAGGTAGACCCCGATCGGTTGGAGGTGGAGACGGAGAGTGGTGAACGCCACTCGGTCACATTCGAGTCGATCGCAGAGACCAAAATCATTCCAACCCTAAGCGGTAGAAAATAGCTTCAAAACAGGAAAACGACCGATGCAAAATGATGTCTCAAAACTGATTATCCAATCTTTTGCCGAGATTGCAAAAGACAAGGGGATTGACAAGAACCTCTTGCTGACCATCCTGGAAGATGTCTTCCGGACAATGATCCGCAAGAAGTATGAATCTGATGAAGCGTTTGAAGTGATCCTCAATCCTGATCGGGGAGAGATACAGATACTGCATATCCGTGAAGTGGTACCGGCTGAAGAGCTGACGGAACCGGTTAATGAGATCTCGCTGGAGGAGGCCCGAAAACATGACGCGGACCTCGAACTCTATGATGAGTTTGCGCAGGAGATCTCCATCACCGACTTCGGGCGGCGGGCGGTCACTATGGCCCGTCAGCAGCTGGCGCAGCGAATCCGGGAGATCGAGAAGGACAACATCTTTGAAGACTACTCAGACCGCATTGGCGAAATTGTTCTGGGAGATGTCTATCAGGTCCGGAGCCGGGATATCCTGGTCAACCACAATGGAGTCGAACTGGTGATGCCCAAGAGCGAGCAGATCTACAAGGATCGCTACCGCAAGGGGGATACCATTCGTGCTGTGGTTGTGGAGGTGAGGCGCTATAATGGAAATCCGTCCGTTATTATCTCCCGTACGTCCCCGCTCTTCCTGGAAAGACTGTTTGAAAATGAGATTCCGGAAGTTTTTGACGGAATCATCGACATTGTAAGAATTGCAAGAGAAGCGGGTGACCGCTCTAAAGTTGCCGTGATCTCCCATGATGAGCGGGTAGATCCGGTCGGAGCGTGTGTCGGGATGAAGGGTGTGCGGATCCACGCCATCGTCCGTGAACTTCAGAACGAGAATATCGATGTCATCAACTATACAGATGACAAACATGAATTTATCAAACGTGCCCTGCAACCGGCAAGGGTACTGAAGGTGGAGCTGAGTGAAGATCAGAGATCTGCCAATGTCCTGGTTCCGGCCGACGAGGTCTCGAAGGCGATCGGAAAGGGGGGTGTGAATATCCGCCTCGCATCAAAACTCACCGAGTGTGAGATCGATGTCTACCGGGAAGTGGATGAGGAGGATGATATCGACCTGAGTGAATTTGAGATCGATTTTGGAGCAGAGACCATTCAGATGCTGCATGACATCGGCTGCGACACAGCTCGAGCTGTACTTGCTCTAAGCGAAGATGAGATCGTCAGCCGCACACAAGGCAGTATCTCTCCGGAAGAGGCTGAAAAGATTATCGATATCATCTCGTATGAATTTGAGGACGAGGGAGATTGATTGTAACTTTGTACTCTCTGTCAGATAGACGATAACAGATTCAGTCAGCGCTCTGCGGGTGTCTCTGTAATCCTTTCTGTAGAAACAGGAGGCTCTGTTCCCGGAAAATTTAAAACAAGTCAGGGCCTCTTTCCTTGCTGTTATCGTTAGACTTAAATCACTATTTTATTTTCATAAGGAGTCTTTGCAAAGTCAGGATTTGCGCCTGATCAGTGGCGGAGCTCGGAATCTGTGGTGTAGACTGTTTGCCACAGCAAGAGCCCTCCCTGTTTCTCACCGCATCGCCTTTTTAGAGTGAGTGCGTTGATATTACAGGTGTAACTGGCCGGTTTTGCAAAGGCTCCCGTAATTCCTGTACAATGAGCCGGAGGCTGGACGTTAACAAGGGCTGCCGGCATGATTAAATTTATCTGAAAAGACTGTATGACAGACCATAGACCCAAAAAACTCTTCAAAGTAGCATCAGAATTCAATGTGGCTACAAAATCCATTGTAGAAGCATTAGATGAGAAGGGTTTTACAGTAGCCAATAAACCTAATACAAGGATTACATCCGAAATGTATCAGGTATTGGAAGAGTTGTATGGTGTCGACAAGCAGAAGAGCCGGGAACATGAAAAGTCCCGTGAAGCTTACGAGAGCCGTCGTAACCAGATCAGGTCGCAGAAGAACGAGAGTGTGACGATCGATAGCTTTCTTGAACCGATCGATGATGTACCACTTGAGCCTATCGATGAACCGGGTTCAGATCTTGAACCAGAACTCGAGCCGGAGATTGAATCTGCAGATGAACCGGCGGCAGAAGAGATCGAGGTCCCTGCTGAAGAGCAGGGCCTGGACCTTGAAGGTGAGGCCTCCGAAGATCTCGCTGTAGAGAAAGCTGAAGAGACGGACCAGATCGTGGACGAAGAGGAGGCGGTCAGAGAGCTCGAAGAGGCTGAGAAAGAGGAGCAGGTGAGAGGTTCTGTCGAGGTGCCTGAACCCTCCGCAACGGAAGAAGCAAGCGATCCGGTTGAAGTTTCTGAAACTGAAGCTGAAGAGGAGACGGCAGAGACCGAAGAGACTGATGCCGGCTCAGCAGATGCAGTTGCTGCAGAAGAGACATCTTCTGACCAGGATGAGACGGATACCGAAGATAAGGGTGTCAGTGCGGAGGATGAGGACGAAGACGAGGATGACGATGAGGAGAAGATCATCCGTGGTTCAGCAACCCGTCTGAAAGGAACCAAAGTGGTCGGTAAGATCGCCTTTACATCCGAAGACACCGGACGGACGTTCAAGAAGCGAAAACGCAGAAAGGATCAGAAGGCTGACGAGGAGAGCAAAGCTGCCAAGAAGAGAAGCGATTCGGGCGCTGCCAAAAGCAAGAGCAAGAAACGACGTAAAGGCCGTCGCTCCAAGGTAGATGAGGAGGATGTCGAGAAGAAGATGAAAGAGACCATGCAGATGATGAAGTCATCTGACACGGCAGGCAGCAGACGTCAGAGACGACGTCGACAAAGACGTGAGGAGCGAGAGGAGGAACTTCTCAATCTTGAGGCAGAGGAGACAGAACAGGAGGCTATTGAAGTAACGGAGTTCGTTACTGTCAGTGATCTGGCTGAACTTCTCGGTGTCAAACCCACCGATGTGATTACAACCTGTATGAGTATCGGTATGATGGTCTCTATCAACCAGAGACTCGATGCTTCGACCATTGAACTGGTTGCCAATGAGTATGGACGTGATGTCGACTTTGTTGATGCTGAAGAGCTGATCGAGGAGGTCGAAGAGGAGGAGGATCTGCCTGAAGATCTGGAGCCACGCGCACCGATCATTACTGTGATGGGGCATGTTGACCATGGTAAAACGTCGCTGCTTGACTACATTCGGAAAACCCGCGTTGCAGCTGGTGAGGCGGGAGGGATCACTCAGCACGTAGGTGCCTATCTGGTAAAAACGGATGATGGCAGAAAGATCACCTTCCTGGATACCCCCGGTCACGAAGCGTTTACCGCCATGAGAAGCCGGGGTGCCCAGGCTACGGACATTGTCATTCTGGTCATCGCTGCCGATGACTCGGTGATGCCGCAGACCATTGAGGCGATCAACCACGCCAAGGCAGCTGGTGTTTCGATCGTTGTGGCCATCAACAAGATTGACAAAGAGGGTGCCCGTCCCGACCGGATCAAACAGCAGCTCGCTGAGCACGATGTAATTGTTGAGGAGTACGGAGGCAGCCACCAGGCAGCTGAAGTATCCGCTCATACCGGTGAAGGGATTGAAGACCTTCTGGAGAAGGTGCTGATTGAATCCGAACTGATGGAGCTCAAGGCCAATCCGAACCGGAGGGCTTCCGGTGTTGTCCTGGAGGCGCGTGTAGACCGGGGCAAAGGTACAGTTGCCAACGTTCTGATTCAGAACGGATCACTTGAAGTGGGGGATCCCTTTGTTGCAGGTCCTGTTTTCGGCCGTGTAAGAGCTATGGAGAATGAGCATGGCAAGCGGATTGAAAAGGCGGGTCCGTCAACACCCATTCAGCTGATGGGTTTTGATGCGATCCCTCAGGCAGGGGACAGGCTCATAGTTCCAAAAGATGAGAAGTCGGCCAAGGATATCGCAACTCAGCGACAGCAGTTGAAGCGTGAGCAGAATCTGAGACGGACCAAGCATCTTACACTGGATGATCTGTCACGACGACTGGCACTGGGTGAGCTTTCTGAACTCAATATCATTATCAAGGCGGACGTGGATGGATCCATCGAAGCCCTCTCGGGTGAACTTCAGAAGCTGAGTACCGAGGAGGTAGCCGTCAACATCATGCATACAGGGTCCGGTGCTATTACAGAGTCGGACGTACTTCTTGCATCTGCCTCTGACGGAATCATTATCGGATTTCAGGTGAGGCCGACGGCAGGTGCCAGAAAGCTGGCCGAGACCGAAGATATCGATATCCGCCTCTTCAGTGTCATCTATGATGCTGTTGATGAGGTCCGCGACGCGCTTGAAGGCATGCTGAGTCCGGATATCAGCGAGAAGATTCTTGGTGTTTCCGAAGTCAGAGAGATCTTCAAAGTATCGAGGATCGGAACGATCGCCGGATGTTATGTCACGGATGGAGTGATCAAACGAAACCAGCCGGTACGCGTTATCCGGGATGGTGTCGTCATCTATGATGGTGAGATCGACTCCCTGAAACGTTTCAAGGATGATGTCAAAGAGGTGACGTCCGGATACGAGTGTGGTATCAGTATCGTCGGATATAACGACCTGAAGGTGGGCGATGAGATCGAATCTTATCAGTTTGTTGAAGAGAAGCGAAAACTGGAGGATGCGGCCAGGTAACCTCTTGCAAAGAGGTCTGATATAAGGCTGGTGTGTTCCGGAGGGCAGCTACTGACAGTGAGGCAGCCGGATCCGGATGTCAGGTACTGCCAGGCCGGCAGCCGAAAAGGTTGCACACGATATGCCGACTGTGAGTTGTAACACGGAAGTTGCAACACCCCATGCGACACCCCAAAAGAGTCTAAATCGAGTTGTCATGAGTATTCGTCTTGAGCGTCTGGGTGAAGTTCTGAAGAGAGACCTTGGAGAAATTCTACAGCAGAATTACCAGCTGAGCGGTACCTTCATCACCGTCACTCAGGTAAGGCTGACTCCTGATCTCTCGATTGCCAAAGTCTATGTCAGTGTCTTTGCCCCTGACCGGGATCCCGACACAGTGTTTCAGCATATCGATGACCACACCGCAGAGATCCGCTATGAGCTGGCCAGCCGGATCCGTCACCAGGTACGACGTATTCCCGAACTACATTTCTATGTGGATGACTCTGCAGCATATGTCAATCGGATGGAGGAGCTGTTCCAGAAGGTCAGGGAGGATCGCAAGCAGAGTAATGCGTCCTCATCCTCCGATGACGCGTCCGGTAAGGCCCCGGACTCCCCGTCAGAAGATCGAAACGAGTTGAGCTGATATGGCCCGGCCTGTACCGCTGGAAAACCTGCCTGTGCTGGACAACAGCCAGACCCACCTTCCTGACGAAGAGACCTTCCGCAACGGATTGATTATCCCTGTTCACAAACCGCTGAACTGGACCAGTTTTGATGTCGTAAAGTACATACGTAACCGGATCCCCGTAAGAAAAGTGGGACATGCCGGAACTCTCGACCCGCTGGCCGAAGGTTTGCTGATCCTCTGCTGCGGCCGGGCGACCCGTACGGTTAATGAGATTCAGGAGAAGCCAAAAACCTATCTTGCCGAAGTGACACTCGGCAGTTCCACTCCCAGCTACGATGCCGCTTCCGACTCCGACGCAACCGCAGCGTGGGAGCATGTGACTCCCGAAGAGGTTGAAAGAGTGCTGCAGAGAGAGTTCCGGGGAGAGATCATGCAGATACCTCCTGTCTACTCTGCACTGAAAAAGAACGGCCAGCGTATGTATGAACTCGCCCGCCGTGGCGTTGAGGTCAATCCTGACCCAAGACCCGTCACTCTCCATGAATCCCGGCTGCTTGAGTGGAATGCTCCCCGCTTTACCCTCGAAATAGATTGCGGCAAGGGGTTCTATGTCCGCTCTCTGGCTCATGACCTCGGGAAGTCCCTCGGAACTCTGGCCCACCTTTCGGCATTAAAAAGAACAGCTACAGGACCCTTTTCACTGGAACAGGCGTGGCATCCGGAAGATTTCAGCTCCTGGTGTAAAGATGGCTAGGATGGTTCACATAGAGGAAGTGGAGCGATCTGATCGGACGGTGCTTACCGTTGGGACTTTCGACGGAGTCCACGCCGGTCACCGGGTACTGATCAAGAAGGTGGTGGAGAAGGCCCGGAAACGGGGTGCCCGAAGCGTTATCGTCACCTTTGACCCCCATCCTCGGGAGATCATCAATCCGGGCAAGAGCGGGATCAAACTGCTCAGTACGCTTGAAGAGCGCCGGGAACTTCTGGCTGAAATAGATATTGACGAGATGGTCGTCATACCTTTTGACAGGGACTTCTCACTCAACAGCTCCGAGACCTTTGTAAGGGATATCATCTGGAAACAGATTGGCGTCAGTGAGTTTGTCATCGGCTATGATCACCAGTTCGGGCGCAACCGAGAAGGTACTATAGAGACGATCCAGTCACTGGGTGCCGAATTGGGATTTGAGGTCTATGTTGTCTCACGGCAAGAGGTGGGCGAAAATATTGTAAGCAGCACAGCGATCCGCAATGCGTTGCAGATTGAGGGCGACGTAGAGCTTGCTGCCAGTCTGCTTGAGAGACCCTACCGGATCAGCGGTACGGTAATCCATGGTGACGGAAGGGGGCAGAAGATCGGCTACCCGACGGCTAATATTCAGCCCGGTCACGCCGATAAGGTGATCCCCAGAAGCGGGGTCTACGCGGTCAGGGTACGTGTTGAAGGGGAGTTTCACAACGGGATGATGAATATCGGGATCCGCCCCACATTCGATGGCCAGGAGGAGACCCTGGAGGTACATCTTTTTGACTTCAACAAGAATATCTATGGTAGTCCTGTCCAGATTCACTTCATCCGGCGAGTGCGGGACGAGCAGGGGTTCGACGGACCTGAGGCCCTGGTACGTCAGTTAAAAAAGGATGAAGAGGTGTGCCGTTCCATACTTGCGGATGATTCAGAAAAAGAGTGATAAACAGATGTTGTGAAATTCAAATGGCCACTGTAATGAGTTGGCGTCCAATACTCTGTGAAGATCCTTGCCTCTTTTATTGACGACACAGTTTTATTGTTATATTGATGATTTACGCGTACCTTTATCGGCTATGTGAAATGCTTTAATTCGTAATACGTGAATACATGAGTCTGACAAAAGAAAAGAAAAAAGAAATTATTGAACAGTACGGCGGTTCAGCAGAAAACAGCGGCTCTACAGAAGCTCAGATCGCCATGTTGACAGAGCGTATCAATCAGATGAATGGGCATCTGAAGGAGAACAGAAAAGATCACTCCTCACGGAGAGGTCTTCTGCTGATGGTTGGAAAGCGGCGTAGGTTGCTCAACTATCTGATGAAAAAAGATATTGAAACGTATCGCTCACTGATCAAGGATCTGGGTATACGGAAATAGGGTCTGAAGGGAAAAGCACGTTCTTACAACGTGCTTTTTTATTTGATGACGCAGCCGCAGAAGTTCAGGCTCTTCTATAGACGGGGTGACCTTGCAAGACTATCAACCGCATCGGCTATATTAACCACCGGCTGCGAAGGACAGAACAATCGCAGAAGCAGAAAAGAAGACGAAGACAAGGAAGACATATGATTGAAGATTTCAGAAGTATAGAATTTGCACCCGGTAAAACCATCTCTCTGGAGACAGGCCGGCTGGCCAAACAGGCCGACGGTGCTGTTGTTGTACGCATGGGTGATACCATGGTACTGTGTACGGTTGTCAGTGCAAAGGAGGCCAAACCCGGACAGGACTTTTTTCCACTGGTCGTGGACCTGCGGGAGAGCTTCTCGGCCGGTGGCCGGTTTCCGGGTGGATTTCTGAAAAGAGAGGGACGCCCGTCCGATCTTGAGGTTCTATCCAGCCGGCTGATCGACAGGAGCATGAGACCACTGTTCCCCAGCGGGTACTTTAACGACACGCAGATCATCTGCTCGGTCATCTCATCTGATGGCCAGAATCAGGCGGATGTTCTGGGAGGATTTGGTGCATCGGCAGCGACACATATTTCAGATATACCTTTCGACGGTCCGATGGCCGAGGTACGTGTAGGCAGGGTAGACGGTGAGTTTATCGTCAATCCCACTATTGATGAATTGAGCAACAGTGACATCGACATGATTATCGGTGGAACTGCCGAAAGTATTCTTATGATTGAAGGGGAGATGGACGAGATCTCTGAGAGAGAGATGCTCGATGCCATCAAGAGTGGTCACGACGCGATCAGGAAGCTCTGCGAATTTCAGGAGGAGCTCCGAAAAGAGTTCGGTAAGGAGAAGCGGGAGTTTGTACCTGAAGAGGTGGACAGCCAGCTGAAGGCTCGTGTTCATGAGCTGATGGAAGAGAAGGTGCGTGAAGTCGTCGGGATCGGACTCGGAAAAGAGGAGTTCGGGGACCGGATCAGGGAGTTGAGAGAAGAGCTGGTAGAGGCATTCGCCGACTCTGAGGAGTATGGCGAGGATATCAAAGCGCAGATCTTGTCGATCTTCAGTGATATTGAGAAGCGGGAGCTCCGTAACCAGATTCTTGAGAAGCGACGCCGTATTGATGGCCGGGCACCTGAGGATATTCGTGATATCTGGTCAAAAGTTGGCTACCTGCCGAGAACTCACGGTTCAGCCATCTTTACACGTGGCGAAACCCAGGCACTCGTCTCTGTAACGCTTGGATCAAAACGGGATGAACAGAACATTGATACGCTGTTCCATCAGGATCCCAAGCAGTTCATGCTCCACTACAACTTTCCGCCCTACAGTGTAGGTGAGGCAGGTTTTATGAGAGGTCCGGGACGGCGTGAAATCGGTCACGGGTTTCTTGCCGAACGGTCACTTCGGAAGGTGATGCCGGATTTTGAAGAGTTCAGCTATGTGGTAAGAGTTATATCGGATATTCTGGAGTCCAACGGTTCATCCTCTATGGCCTCTGTCTGCGGGGGGTCCATGGCTCTGATGGATGCCGGCGTTCCGATCAGAAAACCTGTGGCCGGGATCGCCATGGGAATCATCATCAGTGAAGAGAGTGGCAAAGGTGTTGTTCTCTCCGACATCCGCGGTGAAGAGGACCATATGGGAGATATGGACTTCAAATCAGCCGGAACCGCTGATGGACTGACGGCGACCCAGATGGACATGAAGGTGCAAGGTATCAGTTTCGAACTGCTTGAAGAGGCCCTGATGCAGGCGCGAGACGGTCGGCTCCACATTCTGGACAAGATGTCCGAAACCATCACTGAATCCAGGCAAGAGCTCTCCAGCTTCGCTCCACAGTTTCTGAAGATGAAGATCGATGGCGACATGATCGGTGCTGTGATCGGTCCTGGTGGCAAGGTGATCCAGACGCTGCAGCGTGAGACCGGCACCGAGATTATCGTTGAGGAGGATGATGAGGGCAATGGCCTGATCACGATCTCTTCGGAGAATCTCGAGAATGCCGAGAAGGCGAAAGAGCGGATCAAGGCGATTACCGGGCAGCTTGACGAAGGTGCTACCTATCGTGGTACTGTCAAGGCACTCAAAGAGTATGGAGCATTCGTCGAGATCGCTCCTGGCCGTGAAGGTCTTCTCCACATTTCTGAAGTGAACCACTCCCATGTCAAGGATATCAATGATGTCCTCTCTGTGGGTGACGAGATTGAAGTGAAGCTTCTCAAGGTGGAGCATGGCAACAAATTGAGACTGAGTCGCAAGGCACTTCTGCCTAAAGACGGAAAATGAGACAATCTGATATCAATCTGACAGACAAGACGCAACTGGATAACGGGCTCAGGATTGTGACTGAGCCTGTTGACAGTGTTAAAAGTGTAGCTGTAGGGATCTGGGTGAAGTCGGGAAGTCGTGATGAACCGGATGAGAAGGCCGGTATCACCCACTTTCTGGAGCACATGCTCTTCAAGGGAACCGAATCGCGTTCTGCCTACGATATAGCTCTGGGTATGGAGTCGGTTGGCGGCTATATGAACGCCTTTACCTCCAATGAGTATACCTGCTACTATACACGATCTCTCGACAGCCAACTCGAAAGGGCCCTCGATCTTCTGACGGATATGCTGAAGAACTCCACATTTCCTGAGGAGGAGATGGAGAAGGAGAAGCGGGTGGTACTCGAAGAGATGAAGATGTACCGTGACAGCCCGGAGGATACCCTGTTTGAATCGTTCAGCGGGAGTGTGTTCAGCAATCACCCGCTGGGCCGGCCCATTATCGGCTTTGAAGAGACAGTGACAGCCTTTTCCCGCCAGGATCTGTTCGACTATGTCCGGCAGCGTTATCAACCGGATAACATTCTTGTCTCTGTTGCAGGACATACCGATCATGATAAAGTGGTGGAGCTGGTAGATAAGTATCTCGGAGTGATTGACCGGGGAACAACGCGCAATCAGGCTGTTGAACTTACTCCATACTCCATACACCGTGAGGTGATCACGCGGCCGATAGAGCAGACCCACATGGTGATCGGAAGACGGGGTCTCCACTATGATCATGATGATCGGTACCGGCTTCTGCTGGCCAACACAGTGCTCGGTGGCGGAATGAGCTCACGTCTTCATCAGAACGTGCGGGAGAAGTATGGCTACTGCTACTCAATCGGGACCTTCAACCAGTCATATACCGATTCCGGACTCTTCGGCGTCTACATCGGTACGGATCGCAACTATGTGGATCATGTTCGTGAACTGATCCATGCTGAGTTCCGCCGGATGCAGGAGGAGAGAGTACCTGAAAAGGAGCTGAATGAGGCTAAATCCCAGCTGAAGGGCAAGCTGCTTCTGTCGCAGGAGAGTATGAGCAACCGGATGACCCGGCTTGCCAAAAGCGAGCTCTATTTTAACCGCTTTGTCTCGCTGGACGAACTTGTGGAGAATATTGACGAGGTGTCGGCGGAGGATCTGCGACAGTTCTCGGAAACATTCTTTGACGAGAAGTCCTATTCTGAAACGCTGCTGCTACCTGAAGGGCAGAGCGACGCTTGACACCTTCTAACTCTGCAGTCAAGTGGCCAGAAAGACCAGTACAGATCACTACAAGGAGATTCTGAACGCTGTCCGTGATGACGGGCAGCGTAAACCGGTCTACTATCTGTATGGCGAAGAGAGCTTCTACCTGGATCTTCTTCAGGTGAAATTTACCCGCCTGTTACCTTCTGAGCTGCAGGATTTTAATCTGGATCTGCTTTACGGCAGTGAGACAGATCCTCAGAGGGTCCTCGATATCGCCCGCAGCTATCCGATGATGGCTCCGTTCCGAATTATCATTGTACGGGACTTCAGTAAACTCTTCAGACAGGGAGCCGGTCAGGACGCCGCTGAAGACTTCCTCTCCTATCTAGAGAGCCCGAATCCATCTGCTCTGCTTCTGCTGATGGATCAGAAACCCCTCCACAAGGGGAGTCGCCTGGGCAAGCGGCTCGCAGGAGGTAAGTCTTCGCATGTCTATTCACAAAAATTTTCAAGACTTCCGGATCATAAACTTCCGGAATGGGTTATAGACTGGGTAGCCTACAGCTGGAAAAAGTCTATTCATCCCGAGGCTGCCCAGGTACTTGCTCATCTGGTTGGAAACGACCTTCAGCTGATGTCCACAGAAATAGATAAAGTGTGCACTTTTGTGGACAGTCAGCAAGAGATAACGCTGGAGCATATTAAAGCCACGACAAGTTTATATCGCGAATATTCGGTCTTTGAGCTGAAAGAAGCGGTATTTGCCCGACAACATGAAAGAGCCCTCACGATTATGGAACAGATGTTGCATAAAAGTGATACAGAGACGGGAGAAGTGATTCGCGTCGTCGGGTTCTTTTACAGTGTGTTCGGCAATATCTGGCAGATCAGACGGCTGGTCGAAAAAGGGATGTCAAAATCCCTTGTCCAGCAAGAGATGGGGATCTCCAGCAGTTGGTACTTCAATCAGCTCTGGAACGATGCCTCAAGTTTTCACCTCTCGGATATGCCACGGATCTTTGAAGCTCTTCTGGACTCAGACAGAGCGATCAAAGGTTACAGCACACTGGATGCCCCCACGATTCTTCTCCTGTTGATCAAGCGCATGATCGGTTAAAACCGATTGTGTCGTGTCAACATGTGAACTTTCAATCTGGGGTATCTGTCATGAAGGTAATATCAACTGCCAAACTCTATAACCTTTCAGATGAAGACCTGATGGAACAGTTTCAGCAGGGAACTGTCCAGGCTTTCAATATTCTTGT
>Ga0209487_1001243_pt1 | contig 21771 bp, 20 predicted proteins | sample Poulit2012_FD_187524 | JGI IMG/M metagenome (GOLD analysis project Ga0209487, IMG submission 187524) | Agricultural soil microbial communities from Georgia to study Nitrogen management - Poultry litter 2012 (SPAdes) (version 2) | ecosystem: Environmental > Terrestrial > Soil > Agricultural land...
GGCGACGGTCTGGATGCTGAGCCCGGTGGCGAGGGAGAGACCGCGGATGCCGGTCGCGGTGAGGGTGGAGCCGATCTCGTGGGACTGCTTGGCGATTGCGCGGAGGAGGAGGCGGCGGGTCCAGCCGCGGGCACCGGGGAACTCTCGGGTCTCCACCTCGTGGAGCAGGCTGCGCCAGGTGCGGATCACACCGTGGCTGTCGTGGACGGAGGCCCCCCCCGTGTGAGAGATGGCGCTTGTGTCAGATGTATGGACGGAGTCCCCCTGCGCTTCGTTCTTGGCTCTGAACAGGGGCTCCATGCGGGTCCAGTCGCCGGCGAAAGAGCGCCAGGGGTGTGGGCGGTGGGCGTGGAGTGCCCAGAGGCCGGGCCAGCGGCCGTCGCTCATGCGCGCGGCGACGTCCTCGCGGCTAAGGCCGGTGGCCATGGCGGACCAGAGCACAGCCCAGCGGGCCTCTGAGGGGCTGTCGTAGCCGTAGGCCGCCCAGTCGCCCTCGAGGGCGAGGGAGAGGTACTTCTGGCCCATGACGCGGCCGGCGCCGGCGGCATAGACGACGGGTGTGCTGTGGGGCTCGGCCGCGGCGGTCGCGGCACGCTTGGCCTGCACGAGGCGGATCTCGTCGCGGAACGTGAGGCGGAGTCGGCGGAGGGCGCGGGCAGGTGTGCGGAGTCCGTCAACGCGCTCGCGCAGGGAGCGTTCACTGATAGTGAGCTGGCGGTGGCCGCCGAGCTTGTGGGCGCTGCCGGGGACGGTGATGCAACCTCGGGCGATCGACTGGTGGGGAGAGGGGTCGAGCGTCGCCCAGCGCTGGGCCATGGCCTCGACGAGCTCACGCGCTTCGAGGAAGGGGAGGGGCTGCTCGAGAAGGACGTAGACGTGGGAGCCGCCGTGGGCGTGGTCGGTGAGGAACCAAGCGCCGGCCTGGTCGAGCAGGGCCTCGGCCTGGAAGACGTCGTAGGCGACGTCGGCGATCTGCTCGCGGGTGCGGTCCTTCGCGTCGAAGTCGAGGGCGAGGACGGCAGCGTAGCCGGCGTCGCTGTAGAGGCGGACGGCGGCCGGCTTAGTCGGTAGGCCCGGGGTGAGGGCGCGCTCGGTGCCCGCGGGATAGCTGACGCGGTTCTCACGCTGAGGCTTGCCCAGGCGCATGCGAGGCTGACCGGCGATCACCGGGGCTGTGAGGGACCAGGAGAGGTCTGGGGTGAGGGTCGTGGGCGTGTGGACAGACACGCCGGGCTCGCCGCACTTGCCTACGGTCGAGCGACCCCCGTACTCTGGGGGTACCAATTTGATGAACCTCCCTTCAAGGTTCGCCCTCGGGACTAGCGTCAACTAGTTGCCGAAGACTTCTGAATCGCCCTCGACCTGCGTCAACAGGTCGGGGGCGAAGTCTTTGTCTAGGTGGCCTTCTTGCGTGATTCGAGCTGCATCGCGATCTGTTCGTCGCCCACCTCGAGCTCCCACTCAGACGGCAGGCCGTTCGGGCCGGGCTTTCCGGCGCGGATCGCGGCCTCAACGATGGCCCACTGCGGCGCGTTGGCCACGCTCGCGTACTCGTCGATCAACGCTTTCACCTCAGGGGACAGCTTCATATGCATCCCCACGGTGGGAGCACCGCGTTCACGCCGGTAGGTAGCCATGTACAGAACATACCCCATAGGGATACATCTACAAAGAGGATCGCTTCGGCGTGTCAGTCCGCCTCGGCGAGGCCTGCGCAGATGGCGGCGGTGGCTTCCTGGTAGGCGGCGCGTGTGGCGGGCTGCAGAGAGTCGAAGTCGATCTCCTCGCCGCTGTCGAGGGCGGGGTCGAAGGGGATCGGGATGATCGCTCGCACGCGCTCCTGGAACCTGGCGGCGATGCCTGTGGCGTCCCCGCGGCGGGTGGCCGAGTCGTTGAGCAGCACTACGGCGTTCTTGACCAGGTCGCCGTAGCCGAGCCCCTCGAAGCTGTCCATCATCGTCTCGGCGGCGTAGGCACCATCCGCGCCGGCGCCGACGGGGATGACGAGCTGGTCGGTCGCGGCGAGAGCTGCGGTGAAGTGGCTGACACGGTGGTTGTTGCCAGTGTCGATGAGGATGAGGGAGTAGAACCGGCCCAGGATTTCGTGAACCTTGGCGAAGGCGTCCGCGTCGACGAGGTCCTGGCGGTCGCGGGACTCGTCGGAGGCGAGGACGGTGAAGAGGTTGTCGCCCTGGTTCCGGGTGTAGCGGGCGAGGGTTGAGCGCTTGCTTCCCTGGACGGTGGTGAAATCTTCGGCGGCTTCCTCGAGCAGGTCCACGACGCTGCGCGCGACGGGTGCCTTCTGGGATCGGAAGCCGAGGTTGCCTCGGGTTTCGTTGGCGTCCCAGGCCACGACGTCGCCGCCGCGGATCCGGCCCGCGGTCGCGCCGATGCAGTAGGCGCCGCTGGTCTTTCCCTGGCCCCCCTTGTCGTTGGCAATGAGGACGTTCTTGGGTTCCTCGAACGCGGTCTGGATGAGCGTTCGCTCGGCCTTGTCCTTGGCGGCGGCCTCGCGCTCGCGAGCGGCGCGGCGGCCCTCCTGGGCGGCTTCGGTGCGGGCGTGTTCCTCCGCAGCCAGTCGTTCCTGTTCCTCACGTGCGATCTGCTGGCGCAGTGTCTCGCGGCGCTGCTCGAGCTCCTGCTCAGTGGGGGCGAGGTTGAGGCCCATGCCGTTGAGGGTGCCACGGAAGCCCTGGGTCGCGGGCTGCTGGGCGATGTCGGCCCAGCGGGAGTCGGTCTCGACCGAGTCCGCGGGACTGGCCGAGACCGAGTAGTCCTGCTGAGCAGCCGGAGCAGGGGTAGCGCTGGTCGGCTCAGTACCGGTGGGCTGCGGCTGGCTGATTGCGTGCTCGGGCTGGGGCGCAGGAGCGGCCGGCGGCGTCGCGTGGGTGGTTTCGGGCTGCCCCTGCTCGAGAGCGATGATGCGCGGTCGCGTCGTCTCGAGGTCGGGGTCCTCCTGGGGCTCGGGGCGCGGAGCATCGGTGACGGTGGGGGCGGATCCCTGGTCGATGCGGGGGACGGCGATGGGTGCCGCCTCCTGCTCCCAGTCCCGAGTAGGGGTGGGTTGGGGTTCTGAGGGGGGCGCGGTCCAGACCTGACCGTCGGGGGCGATCTGGAGGTTGAACGTCGCGCCGCTGTTCTCCTGGACGTGGAGGCTGATGGTCTGGTTCGTGCGTGCGGCGTAGTCGCGGATCTGGTTCATGGCGGCGGTCTGGGCTTCCTGTCCGGTGCCGTGGATGGGCGAGGCGGGGGAGCCGTCGATCGAGAGGTGGTTGTTGCCTGCCTGGTCGATGGTGATCTGTGCGGTGCTCATCTGTTGGTTCCCCTTGTCAGAGCGTTTCGAATGGGTTGGTGCGGCCTCGGTGGTCGCCGGAGAGGATGAACTCGAAGTGCCAGAACTCTTGGTCGTGGACGGTCATGCCGTGGTTGAGGCCGGCGGCGTGTAGGGCGGTCCATAGGTCGCCACCGGTCATGCATCCCCCGTCGGGGGCGTAGCCGGAGCACTGGTTTTTGTTGTAGCTGCCGGGCAGACCGGAGACGTCCACGGCTGCGCCCGTCTGGTGGTGGCTCTTGCCGTTGGATGCGGCGTTGGCGTTCGAGCCCCCGCCGGAGATACGCGATTGCGTCTCCCAAGAACGAAAGCTGCTGGAGAACACGGGATCCTTGCCCTGTTCGCGGACGCTGGCGAGCCATGCTTGAAAGTAAGGAGCGAAGCGAGCGTTGATCACGACCTCGCCGCGGGCGCGGCCACCGAGGTCTCCTGCTCGGCAGTCTGAGCCAGTGCAGACGGTGCCTTCGATGGAGCACAGGCGGATCGGGATGCGGTCGCCCTGGTATGCCCCGTCGTGCACGCCGAGGTCGGTTGATCCTTCGGGGCAGGCAATCTGGCTGGAGGGCTCGCCGAGGGCGGTCTGGTCGGGGATGCCCTCGCCGTCAGCAGATCCTGTGGTTGCGCAGTTGGTGCTGAGACTCTGGGAGGTGTCGGCTTCGCTGGTGCCGTCGGTGTTGATGCCTTCTTCGGCAAGTAGCTCGGCGACCAGGTCGCGACCCTGCTGTTCGAAGTCGGCGTAGTGGTTGGGGTCGGCGTTGCCCTGGACTCGATGGGCAGCTTCGGTGATGGAGAGCGAGTCGCGGTTCTCGATCTTCATCAGTGCTTCGAAGAACATGGTGGCGCTGCGATGGGGGTCCATCCTGTCCTCGTAGGTGCCCCACGCTCCGTTGTCGCGCTGCTGGAACAGGCCCCGGGAGTCGGGGCCGGCTGAGTCGCCTTGGTCGAGGACAGTGAGGGTGGACTCTCCGATCGCTGTCGTCACACCGATCTCCTGATCCCGTTGCGAGAGGCCGAGGTCGGCGGCGGCGTTCATGATGGCGATCGCGTTGGACACCTGCGTCTCGTCCCACTGACCAACTTCTCGTGCCTGCCCGTTGACGGTTTGGCCGGCAGCTCCGACCCCGCATAGAGGTCCGAGGTTGGAAACGCTCGCACCGCCGACGGCGGCGAGGACGAGCACGATGATCAGCACGGGAGTCAGGAGGATGGCGACTCCCACCAGTGCGACGCGCTGCATCGGTCAGTCCTCCTTCGGGAAGCGGATTGATTCGGTGAGCCAGCCGTCGTCTTGGCGGAACAGGGTGAGGGTCCAGGTTCCCTGCCCGGAGGGAACCTGGACTTCGGCGGTGTTGCCCTCGTCCAGGAAGGCGACTGTGGGGTCCTCGGCGACCTCGCTCGGCACGACGTTCTCAACCAGCGTGTACTCGAAGGGGGATCCGCCGGCGGGAGTCATAAGCTCGGCGAGATCGGCGTACCACTGCTCTTGGGTCTTGTCGGTGTCCCAGAAGGTCTCGAGCGTCCGGATCGCGTGGTCAGCGGCGGACGCTTCGCTGGCGGCATCGGTGGGGGCGGCGGAGAACGCCGGCTCGGCGCCGTCCGCTGACGAGGGATCGGGCGCACTGGATGGAGTGGGAACCGCGATGGTCTCCTCTTCGGATGCGGGCTCGCTCGTGCAGCTCGTGACGGCCGCAGCGGCAGCGATCATGGCCGGCCCAAGAAGCTGTCGGCGGGTAATCATCCTTGTCCTCCATCTGAGGGCGCGCTGAACGTTGCGGGAAGTGCATAGAGACTGAGCTGCTCGAGGCGGGAGGCGACGATGTACACCAGCTCGCCGTCGCGGGACTCGGCCAGGGGCAGGGTCGCGTCCTCCTGGAAGGAGAAGTGCGCGCCGGTGGTGAGGTCATAGCGGGTGGGCACCTTCTCGACGTATCCCCACAGCACGTTGTCGCTGACGGAGGCGACCTCGAATGGAGCTGACCCCCCGTCGTCAGTGTCCGGCGCGGGCAGGAGGGTCGTCAGATCGATCAGCGGAGTGTCGGCTTCCGGGGCGATGAGGAGGTTGTGCCAGACCCATGTGGTGCCGTCGGGACTGGGGCGCGGTTCGTCGCGGGTGCTGTTGCGGACCGTGACCCCCTCGAGCTGTGCGACGTGCGCACCTCCCGGCAGCTCATGCAACGTGACGGTGGATGAGCCCTCGACCGTCCAGAACACCGCGAGGTGGGCGTCTCCGAGCACCCGGGCGTACAGCGGTTCAGCGCCATTAGGCACATCGTCCAGCACGTGTTCCGTCGCTGCGTTCTCGGCGGTGATCTGGACCCACGCACCGCTGGTAACCGCCACGGCGTCTCGGGCGTGTGTGCCGGCAGCGAGAGCGGGCACGGGAACGTCAACCAGAGCCAAGCTGGTTCCGGCCAGGAAGGTGGCGGTCTGGCGCTCCAACACCCACAGCGGCGCGGGACTGGAGGTGATCACAGCGTCCGCCCGCCCCTGCTCGAGCTTCAGCGTCTGCGGGCTCGGGGTGCTCGTGTCATCCAACGGCCACAGGGTCGCGTCCGCCTCGGAGTAACTGGCCAGCGCCGGAACGTCGCCCACGGTGGTCTCTCGAGTACGTGCGAGGCTGCCCTCGGCAACACCGCTCCACTGCAGCTGGCCCGTGAGTGCGTCAACTATGACGAGCTGGGAGTTCGAAGTGACCAGAGCGATCCGCTGCCCGTCCAGCATGACCGGCGTGGTGTCCGAATCGATGGTGACTGCCCACTCGGCGACTGTGGCGACGCCCTCTGGCGGCAGTGCGGGGACGTTCGCTCCGCGGCCCGGGTACTGCGGCGGAGGGGGAGTCTCGGGGGTCTTGGACAGTGCGCGATAGGCGAAGATTCCCGCCGTCCCAGCGCCGCCGAGAAGGACGGCGCCTCCGGCGATGAGCAGCACTTTACGGCGGCTCGGGCGGGGTTTCTGTGCGGTAGGGGAATCAGGGTGGTCGGAGATGTCGTGCAGCTCTCCGACGCTGGTGACCACCATTGGCCAGCCGATGCCGTCTCGGTCGATGCCGCGTACGCGCACTGCGCCGCCAAGTTCGTCGGCGCGCTGAGCACAGAGCGCGAGAGCTCGGTCATAGGCGTCCTCACCCGCGATCGGTTCGCCATCGACAGTGACGTTCTCCGGGTCATCCGCGCCCGTGAGAGTGATGACCGGGTAGGGCGGCACCTGAGCGGGGTCGAACGACCCCGGCTCGGGCTCATCAACCTCCTGGCGACTCTTCCCCATCCTTGGCCCCTTGAATCCTCGCGTCCTCGATCGCGCAGATCAGCTCATCGCGGTAGATGCGGGTGGTGCGCGCTCCAAGCCGGAATGCCGGCACCGTCCCATCGCTGATCAGCGAACGCATCGTGGCAACGCTCACTTGTAGTACGTCTGCGCACTGCTCAAGGGTCAGGACCTCTGGCAGGTCCCTCAGCGGCTCTTCGCGCATGTCTGGAAAAGGCATGCGGCCGAGGATACCGGAGGCGCTCCTAACCACTCTTGTCGTACGCACAGCACCCAACATACACCAATAGCGCCAATTAGGCATAGTCAAGGCGTGCTAGGATTGGTATGATCCCTTTAGGCGCACCGACGGAGCGCGTGGTCTTGCCAGTCATCTGACAGACTGCTCCCCGGGGAGGCGCTCGTCACACGCATCGTGGCATAGCAGGAAGGGGAAGCTGACGGATGACGACCAATCCGTTCACCAACCGCGTCGCCGTCGAGGAGCAGCCGGCCGAAGAGCCGGCGATCGAGGATGACGTGGTCCTGGGCAGCCAGGTGGAGACGTCAGGCCCGAAACGACCTCTGGCGCGACGCGACGAATCAGAACCGGCACCACGCCTCCCCGTTGTCGAGAGCACGAGCACCGCCCTGGTTCGCGTGGTGACCACTCACGGCGGTGCGGGTGGTTCAACCCTGGCCGATCTTCTCGGTGACGCACTCGCGGACGACGCGGGGGCTTTCTGGCCGATGGCTCATCCGTGGGTGCCGGAATCGACGGACGGGCGGGTCCTGCTCGTTGCACGCACGCACCGCGCTGGCCTGCTCGCGCTCCGCGAAGTGCTGACGGCTTGGCATGCCGACGCCTACCGCTCTGGACTGCCCCTCATGGGGGTGTGTCTGGTCGATGACGGGCCACGGATGGAGAAGTCGCAGATCGCCGAGATCAAGGCCCTTACGGCCATGTCCCCGCACGGGTGGCATGTTCCGTGGCAAGAGTCCCTGCGCACGATCGCTCCCTCGGAAGCGTCGCTGTCTGCACGGGTCAAGTGGACGCTCTCGCGCGTCCGCCACCACGCCACCCGCAGTGGCACCCACAAGAAAAAGGAGAAATAAGAGATGACCACGTTCATGGAGAACCGCTGGGCACGGCGCGCCGTCTTGGCCACCATGCTCGCGCTCGCGGTAACTCTGACGCTGTTCACGGGCACCGCACTGGCGGATCCCGGCGGCGTCGAGTTCGACCCCACGCCCGAGGAAATTCCCGGCATGGACGGGATGAGCACCCTCATCAACTGGACGGCGTGGGGTGCGGCCATCATCGGTGGCATCGCTTTCATCGCCACTATCGGCTGGCTCGCCGTCAGCGTGTTCACTGGCCAGGAAATTCGGGCCGGCAAGGGAATGATTATCACCATTGGCGCTCTGGTCATCCTCGGTGCTGCGGGCGCCATCGTCGCCGCGCTTATGTGATCCCCTGAACAGGAGAAGACCGACATGCGCACCACAGCCCTTAGAACCTCACTCAGCGCAGCTGCCGCGCTACTCCTTGTGATCGGCGGTGCTGCCTGCACCAACGATGACCCCACCTCGACGCCGACACTCGAGCCAGCCCCGACGGGCGAAGCTAGCGATGGCGGAGGGGAGCCCCAGCAGACCCCCAGCGAAGACGCGACGGCAGGGGAATGCCAGGTGAGGAGTGGAGACGAGGCCCTTCCCAACGAGGCGCCGAAAGTCGATGCCTGGGAGGACATCAGCGGGACCCCCGTCCCCACGTCCGAAACCTACGGCCCCCACGTTCGAGCCGGGACAGACGACGCCCTGTGGTCCTGCTATCAGCATTCGCCGACAGGCGCCCTGTTCGCAACGTTCTATGTGTACGCCGCGATGGGGAACGTGGAGGGGGTTGTGGATGCATGGGTCGCCGACTCGGACGTCAAGCAGCAGCTTCTCACCGCGGCAGACACCTCCGACGGCGAAACCCAGACTGGGTCCGTCACCCCTACGGCGTACCGTTTCGTCTCATACAGCCCGGAGAAGGCTGTTGTCGACGCCGTGATGGAATATGGCGACGAGAGTGGCACAGGATATGTTTCCATGCGGTTCCCTCTCATCTGGGAAGATGACAGCTGGAAGATTGACGGCGAACAGTACATCGAGAATCAACCCACCCCACTAGAGTCCCTCGATGGTTACGTCAAGTGGAGACAGAATGTGTGACGATCCCGTCTACGTCGCCATACATCCGATTCAGTGCGGCGGGGAGGCAGCAAAGGGCAAGGTTCAGGACACCTTATCGCAACCCCTCGAAGACCTTGTAAACGGGATGCTGGATCGCGCGGTGGATTCACTGGTCTACTTCATGACGTTCTGGCTGAAGACCCCATCAGCGTCGCTGAGCGAGGATGATCCCGTGGGTGCTGCGATTGTGCAGCTTCAGGGGTACTTGACCACGATCACCGTTTTCTTTGCCGTGATGGGCGTGATGATCGCTGCGGCCCGCATGGCTTGGATGGCTCGCGTTGAGCCCGTCAAGGAAATCGCCGTGATGTTCCTGCGCGTGCTGTTCGTCCAGGCGGCAGCCCTCATGGGAACGCAGATCCTGCTGCGGTCCGGCGACGCGTTCTCGCCATGGCTCGTAGAGACCGCGTTGGAGTCCACCATGAACCACTCGATCACGACACTATTTCCGTTCATCACAGGCAACGAGGGAGCGTACGCCGCCGGCGGAGCATTCGTCGCGACGCAAGGGGTCGGCGCGATGCTCATTATCGGAATCATTGTTCTGATCGCGTCGATCCTGCAGGTGTTGTTCCTGCTTCTGCGTGACGTGCTGCTCGCAATCCTCCTGGCCTTTCTTCCCACGCTTGCAGCGGCATCGCTTTTCAAAAGCGGTTCGGAAGGGTTTGAGAAGGCTCTGGGATGGATCGTGGCACTGTGCCTCTACAAGCCGATCGCCGCGGCTATCTACGTGCTGGGCACGCTGATGGTGAAGAACGTCGCAGGGGATCAGATTGACCCGGGGCAGGAGTGGATGGCACTGATCCTGGGCACGATGACGCTTCTGTTGGCGGTCTTCGCGATGCCGGCACTGGTGAAGTTCGTGGCGCCGGCGGCTGGGCGTGGCGCCTCGAGCGCGTTCAGCGGCGGCGCGGCGGTGGGTGCCGTGGGCGGTGTCGTGGCGACCGGCGCGGCGGTGGCGGCGCTCGCTGGCACCGGCGGCGCGGCCGCGGGAGCCGGTGCGGGTGCGGGGGGCGGCGCAACTGGTGCTGCGGCGGCTGAGCCCGTCACAGCAGGGACGGGTGCTGGTTCAACTGCCACGGCAGGTGCTTCTCCGCCACCGACGGACGGTGCACCGGCGAGCACGCCGGAAGGCGGAGGCGGCGACAGCTCGCCGTCGGGTTCCGACTCGCCAGGTGGGAACTCTTCCGGCGGCAATGGGAACGGGGGAGAAGGCGCGCCGTCTGGCGGTCCATCGGGGAGCGAGAACTCGTCCGGCGGTGACGGCGGCGGCGATACCGGAACCCCAACAGGAGCCCCATCCTCTCCCACCTCTGAGAGCTCGGGCTCGGGTGCACAGGCACTCCAGACAGTGGCGGGTGAAGTGGCAGATAGCGGAGATGACTCCGGCGCAGCACTGGAGGACTTGACTCAATGAGCGCAACAGATCGCATCAGGTACGGGAACCTTTCGGCACCGGGGATGCAGGGCCTGTTCGGCCTGTCCCTGCCGGTGTTCGGCGCCGCCCTCGTTGCTTTGGCCGTCAGCTTGTTCTTGATGATCTTGGCGGAATGGTGGATCGGGCTTCTTGCTGGCGTCGTGTGCGCGCTAGTGCTGGCGCCGACGGTGATTCGAGTAGCGCACGATCGCACGCTATACCAGCGGATGGGGCTGGCGCTCTCGGGGTCGCGTGCACGCAGCACCGGGCGCAACCGCCTGATTGCTGGGCCTGCGGGGCGGACGCCGGACGGTACGTTCCGTCTGCCGGGGATCGCGGCACAGTCGGAGGTGAAGGACTATCAGACCGCCTTCGGGCTGCCCTTCGCCGTCGTAGCGATCCCGTCCACCGATCACTACAGCGTCGTTCTGGAGGCACACCCCACGGGAAACGACGTCATCGATCAATCGGTGATCGACGCGCAGGTCGCGCAGTGGGGTGCTTGGCTGACCCTGCTCGGCCAGGAGCAGAGCATCGTCGGGGCCTCCGTCACGGTGGAGACGTCGGTTGATTCAGGACTGCGCATGCGTCGCAGCGTCCTGACGCCCGTACGTGATGATGCGTCGGCCTTCGGCAAGGCCGTCGCTAGCGAGGTCGCTGAGGGATTCGGCGCGAACACACCAGCCATCAGCACGCGATTGACCATCACGTTCAGCGGACGGGCAGAAGGGAAGCGCCGCCCGCGAGCAGAGGTAATCGAGGACATCGCAAACCTTCTGCCGGAGCTGATGGACGGCCTGGGCGCAACGGGGGCAGGATCGCATGTGCGCCCCTCGACGTCGCAGGACCTCACGGACTATGTGCGCACTGCTTACGACCCGTCCGTCGCGGCTGAGATTGAGCTGGCCCGCGCCGGCGAGGGAACGGGCCTGTCCTGGACGGATGCAGGACCGGCATATCACGAAGTCGGGTACGACCACTATCTGCACGACCGAGCCGTGTCGATGGTGTGGACCCTCGGCGGTGTGCCGCGAGGCGTCTTCTATGACACGTCTTTGAAGCGGCTGCTGTCCCCGGATGCGGGCGTGGCCCGGAAGCGGGTCACTCTGCTGTACCGGCCGATTCCTGCCACGCGCACGGCATCGATGGTCGATCGCAAGGAACGTAACGCTGCCATGGTCTCGGGCGCGGGCCGCACGAGGCGCGGCGCGAATACGGCGGCGGTGAAGGCGGCGAAGCAGACCGCTGATGAAGAGACTGCCGGCGCGGGTCTGACGCTGTTCGGGATGGTCGTGACAGCAACGGCACTGAACAGCAGTGGTGACCTCACGAGAGCGTCGAGCGAGGACCTCCGCGCTGCACGGCAGACGATCGCATCGCAGTCCTCGAAGGCGCGGCTGAAGATGCGCACGGCGCTGAACTCCGCGGACTCGGCGTTCGTGGCGGGCCTGCCGCTCGGGATCGTGCTGCCGGAGCACACGCGCATTCCTGCCAGCGTTTCCGACAGCTTCATCTGATCCACGAAGGGGAATGAGCGACACGATGAACCTGACGCTGAACCGTGACGAGGTCCGCGCCGCCAACAAGAAGCTGGCCCGTGAGAAGCGGCGGGGCTTCCTGGCCTGGTGGCGGAACCTTCGCGAGCTCCGCGAGGAGTCGATGAAATTTCCGGGAGCTCGCGGGTGGCGGGGGCGCGGCACCGGGCAGGCTGTCGCAGTGGAGCCATCGGTAGAAGTGATGGGCACTACCGTCCAGGTCTGTGGGCTGTGGCCGTTCGCTGCAGGATCAGTCTCCCCTCTGGTGGGGGTGCCACTGGGGCTCCACCTCCTGCGCCGCTTCCCGGTCTGTGCCGATCCGATCAGCTACTTCCTAGCGGACCTGATCGCGAACCCGTCGATGTTCATCATGGGTCGGCCCGGCCTGGGGAAGTCCAGTCTGATCCGCCGGATCCTCGCGGTGTATGAAGCGTGGGGGTATCTCCCGCTCGTGCTGGGTGACCTGAAGCCGGATCACGTCGACCTGATTCGTGCCCAGGACGGCTTGGTGGTTGAGGTCGGGCCTGGACGCAACGCAGTCAACCCCCTTGACCGTGGCCCCCTCACATCGCTCGTGGAGCAGCTGCCGGATGATGAGCGGCGTAAGGCCCTCGAGGATCTGCGGCAGTTCCAGCGCAGCAGCGCCATGGCGCTGCTGCAGCAGGCTGGGCGCCGACCCTTGACCCCGAATGAGGAGACCATCGTCGCCAGGTCTCTTCGCGTGGTCTCGCAGACGCTGGACCGCGAACCGGTGTTCCCCGATCTGCTGGAGCTGATGGAGAGCCGGCACGAAGAGATCGTGAAGGCCGCTGACGCATACAACCAGCCCGAGGACGTGTACCGCTCCCGCACGCAGCACCTGCGGGACGTGTTGCAGAAGCTCGGGCCTGATGGGCCATTCGGGGACATCTTCTCGCGCCAGACATCGGTGCCGATCGCGCTGGATCGACCGTTCGCCTTCGACCTTTCCTCAATCGAGCAGGGGGACAAGGACCTCCAGGCTGCTGTGCAGGTGACCTGTTGGGCGTACGGATCTGCCGCCGTCTCGGCAGCCCGGCGGCTCGCCAGGGCCGGGGTCATCCCGGAGCGGCACCATGTCCTGGTCATGGATGAGATGTGGCGGATGTTCAAGTCCGATCCGAAGCTCGTCCACTTCGTGGATGACCTTTCGCGTCTGAACCGCACCATCGGCAACGCGCAGATCATGTGCACGCACACGATGAGCGATCTGAAGCTGTCTACGGCGGAGGACACCGAGGTGGCCTGGGGGCTCGTGGAGCGTGCGGGCATGCTCGTCCTCGGCGGGCTGGCCCAGAAGGAGATGGGCAACCTGGCCACCGTCTTCGCACTGTCGAAGACCGAGGAGGACATGATCACCTCCTGGTCCGCGGACGCGACCGTAGACCCCGAGACCGGGCAGGCTGCCAACCCCCCGGGGATGGGCCACTTCCTGCTCAAGATCGGCAAGAAGCCAGGCACTCCGCTGCGAACAGTCCTGACCAACGTAGAGCGCGAGGTCAACGACACCAATCGTTCCTGGGAGCAGGCGGCAGCTCACTTCCGGAAGATGCGCGCGATGGCGCTGCGGGACACCGCAGCAGAAGGAGAAGAAGCAGCATGAACAGGGGACCGAATCGACTCGCTGAACCCGGGAGCCTGGGCACCGCTGGGTGGAGCATGCTCGGCGTGGCGGGCGTCGTCCTCGGCCTCGGCGCTGCAGCAGCCCTCGCGTTCGCTCTCGCTCCCGGCGGGAACGAACCGTCTGCATTCGGCCAGCAGCCGGCTGCGGCGTTCTCCTGGCCGATCTTCGCGGTCGGGGCCTTCCTGATCCTGCTTCTCGCTGCGCTGGTGATTGTGGCTGTGCGCCGCAACAAGTCGGACTCCCGTTTCGACTACAAGGCCAAGTACATGGCCACCCCCGCAGACATGGACGAGATGACGCACGATGCGCAGGAAGGGACCACCTCGCGCCTCGGGATCGAGAACTGCGGCACCGGTGTGCCGCTGGGCACGATGGTCAAGGGCGGAGCCAACCTGCTGTCAAGTTTCGAAGAGGTGCGGATCGCCATCATGGGTCCCCGCGCCGGCAAGACCTCCGGGATGGTCATCCGCGAGCTGATGGAGACGCACGGTCCCGCCCTAGTCACGAGCAACAAGCGTGACGTGGTCGACGCGACTCGAGGGCCTCGTTCGGAACGAGGGCTGGTTCGCGTCCAGGACGTGCAAGACCTCGTGGGAGAAAATCCCGCGTGGTGGTGGAATCCGCTGACGTTCGTCACCGATATGGAGAACGCCGAGCGCATGGCCGCGATCTTCGCCGCCTCGAACACGCCCCGCGATGCGCGGGCTGACGCATATTTCTCCACCGCGGCCAAGGGATACCTGTCCTCCCTGCTGCTCGCTGCAGCGGCAGGGGACCGACCGCTCAGTCAGGTCGCGGACTGGATGACCGATCCCGGCGGCAGAGAGCCGGTCAACCTCCTCGCGCAGTCCGGCTATGAGGAAGCCTCCCGGCAACTGCGCGCAACGGCGGAGCTGACCGACAAGCAGCGCGACGGTGTCGTCGGCACGGCGCAGCCGTGGGTGACGTTCCTGCGCAACCCGCGCTACCTCGCGTGGGTCCAGCCCACCGGGCCAGACGACACCCGACCCCAGTTCGACCCGCACGCCTTCGTGGCTTCGAAGGCGGACACGCTCTACCTGGTCTCCAAGGAGGGCGAGGGCAGCGCCCGGGCGATCACTGCGGCGCTGACCATGGCGGTGCTGGACGCGGCCGACAAGCTCGGCGCGACCTCGAAGGGGATGCGTCTGCCGCGCCCACTCATGGCATCGCTGGACGAGGCGGCGAACGTGGTGCGGATCCCCGAGCTGCCCGACCTCTACAGCCACTACGGCTCGCGCGGCATCATCCTCAGCGTCTACCTGCAGTCCTGGACCCAGGGCGCTCAGGCGTGGGGTGAGGAGGGGATCAAGAAGATGTGGTCAGCCGCGAACGTTCAGCTGGTCGGCCGAGGCGTGGGCGAGGCTCCGTTCCTGCGCGACATTCGCGAACTGATCGGGGAGCGCGATGTCCGCTCGCTGTCGGTCTCGAGCGGCCGCGGAGGCCGCTCATCCTCGACGTCTCTGCGCAAGGAGCAGATCTGGGACGTCGCTGAGCTGCGTGCGATCCCGAAGTGGCGGGCGCTGATGTTCAGCTCCGGCAATCCGGCCACCTATCTCCAGCTGGATCCGTGGTGGACACAGGACTACGCCTCCTCGGTGGAGGCGTCGAAGGAGTACTACGAGAACGCAGGGGTGAAGGCATGAGTGAGGCCACCGAACCACCCGTGGAGGGTGTCGATGGGAACGACCCCGCAGCACGCGGGCTCTGGTTCGCCAACGTCCATGACTTCGTCGTCTCCTACCTCACTCCGAACTGGATCCGCCGCATCGAGAAGGACACCCGCTGGTGCCAGCAGTGGTGGAGGCATGCTGAGGCGCATGCCCGCCTGGACGCCCTGTGGCGCAGCTTCGAGGCCCACCGGGTCAGCCCTGACGCGAACGCCATGGCGATCTGGTGGCGCGACTTCGCGGACCCCACCATGGCTGCACTCACCCGCCTGAAGGGCCCCTTCGAACAGTGCGAGGGCGAAGCCGGCAACGCCAACCACGTCGACACCGGCCCGGAGCGCTGGGTGACCGCAAAGCCTCCGCACGGCATGTTCATGGACGAGCGCACTGTCGCCGCCGGTGAGTTCGCCGAGTACGACCTCGACGCCTGACCCGTCGCCGAGAGATAAGGACAGCAAGTAGCTACGGCTCGACATGGAAGAAGCCCCCTCCGATTGGTGGGGGCTCCTTCGTTTGATTCTCAGCGGCTGAGCGTGCGCTCGGGGCCGCGCTCCTGGCCATGCTTGCGGGCCGTTCGCTGGGGCGCGTGATCCTTCTCGGCGGCGCGAGCGACCTGCTCGGCCGCCGGCTGACCCCGGCCAGGCTTGGTCAGCTGCAGGACCTCGGCGGCCTGTGGGTCACGCTCGGCGAGGTCGTCCTTAGCCGGCTTCTTCTCGTCCGGGAACTGGCCAAGGCCGGCAGCCTCCATGTCGCCTCGCTCCCGGGCAGAAGCCGCATTGCCCTCGTGCTCGGCCTGGTCGGCCGGCCCCTCGCCCTGCTGCTCCTGCACGGTCTCGTCCAGCTCGAGGTGCAGGTCGAGCGCAGCCTCCTTGTCAGCCAGGTCTTCCATCGCCTGCTGGACGGACACGCCTTCGGCGATCTCCTGCTGCGCTTCGTTCCACAGCTGCCACTTGCTCATCTCCGCCATCTCAGACGGCGTGAGGTTGTCAGTGAGCCATCGGTCCGCCCGATCACGCCCGAACTGCTCGGATAGATCAGCCCACTGGGTCGCCACCTCCTCGCCCACCACGGCGAGGTGCTCATCGCGCGTCTGCTGCTGGGACTTCTCGGGAACGATCACCACCTGATCCACGGGCTTGTCCAGCAGATCCGCGACCGGCTCATCGGACCACCGCCGCACCGCTTCCGGGTCCAGGACGGTCGTGGTCGGCTCCTTGCCATCCTCCGCAGACCAGCTAACCAGCACGGTGTGCGGCTCCTCGCCCACCAGGCCGGCCACAGTCTGGTCCGCCCACTCATCCAACTTCTGCTGGTCTAGGACCCGGGTATCCTGCATGGTCTCCGGATCGTCCGGGTCCAGCTGCTCGAGGTGTTCCCCGTGCCGCTCGGCAGCATCATGAGCACGGGCAGCGTCGATCCATCGCTGCTGGGTCGGGCTCGGTTCCCCCTCCGGGGCCGGCACCCGGTCCAGGTCCTGCTGCGTCATGTTCGAGTCGATGAACGCGGCAACGTCCTCGTGCCGCTCCTCGAGCATCTGGGACAGCTGCTCGTGTGCCACCCGCGCCAGCGGGTCTGTCTCCGCATACGCCTCGGCGTACACGAACGCGGTCGCAATCTCGCGGTCACCCGCAGCCTCGCGCCAGTGCGGGTCCAGCCCTTGCGCTGCGATCGTACGGGCGGCGGTCCGCTGCGCCTCCTGACGGTCACGCAGCGCCTGCGCAGCCTCCCGCTGCCCCTCGGCCTCCCGGCGCCGCGCATCTTCCTGCCGACGCTGAACGATTTCGATCAGCCTCATGGCGCTGGTGGACATTCCCCGTAGCGCGCGGGAGTGGTCGCTGGCGATCTGGTCTTCGGCATCGGTCATCATGGTGCTCCCCTTATCTCTCCGGTCGGGTCTCTCGATCCGATCCAATCTCTGGCGGGTTCTTCACGGTGCGAGGCACGGTCTGCTGTTGAAGCGGAGGGGGTGGCTTGCCGGCCTGCCCTGCGCGTCCCTGCTCGGCTTGCTGCAGGTCTCGGATGACACGCTCGACGGGATCGCCGCGCACCACCCAGGTGCTCTCCGGCAAGGTCTCCCGTCGGTGCATCGCCTCGAGGATCGCGTGCTCGGCACGAAGCGGCACAGCGGCCCGCGCCAGCTCCTCCCGCGCGAGGGCCAGATCGCGCTCCGCCTCTGCGCGGCGCGCGATCGCCTCAACCAACTGCATCATCTGCATCATCATCGCCAGGCGCGCGGCAGTGTCGTTGGCGCTGCTGGCTTGGGACACGACCATCGCTGTCTGCGCGGCTCCCGAGAACACCTCCCGCCCGGACGCTCGGGGAGGCTGCGCAGCCTTCAGCAACGCGTCCGAGGCTCGAGCAAGGTACCGATCTTGCGGGGCGTCGGCGTTGACCGACCATGCCCCCAACACGGCGGACGCCTCGCGGGCCGCACGCCGCCAATGAACATCAGGACGGTCGCTCTGCAGCTCACGCCGAACCACCTGGATCTGATCCGCCACGGGCAGTCGGAATGCGCTGCCGACGGCAACGGAGTTGCGCTCATGCCACACGCTGACGGCGTCCAGCTGCGATCGCAGACCCCACCCGTACCGCTCCCTCAGCTGCTCGAGCCCGAGTCCCTTGTCCATCTTCGACGGCGAGTAAAAGATCCCGTCCTCGGAGTCGCGGACCTTCACGCTGTACCCCGTAGGCGATGCCTCCTTGGCCGTGCCGCGCCGCGGCACGACGATGAGGCCGGCAGCCCGCGCGGTGCGAACGAAGTCCGCCTCACTGCTGGCTGTCAGCGCCGCACCTTCGAGGATGCGACGCGCGACAAGCCGGTCTGGTTCACGCCGCGCGGCGCGCGCCCGCTCCCACTCAGGTCGTGACACGTTCCCGATGCCCGAGGAGAGCTCCGCATCAAACGTCACCTCGAGCGAGTGCTTAGCTGCCACCCTCGCAGCGGCCTGTGCCGTGCGTCGCTTCGATTGCCGATCGTTCCACCGTCGCCCGTCATCGCGCACCATGTTCACGGCGATGTGCAGATGATCGTTACCGTCCTTCGACACTCCATGGTGGACAGCCATCCATGCACAGTCCGCGCCGTTCTTCGAGTTGATGAAGTCCATCTGCTCCACGAACTCACGCGCCAACTGCGCCCACTGTGCATCCGACAGCGCACCTTCGCGCTCACTCAGCGAGAGCACACCGTGGAACACGCGGTCAGCACGTGCAGCACCTCGCGCTTTCTCGCCCTCCACCGGGATGAGCGGCAGTCCGCGCTCGCGACGCACCTGCCGCCATGCCGCGTCAAACTCCTGTGCCAGGCCGTGCCGAGCCATCGGCTCGCCTGCAAGGTCCACCCCGTTGAAGCCGGCCTCGATCATCGCCGACCCTGCGATCAGGCGCTGCTGCTCATGCTCGTTGTGCCGGCCAGGGCCGAACAGGTACGAAACCAGTGACCCGGGCCCCGTCCCCACCGCGATCAACTTACCGATCATCACGCGCCCCGATCTGACCGGCCACACCTTCGACACGCTCCATCACAGCCCGCACTTCATGGAGCACTTCGTGCACGTCCTCGGCCTGGACCGGCTCACTACTTCCCAGCGCGAAGCTGTTCGCTTGGTGAGCCAGCTGGTTCACGTTGTTCGCCACCGTCGCCAGCTGGAACCGCGTACGCGCCAGCGCTTCGAGCAATTGCTCGTACCGTGCAGCCGCCTCCGTGCCGCCGGTCAACACCGCACGCATCAGCACCGCCTGCTTCGACACATACTGCGCGCGCGCCAGTGCCTCCAAGTACGCGAACTCCCCGTCCGTCAGCTTCAGCACTACGCGCTTCGACCGTGGCTCATCGGCATTCGCACGCCGCTTCCCACGGCTCGCGACTGCGAACGAATCCTCCGCCACAGCGGACTCCTCTCGGCCTAGTGCAACGGGTCACCAACGGTGAGCGCTCCCACCAGTGTGGTGGGACCCGTGCGCGCAGCGCAAGGGCAAGATCGAGTTAGGGCACCTAACTCACCATCTTGCTCCGGCTTTGCATGCCCGTTGGAGGCTTGAGTAGTGACACGCGCGCGGGTACGGTAGTGGCATGAGCGATGCAACTCACACAGCAGGGCAAGGCCAGCACCCGATCGACCAAAAGGTGCTGACGCTGATGGAGCAGCGCCTGAATGCGGCGCGTGACCTCGCCGATCGGGCGAGCGACCTTCGAGAAGCGCGAGCGCGGTTCGAAGAGGCGCAGCGGGCCTATGGTTCGGCGTTCAAGGGCGCCGAGAAGGCGGGCTGGGATCGCAAGGAACTTACGGGGCACCTTGCGTTCGAGGAGCCGGCGCGGGCGCCTCGCCGGCGCTCGCCCGCACGCTCGAAGGGTTCCGGAGAGAATCACTCCTCGGGACAGCGGACCGATGAGGGGGACACGGCGACTCCGTGAAGAGTTGACCGTCTTCCTGATGCTCGAGTGTCCGCGCCCCTGACCGGAGGTGAGGGGCGCAGGGGCGGCATCTATCAGGAAGAGGGCCGCAGAACAAGCGGCACCAAGAGAAGGGGAAACGTCATGGCCGAGCCGACCAACAACAGCAGCGCACATCGCGAACAGATGGAGGCTGCACTCGATGACGCAGTACAGCAGCAGGCGAACTTGGAGCGGGCGATCAGGCTCCAGTTCGCGCAAGGATGGCAGAGCCGGGGGGAGCTGGATGCCCTGCCTCTCGAGGCGGCACTCTACGGACCGGGCATGGTCACGTTCACTCCGGAGGAGAACAACTCCACGGCCAAAGGACCGGTCACCCTGACCTACGACATCGACGCGAGCGCCGACAACGAGAGCGTCAGCCTCAACATCTTGGACGGGCCGAACCTGACCCCAATCACCTCGCTTGAGGCGGCGGAACGGCTCGGAGTCGAGATCGAAGTGATGGCCCAGGCGGCGAACGGCGCGAGCAGCTTCGTGCGCGACGACATCACCCTGCACCGCGCGCTCTACGAGCTGGGCACCGAGCGGGTTCCGCAGCTCGAGCACGATCTCGAAGTATTCGACCGAGAGGAACCCGCCGAACTGCACACCGAAGCGGCGCCGGAGTGGGCGACTAACTCTCAGGACCAGGCCATCACGCCCGAACGCGTCGCCGCGGACTGGGTGCAGTCCACGACGATGGTCCGTACGTACCTCGAGAGCGGCCGATCCGACCTAGCACGCGAGTGGATCGAGATGCTCGACGGGAACCTTACGGACTTCGCCGAGGGTGGCACCCCTCCCGGCAGTGACGAACTCGAGGACGTCTACCACGATGCCGTCGCCCGGGCCGCGATTCCGTACGGCGAGGCCCCGATCACACCCGATGAGGTCCGCCGGCAGCTCGGCAACATCTCCCGCGAAGTGCCGGAGCTCGACGTGGACAGCATCCGCCAGTCCACCGGCGTCATGGCACTGGACGAAGGTCTGGTGACTCGGGCACTCGAACAGGAGGCAGAGCTGCCTACAGGGATGGCGGAAGTCGCTGAAGCGCGCCTCAGCGTGCGCCGGGCGATGGCGAGCATCACCGAGGACTCCGAGAACGCCCAGGAGTACCTCTGGAACGCGAACCGGACGCTGACGCACGCGCTCGAAGGGATGCGACCGGACCAAGGCCGCGAGACCGTCGCCGCCGCCCAGGAATCCGTGCAGCAGGCCAGCGAGAGGGTCGCCGCCGTCGCAGAGACCGCCGCCAAGGTCGACGCGGAAGTCACCGTCTACACCACCGACGGATGCCCCGGCTGCTTCGCAACCAAGCGCGCCCTCGACAAGGCTGGCGTCGAGTACGACGAGATCTCCCTCAAGGAACACCCCGACCTCGTCGCCAAGTTCAAGAGACAGCTCGGCAAGGAGGGTCAAAACGTCACGGCCCCCATTGTGGAGACGAAGGACGGCGACATCTGGTCCGGCTACAACCCCAGCAAGCTCAAGGAGCACGGGCTGGACCACCGCACCCGACAGCGCCGCGGTGAGACCAACCGAGATACCGGCCACGGCCGATGAACCTCGAACAGCCCTGGATCCTCGATATGCCCCTCGGCGACTCCGGATTCACCGCGCGCCACGCGATCGTGGCCGCACTCCTTCTCGTCATGGTCGTCACCGTCCTCAGCACGCTATGGAACGGCCGGGGCTCGCGCCGCACCTGTGGCGCCCCGACCCGCGGCAGGGGCCGGTGCCGCCGGCCCCTTGTCGGCGCGAGCAGGGACTGCGGCATCCACACCGGGGCCTGGGTCGCCCGAGACGTGACCCTCGGCGCCCTTGTCGGCGTCGTAGGCAGTCTCCTCTTCTGGAACTTCGAGGCCGTGCTCGCCGGGATCGGGAGCTTCGTCTCGAACACGATCGCCTGACCTGCCGCGCCAACATCCCTCCGCACTACGCCCCGAAAGCACTCGCTTCGCGGAGCGAAGACCGCGCGGTGGTCACCACCAGGCCAGCCGCCAGGGCCGGCGGCTGGGGTCAGGGAGGGCACAGCCCCCACGTGTGGCGCGGAGCGTCCTTGACCCCAGACGACGGGTCTGGCCTCATCTCGGGATCCCGTGACCACCACCCCGCGCGGAGCGCGGTTCAACAGGCACTGCGACGCTTCGCGTCGCCGTTCGGCACTGCCGGAGGCGTGCCGCCGGATTCCTCGGCGGAGCCTCGAGGAATCACGGGCAGCCCGCGGAGCGGTCCG
>Ga0209487_1001244_pt1 | contig 21763 bp, 16 predicted proteins | sample Poulit2012_FD_187524 | JGI IMG/M metagenome (GOLD analysis project Ga0209487, IMG submission 187524) | Agricultural soil microbial communities from Georgia to study Nitrogen management - Poultry litter 2012 (SPAdes) (version 2) | ecosystem: Environmental > Terrestrial > Soil > Agricultural land...
CCACGGTAATACGTATTAAAATTATGAAAATCCCGTCCAGCGGCACCGATAATAATTACATTCTTTTTCTTCACATCATTCACTCCGTCATTTCAAATTAATATATATACATATAATATACTAATAAGGACGATATGTACACCATTTTAATTCATTAAAATACATTTTTATTCATATTTATACAATTATGTTGTATAAATTCCTCCAAAGACCTTCTTTTCACTAAAATCTGTATGTTCTTTTGGGCAAATGACAATACTATTAGACAACTTGGCATTACATATTACCGTCAAAGGAGCGGGAAAAATGATTCATTTAGAAACAGACATAGAAGGCAAACAAATGTATTTTGGTGAAGCACAAAAGGAATTGGGGAGTTTCGGTATTTCCATGGGCGGAAATTGGGACTATGACCGAGGGATATTCGATGGTATCATGCACCGTGAAGGTGGAGAAACTATTTATATTCGATTACCATTTCAAGTGATTGATGGCGAACTTGATCGTCGTGATGCTTTGATTGAATTTCAAAAGCCTTTTGTCATTAAACATGTTGTAAACCTTGGATTAGATCAAGATAGCAACTCTTTGTTAACAACTACTGGATTAAGTCAATTTCAAGAACCGTTAGATACAGACGGTTATATTCGCGATAAAAGTAAGTGGCAAGAATTTGGTGAAGAAGCGATCGGAGATATATTAGATAAAATATAATTCGATGTACACTAAATGCTTATGTAATCAGAGAAGCATTTAGTGTAGCTGTATCGTCGGTCTATTTGTCATGAGGAGCAGTACTTTTAATGGTCAACAGAAACTCCTCATTTTGGATCTCACCCTGAAGAATACTAATGGAAACTGTTAAACGGCTTCCATCTATACCTTCCCACATAATGCTGGTAGCAGAATCGGAAACATTATTTGCTTGGTCCAACACTTCAAGATCATTAGCATAAGGCTCTGGCAATTCATCCTGTAAGTACGTTTTAAGTCTGCTGGAAAATTCAACAAAGAGTTCCTTATCTTGTGTAGTAAATAAATATTCACCAGATACAAATTGACTGTCTGATTTGTCATCTGTAAAAATATAGACAATGGTTTGCTCTAATGATTCATTTCCTATGGCAAACGTTTTTCCACTTTCAATTAAATAATCTCCTTTTTCCGATAAAGCTAATTCTTCATCTAAATTCCTAGCTTCCATCACTTCTTCCCTTGTAAGGAACCAAGATAAATTGCTAAAGGTAAAATTCTCATTAATATAGATGTCCATGATTAGTTCCTCAAAATTGTTGACTGAATTTTCATTATCATTTGGATTACATCCACTGCTAATAAAAGATAAACCTATGACTAAGATAATGGGAAATAGGTATAATGGTTTTAATTTGAAGTTATCCATTTACTTTCATCCTTTCTGAAAGAAACAGCTAATCTAGTTGACCACAACTTTTTATGTTAATCTAATTTAGTGAATATGGATTTCATACAAAGAGGCAATTGGAGATATGTTAGATAAAATATACATCACCCATTTTCGCAACAATCAACATGGGTGTAATCTTACTTTACACAAAAATGGCTGTTATGTAAACAGCCATTTTTGTGTGACAAGCTTATTTTATCAATGTTGTTAAATAGAAGCTTGGTAAATGGATTCTACTGCTTCTTTCAATGCAGCATCAAATGATTCATCTGATTGATTTGCATTTAAATCTTGACTTAATGCTCTTGAAAAACTAGCGATCACCCCATCGTTCTTTTTAAGTTTTTCATTTGCCTCATCCCTTGCATAACCACCGGAAAGCGCGACAACTCTAAGAACCATTGGATGATCTACGAATTCTTTATACAAATTAGTCGCTGTGGGAATCGTTAATTTCAACATTACTTTTTCACTTTGTTCTAATTGATCAAGGTGAGTGAGAATTTCTTGTTTTAACAATTCCTCACATGCCGCTTTTTGCTCACTATGAATATCAACTTCTGGCTCAATAATTGGAACAAGCCCGGCTGCAATAATTTGTTTACCCATTTCAAATTGCTGCTCCACTACAGCCTTAATACCATCCAGATGAGGTTCTTTTATCACCGAGCGCATTTTTGTACCGAAAACATTGCGCTCCTTTGCCCGTTTAAGCAGTTCATTCAATCCTTTCATTGGTTTCATCAATTGCACACCATTTTCTTCATCAGCAAGCCCTTCATCGACTTTTAAAAATGGTACAATTCCCTTATCTATTAAATAATCACTTGTGTACATGCCTGCAATTTTACTATCCATTGTTTGTTTAAAGAGAATGGCCCCTAAAATATACTCAGAATTAAAGGCTGGCGATGTAATAATGCGTGTTCGCATCCTATGAACTAAATCAAACATTTCATCTTCATTTGCATATTCAGTTTCTGCAATCCCATAATCTGCTAATGCTTTTGGGGTACTACCACCACTTTGATCTAGTGCTGCAATAAATCCTTTTCCATTTTTAATTTTTTCAAGCTGATTAAACGCCATTGTCTACACCCCTATTTTTATAATCTTCTTTTTTACTTATTTAAAAGCTATACCCTCAACATCATCGCTTCAAACGTTGAACCTTACCTTTACCATTACTCTATCCTGCTTAAAAAACGCCTAAAACAATAGCAATCATAATTGCTAACAATAGTAAGATTCTTTCGCAATCTGAGACATGCTGATCATTGTTTACATCCATTTTCATCACCAAGATAAAAGCAAATAGTAAAATTCCAATTAAAATAAGACCTGCCCAAAATCGTTCTGGAAAAAGCCAGATTGTAAGTAAACCCGCCATCGTAATATAAAGTAAGGCTGGAATGCGCGCAAAGTTTAGTCCAAATTTACTTGCAAACCAAACTACTGTCGTTTGTTTCACTGGATTAGCCATTCGATCAGCATCGATATCTGGAATATGATGTACCATGACCCACGCCATACAAACAAGCGCGTTTATGAGCGCATTTTGAAAAGCCCACACAGGAATTGTATAGAATATGAGCCAAGGTCCAGCTAAACCAATAAAGAAAATAGACGGAAATAAACTCAGCCATTCTCCTAAAAATGGTCGATAACTAAGAAGAAGTGGTGGCAAAGAATATGATGCCGCAGCCCAAACCCCGACCAAGATCAAAATAGTCAATTCATAACGGTTGATTAGCAACATAAATACAGCTATTGCAAGTAGACCGACGGATAACCATATTCCTAATTTTAAAATAGCCTTTGGCGAGATCAATCCTTTTTGAATGACCCGACTTCCACCTGATAAAATCGCTGGACTATGTGCATCTGTTCCAGTTTTAAAGTCAGTATAATCATTAAAAAGATGTGTCAATAATCCATGAATCATGAGTGCCCCTACACTTAGAAAAATAAGCATAAAGACCAAATACTCTGTTGAAAAGGTTGAATGGATAAACAATGGAAGTAGACTAGATAAAATAGTCGCCATACTAGAAGAAACGACCGCAATGATACGAAGCAATGTCCAGCCAGTGCGGAAGATTTGGGCAGTTTGATTGATCATAGCGATCTCTCCCTCATTCGTTTAAATTCTACATATGATCTAGTATGGCAGAACTCTGTAAGCAATAAACATTGAACTCTTTTTTATAGAAAACTTTCCCTTATGGACAATAAAAAATCTTTAAAATGCGTGTCCAAAAAGAAGGATAAAAAGGACCGAGAAGTTCGAGGTAGCATAGCTCTCCATGCCGGAACGTATGCATTTAATACGTGAGGAACTTAAAAGCATTACGTCATAAATTCGACGTGTGAATTACTTAATATGGATTCATCCAATAAATCCAATGCAGCCTTTGGTGATTTAAGGGTATTAGCAATATAATCTGTCGTTTCCCTTAAATCTTTTAAAGCTAAAGGTAAATATTTCAACTTATACATTTTCGTCATTGACTCTATTAGCAATCCTTGACTTTAAATCTGTAAAAACTTCCTCGTGAGAGTATCGTTTATCAGTAGACTTGGCTTCTAGTTCTGCTTCTTTAAGCTTAAAGAAGATTTCACTCTCGAACAACTTACCTTCGTAGGCTTCAATACTCATTACCACCATGTCACCATAACCATGTTTGGTCAGGAATAATGGTTCCGCTGTTTCGTGTACCACCCTAGAGATATCGGCAAAATTATTTCGCAAATCTGACACTGGTCTAATATGGCGCATATGATCACCCCTTCATCGACTTAGCATAATTTTATCATAATTACGCTAAGTCAATAATTGGTTTTGTGTAATAATACAAATGATTTAAAATCCAACTTTCCCGTTCCTTTATATTTAAAATAAAGGGCATGTTTTCCAATATCAATGAATACCTTTCCTTTGTAATATTGATAATTATCACTTGAATTTATTTTAATTTCGCCAACTTGCTTTCCATCTAAAGATGTAGATATTTCCATGATTCCCGAAGCATTCCCCTTCACTTGCACTGCTATTTCTCTTATATTTTCAATCATAAAATACTTAAATCCAGCAACGGATCCATTTCTCATATTAGCTATATATTGATCAGGATCATCTTCTCTATCCTTGCCAGTTTGAGTAAAGTATGGATGTTTACTAAATGTAATATTGCCAAAGTAAGTACCATATCTTCCAGCTCCCTTACTAGACATTAAATGGCAAGCGATACGTGCCTCATATTCACCTTCGCCTATTAAAGGACCATTATTTAAGCCACAACTTGTCATTTCTACCTGAGGAATTGTACCATCTTTCATGATCGTTATTCGTTCTGCCATAGCTTGTCTGGAATAATGGTGTCTGTTCGTTTGGCGATGATAGAATACATACCATTGATCTTTCACTTGGACAATACTTCCATGATTATTTCCGATATAATTATAGGCTCCACTGTCAGTTCGATGGCCATTTATATATAAATCTCCATTACTAATAATCGTTCCACCAAATTTAAAATCCCCATCTGGTCTATTACTTGTCGCATAGCATAGTTCATGTCCATTCACTGAAGAATAAATGAAATAATATTGACCACCTATTTTCCGAATCGAACTAGCTTCGAAAAACTCATGTCCCTCAAAACCTGTACCAGTCGCATTCCCTTCTCTATGAAAAAGTAGTTTAGGCTCACTTATGACAGTTTTCATATCAGCTGCTAGTTTTATGACGTATCCACCTAAAAAAGTTCGTTTCTTCCCACCTGTTAATAAACGAGGGATCGGTTTTTTAGGTGTCATACCAGAATAGAGGTAAACACTGTTATCATCATCAACTAATACACCCGGATCAAACAAAAACGGATCTCCACTTTTATCCCATAGTAGACTACCATCTTTATGACTCACATAACCATAAAATTCATAACGACCAGCAGGATGATCACAAACTGCGATTGACATCACACTTCGAAAAGATATCGTGTAATACAAATAATATCTACCATCGACTCCTTGAACAACATCTGGCGCATACATTTGATATAACCCTAACCGATTCATAGGATCTTGTGTTTTACCATAAATAACCCCTTCATATCGCCAGTCACTTAAATCATTGATAGGTGCAGACCAACACACATAATCATTCATACAAAAGAGTTTACCATTAAATCTATCATGTGAGCCATAAAGATATAATCTATCTCCAAACACATATGGTTCACCATCGGGAATGTATTCATAGCTTGGTAAAAATGGATTGAAAGCTTGTTTTTTCATCATTTCATCACCCCGCCTTTCTTAATTTTATAATCACTTTTTGATATGTAAAATTTAATATTACCTTTTCGAGCTATTCTACTATTATTGTCACATCTTTTTTAAAAAGGCACTTTACCATAAATGTAAAATTATGATAAAGTGCCTTTTTATTTATAGGGATAAGCTTATTAATTAAATCCTACAATTCTCTGTGCAATTTTATATGCACTAATCGGAACAATTCGCCCAACTCTTCCTGATAGACTTGTTAAATGCCCCATGAGTCCAAAGCGAAGACTACTGTAAAGTTCCATATCTTTACTCTTGATATAATTCCATAACTCTTTGCGTTTCATACGATTTTCTTTTGTTCCCGAGCGAATCAGTAGAATAGAAGATACAATTGTCACAATTTCTAGTTGTCTTAATAAATAATCCCTGAGCATTGGACTATTGATTTGATCAAGGTCAATCTGATTGATCATGAGTTTATTCACTTTAATCTGCTGATCAATCCTTTCAATCATGATATTTTCTTGAACAGACTGACCTTCCCGTCCAATAAAATATCGATAAAAGTCAACATTGATATAATACATCGTTTCAACAAATTCTAGTGGAGCATAAACATATAAGTTGTCAACATAGAATGTATGCTTTGGAAGTTCCAATCCAGCATCATGGAGTAATTCAGTCCGGTAAATGACAGAGTGCATCAGAATATACTGGCCTTTACGAAACTTCTTCATGTCATCCCATGTAAAAATGACACCTTCTGGCAAAGCATTATCATACTTCATAATCTTTTTAAAGCTTGTGCCTTCTTTTTCATATACAAAATTACTTATAATCATATCAACTGACTTTTCCTCATTTTGAAAATCAGTTAATGTTTCTAGTATATTTAGATAAGCCCTGATATCCACCCAATCATCACTATCTACTACTTTAAAATACTTTCCTGTAGCATTTCGAATTCCCGTGTTGACAGCTTCACCATGTCCACCATTCTCCTGGTGGATAGCTTTGACGATCGTTGGATATCTTCTCGCATATTCGTCAGCAATATTACCTGTACTATCCTTCGAGCCATCATTCACAATTAGTAGCTCAACACTTTCGCCACCAGGTAGAAGTGACTCGATACAAAATCTCATATAATCTTCAGAATTGTAACTAGGTATCACAACAGATAATAGTTTCATGTATATCCTACCTTTATTGTTGTACCTGGTCTTCAGGTACTTGTTTAAATATTATTTTAAATATCGGGAAAAATACCCAGAACGATATTGCACTATTGATAACCATTGTAATTATATCTGCAGTAGTTTCTCCAAGCGATCCCATTCCCCACGTGTTCATTAACAAATTATAAATTGGCGCTTTATAAAACCCTTGTGCAGCTGCCGCACCGATTGTAATTAGGATATAGGCAATCACATACCAAAATGCAGCCGTCCAAATATTACTATTGGATTTAAATGTAATACTTCTCTGGGCAAAAAAGTTAATAATTTGCGCGACCGCTATGGCTATTTGCACCGCAAGAAAGTATGCTAATCCACCGCCACCACCCGAAGATAGCGATCCTGCCGCATAATCAAATACATAATAAGGTGTACCATCAAAGTTGCTGCCAAATTGTAATACTTGAAAACTAGTAGATACCAATGCCGTTTTTGCAAAAGCGGCTTTCAAAACTGGCATGAGCACAAGTTGCAAAACTGTTACACCATTACTTAATAAGAAAAAAACTAGAAATTGTGCAATATTAGGATGTTTTTCCTTATAGTTATTCCAAAATCCTTTTATCCCTGTAGCTTGTTTCTTAACGTTCATATTTTCATTGCTCATTCTAGTTTACACCCCCTCTGTCACATCCGCTACTTCTTTGCCTTTGCGAATTCTTACCATTTTTCTTCTTTCCTTTAATACATGTTTTAAACCTTTGAAAAATTGCCCATTAACAATCATCAAAATACCATCAAGCATGGGCATATTGATAATGCCACCTGTCATTCTAGCAACTCCCCGAAATGGCATATGATAAACTGACATCATGATCAAGTTAGCCGTACTTCTTTTTCCAATTTTTCTTAAAAACCAATGAGCAAAAGTAATGGATTGATAAGCAAATCGAGCAAACAGTCCCTTTGCATATTGACATTGAGCAATTGTGTCATTATAACCTAATGGCTTACTGCGATCCCATGTTGATACTGGAATTTTGCGTTCGATTAAATGTTCAAATTCACTTTCACTGATATTATTTACTTGTCCAGAATAGTAGCTTGGTAATTTTTCTTTCTGATATGGGAGTGGTGCTCCAGACCCTTCGATGAATATTGTATCTTCTAACCTAATATCAGCACTTGAAGCACCTATCATGATTGAGTAGTCAGCTGCTTCAATTTCCCATTTATTTGTCTTCACGTTAAAGTAACGAAATGTCTTGTCGTCAAATGGAATCGTCACTGTTTTTATTTCACCTGGATGTAAGTGGATTTTCGTAAAACCTTTCAATTCCTTTTTAGGTCGGAAAATCTCATTTGATTGACAACCAACATATAGTTGGGCTACTTCCATTCCTGAAACTTGACCTGTATTTTCTAGATTAAAAGTAACCTCACTCTGACTGACTTGAATATCCGAATATTCAAATGTTGTATAACTGAGTCCATATCCAAATGGAAATAGGACTTCAGTATTCGATGTATCGTAGTAACGATAACCAATATAAATTCCCTCTCGATACTCAACACTTACTTCTTTACCAGGAAAATGTCGGTATGATGGTGTGTCTTCATATGTGAGTGGATATGTCTCCGCTAATTTACCAGATGGGTTCACTTCTCCAGTCAGGATGTTTAAAATTGCTTTTGCACCAGCTTGACCACTTAAGTACGCATGGACCAATCCTTTAACCTTATGAATCCATGGCATTTCAACAACAGAACCCGAAGATAGTACTGCGACAATATTTGGATTTACTTCTGATAAAGCATTGATTAAATCAATTTGATTTTCTGGAATACTCATGTTTTGTCTATCTAAACCTTCTGCCTCTGTCACTTCATCTAGACCAATATAGAGTAAAACTACATCTGCTTGCTTGGCAAGTTCACAAGCTTTTTGAATGGCACTTGTGCTTTTCTTTCCATAGCGGTTGTATCCAGGTTCATAACCGGTACTAGCAATTCCAAAGCCTTCCAAACTATCTAATGTCTGGTCTAAAATTGTAGGATTTACGATAGAAGAACCCGCTCCTTGATAGCGAGCATCTTTTGCAAAATCACCAATCACAGCAACTTGTTTTTTCTTATCGAGGGGTAAAATTTGATCTTCATTTTTTAGAAGGACAATTGATTCTTCTGCTGCTTGTTGTGCAGCTTGATGATGTTCTTGTAAATTAATGTCTGATCGTGATTTTTGAAGTGCTTCCTCTGTTGTAAAGGCAAGTTCTAATAGTCTGTCAACATTCTCATCTAAAACATCCTCTTCAATGAGCCCTTCTTTAACTGCTTGAACAATATCAATATTGGTCTCCCCCGCAGTCGTAGGCATTTCAAGCTCATTCCCCGCAAGCAGTCCTGCCACACGATCATTACTGCCACCCCAATCTGTGACGACTACTCCGTCAAATCCCCATTCATCACGGAGAATTTCCTGCATCAGATGTTGATTTTCATTCGTATACGTCCCATTTAGCATATTATAAGCCGACATTACTGTTTTCGTATCGCCTTCTTTAATCGCCATTTCAAATGCAGTCAAGTAGATTTCTCTTAATGTTCTTTCATCAACAATCGTATCAATCGACATTCGTCTTTCTTCCTGATTATTGACAGCAAAATGTTTCACACAAGCCGAAACTCCATGTGATTGAATGCCTTTAATATAGCTAGCCGCCATTTTTCCTGTATGATATGGATCTTCACTAAAATATTCAAAATTCCTTCCACATAAAGGATTTCTCTTCATATTAATTCCTGGTCCAAGTAATACATTCACTTGCTGTGCTGCAGCTTCTTTGCCTAAGTACTGGCCTATTTTTTCACCAAGTTCCTCATTCCAACTATTTGCAACTGTAGCTGCTGTTGGAAAACATGTTGCTGGAATACTTTCATTAAGCCCAAGATGGTCCGCTGCTTCTGCTTGTTTTCTGATTCCATGTGGTCCATCAGCAAGAAACATACTATTGATACCAAGTCGTTCAATATCCATTGTTTGCCAAAAGTCTTTTCCAGACATTAAAGATGCTTTTTCTTCTAGGGTCATTTGATTGATTAAGTCTTTGTGTTTCATTAATATTACCTCTTTTTGTATTTTAAACTTCTCCAAAAGGTGATATCTCTTGGACATATTTCAGACGTTTTCTTATTATTGGCATTTTATTTGAAGGAAGTAGCTGCGTGGTTATATATAATTACGCAGCTACTCCTTTCCATTAATTTTTTCTAAAAGCCATAAATTTCACAAAATAAAATAAGATCTTTTCTCAGTTGATTCATGACCTATGCTTTCGTATGTGATTGATTTGCCTTAAGTTTTTTATATTTTCTTATAATAACAACTTCCAACAAGACCACTACCGCGAAAACTACAACGTTAATAACAATCGCAATAACTTTCCAGATTGGCATTCCTTGATTCAATGCTCCATCACTGTAAGCATTACTATTTACAGTTGTATAAAGGATATTTTTAGCAGCTTTACGCATATTCTTCACTACGGTTGGATGATCCGTATCTTTCATCATATTCTCACCAACATCATACGTAGCCAATGCAATATCGCCACCATTTGGAACCATAAGATTGGCATCCATGTATCCATAACCAGCGAAATAATCTGTTAGAACCATTCCACGGAATCCCCACTCATCTCGTAATACTGTATTTAAAAGTGTCGAGGATGCACCAGCCCATACTGGTCCAATATAGTTAAAGGAAGACATAATTCCTTGTGCACCGCCGTCTTTTACAGCTATTTCAAATGGTTTTAAGTAAATTTCACGAATGGCTTGTTCATTTGACCATGTTGCCAACATTTTAAGTCTATTCGTCTCTTGATCATTCATAGCAAAATGTTTTAGGTAAGAATATACACCATGCTCTGATGCACCTTTTACTGCTTCAGCTGCCATTTCACCTGATAATAACGCATCTTCAGAATAATATTCAAAGTTACGCCCAGAAAATGCAGAACGGTGAATATTCATTGCAGGAGCATACCATCCTGACACTCCCATTTCCTCTGCCATTTCACCAATGCTGTCACCAAATGCATGAGCTAAATCTACATTCCAACTATTAGCCATCATAACGGCACTAGGAAATCCGGCTGATCCGACACCTGTAAAATTATTGTTAATAGAGGCGGGACCATCTAAATCTATAGTCGCTACTTTTCCAACAGATTTTACTGCCGAAGTTTGATAACCACCATATGCGATAAGACTTACCATATCATCTGTTGACAGTTGGTCTAATAACAGGTCCCATGACTCATCATCGTAATCAAGGCCACGCATTTCCACTAATTCTAAACCGTTCTTAGCATTTGTAGTAGGCATCTCATCCGAGTCATCATAGAATTCTTTTGGATCAAAATTTGATTCATTTCGGAATAAACTTAAACTCTCTTCAGACATTTCATAATTAACAGGTGATGTTGTCGCTTCTTCGTAATTTTCGAAGCCATTTTTACGTGAAAGATATGTTACATCTCCCTCTGCAAAATCAAATTGGTTTGTCACCGGAATTTCATCCGTCGAACGTTGATCATAAACTATCGTCGCTTCCTCCGTGAAGTCAACTTCGTCTATCACAGTATGGGAGTCTGAACGAATAGATAACGTGTAGTCTCCTTTTTCTAAAACATATGCAGCTTCATTTTCAGCATCATAAGATGCCATATCTTCTTTTGTGAAAGTAAAGGTAAGGGTTTGAGTGTCTCCAGGTTCTAGCATGTCTGTCTTCTCAAATGCTATCAAATTGACTTCCGATTTTTCAATACCACCATCGGTATAAGGCGGAGTAAAGTATAATTCAATAACATCTTTACCTTCTGTATCACCTGTATTAGTTACTGTCACATCCACACTTACTTCTCCATCTTCGTCTACACCCCAGTCACTTATCTCTTGTTTGAATGAAGTATATGACAAACCGTACCCAAACGGATACAGGATATGTTCTTCGTAATCAAGGAAGCCTTCTGCTGCCGCTGTTTCATAGAAACGATAGCCTACATAGATATTTTCTACATAGTTTACAAAAGTAGGAAGACCACCTGCACCCGGGAAGTCATGTTCAATGCTGTATTCATCCATGTTTGTATATTCAAAGTCTCCAAAATTGTTGTGATCTGGGGTTGCCGTCAAATCACGTGGGAAAATATCAGCCGTTTTTCCCGACGGATTTACTTCACCATTCAATATTTCACCAAGTGCGTTAAATCCAGTTTGTCCCGCTGCTGGTATCCAAAGAACACTCTTAATTTGGTCGTATTCTTCTATAAATTCCAATTCAAAGGTATTAGAGCCGTTATAAACGAGTACAACATCGTCGAAATTAGAAGTAACCATATCTATCATTTGCACTTCTGTTTCATTTAAGGCAAGATAATGCTCTCCTTCATCAAAATCATTGTAATCATCCGCGTTATCATTATATGTAACTTCTGATAAGTCAGTTGGTAGGTCGGCTCCTTCTCCGCCTCCACGGCCAATTACAATCACTGCTGTGTCAGAGAACTCTTCGGCATTTTCCATTAATTCATCAGAATATTTGCTGACAGGTGGTTCTGGCAAACTCCAGTCCTGCTCAAACATTCCCACAACTGGACGTTCATCATTATATGATGTGTAAAAGTCAGAAAGCTCACTATTTACTTCAAATCCAGCGTTGTTTAATCCTTCAATTAAACTCACCGTATGATGCGTGTCTGATAAGGATCCTGATCCAGTACCACCATAAATCGGATTTGTCGAAGCCCACCCAAACACATTAATTTTCGAGCCATTTGCAAGTGGTAACAACTCTTCATTTTCCAATAAAACAATTCCTTCTTTTGCAATATCTTCACCTAGTTGCTCAGCCTTTTCCGATGACATATCGCTAATCGTACCTCTACCCGAAGCCAATGTAAGGATCGAATTCAACGGGTAGTATGCAATTAAATTGGCAGTAATCATAAAAGCAATAAGTACAACAATTCCTGTTTGTCGGCGAATCATATATTTCTTTGGTTTGGAATATCTCTTTGTAATTATAATTGCAACGATCGCCAGCAATAAGATAACTCCAAAGAAAATAAGATAAGGAAGAGCATTATTAACTACATTCCTAACATCTTCCCAGTTTATTTCAAGCATCTCTTTCTACCTCCAACTACTATAAATTAAATGATATTTTGACAAAGAAAATCACCCTAAACTTCTAATTCCCCCCTTCTATAAAACTAAAGCATGTTTTTAGGAACGCTTTCATTCCCTTTACTTTCTTTATCATTATCCTGATATAGGAATAGATTATCATGACATTTGATATTATTATTTGTTTCTGCATGAATGGTATACTTTTATTCATAAACGACATTACAAGGAGCATATTCGCAAAACGCCCAATTTTAAAATAATACTTAAAAATGCATTATAGACATACAATAGCCATTTCCCATTTTATTTATTACGAGAAATGGCTATGTATCCTAAACTAATCACATAGGCATCGGAATGAAAAGGTTTAGTTCGAACCAATTATCTTTTTGGTCTGTCCAACACATGATTGCTCGTCCTATTCCTCCACCTTTTTAAATTTATCCACTTGTTCATTCAATTCATTTGCAATGACCTCATTATGAGCTGCTTCATTCGCAATAGCTGTCATAGATTCCAGTAAATTTGCTGTATTTTCATTAGATTCGACCATTGCATAGGTACTTTCTTCAATCGCAGCAGTTATTTCTTGAATACCAGCTGCCATAGCTGTCGATATTCTATTCAAGTCTTCAGATTTAGTACTAAAACGAGTTAATGTCTCACGAATCATATCAACATCTTGCTTGTATGTATTTGCCACATCAACAAAATCATCATAATCCTTTAAAACCTTTTCCATAATATAAACCATTATTTCATTGGCATTACTCACAAGATCTTCTACAGAATTTGTAACCATTTCACTGATGCTTTGGATATATGTTGCTGATTCTCTAGTATTCTCAGCTAACTCCCGTACTTCTTCTGCCACAACTGCAAATCCTTGTCCTGCTTCTCCTGCTCTTGCCGCTTCAATAGACGCATTTAAAGCTAAAAGATTAGTCTGCGCAGAAATACCTAATATATCTGTCGTAAGTTCATGAATTTTTTCAACAGAACGACTATTTTCAATCGCTGTGTCCATAGTTTGTTTGATACCTTTAATTACTAATTCTGTCTGTTGTTTACTTTCATTTGTCTGAAGATGTATAGCATCGGCACGTTCTACTATATTTTCAACATGGTCAGTATTTGAACTTGCATCTCTTGCAATCATATTGGCTGATGAAAGTACTTCTTGCGCACCTGCATCAAAGCTTTGAATTGTACTGCTTATTTCCTCCATGCTTGCTGATAAATCATTTAAGGATGCAGATATTTCGGTTGTAGAAGTCTTACTCTCCATAATTTGGCTACTCATATTTTCTGAAGTAATGGTAATTCGATTAGACCCTGACTTAATAGAGACTATAGCATTTTGCAAAGCATCCAAAAATTGATTGATTCCATTTATCATTTGGCCGACTTCATCTTTTGAATTATTGTCAATTCGTGCTGTTAAATCTCCTTCATCATTTTCTAGATTTTCAACCATTTCACTTAGTCTACTGTTTGCATTTTTTAAGGGTGTAATAATCGTTTTAATAAAAACCCAAAATGCGATTACAGCAGAGACGATAAATACAGCTGCCATTGACCAAACAATTATTGTTGACCTAGTTACCCTAGATTTTATCAATGAATTTTCATGTTCAATTTGTCGATCTAAAGTTGATTGAAATTCACTTTCTGACATAGTCATGGCTTCGGACAATGATTCTAAAACAGAATAATTCTCTTGTACTGCTGTCAGATCACCTTTATGAACATACTCTGCCATAGTAGTTGCTTGCTGAAGAAATACCTTAGAATCTTTATAATAAGATTGATACGCTTCTTGCAATACTCCTGTCATAGCCTTCACTGTAAATTCATCTGTAATACCCACAATTGAACTTATCTCATGATTAGCCTGTTCTACTTGGTTCAAAATCGTTTCTGCAATTTCTTTGTGTTTATTATCTCCTCCTAAAACATAAGACTGTATAGACGATTCGATAACGCTCTTCTCTTTTTCTAAGTTTAATTGTGCAGCTTGCAATTTCACAAAAGACTCTGACATTAAATCAGCGGATAGTTTTACTTGTGAATTGGTTACGCCACTTAACACAGTGTTCAGAATAAACAAAAATGTTAGTAGGATTAAAATAAATAATATTCGATTTGAAATTGACTTTCGCATACTTTTCTCCCTTCAGATAATCGTGATACTCCCTTTGTTTTTTATACAGTCGTTTTAACAAACTATATTTTTCGAAAGGTCTAATGCCCAACTACATTAAATATATATAACTTTACCATACCATCCTTTTTACCTAGGCCATTCTCATGAACGGCATGTTTTTTTACATGAATTACATAGATAAGGGGATAAATACCTAAAAAACCTTGGATATCTCGTTAATAGACATCCAAGGTTTTCCTAAGCATTCTTTATTTTGATAATGGTAATGGAATAAGTATTTTCAGTTCAAACCAACTATCTCTTTGATTAACATTAATTACTCCACCATACTTTCGAACCGTGTATCGGATACTTTTTAACCCATATCCATGATAGTGTGTATCAAGCTTTGTCGTAGTTGGCAAATCTCCTTCAAGTTTAAGTTTTCCTTCAAAATAGTTTTCAAATCGAATCATAATAAACCCTTTTTGTTTAAATACAGATAGATGAATGAGGCGCTTTTCTTTATCAATTTTTTGTAAATATTCAATTGCATTATCTAAAGCATTTCCAAAAATGGTCGTAATGTCTATGACATCCATATCATTAAGCAATGACCCATCTGCAACACTCGTTAAGGTAATGTCATGCTTTATACAATAAATGTTTTTACTTGTAAGTAATGTATCTAGCACATGGTTACCCGTTTTATTCTGCGCTTCATAAAATTTAATATCATCTTCCATTTGTTTTAAATAATCATTTCTTTTGTCAATGTTTTGTTCAGCCCTAAGAGCAATAATCTGATTTTTTAAATCATGATATTTATAATTGATCATATCAATACTTTCTTTGGATTGTTGATATTGTGCATATTGATTTTGAAAGATATTTTGCATCGCTTTTAGTTCGTGCTTGATACGGAGTTCATTTAATTGGATATGGTAAGCGAACAATATAGCATATCCCCCTAAATCCACCAAGGTACGAATATTGAAGATCTCCTGGGCATATTGTCCACTAAAAGGAGTTTGAGCAGATACAAAACTTAAATTACTCACACCAAAGACGGCAATCCCAATTAATAAAGTCGACAATAGTTCACGTGGTCTTATGTTGAGATTCCCTTCGGCTGGCATATGACGTTTTTCCAGAACATGGAGTAAGTAAAATAAACACCCATAAATCACGACAAGAAGTGCTAATTCCAGTAACACATTCATATCCTTTCCGTTAAAAAGGAAAAAGTGCACTTGCCATTCCAGTGATGCAACGAATTCGGCCGCGACAAAAGCTTTTATCGTAAAATATCCAGCATCAACTATTGAAATATCGCAGATCAAATAAATAAAAAGAAACATCATTCCTATGGCGACAATCATCGCCGGAATCCAAAAAGCGATAGGTAAATTTTTCGTCAGCACTAAAAAGACAGATTGTATAACCAAAGCCCCACCAGCAAAAGCAATGAACTTCCAACCAAATATTTTCCTTCTTAACACCGAGATAAATACCATACAGGCTAACCATTCGGCTAATGCTGTATAGATCCTCGGTATATCTGGAAGTAATTCATTCATTTAATCGTCTCTCCCCAGAATTCAGATAAAGCCTCCAACAATGCCTTCTTTCTTGTCCGACCAACGGGAAGCTCGATTCCTTTTACGATCGCATCGTTCCCTCTCAATCCTTCTACATGTTCTAAGTTCATTAAAAAACCTCTATGTCCACGAAAAAAGTTAAAACTAGATAATTCTTTTTCTAAGTCTTTCATTGCTCCTGTTGTCATAACTTCTCCATCTGTCGTACTATAAATGAGGTTATGACCCTGATTTTCTACATAATAGATATCAGAAACTTTTAACCGCTTGATTCCTTCTTTCACTCTAATCGTAATATAATATGATTCCCGTTTCTCCATTCTATCAATCGCTCGTTTGAGGCGCTCTGAAAATTGAAAATATGAAATCGGCTTTAAAATATAATCGAGCGCGTCTACAGCATACCCTTTAATCGCAAACTGGGGCATATTTGTAATAAAAATAATCACGACTTCAGCATCCATTTTCCTAATTTCTTCTGCCGCCGACATGCCATCCATAAACTTCATTTGAACGTCTAATAATATAATATCAAATTGTCCTTCATAATTTTCTACAATTCCATCTCCATCAGAATATGTCTCTATTTCAATGTTTACACGCTTCTCCTGTTCAAATTGACGAAGATATTCTACCAATTGCTCTTTATAATGAGTTTCATCTTCAACCACTGCAATTCGAATCATGAATTTTCTCCTTTCTTGATATTATAGGCCTTTTTTAATAGTTTTTTATAATTAAGCTATGATGTTTTATCGCAAATGGGTAGAATTGATTACTTATCCATCCCATGTAACCTGCATATCTTTATTATACACAATTTATTAGAATGTAATAAAATCTACTGTTTCTATACTTTAAACTTGATCTATTTAGATTCTTTTGTAACAATTCTCACTAATGATTAGTATATCAAAGGAGAATTGAAATGTACGATTATTTAATTGTTGGATCAGGCTTATTTGGATCTATCTTTGCATATGAAGCAAAGAAACGCGGTAAAAAATGCCTTGTCATTGATAAAAGAGATCATATTGGTGGCAATGTGTATACCGAAGAAATCGAAGGCATCAATGTACATAAGTATGGGGCACATATTTTTCATACAAACAATAAACGAATTTGGGATTATGTCAATCAATTTGCGGAATTCAACAGATATACCAATTCACCTGTTGCCAATTACAAAGGGGAAATATACAATCTTCCTTTCAATATGAACACATTTAATAAATTATGGGGTGTTATTAGTCCGGATGAGGCGAAATCCAAGATTGAGGAGCAAAAAAGGGCTGCAAAGATTTCACATCCGAAAAACTTAGAAGAACAAGCTATTTCTTTAGTAGGCACAGATATATACGAAAAGCTAATCAAAGGATATACTGAAAAACAGTGGGGAAGATCTACGAAAAACTTGCCAGCTTTTATTATTAAACGCCTCCCTGTCCGGTTTACTTATGATAACAATTATTTTAATGATCGATATCAAGGGATTCCGATAGGTGGATATAACGTAATTATCGAAAAATTATTAGCTGACATTGATATTAAATTGAATACCGATTTCTTCAAGCAGAGACAGGAACTTGAACAATTAGCTGACAAGATCGTTTTTACTGGAATGATCGACCAATTTTATGATTATAAATATGGTGTTCTGGAATACAGAAGTTTACAATTTGATACAAAAATATTGGATGACACAGATAATTACCAAGGAAATGCAGTCGTCAATTATACGGATAGCGAAACACCATATACAAGGATTATTGAACATAAACACTTCGAATTTGGCAAACAAGACAAAACCGTGATTACGAAAGAATATCCAAGAGAATGGCAACCAGGTGACGAACCGTATTATCCAATCAATGATGAAAAAAATAATCATATGTTTAAAAAATATAAACAACTCGCCGATAACGAAACCAATGTCATCTTCGGTGGCCGATTAGCTAACTATCAATATTATGATATGCATCAAGTCATTGGTGCAGCATTAGCAACGATTGATAGGGTATTTGATGAATAAATGGGAAAGAAATTTGACAACGCAGTTAGCGTACAATGTTTATGAACGAACATTGTACGCTAACTTCATTTTTAGTGCTTGTATCAAGTTCTATCGTTTTACGGAGATCATAGTTGTAGAAAAGTCTATGCCTAAGTTCCTGACTATGGGGTGACGGTTAACTTCTGTTTAGTTATGCATCAGTTGTTAAAGCAGTAAAAAGTTTCAATTTAATTAATTAAAACGCTTGAAGAACATAAGAAGGGAAATCGTGCCTTTGTTTAATTTTCACGTGTTTCTTTTGTATCATCTTCCCAGTTTTTTTCTTCTGTCGGTGATGATTCCTTTATGATGTTATAATAGTTATCTGCTCCCAAACCACCCTCACTAATCATTTTTGAAATAGCCTTTGTCCGCATTTCCCGCTTCCTGTCTATTCTCATTCTGCCATGATCAGTCACTGTTTCTTCCTCCTCTCTTTCCATTGTACTTAAATCAGGAGCTACCCTACATATTCATTATACCATATCGTTTCATGCTGTATTTGGTGAATTTCGTTCAATCATTTCTTAGCTACTCCGAATAGGGAGTTAGAGCACCTTGTTTGTGATTCCAGGTGGCAAAGCGCTCTAATTAGCTTGTATTCAAGAGTACCAATTCATAATCGAACATCATATTTGGCAAAATCCCCTTCCAAACTACATGCTGTAACGAAGAAGCTGTTTCAATCAAAAAAATTCACTCAATTATTAATATCATAACCTTTTCTCCGTATTTCGAAACAATTTTAATGCTAAATGAAGTACTAATCCCTTGGTACTATAAAGCTCACTGTCGTCCCCATGTCAGGTTTACTTGTTATACGCAATCCTTTTCCATACAATCGTTTCAAACGTTGATCAACATTGATGATTCCAATTCCTTTTTTCCGATCAGGCTGGATGGTTAAGATTTGCTTCATCTTCGCTTCGTCCATTCCGACACCATCATCTATCACAGAAACTTCTATATTTCTACTATTCTGATGACGAATACGTATCGTGATCAATCCTCCTGTACTTCTCTTCAATATCCCATGATTGACAGCATTTTCTACCAATGTCTGAATAGAAAGTGGTGGAATCGTGACACTTTTAACATTAACCTCTTCAATTTCCCAGTTTACCTGCAATCGGTCTCCAAATCGTTCTTTTTCAATGTATAAATATGAATCTAGTAAATCTAATTCATGTTGGAGTGAAACGACTTGTTCTAAGTTCCCCATATAAAAGCTGCTTTGTAAATAATGGGCGAATTTCTCAAGAAGGCGAGCCATTCTTGGCTGATCTGTCTCACTTAATGAGGCAATGGCATTTAATGTATTTAGCATAAAATGCGGACGAATCTGTGCTTGTAACCATGCCGCTTCCATCCCTAATCGTTCTTGAATGGATGATTGTAAATCAGTTAAAGCTTGCACCCGCACATTCAGCTCTATTGCATCTACTGGTTTTGTAATGTAATCATTCGCTCCAGCTAAAAACCCTGTATAAACGTCTTCTGGATTGCTCCGCGCTGTTAAAAGTAAAATGGGTAACTCTGATATGGAAAACTTTTCTCTTATAAAGCGGGTTAATTCATATCCTGACATCACAGGCATCATCACGTCTGATATAATTAAATCCCATTCATTCCACTCAAGTTGTTTTAATGCTTCTTTCCCACTTGAAACAGTTTTCACCTCATAATGATCCTCAGATAGAATATTTTTCAATATTTGCAAATTCACTGGATCATCATCAACAGCTAGAATCTTCGGCTTATATGATGATCCAGTAGCTTGAACAAATGCCTCCATTTTCCCAAGATTTACAGTCAGTGGTGTTTCTTTCAACGCTGGTTCTCTCACCTCTGCTGATAAAGTTGTCGCTATGACCTCTTCCTCAAGCGATTCATCTGCTAATGGAAGGGTAAAAGTAAATACCGAACCTTCCCCAAGGGTAGAATGCACCTCAATTGTTCCACCATGCATTTCCACAAGCTGTTTACAAATACTTAAACCTAAACCAAGTCCACCTCCCATAGCCGTTATACTAGAATCTCCCTGTTCATATTGTTCAAAAATTGTCCTTAAAGTTTCTTCTTTCATCCCAATACCAGTGTCAGCTATATGAATCCGAGCTTGTTCACCTTGAATATCAGCACTGACGGTAATGGTACCCTCATTTGTATATTTCACGGCATTGTGAAGAAGATTAAATAAAATTTGAATCAACCGATTTTTATCCGCCACGACTCTAGGAAATTCACTTTGAATCTCAACTTCCATGCGAATATTTTTATCTGTTATGAGCACCTTTAACATGTCAACAACCCCCGTAGCAACTCCTTGGATATTAAGAGGTTCTAATTGGAGTTGAATCCGGTGTTCCTTCAATCGTGTAATATCGAGTAAATCATCCAAAGTACGTGACATATGATGACCTATTGTAAGTTGAAGTTCTAAATCACTTCGTATTTTTTCATTCAAATGGCTTGATCTATTTTGTAAAATGGATTGTGTAATACTAACCATTCCATGTAATGGATTCCGAAGTTCATGGGAAGTATTTGCTAGGAAGTCATCCTTTTGTTTCATTTCTTTCTGAAGTTCAATTGTAAGTTCTTTATTGGAAGCATTTAGTGTCAACAGTTGTTTGTTTTGTTGTTCAATTTTCTTCGTTCTATCCGCAAAGTCCTTACTCATTAAAATAACATGGATGATCACATAAATCGTAACAGCCGGCAGCATCAATGGTATGGATTGATACCAATTCATTCCTAATGCAAAATCATTTAAAAACGCTATAAAAATAATCAGGATTCCAACTAAATTTATTTTGGCAATTTTGTTTTTATTGCGAATGCTCTTGTAAATTACATACATAAAATAAA
>Ga0209487_1001245_pt1 | contig 21750 bp, 17 predicted proteins | sample Poulit2012_FD_187524 | JGI IMG/M metagenome (GOLD analysis project Ga0209487, IMG submission 187524) | Agricultural soil microbial communities from Georgia to study Nitrogen management - Poultry litter 2012 (SPAdes) (version 2) | ecosystem: Environmental > Terrestrial > Soil > Agricultural land...
ATGAAAAGGAATACTGTTTTATTGTTCGATATTCTATTGACATATGTGGTTCGTCTTTGCTATGCTAAGAGCAAATGAAAAGTGAATAGAATTCCTCATATATTTTTGGGAATATGGCTCAAGCGTTTCTACCCAACACCGTAAATGTTGGACTATGAGGGAAGATGAATCGTCATAGGAATTAATGTTGTCTTTTATGTTTGTGCTGTCGACTAATCTGCTTCAAACTATGAATATGAATCGGATATTAAGTTTATAGTGAAGCATCGATGAAACAATACATAAGGAAACAGCCTGTTCGTCTTCTCTCATTAAATATGAGGGGAGAAGAATAGGCTTTTTTATCGTGATGGTATGAATACGTTTCCGAAGAAGGAATATAAAGGATGAAGAAAGAGGGATTAGATGACACAAGTTGGGGTTGTTATGGGAAGCATTTCAGATTGGGAGACGATGGCACATACGTGTCATGTGCTTGATGAATTAAAAATCACTTATGAAAAAGAGGTTCTATCAGCACACCGAACACCGGATGATATGTTTACTTATGCCAAGAAGGCACGTGAGCGCGGTTTAAAGATCATCATTGCGGGAGCCGGTGGTGCGGCTCATTTACCAGGAATGATTTCTTCACAAACAACATTACCGGTCATTGGGATTCCGGTGCAAAGTAAAGCATTAGACGGAATGGATTCCCTTTTATCTATTGTCCAAATGCCTGGTGGTGTACCTACTGCAACGATGGCAATTGGTAAAGCAGGCGCAACAAATGCTGGCATCTTTGCAGCAGAAATAATTGGTGCCTTTGATGAAGAGGTGGCGGAAAAGTTAACAAGCTACCGTGAAACGATGCGTGCAAAGGTAGAGGAAATGAGGGATGATCTTGCCGAAAAATAACGAATCAACTGTAATTTTACCAGGACAAACAATCGGAATTATCGGTGGTGGACAACTTGGACGCATGATGGCTATTGCAGCGCGTTATATGGGGTATAAAATCGCGGTTCTAGATCCAACATCTAATTGCCCAACAGCACAAGTCGCTGATGAACAAATCGTTGCTGCGTATGATGATCTGGATGCGATTAAGGAGCTAACGACAAAAAGTGATGTCATTACGTATGAATTTGAAAATGTTGATCTAACTGCCGCAAGATTCATTGAGAAGCAGGGGAAATTACCTCAAGGATCATTGGCACTTGAAATTACTCAAAACAGGGAAAGGGAAAAGCAATTCATAACGGAAGCGAATTTACCTGTCCCTCCTTTTGCCATTGTTCGTAATCGTGCGGAATGTGAACAAGCATTTGAAAAGATTGATTTTCCGGCAGTTATTAAAACATGTCAAGGAGGTTATGACGGGAAAGGTCAATTAAAGCTAACATCAGAATCAGATATTCCTGCAGCCATTATATTTGCTGAAAATAACGCAACTTGCATTATTGAACAATGGATTTCTTTTGATAAAGAAATATCGGTCGTCTTTACACGAGCTCAAACAGGCGAACTTACGTTATTCCCGATCGCAGAAAACGATCATAAAGACCATGTGTTACATCAAACAATCGTACCTGCTCAGATCAGTTCCAACATAGAAGAAAAAGCGATTCAGGCTGCTGAACGACTCGCGAAAGAGATGGGTGTCGTCGGAACATTTGCCATTGAGATGTTTGTCCAAGGTGAAAGTATTTTTATAAACGAAATGGCGCCACGTCCACATAACTCAGGCCATTATACAATCGAAGCTTGTAATGTTTCGCAATTCACGCAACATATTCGTGCGATTTGCGGATGGCCTTTAGCACCGGTTGAACTCTTGCAACCTGCAGGAATGATCAATGTGCTAGGAGAGGATATCCCAGCTGTTTTACGCGTGATGGAAACATGTCCAAGCGGATATTTACATTTATATGGTAAAGCAGAACCAAAAGAGAAACGAAAAATGGGACATCTCACATTTATCGGTGAAACGATGGAAAAAGTCCAATCTTCCATGCAGTCTTTTGATGAAAAAATATTAGATAAATAGAATGTGCGTATGAACTTGATCATTTAAAAGGGTTTTAAATAGCATAGGTTAATGAATTTCATAATTCTTATTTCTAGCTATCTCACTCCTACATATCCAAGTGACATAGCTTGTTACGGTAATTATGAAGTTCATTCAGATAAACGGTTTGAAAATATAGGGGGCCATGACGATGTCAAAAGAGATGAATCTATCACCAGAACAAATTGAAAGTGAAAAAGCATACGAAAGCATGGGATTAAGTGATGCGGAATATAAGCGTGCAAAAGAGATTATGAAGCGTCAGCCTAATCTTACGGAAACGGGTATTTTTTCGGTGATGTGGTCTGAACATTGTAGTTATAAAACGTCAAAACCGTTATTAAGTAAGTTTCCGACGAAAGCACCCCATGTGTTAATCGGACCTGGTGAAGGAGCTGGTGTCGTCGATATTAATGATGACCAAGCGGTTGTATTTAAAATTGAAAGTCATAATCATCCGTCAACAGTTGATCCTTTTGAAGGAGCAGCGACTGGGGTTGGAGGGATTTTACGCGACGTATTTTCGATGGGTGCTCGTCCAATCGCGGTCATGAACTCACTTCGATTTGGTCGATTAGGGACGGATCGAACGAATTACTTATTTAAGGAAGTTGTTCGTGGAATTGCGAATTATGGTAATAAAGTCGGTGTACCAACGGTCGGTGGTGACATTCAATTCGATGATCATTATGAACATAATCCACTTGTCAATGCGATGGCAGTTGGTTTGATTAATCATAGTGATATTCAAAAGGGTATTGCGGCGGGTGTTGGAAATACAGTGATTTATGCGGGGGCTCCAACAGGTCGTGATGGTATTCACGGGGCAACACATTCATCTGATGATCAGGAATCCGCAGAAGCAAGCCCGGCTCCAGGCAATCCGTTATTAGAAAAACGCATCATTGCAGCTTGTTTAGAAGTCATTCACTCAGATGCTTTAATCGGCATGCAAGATATGGGTGCGGCGGGATTAACTTCATCTGGAAGTGAAATGGCAAGTAAAGCGGGAACAGGTATGATCCTTAACTTAGATGATGTTCCTCAAGCGGAAGAGCAGATGAATGCCTATGAAATGATGTTATCAGAAACACAGGAGCGCATGTTGCTCGTTGTGAAAAAGGGGCACGAACAAGAAATTATCGATATTTTCAATAAACATGATGTTGCAGCAGTTTCCGTTGGAGAGGTCATAGAAGAAAAGGTGTTTCGCATTGAACATGGTGGCGAAGTGATGGCTGAAGTTCCGGTAGATGCGTTAGACAAAGATGCACCCGTCTATCACCTCCCGGCAAAAGAGGCAGCATATTTTTCTGAGTTTCAACAAATGGAAAATGAGATCCCACAAGTTGAGGATGTAGAGGCTACATTGAGAAATTTATTAACACAGCCAACCATTGCGAGTAAGCGCTGGGTTTATGAACAGTTTTCGGCAAACTCACAAGGGAAAACAGTTGCTGGACCAGGGGCGGGAGCAGCCATTGTCCAAATTGAAGATCAGGATAAGGCGATTGCGATAACGACGGATTCTAATTCACGTTATATCTATCTAGATCCGGAAACAGGTGGGAAAATAGCGGTCGCAGAAGCGGCGCGTAATATCGTTTGCTCAGGTGCACGTCCACTCGCATTAACAGATGGATTAAACTATGGGAATCCAACGAATCCAGAAATTTTTTGGCAAATGGATAAAAGTATTACAGGAATTAGTGAAGCGTGTCGTGTCCTAGAAACACCCGTTATTAGTGGAAATGTGTCCATGTACAATCAAACGGGTGATCAAGCTATTTTGCCAACACCGATTATAGGGATGGTTGGACTGCTGGATTCATTAGCACATGCCACACCAAATCAGTTTCAAGCAGAAGGAGATGCCATTTACTTAATCGGTGAAACATTTGCTGAGTTTGGTGGGAGCGAATTGCAAAATATCCAAAATGGGAAATATGAAGGAAAGGCACCAGCCATTGATTTGCAAGTTGAGGTAAACCGCCAACAACAATTATTAGCAGCAATTCAAGAAGGGCTCGTCCAATCTGCAACTGATTTATCAGAAGGTGGACTTGCGGTGGGAATGGCAGAAAGTCTATTTACAGAAAAAGGCCTTGGTGCCGAGGTAACGGTTTCCGGTGATCCGACAGTAGCTCTATTTAGTGAGTCACAGTCACGCTTTGTAGTAACGGTGAAGAAAAAGGATCAAGTATCATTTGAACGCGTAATGTCTGATGCAATTGTCATAGGACATGTTACTGCTGACAATTTATTAACAATAAAGCAAAATAACGAACCTATCATTCAGGAACAGATTGATCAACTCAGCAATCTTTGGGAAGAAGCAATCCCAAATTTGTTGAAATCAAATAAATAAATGAGGAATGTATCGTGTTTGGAATTTGGGGTCATACAAAAGCAGCAGAAATTACGTATTACGGGCTTCATGCAATGCAACATCGAGGGCAAGATGGTGCAGGGCTAGTAACAAGTGATGGTGAATCATTAAAACTCCATAAAGATATTGGGTTAGTTAACGATGTGTTTGAGCAAGCCGAATTTGCGGATTTATCGGGTCATGCGGCGATTGGTCACATTCGTAATGCGACACATGATGATGGCAATATTGAAAATGTGCAACCACTTGTATTTCGTTCGCAAACAGGTGGAATGGCCCTGGCTCATAATGGTAATATTATGAATGCTTATACATTGCGTGGAGAACTTGAAGGCGAGGGCAGCATTTTTCAGACCACTTCAGATACGGAAGTGCTCGCCCATTTAATTAGACGAAATGGCAAGATGACGACAAAAGATGCGATTTCGGATGCGCTGGAAAAGGTTGTTGGTGCTTATGGTTTTCTCATCTTAACAGAAGATAAGATGTATGTTGCTCTTGATGCTAGAGGGATTCGACCGCTTTCGATTGGTCGATTAGGTGATGCATATGTAGTCGCCTCCGAAACGTGTGCATTTAATATTATCGGGGCAACTTTTGAACGTGAAGTCTTACCTGGAGAACTCATTACGATTAGTGATGAGGGGATTGAAAGCACGCGATTTTCTGTCCGTGAACCACGGAGATTATGTGCGATGGAATATGTCTATTTATCAAGACCAGATAGTGATTTAAACGAAGTGAATGTTCATGCATCAAGAAAAAGAATGGGAATTGAATTAGGAAAAGAAGCGCCGGTCGAAGCAGATGTTGTCACAGGGGTGCCTGATTCAAGTATTTCCGCAGCGATTGGGTATGCAGAGGAATGTGGCTTGCCTTATGAAATGGGAGTCATCAAAAACCGGTATGTCGGGCGGACCTTTATCCAACCGTCACAAGAACTACGGGATCAAGGTGTGAAGATGAAGCTGTCACCAGTAAGAGGAATCGTAGAGGGAAAGCGGGTTGTCATGATTGATGACTCGATTGTTAGGGGAACAACATGTAGACGTATTGTCGGCTTATTAAAAGAGGCAGGAGCAAAAGAAGTCCATGTTCGGATCGCTTCCCCGCGAATAGAGAATCCTTGTTATTACGGAATTGATATGTCCACACGCAAAGAGCTAATTGCCGCGAATCATTCCACTGCGGAAATCGAGGAGATTATGGGAGCGGATAGTGTCGCGTTTCTATCGGCGGAAGGAATGAAACATGCCATCGTTAAAGATAAAACGATTCATCAAGGCATCTGTAATGCCTGCTTTACCGGGGATTATCCTGTACTTGTTGATGAGACGACCTAACGGATCGCCGGAAGTCGCGCACTAACCGCGCAAGGTCGCGCATGGATCGCCGGAAGTCGCGCACCAACCGCGCAAAGTCGCGCACCAACGCGTAAAGTCGCGCACGAACGCCGGAAAGTCGCGCACCAACCGCGCAAAGTCGCGCACCAACCGCGCAAAGTCGCGCACCAACCGCGCAAAGTCGCGCACGAACGGATGAATGAAAGAGATAATAATAGATGATGAGAAGAGGAGCGGGATGTTAGATGTCGAATGCTTATAAGAAAGCTGGAGTGGACGTAGAAAAAGGGTATGAGGCGGTTGAACGAATGAAGAAGCATATTTCTAAAACGACAAGGCCCGAGGTATTAGGTGGTATTGGGGCATTTGCAGGTTTGTTCGATTTATCTTCATTTAAATATGAGGAGCCGGTACTTGTGTCTGGGACAGATGGGGTTGGGACGAAGTTGCTGCTCGCTTCTCAATTGAATCGGCATGACACCATTGGAATTGATCTTGTCGCCATGTGTGTGAATGACATCGTTGCTCAGGGAGCACAACCGTTATTCTTTCTTGATTATATTGGTTGTGGGAAAAATGATCCGGATATGATTGAACAGATTGTCGCAGGGGTTGCAACAGGATGTGTATCAGCTGGAGCTGCATTGATTGGTGGGGAAACAGCGGAAATGCCGGGAATGTACGAAGAAGAGGAATATGATCTAGCCGGATTTGCAGTTGGCATTGCTGAAAAATCACGGTTAATTACAGGTGAATCGATTGAAGCAGGCGATGTTATCATTGGTTTACAATCGAGTGGTATTCATTCCAATGGGTATTCTTTAGTCCGCCAAATCGTCGCTGATCTAGATTTGATGAAAACATATGAAGGCCTCACTAAACCATTAGGCGAATTACTGCTCGCACCGACGAAAATCTATGCGCATGCTGTTGCAGAAGTTATGAAGGAATCGACGATTAAAGGAATTACGCATATAACAGGTGGCGGATTTTATGAGAATTTCCCTCGCGTCCTACCGAGTGGATATGGAGTGCAATTGGATCAAGCAAGTTGGGAAACACCAGAAATCTTTCCTTTCCTTCAAGCACAAGGAGAAATTTCAGAATACGATATGTACGGTATTTTTAATATGGGGATTGGCATGGCGCTTGTCGTGGCAGAAGAAGATGCAGAGAACATATTAGCTATCCTTGACCAAACGGATGAACAAGCTACCATTATTGGAACAGTAACGGCGGAAGAAGGGATTCGGTTCAAGCATGAGTAAAGTAAAGGTAGCCGTATTTGCCTCTGGATCAGGAAGTAATTTTCAAGCGATGATGGAGCATGGAAATTTAGCTTGTGAAATCGTCTTGCTCGTATGTGACCAGCCTCATGCAAGTGTAATCGATAAGGCCGCTGCATTCGGTGTCCCGACCTTTGTTTTTGAGACCGATCACTTTTCTACAAGAGCCGAGTATGAGCAAGAAATCACGAAACAATTAAAGGATGCACAAGCGGAGTGGGTGTTTCTCGCCGGTTATATGCGGATCATTGGGTCGACCTTGTTACAAGCGTTTCCGGCTAAGATTATTAATATTCATCCTTCATTACTCCCTGCTTTTCCAGGAATGGATGCTATTGGACAAGCCTTTCGGGCGAAAGTTTCTACGACAGGGGTGACGGTCCATTATATTGATGAAGGAATTGATACAGGGCCGATTATTGCTCAAGAGGAAGTAGACATACAAGCACATGATACACAGGATAGCCTACAAAGACGAATCCAAAAAACGGAACATCGCCTTTATCCGCAGATCATGAATCAAGTTATACGAGAACAAGCGACTTCAAATGAGTCATCATAGATGAATGAGTAAAGGTGGTATAATGATGAAAAAACGTGCACTTATTAGTGTTGCCAATAAAGATCATATCGCAGAATTTGCCCAAGGGTTAGTCGATTTAAATTATGAGATTATCTCAACAGGTGGGACACTAGATTTATTACAAGCCGCCGGTATCCGAGCTCAAGGTGTAGATGACATCACGGGGTTTCCAGAAATATTAGATGGTCGCGTGAAAACATTGCATCCGAAAATACATGGTGGATTACTCGCCCAACGAAATAATGAAGCACATCAGGAAGAGTTGGAGGCGAATCAGATTGATCCGATTGACCTTGTCGTTGTGAATTTATATCCATTTAAAGAAACGTTGCAAGCAGAGGGCGTTTCAGAAGAAGAGATCATTGAAAACATTGATATTGGTGGGCCAGCCATGCTCCGAGCTGCAGCAAAAAATTTCGATGATGTTGCTGTTGTTGTCGATCCAACTGATTATATTTTTGTGTTAACAGCGCTGGAACATGAACAACTGAACCGATCAGAAAGACAGAGACTAGCTGCCAAAGTATTCCGGCATACTGCACATTATGATACAATGATCGCTCAATACGTCACAACGCAAACAGGAGAAGACTTTCCTGAAACATACTCGGTTACATACGAAAAGGTTCAAACATTACGTTATGGTGAGAATCCGCACCAAACAGCGGCATTTTATAAAGATCCGTTCGAAACTTCATTAAGCTTGGCATCTGCCAAACAGCTTCATGGGAAAGAGCTCTCCTTTAATAATATCCAAGATGCAAATGCAGCCCTGGAGATGGTCGCGGAATACGAGCAGCCAGCCGTTGTAGCGGTCAAACATATGAATCCTTGTGGAATTGCCATAGGTGACAACATTAGTGCAGCTTTTACAAAAGCATATGAAGCAGATCCGATTTCCATTTTCGGTGGAATTATTGCTTGTAATCGTGAGGTAGATGTTGATACAGCGGAACAATTAAGTGCGTTGTTTTTAGAGATTGTCATGGCACCGGGATATACGCAAGCAGCGCTCGATATTTTAATGAAGAAGAAAAATATTCGCCTTCTTGAATTAAACATGGACAACAAATCGGAAGATTATTATAAATTAGCGACCGTAAAAGGTGGCGTGCTCATTCAAAGTCATGATGATGGCGGATTAGATGCAGCAGCATTAATCTATCCGACAACACGCCAACCGACAGCACAGGAAGAAGCGGATTTATTATTTGCTTGGAAAGCAGTTAAACATGTGAAGTCCAATGCAATTGTTCTCGCAAAAGACAAGCAGACAGTAGGCATTGGTGCCGGACAAATGAATCGGATTGGCGCTGCGAAAATTGCCATTGAACAAGCAAATGATAAAAGTGCGGGGAGTGTTCTCGCATCAGATGCCTTTTTCCCCATGCCTGATACGATTGAGGCGGCAGCCAAAGCAGGGATCACGGCCATTATTCAACCCGGAGGATCAAAACGAGACCAAGATTCCATTGATGCCTGTAATGAAAATGGGATGGCAATGATCTTTACAGAAATGCGTCATTTTAAACATTAAAAACGGAGGCCTTTATATAGGGGCTATCTCAGGATAAGGGATGATGTTGGATGAAGATTTTAGTCGTAGGACGCGGTGGACGCGAACATAGTATGATCACGCATATAGCGAATAATAAACAAGTAACTGACTTATATGCTGCCCCAGGAAATGGTGGCATGAATGAGCATGCGACTTGTGTCAATATTGATGAAATGGACATCAAAGGACTTTGCGAGTTTGCCAAGGAAAAAGAAATTGATTTAACGATTGTAGGGCCGGAGAATCCATTAAATGCGGGGATTGCGAATCGTTTTCAAGAAGAAGGATTACCCATATTTGCCCCGACGAAAGAAGCGGCATTATTAGAAGGTAGCAAACAGTTTGCGAAAGAATTTATGAAGAAATATGATATTCCAACAGCCGATTATGCCATCTTCACTACAGTTGATGAAGCGAAAAAATATGTAGAGGAAAAAGGCGCACCAATTGTTGTGAAAGCGGATGGTTTAGCCGAAGGAAAAGGTGTTATTGTCGCTGAAACAAAACAACAAGCATTCGATGCGATTGATGATATGTTAGTTGACAAAGCATTTGATGAAGCGGGTTTAACGATTGTCATTGAGGAATTCCTTGCTGGCAAGGAGTTTTCATTAATGGCATTTGTACATGGCAATCAAGTCTATCCGATGATGCCAGCACGTGATCATAAACGAGCTTATGATCATGATGCTGGACCAAACACTGGAGGAATGGGTGCATTTGCTCCTGTCCCTGATGTCACGGAAGAGATCTTAGACTTTACAAATCGAGAAGTATTACAAAAAACAGCCGATAGCATGATCGAAGAAGGCCGTTCATTCACGGGAATTCTATATGCCGGGCTTATGATGACAGCACAAGGTCCCAAAGTCATTGAATTTAATACCCGTTTTGGTGATCCTGAAACACAAGTTGTTCTCCCCCTATTAGAAAATGATTTCATACAAGTCATTCAGGATGTCATGAACAATGAAGATCCTCAATTACAATGGAAAGATCAAGCATGTGTCGGTGTTGTCGTTGCCTCAGCAGGCTATCCAGGCACATATGAAAAAAACGTTCTGTTGCCACTTGCGGAACCAGCCGGCAACACATTCGTCGTCCAAGCTGGAACAAAGCAGTCGGATCAAGGACTTGTTTCAAATGGTGGCCGTGTCTTACTTGTCGGTGGAATAGGTGAAGATTTGGCAAGCGCAGCGGAGTTATCGTATGCCTATCTCACAAATTTCATGTCAGATGATGCTTATTTTTACCGAAAAGATATTGGTAGAGAATTACCGAATTAATTATAAACTTGGTTAACCAAGGCTATTTCTAGCGATCTAGCCTTGGCTTTTATAATTATTTGTCACAAAGATGTCAGATTCATAAGTGAATAGTCGAGCGTGAACAATGAAGAGTATGATAAGATGGAAGAAATAGATAGATATTGGAGAGTTGTTTTATGGTTGAAAAGGAAAAACATTGGAGAAATCGTGAATTAAGAGAACATGTGGCGATTATTGATGGAGACGTAAAACCCACATTATTATTAAAAAATGGTACGTATTTAAATATGTATACAAAACAATGGCTCAAGGCAAATATATGGATCTTTAATGATCGAATTGTTTATGTAGGTGATCAACTACCAGAAGAGTTATCATCCATTGAAGTGGTTGATTGTACAGGACAATATCTCGTACCCGGATATATTGAACCACATGCACATCCCTTTCAAATGTACAACCCAGAAATATTAGCAAATCATGCAGCTACATACGGGACAACAACATTAATCAATGATAATATGCTTTGGCTTTTTTTATTGACAAAAAAGAAAGCGTTCTCATTGATTGATGAGATGAAGTATTTACCAATATCTATGTATTGGTGGGCTCGTTATGACTCACAAACAGCATTAAGAGAAGAAGAGACTTATTTTAATACGGAAGAAATCTTATCGTGGTTATCTCATGAGTCAGTCGTTCAAGGTGGTGAGCTTACTGCATGGCCTCGTTTATTGGATGGTGATGATCGCTTACTTTACTGGATTCAAGAAACAAAGCGACTCGGCAAGCCAGTTGAAGGTCATTTACCAGGGGCCTCAGAAAAAACGTTAACTAAAATGAAGTTACTCGGTGTAAGCGCAGATCATGAATCAGTAACTGGGAAAGATGTTATGAAGCGTCTTCAACTTGGTTATCAAGTTGGACTGCGTTATTCATCGATTCGACCTGATCTACCAACAATCATCCCAGAATTGCTCGCCGAGGGGATTCAAAACTTTGATCAGCTTACCCTGACCACAGATGGTTCCACGCCAGGATTTTATGAAAACGGTTTAATTAATGTCTGCATTCAGATTGCGATTGATAAGGGAATTCCAATTGAAGAGGCGTATCGAATGGGAACGTATAATGTTGCCCAACACTTTGGTTTAACAGATCAGTTGGGAAGTATTGTACCAGGTAACTTTGCCCATATTAATATATTATCAGCGAAAGATAATCCAACACCTGTTAGTGTGTTAGCTAAAGGGAAATGGATTGTCAAAGATCATGAACATCAAGCATTTGTTCCGCTGATTGATTGGGAGAAATATGAAATTGAACGATTGTCATTGGACTGGGATTTAACATGGGAAGATTTACAGTTTTCCTTGCCGGTCGGAGTGGAGTTGGTCAATGACGTGATTATGAAACCGTATGTTGTAGGAATGGATAATACGGTCGATTGCTTACCGAAAGGAGCAGATAGTGTCTTCCTCCTATTGATTGATCGCGATGGAAAGTGGCGGGTGAACACATCCCTCAAAGGATTTACGAATGAATTAGGTGGACTGGCAAGTTCCTACTCCACAACAGGTGATATTGTTGTGCTAGGGAAAAGTAAGCAGGATATGATGATCGCTTGGCAACGGATGAAAGAAATAGGTGGCGGGATTGTGCTGGTGCAAGAAGGAGAAATCATCTTCGAACTACCATTAACACTTTCCGGTATGATGTATCAGGGTACAATGGTAGAGTTGATTGCCAAGGAAAACGAGTTGAAACAAATTTTGCTTGAATATGGATATCCCTATTCAGATCCGATGTATACGATCTTCTTTTTATCATCAACTCATTTGCCATATGTTCGCATCACCCAACAAGGGATTTATGATGTCATGAAACGAGAAGTCCTATTCCAAGCGAATTTTAGATAATGTGTAAATGCGTAAATCATGGTATAATATACTCAATTACATGATAAGTGAATGAATTTCATTAAAGTATGTAGGATAGAGGTGGATGTGGTGAGAAAAAGTCTCCTGTTATTATTACTCGCTTCATTGTTATTTTTGATCAGTTGCTCCAAGCTGGGCAATGATGGAAAAGATAGTGATAAGACAAGCAAAGGCACGTTTCCACTAACTGGGATAAAAGCGGAGGAAGGTGCAGACCGGCGTATTGTCAGTGTGATGATCAATAACCATCCTGCAGCAAGACCACAATCTGGATTATCACAGGCTGATATTGTCTTTGAAATGTTAGCGGAAGGGAATATGACGCGTTTCCTCGCATTTTTTCAAAGTGAACAACCTGAAGTGGTAGGACCCGTTCGTAGTGCAAGGGAATATTATTTTGATCTTGCCGAAGGGTATGATGCATTATACGTTTATCATGGAGCAGCGAAGTTTATCAATGCGATGATTAATGATCGTCAAATTGAATATTTAAACGGTGCACTTCATGATAATGATGGGTATTTATTCAAACGGGAGTCATTTCGTGAAGCACCACATAACTCTTATTTACAATATAATTCCGTCTATGAAGAAGCAGAGGCAAAAGGATATGAAAGTACCAAAGCAGTAGAGCCACTCCCCTTTTTAGCGGAAGAAGAAACAAACGATGGGGATCCTGCTCATCACATCACAATTTCATATGAAGGTAAAAGTCCGGAAAATGCGATTGAATATGTTTATGATGAGCAGACTGAAAAGTTAACCCGGTATGAGGATCAGGAACAGACGGTAGAATTAAACACGGAAGTACCGGTTGAAGTTGATAATTTATTTATTGTTGAAGCACATCATGAAGTGATTGATGATGAAGGACGACGCGATATCGATTTACAGTCGGGTGGGAATGCCTACCTGATTCAAAAGGGTCATCTCCAAAAGGTAGAATGGAAAAATGAAGAGGGGCGAATCATCCCTGTGATAGATGGACAACCTATTGGCTTTCTACAAGGAAAGACATGGGTAAACGTTGTTCCATCAACACCTGGCTTGGAACAATCCATCACCATCACGAATGAGTGAAAATAGGAGGATATGCGATGCAAATTGACAAATTGCGTGGTGAACAACTCGATCAGCTATTTGATGCGATGTTATTATTAGAAACGCGAGAGGAATGTTATCAATTTTTCGATGACCTGGCAACAATGAATGAGATTAGTTCCTTAGCGCAGCGCCTACAAGTTGCTAAGCTTCTAACGGACGGACATACATACAATGACATTGAAAAGAATACAAAAGCTTCCACCGCTACAATTTCACGTGTTCGTCGCTGCATTGATTATGGGAGTCAAGGGTATCAAATTGTTTTGGAGCGATTGAAGGAAACAGAATAATAGATTATCAACGCCACTGCTTATTTAGTGGCGTTTTTAAATGCGTAAATAGAATGGTATCACCGGATTCATCTAACACTAGAATTAAAGGAAATAAAAAAACATTCGTTTAACTAAATTCCCGCAGTAATATTTGCTATAATAAAAGAATGGATTAAACTAATGGAGGATTATGACCGTGAATGAAGTCATGAAACAATGGAGTCATATATTTAAGCTCGATCCAGCAAAGGAAATAACAGACGAGACGATTGAGCGTATTTGTACATCAGGTACAGACGCGATCATCGTCGGCGGTACAGACGCTGTGACGCTTGAAGGAGTATTATATCTATTAAGGAAGCTTAGAAAATATCGCTTACCATGTATATTAGAAATATCGACGATGGATGCCATTGTACCTGGATTCGATTACTACTTTATCCCAATGGTGATGAATAGTAAGGAGAAGAAATGGATGATGGATATCCAGCATCAAGCGATTAAAGAGTACCGAGACTTTATGGACTGGGATACGATTGTGATGGAAGGCTATTGTATTTTAAATGAGGATTCAAAAGCATTTATTAAAACAAACTGCCTTCTTCCCGATGTTGAGGATGTGACGGCATATGCGTATATGGCTGAGCATATCTTCAAATTGCCTGTATTTTATGTTGAATATAGTGGAACATACGGAGATCCAGACCTTGTTAGACAAGCGAAAGAACAGGTGAATCATACCTTGCTCTTCTATGGAGGTGGGATCGAAAGTCCGAATCAAGCTATTGAAATGAAAGAACACGCCGATGTCATTATTGTCGGGAATAGTATTTATACAGATCTAGAAAATGCATTATGTACCGTTGAAGCCATTAAAGAGATGAGCTAATTTAATAAAGGTGGTGTCATTGTGAGCCAAACAATGAATGACTTATTAACAGGATTAAATACTGAACAACAGGAAGCCGTTAAACATACAGATGGAGCCTTACTAATTATGGCCGGAGCGGGGAGCGGAAAAACGCGTGTACTAACCCATCGGATTGCCTATTTATTGAAAGAAAAGGACGTCTCGCCACGAAGTGTACTGGCCATTACGTTTACAAACAAAGCGGCCCGTGAAATGAAAGACCGCGTACAGAAATTAGTCGGGGCCGAGAGCCAACAAATTTGGGTATCGACTTTCCACTCGATGTGTGTTCGAATATTACGACGGGATATCGATCAAATTGGATATAATCGAAACTTTACAATTATTGATTCAAGTGATCAGTTAACCGCCATGAAACAGGTTCTTAGAAACTTGAATATGGACCCTAAACAGTTCGATCCAAGAGCCATGTTGGGACAAATCGGCGCGGCAAAAAATGAATTAATTACGCCTAAGGAATATGAAAGTAAGGTAGGAAACTATTATGAACGACAAATTGCGCAAATTTATGAAGCATACCAAACGATGTTACAAAAGAATCAATCCTTAGATTTTGATGATCTCATTATGCAAACGATCCATCTTTTTGAACGCGTTCCTGAAGTATTAGAATACTACCAACTTCGCTTCCAATATATTCATGTGGATGAGTATCAAGATACAAACCATGCCCAATACTTCTTAGTAAAACAATTAGCACAGCGGTTTCAAAACTTATGTGTTGTTGGAGATTCTGACCAATCGATTTATGGATGGCGCGGTGCGGACATTAAAAACATCCTTTCCTTTGAGAAAGATTATCCAGCTGCACGGGTTGTTTATCTGGAACAAAACTATCGTTCGACAAAATCAATTTTAGCAGCTGCCAATCAGGTCATTGAAAGAAACACGGGTCGGAAACCAAAGAAGTTGTGGACAGAGAACGAGGACGGGAAAAAGCTACATTATTTCCAGGGTGGAACAGAGCGAGAAGAAGCTTTATTCGTTGTCGAGAAGATTCAAGACCTACTACATGATAAATATTCCCCACATGATATTGCGATATTATATCGAACAAATGCGCAATCACGTGCGATTGAAGATACGTTAATGAAATCGACCATTTCCTATCAAATGGTCGGCGGAACGAAATTCTATGAACGAAAAGAAATTAAAGATATGGTTGCCTATTTACGATTAATTACGAATCCAGATGATGATTTAAGCTTCGAACGAATCGTCAATGAACCGAAACGTGGAATCGGGAAGACATCTATTGATCGGCTCAGGACTTATGCTGCTGATCATGATATATCGTTTTACCAAGCGATCAAAGAGGTTGATTTTACCGGTGTGACGAAGCGAGCAGCGATTGCCTTATCAGAATTTGATACATTACTTCGTGGGTTTATTAAACAACAAGAATTTCTATCCGCGACCGATATGGTTGATCTCGTTTTGAAAAAAACAGGGTATGAAGACATGTTGAAAAGTGAACAGTCGCTCGAGTCTCAAAGTAGATTGGAAAACTTAGAAGAGTTTATGACGGTTACACAAGATTTTGAAGCGACGAGTGAGGATGATCAATCACTTGTTTCCTTTTTGACGGACTTAGCACTTATTGCTGATATTGATTCAGTCGATGAAGAAGATCCAGATCATACAGAGAAAATCACATTAATGACATTACATGCTGCCAAAGGACTTGAGTTCCCAGTCGTTTTCCTAATTGGTCTAGAAGAAAATGTATTTCCTCATAGTCGATCCATGATGGAAGAGTCTGAAATGGAAGAAGAACGACGCTTAGCCTATGTCGGAATTACACGGGCTGAACAAGAATTGTATTTGACCCATGCAAAAATGCGTACGTTATATGGACGTACGAATATGAATCCAGTAAGTCGATTCATAGCAGAAATACCACAGGATTTAATCGAGGGCTTGGAATCAGAAGAAGAACGCATTTTCGGCTCCATTGGCAAGCCACGGGGTCGACAAACTCCACCAAAACGAAGAGCACAACGAATGAAAAAGACAACGGGTGCGGAATCGGAATCGTGGTCACCAGGATCAAAAGCCGTTCATAAAGTGTGGGGTGTTGGCACAGTCGTCAATGTGCAAAACGAAGGGGATGCAATGGAACTTGATATTGCATTTCCAGCTCCAACGGGAATCAAGCGTGTATTGGCAAAATTTGCCCCGATTACGAAACAATAGGAGGTACGCGAGGCGTGAACAAGAAACAAGCATCTGAAAGAATTCAAGAATTAACAGACATCCTAAATAAATACAACCATGAATACTATGATCTTGATCAACCAAGTGTTCCGGATGCCACATATGATTCAAAGTTTCAGGAACTTCGGAAGTTGGAAGAAACCTATCCGGAATTGGTCCAAAAGAATTCACCGACTCACCGAGTCGGTGGAATGCCACTTGATCGTTTCCAAAAGGTAACCCATCGTGTGCCCATGCTTAGTTTGAGCAACGCATTTAGTGAGGAAGACTTGATCGACTTTGATCAACGCGTGCGTAAACTAGTAGATGGGCCAGTTGAATATATTTGTGAATTAAAGATTGATGGGCTTGCCATCTCTCTTACTTATGATCAGGGAGAATTTGTTCAAGGTGCAACACGTGGAGATGGGGTCATCGGGGAAGATATTACGAGTAATTTACGTACTCTTCGCCACCTGCCCTTAACGATTGAAGCGGAAGGAACGATTGAAGTACGTGGAGAAGCTTTCATGCCACATCAATCCTTTCTGTCATTGAATAAATTACGTTCAGAAGAAGGAACCGATCTGTTTGCAAATCCACGAAATGCGGCTGCCGGCTCTCTGCGTCAATTAGACCCAAAGATTGCTGCAAAGCGGAATTTAGACCTCTTTATCTTCGGATATGGGGAGTGGGAAGTAGAAACATTGCCGACACATGGGGAATACCTCGAATATTTGAGTACATTAGGCTTTCAAACGAATCCAGAATGGAAAAAATACAAAACGATTGAAGAAGTCATTGAATACATTATGTATTGGACGACAGAACGCCCACATTTAGACTATGAAATTGATGGGATTGTAATTAAAGTAAATGATCTCGCACAACAAAGGGAACTTGGATTTACAGCTAGAAGTCCGCGTTGGGCAATTGCTTATAAATTCCCGGCCGAAGAGGCGATTACCGTGCTGCGTTCGATTGAATTAAGGATCGGAAGAACAGGGGTTGTGACACCAACCGGCATTCTGGATCCTGTCACAGTAGATGGAACGACCGTACAACGTGCTACCTTGCATAATGAAGATTTTATCCGTGAAAATGACTTTCGTTTAGGGGACACCGTCGTATTAAAAAAGGCGGGAGATATTATTCCAAAAGTTGTTCGGGTAATCGAAGAAGAACGAACTGGAGATGAGAAAGAATTCCATATGCCTGACCATTGTCCAGCATGTGAAAGTGATCTCGTTCGGTTGGAAGAAGAAGTTGCTCTCAGGTGTATTAATCCGAACTGTCCCGCACAATTACAAGAAGGGCTGATTCATTTCGTCTCACGTAATGCAATGAATATTGACGGGCTCGGTGAGAAGTTAATTCAACAACTATTTAAAGAAAATCTTGTTGAAACATTTGTTGATCTATACCGATTAGATCGTGATGAAGTACTTAAATTAGAACGCATGGGTGAAAAGTCGGTTACGAACTTATTACAAGGCATCGAAGCCTCTAAACAGAATTCATTAGAAAAGTTATTGTTTGGCTTGGGAATAAGACATATAGGTGCGAAGGCAGCCCAAATCGTAGCCGCGCACTTTGAAACAATGGAACAAATACAAGGCGCAACCTATGAGGAGCTCATTGAAATTGACGAAATTGGTGGCAAAATGGCTGACTCGATTGTCCGCTATTTTTCGGAACCAAAAGTGAGGGTGCTACTGGAACAATTAGCTGAACTTGGTATGAATATGGTCTATACAGGACCCCGTGTCTCAGCATCCACGACTTCAGTATTTTCCGGGAAAAGAATCGTTTTAACAGGAAAAATGGAACACTACACAAGAAAGCAAGCACAGGAACTCATTGAAGCCGGCGGTGGTTCGGTTACAGGGAGTGTAAGTGGCAATACAGACATTGTTATTGCTGGCGAATCAGCAGGCTCTAAATATGACCGTGCGGTTGAGCTAGGAATTGAAGTTTGGAATGAAGAAGAATTAATAAATGCGGTACGTGACAGCTAGTCAGCATGAATAGAAAGTTTGTGAAAGGATGAAAAATCCGATGAAAAAGACAATGTTTTTCTTGATCAGTTTGCTTCTTCTTGTGAGTTGTGGACCAAAGGAAAAGGATCAGGAAGAAATCGTACAAAAAGGTGATGAGCCGGTAGAACAAGAAGTATCCATTGTCCCGACACACCAATTATCAAAAAACAACTATAAAATGATTCTTCCTTTTAGACCGAGTCAAGCGCGCGGAGTGATTGTATCACAAGTCGCTAACCGGCTCGATATTGGTGAAATGGAAGAAGGATTAAGACGGCATTCGACAGATGTTTTTGATCCTGAAAAATATTATTTTGAAGAAGGTCAATATCTAACGAAAGATATTGTAAAAGAGTGGATCGATGATATTAATCCAACGATAAAAGATGAGGAGAGTAAAAAGGAGCATAATAAAAATCCAAGATACTTATCCCATGTGCTGGAGCAAAACTACTTAGAGAAGAAAGATGGGGACTCAGTTGAGTTGGTCGGCGTGTCGATCGGATTAGCTATGAAATCCGTTTATCGCTACACAACGGAGCCGGGAGCCCCTTTTGAGTATAGAGAGATCTCTAAAAAGGAAATGCAAGAAGAAGGGAATAAAATCGCCGAAGAAGTAGTCGAGCGCTTAAGGGAAATGGACGAATTAAAAGATGTGCCGATTATGATCGGTCTGTATCGTGAAGAAGATCAAGCTTCACCTATTCCCGGGAACTTTATAGCAACAACGACTGTATCTGAGGGCAAAACGAAAGTCGGTAAATGGGAACCGACAAATGAAGAGTATATCTTGTTTCCATCGAAAGAAGCGAAAGAGAATTATTATGAAGACTATGATGTAGTCGATAACTTTGGTAAGGATATTTCCGATTACTTCCCGAACTATGTAGGCTATATAGGAGAAGGATTCTATATGGATAAGGAATTAAAGAAGCTTAGTATTGAAGTGCCGATTGAATTTAATGGAGCGGCAGAAGTTGTCGGTTTTACCCAATATGCCTATGGTGTAGCGGAAGGAATGTTTCCGAAGTACTATGACTTGGAAATAAAGGTCCAGTCCAGTGATAAGTTGCATAGTGTGATTTATCGAGAAGCAGGAGAAGAGGATTTAACTGTTCATATTTTCCATTAATTGTTTGAACTGTCGCTGCCTTTCAGCTAAACTTAACTAGAAATGTATTGTTGTTAGGAAATAATGAAGCAATATTAAAAGGAGGATTTTCATGGTAATAGCTTATAAGCATGAACCTTTTACAGATTTTTCAATCGAGGGAAATAAGCAGCTTATGTTAACTGCTTTACAAGAAGTTGAAAAAGGTTTCGGTCAGGAATATCCACTCATTATCGGTGGGGAGCGCGTGACAACTGAAGAGAAAATTGTTTCTGTTAATCCAGCAAATCGGGAAGAAGTTATTGGACATGTATCCAAATCGAATAAAGAAATCGCAGAACGTGCCATGCAGGTAGCTGATGAAACATTTAAGAATTCATGGAGGAAATCAGATCCAGCGTTTCGTGCAGATATTTTATTCCGTGCAGCCGCAATCGTACGGCGACGAAAGCATGAATTTAGTGCCCATCTTGTAAAAGAAGGTGGTAAACCGTGGAATGAAGCAGATGCAGACACGGCGGAAGCGATCGATTTCCTAGAATATTATGGCCGCCAAATGCTCGACTTAAAAAATGGTGCAGAAGTAGAAAGTCGTCCAATCGAATACAATCAATTCCATTATATCCCATTAGGGGTGGGGCTTGTTATTTCTCCATGGAACTTTTTATTTGCGATTATGGCAGGAACAACTGCCGCAGCGATGGTAACCGGTAACACTGTCTTGTTAAAGCCAGCGAGCACAACCCCGGTCATTGCGTATAAATTCATGGAAGTATTAGAAGAAGCGGGGATGCCGGCAGGGGTTGTAAACTTCATACCAGGGCCTGGCAATGAAGTTGGCGATTACTTAGTCGATCACCCACAAACACGTTTTGTGAGCTTTACAGGGTCACGTGAGGTCGGTACACGGATCTTTGAAAGGGCAGCCGTTGTCCATGAAGGACAAAAGTGGCTGAAACGGACGATCATTGAAATGGGTGGAAAAGACACAATCGTTGTTGACCGTGAAGCTGACTTAGAATTAGCAGCACAATCAATTGTGACCTCTGCCTTTGGTTTCTCGGGTCAAAAATGTTCCGCATGTTCACGTGCTGTCATTCATGAAGATGTATATGATCAAGTGAGTGAACGTGTCGTCGAATTGACGAAGGAAAAAACAGCAGGAGATCCAGCTTCTAACGAGCATTTTACAGGACCTGTTATTGACCAAGCAGCTTTTGATAAAATTTCACGCTATATCGAGATTGGTAAAGAAGAAGGAACATTACTTGCTGGTGGAGATGGAGATGATCGTCAAGGATGGTTTATTAATCCAACCGTATTTGGCGAGGTAGATCCAGAGGCTCGTATTATGCAAGAAGAAATTTTTGGTCCTGTTGTTGCGCTAACAAAAGCAACGGACTTTGATCAAGCGATTGAGATAGCTAACGATACAGATTACGGCTTAACGGGTGCAGTCATTACAAATAACCGTACACATATTGAACAAGCACGGGAAGACTTCCATGTTGGAAATCTATACTTCAACCGTGGATGTACGGGCGCAATCGTCGGATATCAGCCATTTGGAGGCTTTAATATGTCTGGAACGGATTCAAAAGCCGGTGGACCTGATTATCTGATTCATCATATGCAAGGAAAAACAACATCAGAAACGTTTTAAATAGCTAGGCACATGAA
>Ga0209487_1001246_pt1 | contig 21748 bp, 17 predicted proteins | sample Poulit2012_FD_187524 | JGI IMG/M metagenome (GOLD analysis project Ga0209487, IMG submission 187524) | Agricultural soil microbial communities from Georgia to study Nitrogen management - Poultry litter 2012 (SPAdes) (version 2) | ecosystem: Environmental > Terrestrial > Soil > Agricultural land...
TGACCGAGGCGGTCTCCGAGGCGGAGGCCTCACGCAACCCCGTCGAGATCGACGCCCGGCACGTGACGTTCATGGACTCCTCCGGCGTCGCCCTGCTGGCCCGGCTGGCGCACCGCACCCCCGGCCCCCTCACCATGATCAAGCCGCCGGACGTCGTCCGGTTCCTGCTCGACATCACCCGGCTGGGCGACGTCGTGACGATCGTCGAGGAGGACCCGGGCTTCCCCGAGCCCTCCGCCACCGGCACCTCTCCCGACGGCGACGACGCCGCCTGACCCCCGGAACGCGGCGAGAGCTGGATCCCGCCCGGGGCAGGATCCAGCTCTCGCCGTTTCTCGGGTGGGGGTCAGCCCATCTTCGTGCCCGCCGAGCGCAGCTGCTGGCAGGCCTCGACGATGCGCTGGGCCATGCCGGCCTCGGCGAGCTTGCCCCAGGCGCGCGGGTCGTAGGCCTTCTTGTTGCCGACGTCGCCGTCGATCTTGAGCACGCCGTCGTAGTTCTTGAACATGTGGTCCACGACGGGGCGGGTGAAGGCGTACTGGGTGTCGGTGTCGACGTTCATCTTGATGACGCCGTTGTCCACCGCGGTGGCGATCTCCTCGGCGGAGGAGCCGGAGCCGCCGTGGAAGACGAGGTCGAAGGGCATCTCCTTGCCGACCTGCTCGCCGACGACGCGCTGGATCTCACCGAGCAGCTCCGGGCGCAGCTTGACCGCGCCGGGCTTGTAGACCCCGTGGACGTTGCCGAAGGTGAGGGCGGTGAGGTAGCGGCCCTTCTCGCCGGTGCCGAGCGCGCGGACCGTGGCCAGGCCGTCCTCGGGGGTGGTGTAGAGCTTCTCGTTGATCTCGGCGACGTGGCCGTCCTCCTCGCCACCGACGACGCCGACCTCGATCTCGAGGATCGTGCGCGCCTTCTGGGAGAGCTCGAGGAGCTCCTCGGCGATGACGAGGTTCTCCTCCAGGGGGACGGTGGAGCCGTCGAACATGTGGGACTGGAAGGTCGGGTTCTTGCCGGCGGCGACCTCCTCGGCCTCCAGCGCGAGCAGCGGGCGCACCCAGGAGTCGAGGTTCTCCTTGGTGCAGTGATCGGTGTGCAGTGCGATCGTCACGCCGTAGTTCTTGGCCACCTGGTGGGCGTAGGCCGCCAGGGCGAGGGTGCCGGTGACGCGGTCCTTGATGGTCGAGCCGGAGGCGTACTCACCGCCACCGACGGAGACCTGGAGGATGCCGTCACTCTCGGCCTCCGCGAAGCCGCGGATGGCCGCGGTCACCGTCTGGGACGAGGTGATGTTGATGGCCGGGTAGGCGAACTTGCCCGCCTTCGCCCTGTCGAGCATCTCGTTGTAGGACTCGGGGGTTGCGATGGGCACTGAAGGCCTCCTGTTGGTCGTTGCGGCTGTACGTCCAGATTGTGTCATGTCCTGGGCAAGGCATGACAGGACGGTCGGCCTAGCGGCCCCCGTGCTGGACCATCCACGAGTACATGGCCACGGCCGCGGCGGCCCCGACGTTCATCGACCGCGTGGACCCGTACTGGGTGATGTGGAGGATCTCGGCGCAGGCGGCCCGCACCTCCGCGGACAGGCCCCCCGACTCCTGCCCGAACACCAGCACCGCGCGAGCGGGCAGCGGCCGGTTCTCGATGGGCAGGGAGCCGGGGACGTTGTCGATGCCGAGGAGCGGCAGACCCTCGCGCTCGGCCCAGGCGGCGAGGGCGGCGGCGTCGGGGTGGTGGTGCAGGTGCTGGTAGCGGTCGGTCACCATCGCGCCGCGCCGGTTCCAGCGGCGGCGGCCCACGATGTGCACGGCAGCGACGTTGAAGGCGTTGGCGGTGCGGACCACCGAGCCGATGTTGAAGTCGTGCCCGAGGTTCTCGATGGCCACGTGCAGGGGGTGTCGCCGGGTGTCGAGGTCCGCGACGATCGCCTCCAGGCGCCAGTAGCGGTAGCGGTCGACGACGTTGCGCCGGTCCCCCTCGGCGAGCAGCTCCGGGTCGAGCCGCGGGTCGTCGGGCCAGGCCTGCGGGCCACCCGGCCAGGGGCCCACGCCGATGTCGTCCTGCTCGGTCACCTCAGCGCGCGCCGGTGTCCTCGCCGGGGACGAAGTGGGCCGAGGGCACCGCGCGGACGACCGGATCGTTGACCTGGAAGACCTCCGCCGGCCGGAAGCCGGCCAGACGGGCGACGAGGCTGCCCGGGAAGGCCTCCACCCGCACGTTGAGCCGGGCGACCTTGCCGTTGTAGAAGCGGCGGCCCGCCGCGATCCGGTCCTCGGTGGTGGTGAGCTCGGCCTGGAGGTCGGCGAAGTACCCGGAGGACGCGAGCTCGGGCAGTCCCTCCGCCACGGCGAACAGGCGGCTGAGCGCCCCGCTGAGCGCGCTCTCGTGCTGCGCCTGCCGGGCGGGGCCCACACCGCGGCCCACCGCGTCCTCCCGGGCGCGCTCGACCGCGGCGAAGACGTCCTCCTCCTGCGGGGCCCGGCCGCGGAGCGCCTCGACCAGGCCGGGGACGAGCTCGTGGCGCCGCCGGAGCTCGACGTCGATCTGCCGCCACGCCTCCTGCACGAGGCTGCGCAGCCGCGCCAGATGGCGGTAGGTGACCACCGCCCAGACCACCGCGACGGCCAGCAGCGCGGCCACCACGGCGAGGGCGACGGACAGGGTGCTCACGGGGCCAGCCTGACACAGGAGCGACCGTCCGACGCGCCGATCAGCGCAGGCCCAGGTCCTCCAGGCCGAGGGCGGCGAGGTAGCGCACCCCGGCCTCCTCGATCCGCTCGCGCGCGCCGGTGTCGCGGTCGACGACGACGGCCGCCCCCACCACCTCGGCGCCCGCCTCCCGCAGCGCCTCGACGGCGGTGAGCAGGCTGCCCCCGGTGGTGGAGGTGTCCTCGACGGCGACGACCCGCCGGCCGGCGACATCGGGCCCCTCCACCCGCCGCTGGAGCCCATGGGTCTTGGCCTCCTTGCGCACGACGACGGCGTCCACGGCCAGGCCGCGGGAGGCGGCGGCGTGGAGCACGGCCGTGGCGACGGGGTCCGCGCCCATGGTCAGGCCGCCCACGGCGTCGACCTCGCCGGGGCCGAGCCCGGCCTCCTCGAGGAGGTCGAGCATGACGTGGCCGACGAGCGGGGCGGCGGCGTGGTGCAGCGTCACCCGCCGCATGTCGACGTAGTGGTCGGACGTGCGGCCGCTGGCCAGCGTCACCTCGCCGTGGATGACGGCGAGCTCGCGCACGTACTCGGCCAGGCGGCTGCGCAGGGAGTCGTTGGGGAAGGTCACGGCTGCAGGGTACCGGCCCACCCCCTTTGCGCCGACAGCTGACCTGTTCCGGGGAAGAAGTCAGCTGTCGGCGCAGGGGGGTGGTTGTGGGCATCGCCAGGCGCCTAGGTCAGGCGGCTCCGGCGCCGGGCGGCCAGGACGCCTCCGCCGGCGAGCAGGGCCAGGGCCAGCGCTGCGACCACGGCGAGCTCCACGCCGGTCCGGGGCAGCCCGCTGCCCTTCCCTGGGCCGGTGGGCGTCCCGTCCGGGTCGGTGGTGCCACCCGGGGTGCCGTCGGCCGGGTCCTCCGTGGGCTCCTCCGTCGGTTCCTCGGTCGGCTCCCCGGTCGGCTCCCCGGTGGGGTCCTCGGTCGGCTCCTCGGTGGGCCCCTCCGGCTCGGTCGAGCGGGCGCCGAGGACGGAGAGCTCGGCCCCGGAGGCGAAGGCCTGTCCCGCCTGCTCGGACAGCGCGAGGAACCGGACGTAGCGTGCCTCCACGGAGGTGAAGTCGGCACGCTTCTCCTCGCGGTTCGCGGCGAAGGTGCCGGTCGCGACCGGTTCCCCCCAGTCCTCGGCGTCGTCGCTGACGTACACGGCGTAGTCGGCCACGGTCCCGTTGAGCGTCCCGGTCTGCCGCGGCAGGTAGGTGAGCGCGTGGACCGGCACCTGGGCGCCCAGGTCGAGCACCACCTCGTGCGGGTAGGGGTCGGTCGCCTCGAACCACCGGCTGTGCCAGTGGGTGAGCGGGTCGCCGTCCACGAGGTGCTCGGCATGTCCCTCCTCGCCCACCGTCTCCTCGCTCGAGACCGAGTGGAGCGTCACCGGCAGGGCCGTCTCGTTGTAGAACGTGACGGCCGTGCCCTCCTCCACCACCCGGTCCGCGACGGCGACGGCCGCGGTGAACACCGTGCGGCCGGGGTCGGCCTGGGCGTCCGGCTGCGCCCGGAAGGTCACCGTGGCCTGCTCCCCCGGCGCCAGCTCGAGGCCGCGCTCCTGCGGCTCGACGCTCCAGCCCTCCGGGCCGGTGAGCGTGATGACGCCGGCGGCGTCGCCGTCGGGGAGCCGGTTGACGACCGTGACGCCGACGGTGGCCTCCTCCCCGCGCTCGAGCGCGGCCTGGGTCGAGACGTCGAGGATGCCGACGGCGGCGGTGACGTCCACCGGCACGACGGCCTCCAGCGAGGCCGCCTCCCCGGCCCGGGCGAAGCTCAGGGCCGCGGTCAGCTCCGCGGTCCCGGAGGCCGCGAAGGCCGGCACCGTGACGGCGAAGCGGACGGTCCGCGTCTCTCCCGGCGCCACCGCCACGGCGGCGTCGTCGTCGGCCACGGCCTCCCAGCCCTCGGGGGCGGCGAGCTCGATGCGCACCTCCTCCAGCGGCTGGTCGCCCTCGTTGCGCAGGCTGACCTCGACGTCGATCTCGTCCCCGGCGACGGCGGTGTCCGGGTCGGCGGTCGCGGTGACCGCGACACCGCCGAAGCGCTCCAGCTCGTCGAGGACAAGGGTGCGGGCGGCGACGACGTCGGCGAAGAGCTCGGGCGAGGGCTGCCTGTTGGCGTCCACCATGGCCAGCGCCTCGCGGTAGGCGGCGTTGTGCGCGCCGGCGCGGCGGGCGAGCTCGGTGAGCAGCTCGTGGTCGACGACGCCGTCGCGGAAGTTCTCCCAGCGGATGCTGGAGACGGGGCCGTCCTCGCCCGGGTAGACGATGTACTCGTCGCCCTGGGTGTACCGGAACGCCGGGTCGGTGTACGGGTCCTGCGAGGGCCAGCTGTTGTAGGTCCAGCGCAGGTAGCCGTCCAGGCCGTACTGCTCGGGCACCCACGGCAGCAGGCGCGCGCTCACCGGCGGGGAGGCCGTCAGCGTGTTCGGGACCAGCGGGGCGAAGACGTTGTAGAAGGTCGTGGTCAGGCCGGCCGCCCGGCGCTCGGCGAGGACCTCCTCGCTCAGCTCCGGCAGCAGCCCGTGGATGTAGCTGACGTCCGGCAGGGTGTGGTCGACGTCCATGCTGTGCACGGCGATGTGCACCTTGTCCGCGAAGGCGGGCGCCGACTCCTCCAGGAAGCCCATGACGACGTCCATGGTCGCCTTCGGCCGCTCGTCGAAGGCCAGCATCGTGTGCTCGAACCAGCCGCGGTCGCGCAGGTGGTCCTCGAAGTCGCCGAGGAACGCCGTCCACGCCTCGCGCCAGCGCTCGCTGCCGAGCTGGACGACCTCGGAGACCGTCTCCCCCGTCCGGGTGTCCTCGTAGTGGAGGCGCTCGCGTCCCCCGAAGAGCAGCAGGGCGTAGACCCGGATGTCCGGGCCGACGCCGGCCTCCAGGGACGCCTCGACGTACCGGTCGAAGCTCGTGTAGTCGAAGGCCCAGTCCGCGCCGTCGTAGCTCCAGTCGACGAGGCTGTGGAAGGGGTAGTAGGTCTGGGCGCTCCAGCTCCCGTCGGGCCAGTGCAGCTCCCAGGGGTCCTCGATGATGGCCGCGTTGATGACCTTCTGCCCGCGGGTGGCGAGGTCGGCCAGGTAGGGCTCGAGCAGCTCCCAGTGCTCCTCGGAGAACACGGGCACGTCGTGGTGGTAGGCGACGGCGTCCGGCTGGGCCCACAGGTTGAGGTAGAAGTCGTAGTCGGCGGGCTCGGGGAGGGTGACGTCGGCGACGTCGACGACGAGGTCGTGGACCACCTCGTCCACGCCGTCGGCGCTGACGGCGACCTGCGCACCGTACTGCCCCGCGGCAAGGCCGGCGGGTGCCTCGACGGTGAGCCAGACCGCCTGGTTGTGGCCGGCGGCCACGTCCACCGGGCCGGCGAGGAGCGGGTCGGTGATGGTGTCCTCCGTGCCCTCCAGGGGGACGTACCCGGGGTAGCGGACGGCGACGGCGTCGAGCGGCAGCGGCTGCGTGCCCTCCGGCGCGCCGGCCCGCAGCTCCGCGGTGAGGTCCGCCAGCTCCTCGTGGGCCGTGACCGCGAGCTGGGCCGACGTCGGTGCGTTCCGTGCGACCCTCAGCTCCAGCGCGGCCGGGGCGGGCGCCGGCGCCTCACCGGCCTCCTGCGGGACCCGTTCGAGGGAGGAGGAGGCGAAGGTGCCCGTCGGCACCCAGGTGGTGAGGCCCTCCTCCTGGGCTGCCGCCGGCAGAAGACCGGGCGCCCCCGCGGCCAGGGCGACCAGTGTCCCGCTGAGGACGGCGGAGAGCAGGGCGAGCGGGCGCGGCCGCCGGGCTGACTCGTGCGGGGTCATTGACGTCCCTTCGTCGGGAGGTGCATGCCGACCGGCCCCGGCTCGCGCCGAAGCTCCTGGGCGCCGGAGCCCAGTGATCAGTTATGAGCACATTAGGGACGAATCACTCACGAGGTCAATAGCAGGGCCTGCGGCAAACCCCCTTGCCGCAGGAACGCGAAAGGTCCGTCAGCGCTGAGCTGACGGACCTTTCGCGTTGTGAGGGCGGGACGCCCGGGGCCCCGGTCGCTACTTGATCGCCCCCGCGGTGAGACCGGCGATGAGCCGCTTCTCGATGAGGACGAAGAGGATGACGACCGGCACGATGCCGACGACGGAGATCCCGAAGACGTACTGCCACGCCGTCTCGTACTGGCCCACGAACTTGGTGAGCGCGACCGCCAGCGGCTGCCGCTCCGCGGACGTGAGGATGACGAGGCTGGCCGCGAACTCGTTCCAGCAGGCGACGAAGGCGAAGATCGTCGCCGTCACGATGCCGGGCCAGACCAGCGGCAGGGTGACCGTGCGCAGGATCGTCAGCCGGCCGGCGCCGTCGAGCATCGCCGCCTCCTCCACCTCCGCGGGGACGGAGGCGAAGAAGCTGTGCATGATCCACACCGCGAAGGACAGGTTGAAGGCGGCGTTGATGAGGATCATCGCCAGCCAGGTGTCGTTGATCCCCAGGTTGAACATCTGCTGGAACAGGCCCGCGGCGAGCACGGTGGGCTGGAGCATCTGCGTGCACAGCACGAGGAGCAGGAAGACCATCCGCCCCGGGAAGCGCACCCGGGCGGTGTAGTAGGCGGCCGGCATGGCCACGAGCAGGACGAGCAGCGTCGCGCAGACCGAGATGACGATGGTCGAGAGCAGGTTCAACGGCAGCGGCGTCTCCGGCGTCGACCACATCGTCACGTAGTTCTCCGGCACCCACTGCTCGGGCAGGTAGGTGGGCGGGATGCTGGTGATGTCCGGCCGCGTGCGCAGCGAGCCGATCACCATGACGACGTAGGGCAGCAGGAAGGCGAGGAGCACGAGCACGCCACCGGCCGCCATGAGCCACTGGCGCAGCGGCGTCCGCGGGCGCGGCGCCCGCGCGGAACGGTCCGAGGGCCGGGAGGGCGGTGCCGCGGCGGGCACGCTCGGGGTGACTGCGGGGGGAGCGGACATCACACATCCCTCATCGGCTTGACGATCTTGATGTACGCACCGATGACGGCGAGCACGATGACGAAGTTGAGCACGCTCAGCGCGCTCGCGGTGTGGATCTGCCCCTGGCCGCGGATGAACTTGAAGATCAGCGTCGTCGTCGTGTCCGCGGCGTAGCCGGGCAGTGCCCCGGTGATGACCTCGAGGATGGGCAGGGAGTTGAACACGTTGATGATGTTGATGATCGTCGCGACGGCCACCGCCGGGCGCAGCAGCGGCAGGGTCATGTGGCGGTAGCGCTGCCACGGGGTGGCGCCGTCGATCTGGGCGGCCTCGTGCACCTCCATGGGCACCGCCTGCAGCCCGGCGATGAGCGTGTAGGTGGTGAAGGGCAGGGAGACGAACACCGCGACGGCCATCGCCACGGCGAAGGCCGAGACGGGGTTGCGCGTGAAGCCGTAGGGCTCGTCGAGGATGCCGAGGTCGACGAGCAGCTTGTTCCCGATCCCGTAGAAGGGGTCGAGGGCGTAGAGGAAGACCGTCGAGGTCATCACCACGCTCGCCGCCCACGGCACGATGACCGCGATCCGCACGAAGCGCCGCCCGGGGAAGGCCTTGGAGAGGAACTGCGCCAGGGCGAGGGAGACGAGCAGGGTGACCGCGACGACGCCGACCACCCAGATGACGGTGTTGAGGAAGACGCGGGGCAGCGGCTCGAAGGCGAGGAGGTTGGAGTAGTTCTCCAGACCGACGGGCCCGCGGTCCACGCCGAAGCGCGACATCTCGCGGGTCGAGGTCCAGATCATGTAGCCGGCGGGGAAGAAGACCACGCCGACGATGAGGAGGAGGACGGGCCCCAGCCACGGCAGCGCGGTGAGGACCTCCCGACCCCTCCTCCGGCGGCGGACCTCGGGGGCAGCAGCGGGTGCAGACATGTGAGCTCCTAGTCGGGCACCGGTGTGTGCGCGCCCCGGGACCGGGACGCGCACACACCGAGCGTCGTCAGCTGACGCCGGCCTCCTGCGCCACCTGCTGGAGCAGCGCCTCGGCCTCGACGTCCCCGAGCTGACCCATGAGGTTCTGCATGGCGCCCTGGACGTCGAGCCACTGGGGGTTGTCGCTGGGGAAGAACGAGGCGCCCGGGAGGGACTCGATGAAGGTCGCGAACTCCTCCGCGTGCTCGGTCTCCTCGGCAGCCGACTGGAGGGTCGGCAGGAAGTTCTCGGCATCGGTGAAGGAGAGGTAGTTCTCCGTGGTGAAGAAGTAGTCGAAGAACGCCTTGATCGCCTCGGCCTCGTCGTCCCCGTTGTCGAAGGCGAAAATATAGTCCGCGACACCGAGCGTGGACACCGAGCCGTCCAGCGTCGGGATCGGGGCGACGTCGAAGGGGACGCCCGCCTCCTCCGCCTGCGCGACGTTCGGGGGCAGCCCCATCGCCATCCCGGCCTGGCCCTGGAGGAACAGGTCGAAGGTGGGCGTGCGCTGGCTGGCACCGGGCTCGGGCTGGGTCACCCCGGCCTCGATGAGCTGACGCATGAACTCCACGCCCTCGACGTTCTCCGGGGTGACGACGGTGAGCTCCTCGGCGTCGCCCCAGCTGCCACCGGCACCGAAGGTGAAGATCGAGGTCTCGGCCTGCGCCTCCTCGCTGCCCAGCGGCAGGAGGTAGCCGATCGAGCCGGAGTCGGTCACCGCCTGGGCGGCCTCGAGCATCTCGTCCCAGGTGGCCGGCGGCTCGGACACCCCGGCGTTCTCGAGGATCTCGGTGTTGTAGAACAGCGCGCGCGCCGAGGCGAGCAGCGGCATGCCGTAGAACTCGCCGTCGAGGGAGCCCTGCTGCCGGAAGGAGTCCTGGAAGTCGGCGATGCGGTCCTCGGAGAGCACCTCGCTCACCGGGTAGAGCATGTCGTCGGCCGCGAAGGCGGACCAGGCGTTGAGGTTGAGGATGTCCGGGGCGTCACCGGCCTGGACGCGGGTGGTGACGACGTCGAAGATGTTCTCCCAGGACTGCACCTCCAGGTTCACCGTGATGCCGTCGTTCTCCTCCTCGAAACCGGCGATGATGTCCTCCCACAGCTGCTGCGTCGCGTCGCTGTAGGTCGGCACCAGCATGGTGATCTCGGCGTCGCCGCCGCCGTCGCCGCCGCCACCGTCGGTGTCGGAGTCTCCCCCGCCACCGCAGGCGGCCAGTACGAGTGCAGCCGCACCAGCCGCGGCCGTCATCCTCAGGGCCCGCTTCATCGCATTGCCTCCATCTCACCGGGCACCGACGCCTGGTTGCTAGATTTCGATCAGTATACGCGCAAATCATTCAACATCGCGCGCACTAAGGAAACCTGCAGGGTGCCGTCGTCGTCAAGCGCGCCGGGCGATCGTGATCAGACCGTTGCCGGAGGCGGGGCCGGGAACGGGCAGTGCCCCGCACGTGGTGCGGGGCACTGCCGGGCTCCTCGCCCTACCGGACGGAGGCCATCGCGGGCTCCAGGAGCGGGACCCGCTCGCTGTCCAGGCCCGGCCGGTAGTTGCGCCACTCTCCGCGGGTGAAGTCCGGGATGTCGACGGCGGCGCCGGTCTGGATCGACAGCTCCGACAGCGGCACCGCCGAGCACCAGGCGGCGGAGTCGTAGATGTCGATGTCCGGCTCCAGGCCCAGGCGCATGCTCTGCATCAGCCGGTAGACGAGGATGTAGTCCATCCCGCCGTGGCCGCCGTGGTTGCCGGCGTCGTCACCGATGTCCTGCCACAGCCAGTGGTCGTACTCGCGCAGGTAGGGCTGGGAGTTCTGCCACTGGTGGTTGCCGTGGTCCGGCTCGACGTAGATCCGCGAGGGGTAGTCCTCCAGGATCCCGCGCGACCCGGCGATGGTGTTGATCCGGCTGTAGGGGCGCGGGTCGCTGCAGTTGTGCTCGGCCCGGATCATCCGGCCCTGCTCGGTGGTGATCATGCACGTCACGCGGTCCCCGGCGACGTACTCCTCCTGCCACACGTCGGTGCGTGAGCGGGGGACGAAGCGCTCGCGGTAGTCGGCCAGGCCGCGGGCGGGCGAGGCGGTGGCCTGGAGCGTGGCCAGCCGGTCCCCGCGGTTGACGTCCATCGCCGCGGCGATCGGCGCCAGCCCGTGCATCGGGTAGAAGGCCCGGTTGTGCTTGGTGTACCAGGCCCGGCGCCACTGGTTGTAGTAGTAGGTCTCCGAGAACAGCAGGTCGCGCAGGTCGTGGAGGTAGCCGCCGTCGCCGTGCGTGAGCTCACCGAAGACGCCCGCGTGGGCCATGCGCAGCATGGCCAGCTCCTGGCGGCCGTAGTTGCAGTTCTCCATGAGCAGGCAGTGCTTACGCTGCTGCTCGGAGAGGTTGACCAGCTCCCACATCTCGTCGATCTCGGTGGCGATGGGCAGCTCGATGCCCACGTGCTTGCCCCCGCGCAGTGCCGCGGCCGCCTGCGGGAAGTGCAGCTCCCACGGGGTGGCGATGTAGATGAAGTCGACGTCGTCGTTGGCGGCGAGCCGCTGCCAGTCGTCCGGCCCGCGGTCGTACATGCGTGGGCGGCGCGAGCCGAGGTCGGCCAGGCGGTTGGACGCCTCGCGCACCCGCTCGCGGCGCACGTCGCAGACGGCAGCGACCTCGACGCCGGGGACGGCGTCGAACAGCCGCAGCATGCCCATCCCCCGGTTGCCCAGGCCGATGATGCCCACCCGCACGACGTCGTGCGGCTCGAAGGGCACCCCGATCATGCTGCGCTGGCCCGGCGCGCGGGGCGGCGGCGCGGAGGTGGCGGCCGTGCGGGCCGCCCCGCCGAGGGTCGGGGTGGCCGCCTGCGCGACGCTCGGGGCGGCGACGCCCAGCGCAGCGGCCGCGAGACTCCCGGCGAGGAACGTTCGGCGTGAGGGGCCACCCGAGGAGGCGGCCGAGGACTGACGCATGTCCGGACCTTTCGTCGTACGTGCAACATTGCGCGCGAACTGGCTGTGGAACGAACCCAAGCAGTCACAATTGCGCGCTGTCAAGGATCGGCAAAGCCTTCGGCCGGGCGGCGGATGCCCACGTGACCGAAGGGAGGAACGCCGATGACGTCGCCCCGCCCTTTCGACGGATGTCACGGCCGTGTCGGTGCCCCGGGATAGCCTCGCCGATATGCGCCTGGCCACCTGGAACGTCAACTCCATCCGCGCCCGCGTCGACCGCGTGCTCGCCTTCCTCGAGCGCTCGGGCACCGACGTCCTGGCGATCCAGGAGACCAAGGCCCGGGACGACCAGTTCCCCGAGGACGCCTTCCGCGCGGCGGGCTACGAGGTGGCCCACCACGGGCTCAGCCAGTGGAACGGCGTCGCCATCGCCTCGCGGCTGCCGATCGAGGACGTCGAGATCGGCTTCGAGGGCATGCCCACCTGGGGCGAGCCGGCCGCGGCGGAGGCCCGGGCGCTGGGCGCGACCGTCGGCGGCGTGCGCGTGTGGAGCCTCTACGTCCCCAACGGCCGGACGCTGGAGGACCCGCACTACCAGTACAAGCTCCACTGGCTGAGCGCGCTGCGCACCGCCGCCCAGGGCTGGACGGCCGCGGACCCGGACGCGCAGATCGCGCTCGTCGGGGACTGGAACATCGCCCCGCGCGACGAGGACGTGTGGGACATGGCCGCCCTCGCGGGGGCCACCCACGTCTCCCCCGCCGAGCGCGAGGCGCTGGCAGCCCTCGGCGAGGCCGGCTTCGAGGAGGTCACCCGGGCCCACACGCCCGGCGCCTTCACCTACTGGGACTACCAGCGCCTGCGCTTCCCCCGGAACGAGGGCATGCGCATCGACCTCGTCCTGGCCTCGCGTGCCCTGGCCGCCCGGGTGCGCGCCGCCCACATCGACCGCAACGAGCGCAAGGGCAAGGGCGCGAGCGACCACGTGCCCGTGGTGGTCGACCTCGCCTGACCGCCCTCAGACCCGTGCCGGTGCCCAGCTGGGCGCCACGGGGATCGCCATGGTGTGGTGCTCCCAGCCGCGCCACCACTCCTCCGCCCCCTCCGGCAGCCGCTCGGCCGGCAGGCGGCGCAGCAGGTCGCGCAGCTCGAACTTCAGGCCGGTGATCGCGGCGACGCGCTGCAGCCGCTCCTCCTCACCGCGGTCCTCGCCGAAGGCCTCCTCCTCGGCCCGCCAGATCCGCCGGCGCAGGAGGACCACGTCCCGGACGAGGGCGCGCTCCTCGTCGGTCGCCCCCAGGTGGGCCTCCGCGGCGCGCAGGTAGCCGTAGTCCATGGCGATCGCCACGAGTCCCGGCTCGATGGTCAGCGTGTCGTGGACGTCGAACTCGGGCTCGATGACGACGGCGCCCGCCGCCCGGGCCCACTGCACCTCGTCGCGCTGGACCTCGTCCGTCATGATCGCCGTCGTCGTCCGCATGACGATGGAGAACATGTCCCTGTCGTCGAAGGACGGCTCGCGGGTCACGCCGGAGGGCCCGGCGACGACGGCGTAGCAGGTCCCGACCCCCAGGTGGGTCATCGCGACCTCTGCCGGGAGCGACTCGCGCACCCCGCCGTCGACGTAGTTCTCCCCGCCCAGGCGCACGGGTGGGAAGACGGTCGGGATCGCGCACGAGGCGCGGACCGCCTCGACGACGTCCGCGCTGCTGCCGTCCGACAGCGGGCGGTTCTGGCGGTCGACGAGTGCGCCGGTCTCGGTGACGTAGCGCAGCTCACCGCTCTCCAGGGCGACGACGGCGATCCGCAGGGCCACGCCAGACTGGGCGACCGCCTCGGGCCGGAAGACGTCCGGCTCGAGCAGGCGGTCGACCAGCGGCCCGGGCCGGAACATCGACCGCTCCTGGCGTGCTCCGCCGACGATGGCCTCGAGGTCCGAGGACGCACGGCCCACGGTGCGCAGCATCTCGATCGACTCGAGCAGGCGGCCGGGGATCCAGCTCGCCTCCTCCTGCGGCTCCGCCGGCACCTCGGCGGGTGCGTCGTCACCGTCGGGGGTGAGTTTGGTGGGCGGGACGGTGACCGCGGCCGCGTCGGTCGCGCCGTGGCGCAGGTCGGCCACCCGCTTGAAGGAGCGGCCCAGCGCGCCCTGCCGGCGCCGGCGGCGCTCCAGCGTCTCCATCCACACCGGCCCACGCTCGCGCAGGCGGGTGAACCAGGGCAGCTCCTCGAACATGTCCGAGGAGCTGGTCATCTCGCGGAAGAGGCGCTCGAGGTTGTCCAGCGAGCGTCGCTGACCCTCCCGGTCCGCCGTCTGGGCGAGGACGGCGGCGATGATCGAGCCGGCGGAGGTGCCGGTGATGACGGACGGGGCGATCCCGACCTCGTCGTAGAGGTAGCGCAGCGCACCGATCTGGAAGCTGGCGCGCGCCCCTCCCCCGCTGAGCACGAGTCCGACAGCGTCCGGGGCGGCTGGCATGGCAGCAGGGTACGTCGCGGCTCAGCGCTGGTCGGTGAGGACGGCGTCGGACAGCCGGGGCCACAGCTCGGCCGCCCACTCCCCGAAGCGCTCGGCGCCGAGGAAGGCGGTGGCCAGCCCGGCCTCCGGGTCCACCCACAGGAAGCTGCCGGACTGGCCGAAGTGGCCGAAGGTCGCCGGGGCGTTGCCGCTGCCGGTCCAGTGCGGGGACTTGCTCCCGCGGATCTCGAAGCCCAGCCCCCAGTCGTTGGGGTCCTGGCGCCCGAAGCCGGGCAGCACCCCGGGCAGGCCGGGGAACTGCACGGTGGTCGCCTCGGCGAGCAGCTCGGCGTCGAGCACCTGCGGCTGGAGCAGCTCGCGCCCGAAGGCGGCGAGGTCCTCCGCGCTGCCGCGGGCGCCGTGCGCCGGGGACCCGTCCAGCACGACGCTGCTCAGCCCGAGCGGGATGAGCACGGTGTCCTCCAGCCAGTCGGCGAAGTCGGTGCCCGTCGCCTCGGCGACGTGGTCCGCCAGCAGCTCGTAGCCGGCGTTGGTGTAGATCCGGCGCCGGCCCGGTGCGCTGAGCGGGTCCGGTGAGTCCATCGCCACGCCGGAGGCGTGCGCAAGGAGGTGCCGGACCGTGGCCCCCTCCGGGCCGGCCTCCTCGTCGAGGTCGACGAGGTGGCGCTCGACGGCAACGAGCGTGGCCGTCGCCGTCAGCAGCTTGGTGACCGAGGCCCAGGGGAAGCTCTCGCGCGTCTCCCCGTGGGAGAAGCGGTCACCGCTCGCGTCGGTGACGACGACGGCGTGGGCGAAGGTGGGCAGCTCGAGCTGGTCGAAGGCACTCATGGTCACCAGGGTGCCAGGCGGGACAACTCTGCTCTCGGCGGGAGGGGGTGCCCGCCGAGAGCAGAGTTGTTCCGAGTTACACCGCCGAGACGGCGCTGGGGGCGCTGGCTCCCGCCACCGAGGTGAGGACGAGGCCACCCTCCGGGCCGCGGTCGACCGTCACGGTGGCGCCGTCGGCGACCTCCCCGCTGAGCATGAGCCGGGCGAGCTGGTCGCCGATCTCCCGCTGCACGAGGCGGCGCAGCGGCCGCGCGCCGTAGGCCGGGTCGTACCCCTCGAAGGCGAGCCACTCCGCGGCCGCCGGGCTCAGCTCCAGCTGGATCCGGCGCTCGGCCAGCCGGTCGCGCAGCCGCGCGACCTGCAGCTCCACGATGGAGCCCAGCTCGTTGAGGCTGAGCGCGTCGAACAGCACGACGTCGTCGAGCCGGTTGAGGAACTCCGGCTTGAAGGCCGCCCGCACCGCCGTCATCACGGCCTCACGCCTGCCCTCGTCGGACATCGTCTGGTCCACGAGGAACTGCGAGCCGAGGTTGGAGGTGAGGACGAGGATGACGTTGCGGAAGTCCACCGTGCGGCCCTGGCCGTCGGTGAGGCGGCCGTCGTCGAGCACCTGGAGGAGGATGTCGAAGACCTCGGGGTGGGCCTTCTCGACCTCGTCGAGCAGGACGACGGAGTAGGGCCGCCGGCGCACCGCCTCGGTGAGCTGCCCGCCCTCCTCGTAGCCGACGTAGCCCGGGGGCGCACCGACCAGCCGCGAGACCGAGTGCTTCTCGGAGTACTCGCTCATGTCGATGCGCACGATCGCGCGCTCGTCGTCGAAGAGGAAGTCCGCCAGGGACTTGGCCAGCTCGGTCTTGCCGACGCCGGTGGGGCCGAGGAAGAGGAAGGAGCCGGTGGGGCGGTCGGGGTCGGACAGCCCGGCCCGCGAGCGCCGGACGGCGTCGGAGACGGCCTGGACGGCGCGCTTCTGCCCGATGAGCCGGGCGCCGATGACGTCCTCCATCCGCAGCAGCTTCTCCGTCTCGCCCTCCAGGAGGCGCCCGACGGGGATGCCGGTCCACGAGGCGACCACCTCGGCCACCTCGTCCGCGGAGACGCGGTCGGCGATCATCGGGCCCTCGGCGGGCTGCTGGGCCTCGGCCGCCTCGGCGTCGCGGATCTCCCGCTCGACGGCGGGGATCTCGCCGTACCGCAGGCGTCCGGCGTCCTCGTAGCGCCCCTCGCGCTCGGCGCGCTCTGCCTCCGTGCGCAGCGAGTCCAGCCGCTGCTTGAGGTCACCGATGCGGTTGTGACCGGCCTTCTCCGCCTCCCACCGGGCGGTGAGGGCGGCGAGCTCCTCGGACCGGTCGGCGAGCTCGGCCCGCAGCCGCTCCAGGCGCTCGGCGGTGGCCGGGTCGTCGTCGTCGGCGGACTCGACGAGGTAGGCCTCCTCCATCTTCAGCCGGTCGACGGCGCGGCGGACGACGTCGACCTCCTCCGGGGAGGAGTCCAGCTCCATGCGCAGCCGGGAGGCGGCCTCGTCGACGAGGTCGATGGCCTTGTCCGGCAGCTGCCGGCCGCTGATGTAGCGGTCGGAGAGGGTGGCGGCGGCGACGAGCGCGCCGTCGGAGATGGTCACCTGGTGGTGCGCCTCGTACTTGGGGGCGATGCCACGCAGGATCGTCACCGTGTCCTCCACGGAGGGCTCGTCGACGAACACCTGCTGGAAACGGCGCTCCAGGGCGGGGTCCTTCTCGATGTGCTCGCGGTACTCGTCCAGGGTGGTGGCGCCGACCATGCGCAGCTCACCGCGGGCGAGCATCGGCTTGAGCATGTTGCCGGCGTCCATCGCGCCCTCGGCGGCACCGGCCCCGACGACGGTGTGGAGCTCGTCGATGAAGGTGACGACCTCGCCGTCGGAGTCCTTGATCTCCTGGAGGACGGCCTTGAGCCGCTCCTCGAACTCACCGCGGTACTTCGCGCCGGCCACCATGGAGGCGAGGTCCAGGGCGATGAGGCGCTTGTCGCGCAGCGACTCGGGGACGTCGCCGTTGACGATGCGCTGGGCGAGGCCCTCGACGACGGCCGTCTTGCCCACGCCGGGCTCACCGATGAGGACGGGGTTGTTCTTCGTCCGGCGGGAGAGCACCTGGACCACGCGGCGGATCTCGCTGTCCCGGCCGATGACCGGGTCGAGCTTGCCCTCCCGCGCAGCGGCGGTGAGGTCCTGGCCGTACTGCTCCAGCGCCTTGTAGGTGCCCTCCGGGTCCTGGCTGGTCACCTTGCCGGAGCCGCGCACCGAGGGCAGGGCGGAGAGCAGGGCGTCACGGTCCGCGCCGAGGTCACGCAGGATCTGCCCGGCCGTGCTCTGGCTGCGGGCGACGGCCATGAGGAGGTGCTCGGTGGAGACGTACTCGTCCCCGAGCCCGTTCGCCTCCTCGCCGGCCTGGGTGATGACGGTCATCATCGCGCGCGACGGCGAGGGCTGGGCCACGGACGAGCCGGACGCCCCGGGCAGGGCTGCCGCGGCCGCCTGGGCCCGCTGGACGATCTGCGGGCGGTCCGCGCCCACGGCGTCGACGAGGGCGGGGGCCACGCCGCCGGGCTGCTCGAGCAGCGCCACGAGCACGTGGACGGGCTCCAGCTGGGGGTTTCCGGCCGTTGCGGCCGCACGCATCGCGGAGGCGATCGCCTCCTGCGACTTGGTCGTCAGCTTGTCCATTCGAGGGCCTCCGGGTGAGTGGTCAACGGGTCTGTTGAGTTCAACACCGCAGAGTTGAGTCTATTCCACTCAAGTCCGTCCGATCACTTCGGAGCGGGCGTCCGCGGGGCGGGAGGAGTGGTGGTCCGGAAACGTCTCCTTGACTCTCCCCTCCCTCGCCGGCGGCCGGCTCAGCGGCCCGGTGGCGTGGTCGGCCACGGGTCGGCGGCCTCCAGGGCGGCCGCGAGGCCGAGGAGCATCTCCTCCTCCCCCAGCCGGGTGGCGCCGAGCTGGACGCCGATCGGCAGGGTGACGCCGTGGACCTCCGCGCGGTGCAGGGGCAGGGAGATCGCCGGGGCGCCGAGCATGTTCCACGGGCTGGTCCACGGGGTGAAGGCCTTCTGCGCCTCGAAGTCGGCCGCCGGGTCCGCGTCGTCGCGCATCTCGCCGATGAACGGGGGCGGCGTGGCCAGGGCCGGGGTGAGGACGACGTCGAGGTCCTGCCAGACCCCCGCCGCCTTGCGGGCCAGCTGCTGCACCGCCGAGACGGCGCCCGCGTACTCCAGGCCGGAGTAGCCGCGGCCCTGCTCGCGCATCCACCGGGTGAGCGGCACGAGCAGCTCCTCCGCCTCGGGCGGGACCGGGGCGGACAGGGCACCCACCGCCCACAGCGGGGCGAAGCTGTTCCACTCCTCCGGGGAGAAGGGCACCTGCGTCGTGGTGACCGTGTGCCCCATGCCCTCCAGGAGCCGCACCGCCCGCTCGACGGCGGCCAACGAGGTCTCGTGCACCTCGGCCTCGTGCACGTTGATCGGGCGGGTGAGCACCCCCACGCGTAGGCGCGCCGGGGGCCGGTCGCAGGCGGCGAGGAAGGAGTCCTGCGGGCCGGGCAGCTGGTAGTGGTCGCCGGGCCACGGGCGGGACAGGACGTCGAGGAAGGCTGCGGTGTCGCGCACGGTGCGGGTGACCACGCCGTCCACCGTCAGCCCCGCGCCGTCGACGCCGAGCGGGCCCTTGGAGACGCGCCCACGGCTCGACTTCAGTCCGACGAGTCCGCAGGCGGCGGCCGGGATCCGGATCGAGCCGCCGCCGTCGCTCGCGTGCGCCGCCGGGACGATCCCGGCGGCCACGGCCGCCCCGGCGCCGCCGGACGATCCGCCCGCACTGCGGCGGGGGTCCCACGGGCTGCGTGCCGGCGCGGCGACGTCCGGCTCGGTGTAGGGCGGCAGCCCGAACTCGGGGGTGGTCGTCTTGCCGACCATGAGGGTGCCGGCCTCGCGCAGCCGGACCGTCACGCCGTCGTCGGCGGGGGCGACGTACCCGCGCAGGGCGGCACTGCCCGCCTCGAAGGGCTGCCCGGCCACCATGCTGAGGTCCTTGACCGGGACGGGCACGCCGAGGAAGGGGGGCAGGTCGCCACCCTCCCGCAGCCGGCGGGTGGCCTCGGCCGCCTGCTCGCGGGCGAGCTCGGGGGTCAGGTGGGCGAAGGCGCCGACCGAGGGGCCGAGGCGCTCGGCCCGCTCCAGGGTGTGCTCGACGACGTCGTCCGGGCTGACCTCACCGGCGCGGACGGCGGCGGCGAGGTCGAGGGCGCTGAGCTCGTGGATGTCACTCATCCGTCGAGGCTATCGAGGTCTCCCGGCCGAAGACCGCCGTCATCCCGGTGAGCGCCACGGACAGCAGCGGTCGGCGACCGGCGAGATGACCGAGCGGCCCGTCCGCCGGGATCTGCCAGCGCGCCCGCAGGGTCTGGACCCGGGCCTGGACGCGGTGGCGGGCGACGACGGCGCTCCCCTCCTTACGTTGCGCCGTCACCACCGTCACCGGGAACCGGGGCAGCACCTCGCGCCCGACGACCGCGGCCAGGCGCGCCACCGGCCGGTCCTCGGCAGCCACCTCCGCCCCGAGCAACCCCGGCCCGTCGCGCCGGGTGACCGTGCAGCGCTCCTTCGGGATCCCCCACAGCGCGCGACCGCCGGCGACCGAGGCGTCGCTCGTCACCCAGATCTGCGGGACCGTGAGGCGCAGCCCGAGCCGGCGCGGGGGCCGGGTGAGGACTGCCGTGACGAGCTCGTCGTAGCTGAGGGTGCCCCCCCGGCGCGTAGTGGACGAGCGCCAGACCGGCGACGACGTCGCTGCCGACCCGTACCGGCCTGTGCCCCGGCGGCAGCGACTCCAGGCCCGGCACCGCGTGCTGCGGGACGCGGAACACCGAGCACAGCGCACGGCCGTGGAGCAACCAGGGCGCGGGCGGGTAGGCGGGGGCGGGCGCGTCGTCGGACACACCACCATCGTCGCCGTCGAGCTCGCGGACGGCGAGCCGCCGGGCAGTGACCCCCGCTCTCCCGTTGCGGGCCCGGCGGGGCGGGCGCACTGTCTACCTACGGCGCCGCGACCAGCGGCGGGACAGAAGGGAGCACGCACCATGGGAATCGGTGACAAGGCCAAGGACGCGCTCAGCGGCGACAAGGGCGAGCAGGCGAGCGACGCCGGCCTCGACCGCGCCTCGGACCTGGCCGACGACAAGACCGGCGGCAAGCACTCCGACAAGATCGACAAGGGTCGCGACGCCGCGGACAAGAAGCTCGGCAACGAGTAGACGACGACGGCGGGGTGGGCGCGTCCCTCGGGACGGGCCCACCCCGCGGTCTGTCTGCGGTCAGTCCGCCGGCACCTGGCGGCGGCGGCTCACCGCGAGCCCGCCACCGGCGAGCAGGAGCACCGTGAGCGCCACTGCTCCGGCGATCGGCGCGCCCGTGGCGCTCAGCCGGCCGCCCGCGCCGTCCGAGCGGTCAGGGCCGCCGGCCCCGGCACCGCCCGCCCCGTCGGCCGGCTCAGCGGCCGGGCCGCCGGTCGAGTCCTCGGTCGGCTCACCGGCCGGGTCCTCGCTCGGGCGGTCCGTCGGCTCGCCGGTCGGGTCCTCCGTGAGCCCGTCGCCCGGGCCCTCCGTCGGCTCCTCACGCGGCTCCTCGACCGGCTCCTCCGCGGTGACGTACTGGGGCACCTCGACGGCGATCTCGTGGGTGGCCGTGTCGGCACTCACCGCCAGCTCGACGGCCGCCGTGTAGGTGACCGGCTCGAGCTCCTCACGGTCCTCCGGCAGCTCCTCCGCCTCGACGAGCTCACCGTCGAGGATCGCCTGGTCCAGCGCGGTGACCTCACCGGTCCGCGGGTCCAGCTCCACCACGGTCGCGCTCTCCGGCGGCGCGGGCGCGTCTGCGGCGGCGAGCTGCACCGCGGCGGCAGCCCGGCCGTCCGCGAGGACGGCGTTCTCCCCGGCGTCCCAGCGGTAGGACATCGGCCAGGTCACCGGCGTCTCCTCCATCCGCGGGTTCGCCTCGGTGCCCTCGTTCTGCTCGACGACGCCCTGGAGCTGGACGGTCGCCCCCACCTCCAGCGCCTCCGGCCCGACGATGTACAGCTCGTCCACGTGCGGGCGGATCTCGATGTCCAGCCAGCGGCCGTCCGCCTCGGGCCAGTAGCCCTGGGCGGGGTCGACGCCGAGCATCGTCCAGCCGGTGAAGCCGCCCCGGTCACGGGTGGAGTTCGGGCCCTTCCCGGCGTTGCCGTTGGTCAGGTGCACGACGCCGTCCTGGGTGCGGACGTCGAAGGCGCCCACACCGGCGTTGACCACCGCTGCGGAGACGCCCTCCTCACGCAGGTCACCCATCCAGCGCTCGATCATCGCGGCCTCCTGGCGGTCGCCGAGCTGCGACGGCGAACCGGGCAGGAAGTCCCGCGTCGGGTGGTGGAAGAAGACGAGGAAGCCGGTGACCTCCGGGTCGGCGATCGCGTTGGCGATCTCCTGGCGCAGCACCATGAGCTGGGCGAAGTCGCTGCCCAGGCGCCCGGTGGCCGAGTTCAGGGTGACCACCCGCGTCCCCTGCCAGGTGCTCGTCGTCGTCGTGGGGCCGAACTCCTCGACGAAGTTCGTGATCGGGCCACCCATGATCTCGTGGTTGCCGGGCACGTAGATCCACGGCAGCGCATCGTCGTCGGGAATCTCCTCGTCGAGGATGCGGCGGGCGAGGTCGAAGTCCTCCGGAGCCGCCTCGTCGGTGAAGTCTCCGTTGATGACGAGGAGGTCGGCGTCCTCCTGCTGGATCTCCCGGATGGTCCGGCGCGCGGCCTCGACGGCGGCGGACTCGGGGTTGCGCGCGACGAACTGGGCGTCGGACATGACGGCGATGCGGAGCGGTGCGTCCGCGGCCTCACCCAGGGGCGAGGACGCCGGGTCGTGCCAGACCTCCTG
>Ga0209487_1001247_pt1 | contig 21745 bp, 13 predicted proteins | sample Poulit2012_FD_187524 | JGI IMG/M metagenome (GOLD analysis project Ga0209487, IMG submission 187524) | Agricultural soil microbial communities from Georgia to study Nitrogen management - Poultry litter 2012 (SPAdes) (version 2) | ecosystem: Environmental > Terrestrial > Soil > Agricultural land...
TCTTTACTATAAACGAAAAAGTAGTTTATATTTCTAGAAAAAAAGATGATTAATTTTTAAAACGATTTAGAATGATGATACACGGTATAAAAATGGTCTATCTTATAAATGGTTGATAACACCATTTAACGCAAATATTCCACAATCGCGCGACCAGCAACCCTACCACTAAATAGACATCCACCTAGAAATGTTCCTTCTAAAGATCGATAACCATGGACACCGCCGCCGCCAAATCCAGCAACTTCACCTGCTGCATATAACCCCGGAATTGGTTCACCGTTCGCACCTAACACTCTAGAAGATAAATCAGTTTGTAAGCCTCCGAGTGTTTTTCGGCTTAATATATGAAGTCGAACTGCGATTAAAGGGCCATTTTTAGGATCAAGTAATTTATGAGGTTTTGCCGTTCGAATTAATTTATCACCTAAATAATTTCTTGCTCCTAACATTGCAGTTACTTGTAAATCCTTTCCAAACTTATTTTCAATAGCCCGATCACGAGCTTCTACTTGGCTGCGAATTTTCTCAATATCGAGTAATTTATTTCCCATTAACTGATTCATTTTTACAACTAAATTTTCAATTGAATCAGCTACGATAAAATCCTCTCCTTGATCAACAAACGCTTGGACTGGATCAGGAGCACCTGGTAACACTCGTTTTAAAACCTTTTTAATACTTTTCCCAGTTAGATCTGGATTTTGTTCGGAGCCAGATAAGGCAAACTCTTTTTCAATTATTTTTTGTGTCAAAATAAACCAAGAATAATCATAACCGGTATCCATTATTGTTTTTAATGTACCGAGTGTATCGAATCCTGGAAAATTTGGTGTTAAAAAACGATTTCCTTCTGCATCAAACCACATCGAAGATGGGCCTGGTAAAATTCGGATTCCGTGTTTACTCCAAATTGGATTCCAATTTTTTATCCCTTCCGTGTAGTGCCACATCCGATCACGGTTTACTATTCGCCCACCTACCTCTTCAGTAATCCCTAACATTCTTCCATCTACATGTTTAGGGACACCTGATATCATTGTGTCAGGCATTTTCCCTAATCTTTCTGGCCAGTTTTCTTTAATTAAATCAAAATTAGCACCAATGCCTCCGCTACTTACTACGACAGCTTGTGCCCCATATGTAAATTCATCAATGACATCTCGATTGCTATCTTCCCCACGTTCAACATTGGTTGGAGCAAGGATTGAACCTTGAATACCAGTCACTTTTCCATTTTGAACAATTAATTTATCAACTCGGTGCCTAGGCAAATAAGTTACCATATTTGCTTCTATTTGTTCACGGAGCAGCTTTTCAAAAGGGGCAACAATTCCTGGACCTGTTCCCCACGTAATATGGAATCTTGGCACTGAGTTACCATGTCCTTCCGCTAAATACCCTCCACGTTCAGCCCAACCAACTACTGGGAAAATTCGCACTCCTTTTTCATGAAGCCAAGACCGTTTTTCCTCTGTAGCAAAATCGACATATGCTTCCGCCCACTTGTAACCCCAATAATCTTCATCCTCCATTCGATCATACCCAGCAGTTCCAAGCCAGTCTTGCCATGCCAATTCTTTCGAATCTTTAATACCCATTCTTCTTTGTTCAGGTGAATTGACTAAAAATAAACCACCAAACGACCACCATGCCTGCCCGCCAATAGAGTTTTCAGATTCTTGATCAACAAGTAAAACTTTTTTCCCTGTAGCTGCAATTTCTGTCGTAGCAACTAACCCGGCTAAACCTGCACCGACAACAATAACATCGTATTCCACAGTATCCCCTCCAGTCTACATCTATTTTAATTATATATTATATTAGGAGATTTAGTAATTAATTGTATGCGCATACAAATAATTGGGTGGAATTCATTCATCCTAAAGACTTTTCGTCTAGAAGTTTAAAAAAGATGAACATCTTACAAAAAGGTTACCTATATGCATAATAGGTAACCTTTTCAATCTATTCTTAATCTAATTTTCTCTTACGTTTATCAAAAATAAATATTATCCCAAGCAGTAGGAAAATCATACCTAAAAGAATCCAATTATACTGATTCGTTGCAGTTTTCGGCAGGTTCTTTCCTTCCACATCTTCTTCATCGGATTTATCAATTTTTATATTTTTATCTACATCACCACTGGTTGGATCCTGCGGGTCTGTAGATTCAGTATCAACAGGACTTTTAGAATCTTTATCATCTTTTCCTTTTGAGTCGTTATCTTCTGGTTCTTTAGAATCTTTATCACCTTTCCCTTTCGAGCCACTATCTCCTGGTTCTTTAGGGTCCACATCTTTACCCGGTTTCCCTGCTGATTGTTCCATTTTAATGATAATTGCAGTTAATGGATCAATTGTTATTTTATCAGAAGATAGTTCAACACCTGAAGGATCCAAAATTCCTTTTGTTCCTGCTGTTACTTTATCGACTATAACCTCACCTTTTGTTAGATCAATATTCCCTAATGTTAATGTCCGCTCCCTATCATCTGCATTTACAAATATATAGTAACTTTCATTGCTATCTGATGAAGTAGTTTCATAACCAATAACTAAGTCCTCGTTTTGAATTTCAGGTGACTTAATTAAAGAAACATTTTTCCTTACCTCATCCATAGTCCCTAATCGAAATGCATCGGTTGAACGTCTAAGTTCAATTAATCCTTTTGTATATTCTTTAGTTACGTGATTAATTGGATACTTTTCATCGTTCATTGCTTTTTGCCAATCAAACTTATTAATAGAATCGGAAGAATCATATGAATCATGTATAAAGTAAGGGTAATTAAATGGATTACCATTCTCATCTGTCATATAAGTCGATTTGTATGGTGCTTGACTGCTATGTTCCCTAAATTGTTTTGTTCTTCCAAATTCCTGTCCTGCATGAAGAAATGCTGTACCTTGTGCAGTTAAAGTCATTAAATTACCCAGCCTGATTCTTTTGTGAATTTCATCTTGATGATTGTCTGGATCTTTCTTAATAGATTGTGCAATTACATCGTGTAATGTAAGATTATCGTGTGCTGCAATATACGGAACAACGTCCCCGGGATTAGTCGCTTTAAAATTATGTGGATTTGCTGTTAAATTATCAAAAATTTGTTGTATATTTCGAGCTCCTCCCGTTATAAATCTTGGTTCTCCTTCACTACCAAATCCAGACTTTAACTCATTTCTAAATTCATCAGAAAAAGATCCAACACTTTCTGTATACTGCATCCAATGTTGGTCAGCTGGCATTACCGGATCCCCTTCATCACCAACGTAAGTAACCCAACCTTCTCCAATCATTACAATATTAGGGTTTATAGCTTTTGCTTTGTCATAGGCCAATTGAATTGTTTCTGCATCATGATCCCCCATCATATCAAAACGAAATCCATCAACCTTAAATTCTTCTACCCAATACGTTATGGAATCAACTAAAATTCTACGCGACATTTTATGGGTTGTACCTAATCGTCCACCGCCGAAACTTTCACGAGGTGTACCGTCAGCATCCATAAAATGATAATAGTTCGGTACTAAATCTTCAAAAATTTCTACTTTAGCCGTATGATTATAAACGACATCAAGCATGACTCCCATTCCACGTTTATGAATTTCATTTATGAGCGTTTTAAATTCTTTGATTCGTTGTTCTGGGTCATCAGGGTTTTCGGAATACATTCCAGTTAACGAAAAATAGCTATGTGGATCATATCCCCAATTATAGTTATTATTCTGGGACGACCATTCTAGAATCCTTTTATCACTTTCCCACTCATTACCGAAATAATAACTCATAACTGGCAATAATTGAATATGGGTTACACCCAAATCTTGTAAGTAATCTAGCTTTTCGATAAATGAGGCAAAGGTTCCAAATTGTGCTTGAAGTTCTCCTTCAATACTAGGATCTGATGTGAAATCTCTAACATGTACTTCATAAATAATCGCGTCTTCTCGTTTTTCAAATCCTTCTATTTGTGCAAAATCTAGATCTGGACCGATTGTTGAAGGGTCTACAATGGCTGCTTTTCCTACTGGATATGTGCCTCCACTTCCCTCATTTGCCCAAGTAGCCATCGATTTAGCATATGGGTCTAATGCAAGCTTTGTCTCACCCCCATGCGTTATTTCATAATGATAGTAATATCCTCGTAAATTATCTAACCCAGAGTTCTTTTTATTTAAATCAACTTGCCAAACACCACGTTCTCCTAACTCCATTGGAATTCGATCTTTTACTACATTAAATTGGTCATCCTTATCATAAAGAACGATTGATACATCATCGGCTTTTGGAGCCCATAACTTTATTGTTGCTGAGCCATCCTCATTTAATTTTGCTCCAAGTTCTCCATCATACCCGTACATTTCATCAATCATTCTCCAGCCACTACTGATGGAAATATCTTGATCTTTAAAAGTGACTGAAAATGGTATTTCATTAAGATCAAATTTGCCAAATAACTCTATAAAATGCTCATCGATTTTCTTCACTTTTTCAATATCAATTTTTGTACCATTTTTATCTTTCACTACAATTGCATCAAGTAATTCATCTTCAGTTATATCTTCTATTGTCGTAAACCTAAGTTGAATTTTATTATCTGATATTACTTCACCTGACATAAGTAATGTTGGAATGGAACCATATGGATTTGTATAAACTTCATAGTCCCCTTCTACAACAAATATCTGATTATGCCCTGTCATGGAATAAACGTAATTATCTGTTTGATTACCATTCGCTTTATTTACAAATAGGAAACCTATTTCGTCTGCTCCTTCTTTTACCTCTAAATCATAAAATGCCCCAAACTTTCCTATTCCTGAAGAATTGTGGGCACCTTCTGGCCAACCATCTGTTGGTGCAACGACATCTCCCCAAGTCCACAGACCCCAATCATCATAGTTTCCATCTTCTTTATTGAAATGTACTCTTATCGTATTTTCAGGTAAATCAATTGGTTCAACCAATGAAACTTCATCTGACCCTTCTGTTATCCATACTTCATTAATTTCCGGAGAAAACAATTCAATTTCCTTATCATCACCGTCTTTATCCCCAGAGTTCATATTGAGAACGAGAAACCCGATATTTGTTGCATCGCTCTTTAATGGAATATCTAAATATGCGCCATATTCTGTAATTTGTTTCATACTAAACGGTGTACCACCAGAAGGCCAACTACCTTTTTCTTCTGAAGGTTCTAGTACATCATCCCATAACCATAATCCAAAATCTTTATAGTTACCATCTTCTCTTTGATAATGAATTCGTATCGTATTTTCAGGAATTGGTTTTTCAACTTCTAGTTCTTCTCGGTCATCCTGATCAGAAATTAAAATAAATGTTCCACCTTCTTCACTACTAGGTAATGTCATTTTAACTTGGTTATTATTAATCGATAGTTCTTCATTATGATACACATCCGTTACTTTCGCTTCCTCTTTAAATGGTGTGTTGAAGCTTACTTCTACTGCTTCGTCTTTTGTATTAATACCAACTATAGCAGATTTATTATTATGACTTCTTTTAAAAATCATATAACCAAGCTCATCGTTACCTACCAATAATTCATACGTTCCTTTTGAAAATAATTTTGAATTATCTTTCCGGATATTTAATAGCTTTTTATAATGTGCATGTACATCATTATTTTCGACTTTATTCCAAGGAAAATCATAACGGTTATCATAATATGGCCAATTATTTTCACCAGATAACCCTAATTCTTCTCCGTAATAGATAACAGGTTGTCCCTTGGAAGTAATTTGTAGAGAAGCAGCTATTTTTAGCTTATCTATGTTATCTTGTTCTCTTATATAATGTAAGAATCCATCTTCATCATGACTTCCCAAAAATTGTCCTAAAGTAGCAGTATTATCGACATAAGCTGTTCTTTCTTTCATTTTCTGATTGACAGAATCAATATTACCATTTACTAAATTTTCCGCTATCCCTTTAAATTCAAAATCTAGTAAAGAATCCATCATTCCTGTCTTTAAATATTTTTTTGCATATTGATTATTAGGACCAGCACCCCATGCCTCTCCAATTAATTTAAAGTCAGGTTTTGCCAATGTCAATTCATTTTTAAAATGCAACCATGTTGTATTCTCTACATGTTTAACCGTATCAACTCTAAAATAATCGATAGTGTTTCCATTTTTTGTAGTAGCCTTTTCAAGCCAATCGACTTGCCAATTAACAATTTTCTCCCTTACTTCGGGATCTTCGGTAATAAAGTCAGGTAAACCTGATAATTCACCAGTAACCTCTCCACCTGTACCACCATCTTGTCGCAACATGTTTTCAAATTTCTGTCTATCCGCATCAGTCGGATATCCTTCGGGTACATCTTTTTCGTTTCCATCGTCCATTTTTAAACCATACCCGACATGATTTAGTACAACATCTACCATAATTTTTATACCTTTATCAGCTGCAACATCAATCAATTCATGGAATTCATCTAATGTACCTAGATGAGGATTTAGTTTTTCAAAATCTTTAGCCCAATATCCGTGATAACCATGATAAGCCACTCCATTTGCATTGGAATCATTATAGGCGACATCATGATACACATTTTCAACGATAGGAGTAATCCAAATCGTATTAATACCTAGGTCATCAAGGTAATCTATATTGTCTGTAATCCCTTTAAAATCTCCTCCGTGATAGTGTCCTGGTTTATCAGGGTCGTGCCCAATGTTAGTGTTATTTGCTTTATTTCCATCTGCAAACCGATCTGTTAACATAAAATAAATCATTGCTTCATCCCAATCAAAATCATTTGGGTCGCTTATTTCTCTAGGTTTTACATTGATCTCTGCCTCGGCTTCATGGTTTACTCCATACATATCAACTACCGTTATTGGTAGAATCTTTGTCCCCGTTGAAACTGTGTCCTTTACAGCAATTGAAATCGCATTTAATTCAGGGTCAATTTGTGTTTTTTCCAATCCTCCTAATGCTGATAAGTCAACATATGCCTCACGAATTAAGTCCTGTTTTACTTCTTTTCCATCATTCAATATATTTAATGATAAAACAGAATGTTGATTATAATCTATCGAATCTTGCGAAAGTTCAGGTGTAATGTCTATGTCTAATGTTGAAAGTGTTATATATGACTTTCCATCATTCGATAAATTATATGGATCCGCTATTTCGGTAGTAATTCCATCAACAGTTACTAAATAAGTATACTCATATTCTCCATCTTCCAAATCCTTTATTGTCCGAATAAACCGTTCTTCTTTTTTATTATATTCTAGGTCATATTCTTCTCCATTAATCTTTACTTGCACGGAATCGATGGTATCCATCTCGTCTTCACGGAACAAATCTGCATCCCGATAATAAAACGTTACTTTACCATCTTTTATTAATGGACTAGAAGCAAATGGTACTGTAAAAAAGTCTTCTTCCCCTTCTTTTACAAACACTTTCGTTATTTTTTCAGTTGGACTAATGTCAATTTCTCGGTCCTGATCGACATCGACAACAGCCCAGTCTGTCCCTTTACGAAGTTTAAAACCCATGTTTTTAGTGTTTGGACCAACTTCAATATCTGCTATTGCTACATCATTTATAGAATCAAAGTCAATTTGATCATCTTTTGCTCCTGTATTCCAAACCCAAATATTCCAGCCATCATAGTCTTTGTTTTCTCGTTCATAGACAAACCGTACAGTGGGTGGAAAATAGTCATCACTAATTTCTGGTTTTTCATAATATACTTTTTCATCACCTTGGACGATCCATACTTCTACTTTGTTTTTACCTTTTGGCATTGCAATGTGACGATCCATTTCTTGATGATCCCATTCACCTAAGCGTGTAATGACAGTAAGCTTGTCTAAAGGTAACTTGTAAGTTGCTTTCGCAAAATTATCATTTAGCTCATTGAATTGATAAGCTTTACCTTCTAATCCATCCCCGAATATCCACATGTCCCAGTCCATCGCTTTATCATCATAACGATAATAATTGATTGTATATTCGTATAATTCTGGAACAATAACAACAGAATTGTCTCCTTTTTCTGAAGGATTTAACTTATCTTTAAAATTGTTAACATTCCAAGATTTTCCTTCTACAAATTTATACTCATGTGTTCCTGGTTCCAATTCTAACGTTGTTGTAAATATTCCATTTTCCTTATCCATTTTATACGGATTATCAATATCCCATCCATTAAAACTACCAACTACATAAAGCTCTTCCGAATCATGTGCAGCATTGAAAGTAACCTTCCCATCCGCATGCACTATCGGACTTTTGATAGTGTTTTCATTTTTTGCATGTACCAATCCGATATTTACATATGGACTTAAAGCTAATAAGATAATTAAAAACATATAAAAGCTTTTCCTCATCAATTAATCTCCTTTCTTTTTTGTGTAAACGTTTGCACAAAAAGTTAATAAAAACTGCTGCAAATATATTCATTATAAGTGCAACATTTGTGCAAGAACAATTATGTATTTAATTATAATTAAATCGACATAATGTTATGTTTTATGCAACCGTTTTCACTAACTAGTTTACTATGAAATTTAAAAAATTTCAACTACTATTTTTTAATTACTAATAACAGAAAAATGATAGAGTAATTATGAACCTAGCCTCAGCTTCTAAAGCTTATGATGAGAATATATATTTTTTCAATGTTATATAATTGACTTTGCGTACTTTATTGTATGTATTTAACCACGGACATCCCATAGTTTTAACCCGATCTACAATCGTTTTTATTGTGAACTTTTTCGGATTTAATTCTGTTTTAAGTTCTTCCCAATACAAAGGGGTTGCAACAGTTCCAGTTTCAGTTTTACGTGGCGAATAAGGAGCAATGATCGTCTTGTTTTTCCCATGTTGTACATAGTCTAAGTATAAACGTTCATTACGGTTCTTTTTCATTCTTTCTGTTGTAAATTTATTAGGCATTGATTGCTCAACAGTCATTGCTATTGCTTCGGTAAAAACAGCAGTATCTTCATAAGACATCTTGTTTTCAATAATTGGAATATGAATCTGTAATCCTTTACTTCCTGATGTTTTAATAAAAGGTATAACACCAATTTTATCTAATATTTCTTTAATCATTACCGCCGCTTCCATTGCAAGCGAAAATGCACTGGTAGAAGGTGGGTCCAAATCAAATACAATTTCATTCGGATATGGACTTTGAACCGGTTGAAAAGGAATATGAAATTCAATCACACTATGGTTTCCAAACCAAATTAGCGTTTCTAAGGAATTGCAAATCATTCCCCGTTTATCCCCTTCATCTATATAATTGATGAAACTAGGAGCATAAGTGGGAAGATTTTTTTGAAAAAAACATTCTTTTTTTACACCATCTGGACACCTAATAACGGTTAACATACGATTATACAAATAAGGAGACATATAAGGATAGATTTCTCTTAGATATTGCAATAAATTCCCTTTTGTATAGCCATGTTCCGGCCAGAATAATTTGTCCAGGTTGGATAACCCGACATCGGGTAACATAGATAGATCTTGTAATAACCTATCTTTCGTACATTCTATTGCAGATTCTCCAGGTAAAAGTTCGTGAAATTCTGGTTCACGCATCTCTTGCGATAAAAAATCGAGTGTATGTATGGAGGTACAAATTGCAGGTGGCAAATGATATTTTCCATTTTCCTTCGTGCCATTTTCTATAAAAATTGTTTTTAATGAGATATAGGCCTCTTTGTCTAACCCATGTTTACATTTTCCAACAGATTCAATTTGGTCTTCATTGTAAACAGCAGCTTCGAAATAATCATTTTGCGAATCGTATGCTGTTAAAAAAGCATGAATTGTTCGCCAGTTTTTATATTTAAACCAATGATGGTGTGATTTGCAGGAAATATATAAGCTTCGTTTATGTTTTGCAACAAGTCCTTCTGCTTTGTAATCATCCATAATTTGAATAGCTTGTTCTAAACTTTCATAACTTTTTATTTTCGTTATTCGATTATCATTAAAATTTGCAAATAGTTGATTGAGTAATTTTTTTCGCTCTGTTAGTTTTTTGTCTATACATTCTTTTCCTTGCCATTGTAATATATCAAAAGCAATTAAAGTAGCTGGGCGGGATTTTGCTTCTTCATTTATTTTCTTTACTGTTTTTAATCTACCTCGCATTTGTATAAGAGAAAAGTTTGCTTGATAGGCATTATTTAAAATGGCTAGTTCTCCATCCAGCTGAATTGGTAAAAATTTTTTAATAGTAGATATATTTTTTTCACAAACTTGAATGATTTCTGGAAAATTAGCAGTAAGATCTTTATTATTCCGGCTAATTATTTTAATACGATTGTCTGATAAAAGTAAATTAACACGAAATCCATCATATTTTATTTCATATATCCAATCAGTATTTTCTCGTAATTCCGAAATACGAATCGGTTGCATTAATGACATCAACATCACCTCATTCTATATATTAATTTGCACTTATCAGAGGATAAAATGTATGTAGCAACGTAAACTAAAGATACTATTTCACAATTAAAGGAGCAATTTCAATGCATACAATGTGGAAAGGAACGATTAGTTTTGGTCTTGTAAATATTCCTGTAAAAATGCATGCCGCAACAGAAAACAAAGATATTCGTTTAAGGCAACTGCATAAAGAATGTGAGTCACCAATTAAATATGAAAAAGTCTGTCCAGTTTGTGATCGGAAAGTTGAAGAAGAAGAAATTGTAAAAGCGTATGAATATTCAAAAGACAAATTCGTTGTTTTAGATGAGGATGATTTAAAGGCATTACAGAAGGAGCAAACAGATAAGGCAGTAGAAATTATTGATTTTGTAAAATTGGAGGAAATTGATCCAATCTATTTTGAAAAAAGTTATTATTTATCACCAAATGAAGGTGGAACTAAAGCTTATAGTTTGCTACGAACTGCATTAGAGGAGACAGGGAAAATTGGCGTCGCAAAAATAATGATTCGTTCAAAGGAACAGTTAGCGGTAATTCGAATATACGAAAACACTCTCGTTGTAGAAACAATTCATTATCCTGATGAAGTACGAGCAGTAAAAGATGTTCCGAATGTTCCTGAAAAAGGGGAAGTTGTCGATAAAGAACTTAAAACAGCTAAGCTTTTAATTGATCAATTAACGACAACTTTTGATCCCAATAAATATACAGATGAATATCGAAACGCATTATTAGATTTAATTGAGGAAAGAAAAGAAGAAGGTGAAGCGACAGTAACCGGAAAGAAAAAGCCGGATAATGTTACTAATTTAATGGACGCATTACAAGCGTCATTAGATAAAGCTAAAAAAGAAAAACCGAAGCCGAAAGCAAAAACAAAGAGAAAAACAACAAGTGCTTAATGAAAGTTGATGACTTTAAGCTTGTTAATTTACTGTATACTAACAATCGGTTCCAATTTAGTAGTAAAGGGTTAAATCTGCAACATATGATCATAACCCTGCAAGTTACAGTCTGACTCAGAAGGTATCGTCATGACACCGCATTACGGAATCTGTGAGCCTTGTCACTCATCTTTTTGACAAGTGACAAATCATTATGTCACTACATTTCTGTATCTGACTCTACTTTATGGCACTGCATGTTACAATCCGACTCATCAAGGTATGTCCATGAAGCGCGTGTTGTAGGTTGACTCAAGCTCCTTATATCCGCAAGTTGCATGTTGTAGATTGACCCAGGACCTTATCTCTTCAAGTTACATGTTGTAGATTGACTCAGCACCTTATGTCTTCAAGTTACATGTTGGAATTTGACTCAGCAAGCTCGATTCACTAGGTTTCAAAAATTATTCAAAATATTTTTCAAAAACAACTGGGATGTACTTCATGCCACTTGATTACTTATAAGAGCTTTTTTAAAAGTTAAGCGTGAAAACCATCATTGTGATCACTAAAACAACTTCTCATTTTCAATGACGATTTTTGAATTAATATTAGACTTTCACTTCCATTGTTTATATCAAAGAGAAACGATGTTAATATATGAGTTAAAAATAATGAAAGGCAATGGGTGACATTCCCATTGCCGTTTTCTTTCATCATACAAAAATTTATGATTTAATATTGTAAAATGCTTCCCATCCTGCATACTCGCCAATACCAGCTAGTTCATCTTCAATCCGGATTAACTGGTTATATTTTGCGACACGATCCGTTCTTGAAGGTGCACCAGTTTTGATTTGACCAGCATTTGTAGCAACAGCGATATCAGCAATCGTTGCATCTTCTGTTTCACCAGAACGGTGGGAAATAACTGCTGTATACCCAGCACGTTTTGCCATTTCAATTGCTTCAAACGTTTCTGTTAATGTTCCGATTTGATTTACTTTAATTAAAATAGAGTTTCCAACACCTTGTTCGATTCCTTGTGCTAATTTTTCTGTATTCGTAACAAATAAGTCATCTCCGACTAATTGGACACGATTACCAATTCGTTCGGTAAGTAATTTTGTACCTTCCCAGTCGTTCTCATCAAGACCATCTTCGATAGAAATAATCGGATATTTATCGACCATTTCTTCATACCAATCAACCATTTCAGCTGACGTACGAACGACTCCTTCACCCTTTAAATTGTATTTTCCATCAACGTAAATTTCAGAGGCTGCAACGTCCATTGCCAATTGAATTTCTTCACCAACTTTGTATCCAGCTGCTTCTATAGCTTCTACAATCGTTTGTAAAGCTTCTTCATTGGAAGATAGATCCGGAGCAAATCCCCCTTCATCCCCTACTGCAGTATTTAGCCCTTTATCTTGAAGTACTTTTTTCAATGCGTGAAAAATTTCCGCACCAATTCTTACTGCTTCTGTAAATGATGGAGCTGCGACAGGCATAATCATAAATTCTTGTATATCAACATTATTATCCGCATGTTCTCCACCATTTAAAATATTCATCATCGGAACTGGTAAAATATTTGCGTTAAATCCACCTAAATATTTATATAATGGGATTTCTAAATAGGAAGCTGCTGCATGAGCAACCGCCATTGAAACACCTAAAATAGCATTTGCACCAAGTTTCCCTTTGTTTTCCGTATCGTCTAATTCAATCATAATTGCATCGATGATATTTTGACGAGTTACATCAATGCCAATTAATTCAGGCGCAATAATGTCATTAACATTATCTACTGCTTTTAAAACACCTTTTCCTAAATAACGATCCTTGTCTCCATCACGTAATTCAACTGCTTCGTACTCACCAGTTGATGCACCACTCGGTACAAGTGCAATTCCGAATCCACCAGTTTCTGTAGCAACTTCAACTTCAACTGTTGGATTTCCTCGAGAGTCAAGAACTTCTCGTGCATAAACATCTGTAATATAAGGCATGTCACATCTCTCCTAAAATTATATTTCTTATTTAAAATGTACTTTTTTAATTAAATGAGGGATTCCTCAACATCTGAAGCAAATTATTTTATTTCATTTTTTTTATTAAACTTGTGCCAGTCATTTCCTCTGGTTGTTCAATACCGAGTAAATCTAACAATGTTGGTGCTAAATCTGCTAACCGGCCACCTTCACGAACTGTTACTCCCTTTTTTGTCACAATGACCGGTACTGGATTTGTCGTATGAGCCGTCATTGGTTTTCCTTCATCTGTAGTAACTTCATCTGCATTTCCATGATCTGCAGTAATAATTACCTCTCCACCTAAGGTAATAATTTTATCTACAATTTTGCCTAAACATTCATCAACGGCTTCAACCGCTTGTTTTGTCGGTTCTAATTTCCCTGAATGACCAACCATATCTGGATTGGCAAAATTCAAAATAACTGCATTTAAGTCACCTTTATCCAATTCAGCCAAGAGAGCATCTGTTACTTCGTATGCACTCATTTCTGGTTTTAAATCATATGTAGCTACTTTAGGCGAATTGATTAATATACGGCGTTCTCCAGGAAACTCTGCTTCACGCCCACCACTCATAAAGTAAGTAACATGTGGATATTTTTCTGTTTCTGCAATCCTTAACTGTTTTTTATTATTGTTTGCGAGAACTTCACCAATCGTATTTTGTAAATCAACATTATCAAAGGCCACTTCAATTGGTAATGTATGACTGTAATTAGTCATTCCAACAAAACTTGCACATTGTTTTCCAGTATTCAATCGATCAAATTCAGCAAACTCATCGTTGACAAACGCAGCAGTTAATTGGATTGCTCGATCTGGTCTAAAGTTAAAAAATATGACGGAATCATTTTGCTCTATTTGTGCAACCGGATTTCCTTGCTCATTCATTATAACAGATGGCACGATAAACTCATCATATATCTCATTTTCATAAGATTCTTGTACTACTGCTTCTGCTTTATTGAACTTCGGTCCATCTCCATGTTTCATTGCATCAAATACTAATTTCACTCTTTCCCAACGCTTATCTCGATCCATTGCATAATAACGTCCGGAAACAGTAGCTATTTCACCTATTTCGAGCTTTTCCATTTCTTCTTCTAACTGCTGTATATAGTCTATGGCAGTTTGTGGTCCAACATCCCGTCCATCCAAAAAAGCATGAATAAATACTTTTTCTAAATTATTACGTTTCGCAAGCTGAAGTAAGGCAAAAAGATGATTCATATGGCTATGAACACCACCATCTGATAAAAGACCACAAATATGTAAAGCAGAATCTTGTTTTTTTACTTCCGCAACAGCTTGTAAAAATGCATCATTAGTAAAAAAGTCTTCCGTTTCTATCGCATTATCTATTCTTGTTAAACTTTGATATACTACTCGACCTGCACCGATATTTAAGTGACCAACTTCAGAATTTCCCATTTGTCCTTCCGGTAATCCAACATCAAGTCCACTGACATGTAATCGATTGTGTGGATATTCGGCCCAATATCGATCAAAATTAGGTTTATGTGCATGCGCAATTGCATTCCCGTGTTTTTCTTCTCGTAAAGCAAATCCATCTAAAATAATTAATGCGGCTAAATCACTCATTACGCATTATTCCCAGCTTGAACTAATTTAACAAAAGATTCCACTTCAAGACTTGCCCCACCTACTAATGCACCATCAATATCAGAAGTAGCTAATAGTTCATCAATATTATCTGGTTTCACACTTCCACCATATTGAATTACAATTTTGTCAGCGGCATCAGATGAATATAAGTTTCGAACTACTTGTCGAATATGGGAGCAAACTTCATTTGCATCTTCGCTTGAAGCAGTTTTACCCGTTCCAATCGCCCAGATTGGTTCATAAGCGATAATCGTTTTCGTTACTTGCTCAGCGCTTACGTCTGTTAAAGCTATTTTTACTTGATTTTCAATATGGGATAATGTTTCATTCGCTTCACGTTGTTCCAAAGTTTCACCTACACAAACGATTGGAGTTAATTCATAAGAAAATGCTGCATGTACTTTTTTATTAACGGTTTCATCTGTTTCATTAAAATATTCTCGACGTTCGGAATGACCGATTATAACGTGAGTAACACCAACATCCTGTAACATTGCTGGACTTACTTCACCAGTAAACGCACCATTTTCAGCATAATGCATCGTTTGCGCAGCTATTTTCACATCGCTTCCTTTCGCTTTTTCAACGAGCTTTGTCAAATAAAGAAACGGTGCACAAACGATTGCTTCCGAATTGTCAGTTGTTTGAATACTTTTAACCGCTTCATCCATAAATTGTTCCGCTTCTTGCATGTTTTTATTCATTTTCCAATTACCAGCAATTACTTTTTTACGCATTTTATCACCTTCTAATAAAAATTTTCAGTGCATATTTTATAAACTATCTCAGCCTATTTTTCGTCTAAAGCACGAATTCCCGGAAGTTCTTTACCTTCCATAAACTCCAAAGAAGCGCCTCCACCTGTTGAAATATGATCCATTTTTTCTACAAGGTTAAACTTCTCAATTGCTGCTACAGAATCTCCACCACCAATTACTGTATAGGCGTCTGTTTCTGCTAACGACTCAGCAACTGCTTTTGTTCCCTTACTAAACGCCTCCATTTCAAACACACCCATTGGGCCATTCCAAATTACTAATTTGGAATCCATTATTACTTTACGATAGTCGGCCGCTGTTTCAGAACCAATATCTAAAACCATCCAGCCTTCTGGGATTTCGTTAACCGATACAACCTTACTATTTGCATCTGCACGAAAGTCATCTGCAATGACTGCATCCGTTTGTATATGAAAATGGACTCCTTTTTCTTCAGCTTTTTTCATAAAATTTTGCGCCAACTCAATTTTATCTTCTTCCAACAGAGAGTTACCAATTTCATATCCTTGAGCTTTTAAAAATGTACAAGCTAATCCACCACCAATAATGAGGTGATCAACGATATCGAGAAAATTATCTATAACATTGATTTTATCCCGAACTTTGGAGCCACCAATAATAGCGGTAAATGGTCTGTCAGGTTTTTCTAATGCTTTACTTAAAACAGTAATTTCTTTTTCCATCAAAAATCCCGCGATTGCTGGAAGGCGTTCGGCGATTCCAACTGTGGAAGCATGGGCACGATGTGATGTCCCGAAAGCATCATTTACAAAAATATCAGCCATTTTAGCAAATTCCTCTACTAATGCTGGGTCATTTGTTTCCTCGCCACTTTCAAAACGAACATTTTCTAATAATAAAACATCTCCATTATGTAAGTTAGCAATAGCTTGATCAACTTCTGGACCTATAACCGTGTTAGGTTTAACGACCGTTTTTCCTAAAAGTTCGGAAAGTCTATTAGCCACTGGTGTTAATCTTAATTCTTCAACTACTTTTCCTTTTGGTCGACCAAAATGAGAAGCTACAATAACTTTTGCACCTTGTTCTATTAAGTAATTAATAGTAGGTAGGACAGCACGAATTCGTGTATCATCTGTTATTGTGCCATTTTCAAGTGGTACATTTAAATCAGCTCTACAAAAAACTTTTTTTCCTTGAACGTCTATATCTTTCAATGTCTTCTTGTTCATATGTAAAAGCCCCTTTACTTATTAAGTTTCCCTTAGTTCATTATACTTAAGCAATTAAGAAATTTCATATATAAGTGAATACAGTGGTTCCTTAAGATTTACTCTCAAAGATGAGTCAATAATATTATTACTGAACCTTTAAAAATTAGCGTATCATGGAATTTCATTACATTGTGAAATCGTCCTATTTTAGGGAAACCGTACATGAACATAAACGAAAGGGAGACGTTCGCCTCCCTTCATTTTATAGTCCTTTTTCTTTTAGAAATACTGCTAGGTCAATACAACGTGCGGAATAGCCCATTTCGTTGTCATACCATGAAACTACTTTTACTAAATTATCTTCTAAAACCATCGTTGAAAGACCATCGACAATAGAAGAGTATGTTGAACCTACAATATCACTTGAAACAATTGGTTCATCCGTATATTCTAAAATTCCTTTTAAATCACCTTCTGCAGCTTTACGGAAGGCATCATTTACTTCCTCTGCAGTAACATTCTTTTCTAACTCTACAACTAAATCAGTAATGGAACCGTCTGGGATTGGAACACGCATTGCCATTCCATTCAATTTACCATCTAATTCAGGTAAAACTTTTCCTACTGCTTTTGCAGCTCCTGTTGAAGTCGGAATAATATTTTCAGCTGCTGCACGTGCTCGACGATAATCTTTATGTGGAAAATCAAGAATTTTTTGATCATTTGTATACGCATGTACTGTAGTCATAAGACCTCTTTTTACTCCAAATGAATCATTTAATACTTTTGTAAATGGAGCGATACAGTTTGTTGTACAAGATGCATTTGAAATAACGTGATGTTTACTTGCATCGTATTTGTCGTCATTTACACCAAGTACTACCGTGAAATCCTCGTTGGAGGCTGGAGCAGAAATAACGACTTTTTTAGCTCCTGCATCGATATGCTTTTGCGCTGCTTCACGATCTGTAAAAATACCTGTTGATTCAATAACTACTTCAACACCATGTGCTTTCCAATCAATATTTGCTGGATCGCGTTCTGAAGTAACATGAATTTTTTTATCGTTTATAACGATATCTTCTCCATCTGCTTTCACATCAGCATCTAATCTACCGTGAACAGAGTCATATTTTAATAAATGAGCTAACATATCTGCATCTGTTAAATCATTAATAGCTACTATTTCTACTTGATCGTTATTTAATGCTTGTCGAAAAATATTTCTCCCAATTCTTCCAAACCCATTAATTCCTACTTTTACAGTCATCCTAAATTCCTCCTATAAAAATTTATTTATTATTTTTTGATAATATTGCTATAGCTGCAGCCTCATCAGTAATGAGGACATTGCTTTTTCCTTGAATCATATAAGAAGCTATTGCTCGAGCTTTCGATTTCCCACCAGCTACTGTAAGTACAAAATTCGTCTTTGTTAAATCTTCTAACTGGATTCCTAATGTCCTTACCTTATGAACAATGTTTCCATCTATGTCGAAATAATAACCAAACGCTTCACTAACTGCCTTTTGTGCAATTAGCTTCTCCTTCACATGTTCGGGTGTTTTTCTTCTCGCAGCCATTGTAAGTGCGTCTCCAATTCCATGGATAACAAAACTAGCACCTTTTATAATTTTCAATGTTTCTGCAATAGAAGACTCATTAATTAAAGACTGATACAGTGGTTCGCTTAACGGATCAGGCACATGTAGTAAATGGTAATTACCTTTTTCCGCTTTTGCCATTTTTGCAACAATTGTGTTTGCTTGATTTTCAACTTTTTCACCAATGCCACCACGTGCAGGAACAAAAACACACTCATATTTCTCAAAAGGGACCATTGCATCCGCAACTGCAGCCATCGTTGTTCCCCCTGTTGCAGCGATTGTAACATTACGGTCAACAATCTTTTTTAAATATTGTACCGTTGCCCTACCTAGTTCTTGTTTTATAAATTCATGATGATCACAATCACCTGGAACGACAATAACTTTCTGGATATCAAATTTTTTCTTTAACTGTATTTCTAGTTTAGATATTCCAGACAACTCACGGTTAAATTCATGCAGATTGGTAATAATATCTTTACCTATTTCTGTAATTAACATCCCTTTTGTCGTCATTTGCACAAGGTTTTGATTTTGTAAAAGGTCGATTTCATTTCGAATAAATCGTTCCGTAAACCCTGTTTGTTCCACTATTCCCCTTCTACCAATAGGCTCAAACAATGAAATTGTATATAGTATTGTAAACCGTTTTTGCATCACCTCTAATAAATCAGGATAGATCATTTTTTGAGCGTTAATTAAATCTTTCATAAAAAAAGACTCCTTTAAACAATACAAAACTGCAAAAATTTTACTGACGCCTATTTGGTAGGTTATGTACTTTAATAGCGTTCTATTTACTGGGTCGTTTTAGTCCCGTTAATTACGTTTTCGTCCCACTTGTTGCAAAAAAAATAAAAAATTCATTTGTTGATTAAAATAATACCAAAAGTTTCTATCAAAATCAAACTATTTTTTAAAAGATAAATAAGTCAATTTTTATAATTTGAGAATATATCATTAATAGCTCTGAACTGAATTTTCATTTTCTCACCATTAGAAATTCACAAATATTCTTAAGTGCAAATTCGACATCTTCTTTCGTAATCGTCAGTCGTTTTTACTACAACTCATCTGTAGTATCTAAGAATCTTTTAATTCAATGCTATGATTTGTTCATGTTTCATTAGTAACGTTCAGATGGGTTTTAATATCACTGTACATTTGTTTCAACAATATAAAAAGGGTTTTGATTCCATAACTTTATTACATCGGGAGATCATAATTCTTTTAATAGCTATACTTTTACTATTACCCAATTGATACTCAAATAAATCATTCATAATTGTTTTAAATAGTTTTAGCATGCTCCTTTAATACATTTTCTAATGCCTCAAAACTCATTTGTTCACAATTGATGAGAGTATCTTTAATTTGAACCGCTGGAATTAACAGTTGATAATATTCTAACCATTCATCATTTGTATATATATCCCGTTCTACTAATTCAAATTGATAATAGTTTTGAAACATCATTAATAATGCATAAGCATCCTCACATAAAGAGCAGTTATCTTTTGTATAAAAATATACTTTTAACATAATCGTTACCACCTTAGCTGTCATACTAAATTCAGAATACTTATTTCCTCCTTATTATACAAGTAGAATTATTATAAACCTATATGAGAAGCTATAGATTTATAAAAATAGTAGACATTTTCGACTAAACTATTGACATTTTTCTATTTTATGTAACAATATTTTTAATAACTAAATATACATCCCCTTTAAATTAGTCCCGAGAGGCTAACAAGGTACAATAACATTTTTTGCCGTGTAAATATACTTAAAATGGCTAATAAATGGCGAAATCTATAACACCTTGTGCAAACGGGGTGTTATATTTTTTTAATAAGGAGAGAATTAGATGGCAAAATACGATGAAATTCAAGTTCATGAAAGACCACCACTTCAACAAAGTTTACCATTAGGAATCCAACATTTATTTGCAATGTTTGGTTCAACTGTTTTAGTTCCAATTTTATTTGGGGTAAACCCTGCAACAATTTTATTAATGAACGGGATTGGAACCTTACTTTATCTCTTTATTACGAAAGGAAAAATTCCCGCCTATTTAGGGTCAAGCTTTGCATTCATTTCCCCTGTTATTGTTGTCCTAGATAAATTTAATGGACCAGATGGATATAGTTATGTGTTAGGTGGATTTTTAGCGGTTGGAATTGTGTTAACGGTTGTTGGTTTAATTGTCAAAGTTGCCGGTGTTGGTTGGATTGATGTCTTATTCCCACCAGCAGCAATGGGAGCAATCGTTGCAGTTATTGGATTGGAGCTCGTTCCAGTAGCAGCAGAAATGGCCGGATGGATACCAGGTGATGGTGTTAATCCAGCTGAATGGACGATGGATTCGACTCATGCACTTGTCGCTGTATTAACCTTATTAATAACGATTGTTTTTTGGGTTACGTTACGAGGCTTTCTAAAAATCATCCCAATTCTTCTTGGAATTATTTCCGGTTATATTATTGCTTATTTTTTCGGCTTAGTAGATTGGTCTAACGTTAATGAAGCCGCCTGGGTAACAATGCCAACACTTTATGGAATGAAATTTAATTTATCAGCAATCATTATTATTATACCTGCCGCTCTCGTTTTAATTCCAGAACATATCGGACATTTGTTTGTTACGAGTAATATTGTTGGCAAAGATTTAATGAAAGATCCTGGATTAGACCGCTCTTTTATTGGTAATGGTGTCTCTACCATTTTATCAAGCTTTTTCGGATCAACTCCAAACACAACATACGGAGAAAATATTGGTGTCCTTGCAATAACGAGAGTTTATTCTACGTATGTCATTGGAATTGCAGCTATTTTTGCAATGATACTTTCGTTTTCAGGAAAGTTAGCAGCGATTATTTCATCCATACCTGAACCTGTCATGGGCGGAATTTCATTATTGCTCTTCGGTATTATTGCAGCAAGTGGTATTCGAATGCTTGTTGAAGCAAAAGTAGACTATTCCAAATCACAAAATTTAATTTTAACTTGTGTTGTCCTTGTTATTGGAATTAGTGGTGCTACAATCAATATTGGAGAAGTTGCTTTAACTGGAATGGGACTTGCCACAATCGTTGCTATTATTCTAGGATTATTTTTCAAATTACTAGATGTCTTTAATTTATCAAATGAATCTTAAACC
>Ga0209487_1001248_pt1 | contig 21740 bp, 15 predicted proteins | sample Poulit2012_FD_187524 | JGI IMG/M metagenome (GOLD analysis project Ga0209487, IMG submission 187524) | Agricultural soil microbial communities from Georgia to study Nitrogen management - Poultry litter 2012 (SPAdes) (version 2) | ecosystem: Environmental > Terrestrial > Soil > Agricultural land...
GCGGGCCGCAAACAGGGCCGCCTCGTTGACCAGGTTGGCCAGGTCGGCACCGGAAAACCCCGGGGTGCCCCGGGCGATGATGGAGGCGTCGACGTCTTCCGCCAGGGGCACTCGGCGCATGTGCACCTTGAGGATCTGCTCCCGGCCGCGGATGTCGGGCAGCCCCACCACCACCTGGCGGTCAAAGCGGCCCGGGCGCAGCAGGGCCGGGTCCAGCACATCGGGGCGGTTGGTGGCGGCAATGACGATGACGCCGTCGTTGGCCTCGAAGCCGTCCATTTCCACCAGCAGCTGGTTCAGGGTCTGTTCCCGCTCGTCGTGGCCGCCGCCCAGGCCGGCCCCGCGATGCCGGCCCACGGCGTCGATCTCATCGATGAAGATGATGCAGGGCGACTGTTTCTTGGCCTGCTCGAACATGTCCCGAACCCGGGAGGCGCCGACCCCGACGAACATCTCCACGAAATCCGACCCGGAGATGGAAAAGAAAGGCACCCGGGCCTCGCCGGCGATGGCCTTGGCCAGCAAGGTCTTGCCCGTGCCCGGCGGGCCCACCATCAGCACCCCGCGGGGAATGCGGCCCCCCAGGCGCTGAAAGCGGCCTGGATCCCGCAGGAAGTCCACCAGCTCCTTGACGTCTTCCTTGGCCTCGTCGCAGCCCGCCACGTCGGCAAAGGTGGTCTTGATCTGGTCCTCGGACAGCAGCCGGGCCTTGCTCTTGCCGAAGGCCATGGGGCCGCCACGGCCGCCGGCTCCGCCCTGCATCTGGCGCATGAAGAAGATGAAGATGGCGAGGATGATCAGGATGGGAAAGCTGGCCACCAGCAGCTGGGTCCAGAGGCTCTGGCTCTCGGGCTTGACCCCGGTGATCTGGACGTTGTGGCTGAGCAGGTCATCGATCAGCTTGGGATCTTCCACCATGGGGCGAACGGTCTGGAAGGTGGAGCCGTCGATCCGCTGGCCGTTGATGGTCAGGCCATCGATGACCACCTTGCGCACCCGCTCCTGCTGGATCTGCTCGATGAATTCCGAGTAGGTCACCTGCTCCTGGGCGGGCTGCACATTGAAGTTGTTGAAGACGGTCAGCAGCACCGCTGCGATGACCACCCACAACAACAAGTTCTTTGCCATGTCATTCAAGGCTGAAACCTCTGCTATCTGTCGCGCCGGGGACCCATGGGGCAGTCACTGCGTCCCGGACGCGGCCGTCGACATCTGCAATTTTACACCATCCCCGGGCCGCCGCCCATGGGCGATGGGTCGTGGCGGGGCCGGCGGGGGCGACGGGCCACCAGATACTGCTCCCTGGAGCGGTCCCGGGAAGCCGCCGGCTTGCGCACCCAGACCTGGTGATAGTCCCCGCGCAGCTGCCGGAGCATCGCGTCGAACCCCTCGCCCTGGAAGGCCTTGACCACCAGCCCCCCCTCCGGGCCCAACACCTGGCCGGCAAACTCCACGGCCAGCTCCACCAGATACATGGACCGCGGCTGGTCGATGGCGTTCATGCCGCTCAGGTTGGGCGCCATGTCCGACAGGACCAGATCCACCCGGCGGCCGCCCAGCCGCTCCAGCAGAGCGCGGTAGACGGCCTCCTCGGTGAAGTCTCCCTGGATCACGCTCACTCCGGCCAGGCTGTCCATGGGCAGGAGGTCGGTGGCCAGCACCAGCCCCCGCTCTCCCACCAGCTCCGCCGCCACCTGGGACCAGCCCCCGGGAGCCGCGCCCAGATCCACCACGGTCTGGCCCGGCCGGATCAGGCGGTCCCGCCGCTGGATTTCCAGCAGCTTGAACGAGGCCCGGGAGCGGTACCCCTCCGCCCGCGCCCGCTGCACCCAGCGATCGCTCTCATGTTCCTGCAGCCAGGCCCGGCTGGACCCTCGCTTGCGTCCCGACATGTTTTTCCGCCCCCTGTGCAGAGGCCCTACCCGCAGGGCCGCTCAACCCGGTACAATGCCCGCCCAACCCGATCTGCAGTGGATGATGAGCATGCCCAAGGCCACCCCCTCCCAGCCGCTGACTCCGGCCCAGACCCGGGCCCTGCGCGCCCTGGGCCATCGCCTTCGGCCCGTGGTCACGGTCTCCGAGCGAGGCCTGACCGAAGGGGTCTCCGCCGAGCTGGAGCGGGCCCTGGAGGACCACGAGCTGATCAAGGTGCGCCTGGCCCTGGGCGATCCGGGCTCGCGCCGGGAGCTGGCCACCCGGCTGTGCCGCCAGCACAGCGCACAGCTGGTCCAGCAGATTGGCAAGGTCATTCTGATCCTGCGCCCGGCGCGCCAGCCCGACCCGAGGCTGTCCAACCTCCACCGCCTGGCGGACGGCCGGGGCGAACCCCGTCCCTAGAGGTGGTGGACGGCGTCGATCTCGTACTCCACCTCGCCGCCGGGGGTGTTGACCAGCACGACCTCCCCCTCCTCCTTGCCGATCAGGGCCCTGGCAATGGGTGAGGTCACCGAGATCTTGCCGGCCCGGACCTCCGCCTCGTCCTCGCCCACGATCTGGTAGCGCACCGTCTCATCGGTGTCGCAGTTGATCAGGTCCACCGTCACCCCGAAGATGACCCGCCCGGTGTGGGCAATGGTGGTCACATCGATGACCTGGGCCCCGGCCAGGCGGGACTCGATCTCGGCGATGCGACCCTCGCAGAAACCCTGCTGCTCCCGGGCGGCGTGGTATTCGGCATTTTCCTTCAGATCCCCGTGAGAGCGCGCCTCGGCAATGGCCTGAATGATCCGCGGCCGCTCCACGGTCTTCAGCTTCTGCAGCTCCTCGCGCAGCTGTCGCTCTCCCTCTCTGGTCATCGGCACCGGCCTGCTCATGCCTCGATCCTCCCATGGACGTCCTGAAGTCGTCGGACCACCGGTTCACCGCCGTGCTCCTCGTCAAAGCGAAGGGCTTCGCAGACGGCCTCGGCGCCGGCCAGGGTGGTGGTGTAGTACACCTTGTGCACCAGGGCCGAGCGGCGGATGGCCGAGGAATCGGCCACGGCCTGGCGGCCCTCGGTGGTATTGACGATAAAACTGATGTCGCCGTTCTTGAGCATGTCGACGATGTGGGGCCGCCCCTCGGTGACCTTGTTGACCCGGGCGCACTCCAGGCCCGCCTCGTTGAGCACCCGCTGGGTGCCGCGGGTGGCGACGAGCTCAAACCCCAGCTCCAGCAGGGAACGCGCCACCGCCACCACCGCCGGCTTGTCCTGGTCCCGCACCGAAATGAAGGCCCGCCCCCCGCGGGGCAGGCGCTCTCCGGCGCCGAGCAGGGCCTTGGCGAAGGCCTCGGCGAAGGTGTCCCCCAGCCCCATGACCTCGCCGGTGGACTTCATCTCCGGCCCCAGGATCGGGTCCACCCCCGGGAACTTGCTGAAGGGGAACACCGCTTCCTTGACGCTGTAGTAAGGGGGGATGCGCTCCCGCTCAAAGCCCTGTTCCCGCAGCGTCTTGCCCACCATGCAGCGGGCGGCCACCTGGGCCAGGGAGACGCCGATGCACTTGGAGACGAAGGGCACGGTGCGCGAGGCCCGGGGGTTGACCTCGATGACGTAGATCTCGCCATCCTGGACGGCCAGCTGCACGTTCATCAGCCCGCAGACCCCCAGCTCCAGGGCCATGCGCGTGACCTGGGCCCGCATTTCATCCTGCAGCTCGGCGGACACCGAATAGGGCGGCAGCGAACAGGCTGAATCCCCGGAGTGCACTCCGGCCTGCTCGATGTGCTGCATGATGCCGCCGATGACCACCTGCTCGCCGTCGCAGACGGCATCGATGTCCATCTCCACCGCCGCGCGCAGGAAGTGATCCAGCAGCACCGGTGCGTCCTCGGAGACCTGGACCGCCGTCTTCATGTAGCGGCGCAGCTCCTCTTCGTTGTGCACCACCTCCATGGCCCGGCCACCGAGGACATAGGAAGGGCGCACCACCAGGGGATAGCCGATGTCCACCGCCTTGATCAGGGCCTCGTCGATGGAGCGCGCGATGGCATTGGGCGGCTGCTTCAGGCCCAGGCGATGGATCATCTCCTGGAAGCGCTCCCGGTCCTCGGCCCGGTCGATGGCGTCGGGGCTGGTGCCGATCACCGGCACGCCGGCGGCCTCCAGCTCCCGGGCAATCTTCAGCGGGGTCTGGCCGCCGAACTGGACGATGACGCCCCGGGGCTGTTCCCGGTCGACGATCTCCAGCACATCCTCGAGGGTGATGGGCTCGAAGTAGAGACGGTCCGAGGTGTCGTAGTCGGTGGACACCGTCTCGGGGTTGCAGTTGACCATGATGGTCTCGTAGCCCTCTTCCTGCATGGCCAGGGCTGCGTGCACACAGCAGTAGTCAAACTCGATGCCCTGGCCGATGCGGTTGGGCCCGCCGCCCAGCACCATGATCTTTTCCCGATCGGTGGGCTCGGCCTCGCACTCCTCTTCATAGGTGGAGTACAGATAGGGCACCGCGGCCGGAAACTCGCCGGCACAGCTGTCCACCCGCTTGAACACCGGCCGCACGCCCAGCTGCTGGCGCCGTCGCCGCAGCTCCTTTTCCGTCACCCCCAGCAAGCTGGCCAGACGGGGGTCGGAAAAGCCCTTGCGCTTGAGCCGGCGCATGGCCTCGGCGTCGATGTCGGTCAGGGCCGTGGTCGCCAGCTGTTCCTCGCAGCGGACCAGGTCCTCGATCTGGACCAGAAACCAGGGGTCGATGCTGGAGTGCTCGAACACCTCGTCGACGGTCATGCCGGCCCGAAAGGCATCCGCCACGTACCAGAGCCGGTCCGGCCCCGGGTGGCTCAACTCGCCGATGAGCACATCCCGGGCGTCCTCGGCGGTGACCTCCAGCCTGGGCTCCAGGCCTGCCGAGCCCACTTCCAGCCCCCGCAGGGCCTTTTGCATGGACTCCTGAAAAGTGCGGCCCATGGCCATCACCTCGCCCACCGACTTCATCTGGGTGTGGAGGTGGGGGTCCGCCTCGGGAAACTTCTCAAAGGTAAAGCGCGGCACCTTGGTGACCACGTAGTCGATGCTGGGCTCAAAGGAGGCCGGGCTGCGCCCGCCGGTCATGTCGTTGCGCAGCTCATCCAGGGTCATGCCCACCGCCAGCTTGGCGGAGATCTTGGCAATGGGGAAGCCGGTTGCCTTGGAGGCCAGGGCCGAGGAGCGGCTCACCCGCGGGTTCATCTCGATGACCACCAGCCGGCCATCGCTTGGATTCATAGCAAACTGGACGTTGGCGCCGCCGGTCTCGACCCCGATCTCCCGCAGCACTGCAATGGAGGCTTCGCAGACCCGCTCGTACTCCTTCCGGGTCAGGGTCTGGGCCGGCGCCACGGTGATGGAGTCGCCGGTGTGCACGCCCATGGGGTCGAGGTTCTCGATGGAACAAATGACGATGCAGTTGTCATTGCAGTCCCGGATCACCTCCATTTCCAGCTCTTTCCAGCCGATGAGGCTCTCGTCGATGAGCAGTTCCTTGGTGGGCGAGAGGTCCAGCCCTCGCTCACAGATCTCGATGAATTCCTCGCGGTTGTAGGCGATGCCGCCCCCGGAGCCCCCGAGGGTGAAGGAGGGCCGGATGATGGCCGGAAAGCCGATGGAGGCCTGGACCTGCAGGGCCTCCTCCATGCTGTGGGCGATGCCCGAGCGGGCGCACTCCAGGCCGATGGCGCGCATGGCCTGGTCGAAGCGCTCCCGGTCCTCCGCCTTGTCGATGGCATCCTGGCTGGCCCCCAGCATTTCGACGCCGTATTGTTCCAGGACGCCGTGCCGGGCGAGGTCCAGGGCACAGTTCAGTGCCGTCTGTCCCCCCATGGTGGGCAGCAGGGCATCGGGCCGCTCGACCTCGATGACCCGGGCGACGGTCTGCCAGTGAATGGGCTCGATATAGGTCGCATCCGCCATCGCCGGGTCGGTCATGATGGTGGCGGGGTTGGAATTCACCAGGATGACCCGGTAGCCCTCTTCGCGCAGTGCCTTGCACGCCTGGGCCCCGGAATAGTCGAACTCGCAGGCCTGGCCGATCACGATGGGACCGGCGCCAAGAATCAGTACGCTTTGAATATCAGTGCGCTTGGGCATGTTCTCTCCGCAAGAGGCTGGACGGTCGGGCTGAGCCACCGCAGGGGTGACAGCGTGCTAGCGTTCCCCCGAGCTCGGGTTGCTCCGGCTTTTCATCAGCTCGACGAATTGCTCAAGGGGTGAGGGGGCACCACCGGATGCCTCTCCCGGGGACGGCAACCCCTGAATGCCGAGGGCCGGACAACGGCGATGCCGCAGGCCCTGGATGCTGTCATCAAACCCCGATCGATGGGTGATCTGCAGGGCTTCCGGCAGCCCCTCGTCGGCGACCACCGAATCATTGAACTGCCGGGTCATGGCGACGGTGCCCCGCTCCAGGTCCCGAACGGGGTAGTTGTCGCCGTGGTGCCCGCTGTCGAGTCGAGCCAGCTGGGCGCCGCTGGCCAGAGCGAGGAGCTGCAGACCCACGCCCAGCCCCAGCAGCGGCATGCCGGCCTCGAGCAATTCGCCCACGGCGGCCACGCCGTCGCTGCAGTGGCGGGCGCCATCGGGTCCGCTGGACAGGAAGACCCCATCGGGGTTCATGGCGAGCACGCTCTCGGCGGTGGTCCGGGCCGGCACCACGGTCAGGCGACAGCCCAGGTCCACCAGCCTGCGCAGGCTGCTGCGGGTACAGCCAAAATCGTAGACCACCACATGCCAGGGCTGCTGTGCAGGGTCGGGGCGGAAGAAGCCCCGCTTCAGGTCCCAGCTGCCCTCGGTCCAGTCGTAGGGCTGCACGGTGCTGACGGCGGCGATGGCCTCCGCCCCCGCCTCGCCGGCCCGGGCTCGGGCCCGGGCCACGGCGGCCTGCTCGTCGAGCTCGGGACCGGTGGCGATGCAGCCATGCTGGCGCCCACCCTCGCGCAGCAGCCGGGTCAGCCGGCGGGTATCCAGCTCGGCAATGGCGACAATGCCCCGGCGCACCAGCCAGTCGCCGAGTGGCTCCTGGCTGCGAAAGCTGCTGGCCACCATGGCTCCACTGCGCACAATCAGTCCCGCCGCCGTGGCGGCCGACTCATCGTCATCGGCATTGGTGCCCACATTGCCAATGTGGGGGCAGGTCAGCGCCACCAGCTGCCGCACGTGGGCGGGGTTGGTCGCGATCTCCTGATAGCCGGTCATTGCGGTGTTGAACACCATCTCGCCAACGGTGGTCCCCGGAGCACCGATGGCCACCCCCCGGAACACACTGCCGTCTTCAAGTGCCAGGATAGCTGGGGTCGTCAAGCGAGCCTCCTCGAGTGTCATGGAGCGGGCCAATGCGGGGAGCGAGGACCGAGCTCGCAGCCGTCTACCTGCAAAAAAGCGAGATGAGGAGGGGTCCTCATCTCGCTCTTCTGTGACCGGCTTCTGCGGCGCTGATGGCATGGATGCACTGGATTGTGCCTGCCCCACCCTGGCTCCCGGGAAAGGGATTGTACGGGAACCGCCACCACAGTGTCCACTGTGGCCGATGGAACCGTCCCCGCTGAACTCCTGGGAAACTCTGCTCTCACGGCCCGCTGTGCCAGAACCGCCGCCGCTGAGGCTCGAGGCGAGCGGCGAAGACCGGGGGCAGGGTCGAGTGAATCAGCGGGCTCTGGGCAGCGGGGCGGGCCTCAGGTCACCGAGGGTCTGGCCTCCAGCCGGGCGCTCAGTGCGGGGGAGAGACTGCGGGCCCGACGGCTCTCGGCATCGATGAGAATGTGGCTGGTGCGGGCCCGGGCCGCCTCCCGGCTCTCCTCCCCGTCCCCGCCCGAAGCGCCGACCCGGTAGACCAGATCGAACCCGGCCCGGTGTCGGTCCACCACCGCCAGCTCAATGCACAGGCGCTCGCCATGGCGCACCTCGGCCCGGTAGTCCACCATCAGGTTGGCATTGACCAGCACGCCGCCGTCGACGCCGCCTTCGCGGATGTCCCGGCTGGCCAGAAAGCGCACCCGGGCTTCATTCAGCAGGGCCACCAGGCTTTCATTGGCCAGGTGCCGGCCGGCATTGATGTGGCCGATGAGCACGGGCAGCTCGGTGGCGAAATCAAACCGCTCGGGAAGCTCGATGTCAATGCGCATGTCCTGTGCTGCCCTCCGCCTGGTCTGGGCTGCTCAGCGCAGCGCCAGCACATCCTGCATGTCATACAGCCCCGGGGCCTGCTCGGTCAGCCAGCGGGCGGCGCGCACCGCTCCGCCGGCAAAGCTCATTCGCGAGCTGGCTCGATGGGTCAGCTCCAGCCGCTCCCCCTCGCCGCAGTACATCACCGTGTGGTCGCCGACGATGTCTCCTCCGCGCACGGTGGCAAAACCGATGGTCTGGCGCTGGCGCGCCCCGGTCTGACCCTCCCGGCCATAGACCGCCACTTCGTCCAGATCCCGGCCTAGGGCCTCGGCCACCACCTCGCCCAGGCGCAGGGCCGTCCCCGAGGGAGCGTCCACCTTGTGGCGGTGGTGGCCCTCGACGATTTCAATGTCGACGCTGTCGCCGAGCACCCGGCTGGCCACCTCGGCGAGCTTGAAGCACAGGTTGACGCCCACGCTGAAGTTGGCCGCCATACACACCGGGATGCCGGCGATGTGCTCCTGCAGCCGGCTTCGCTGGTCGGCATCGAAGCCGGTGGTGCCGATGACCATGCGCCGGCCAGCGGCCCCGCAGGCCCGGGCGTGGGCCAGGGTAGCCACCGGCGAAGTGAAGTCGATGAGCACGTCAAAGTCGTCGACGACCCCCTCGATTTCGCTGACCACCTGGACGCCCAGGCTGCCCACGCCGGCCAGCTCTCCGGCATCGACCCCCAGCAGGCTGCTGTCGGGCCGCTCCAGAGCGACGGTCAGCCGGCTGTGCTCACACTCCTGCACGGCCTGAATCAGGGTTTTTCCCATGCGCCCACCGGCGCCCGCTATCGCAATGCGTACTGTCATGTCAGACCGGGGCGGAGCCATGTTCCGCCGCCCCCTGGCTCCTAGATCTTCATCTCGTCAAAGAACCGCTTCACCCCTTCAAACCAGGAGCTGATGCGGGGCGACTGGCGCCGACCGTCGGCGTCCATGGACTGCTGAAACTCGCGCAGCAGCTCCTTCTGGGTCTTGTTCAGATTGATGGGGGTCTCCAGCACCACCCGGCAGAGCAGGTCGCCGGTCCCGCCGCCCCGCACCGGGGCCACGCCCTTGCCGCGAATGCGAAACACTCGGCCGGTCTGGGTCTCAGCGGGTATCTTGAGTCGGACCCGGCCATCGAGGGTGGGCACTTCCAGCTCTCCGCCCAGCGCCGCATCGGCAAAGCTGATGGGCACCTCGCAGTAAAGGTGGCGGCCGTCCCGCTCAAAGATGGGGTGCTCGCGCACCGCAATCTGCACGTACAGGTCACCGGCCGGACCGCCGTTGGGGCCGGCCTCGCCCTCGCCGGACAGGCGGATGCGATCGCCGGTGTCCACCCCCGGCGGCACCTTGACCGACAGGGTGCGCGTCTTCTCGGTGACGCCCAGGCCCCGGCAGTCCTCACAGGGATCGGTGATGATCTTGCCCCGGCCGCGGCAGTTGGGACAGGTCTGCTGGACGGCAAAGAACCCCTGCTGCATGCGCACCTGGCCCAGGCCGCCACAGGTCGTGCAGTTGACCGGGCTGGAACCCTTGCGTGCGCCGCTGCCCTCACAGCCCTCACAGGCCACCGCCGAGGGCACGCGAATGGTGGCGGTGGTGCCACGCACGGCCTCTTCCAGCTCAATCTCCAGGTTGTAGCGCAAATCCGAGCCCCGGGCCGGCCCCCGGCCGCTGCCACGACCGCCGCCGAAGATGTCGCCAAAGACATCGCCGAAGATGTCGCTGAAGCTGCCGCCACCGAAGCCGCCGCCGCCGAACCCCCCGCCGCTGCCGTCCACGGCGGCGTGGCCGAAGCGGTCGTAGGCTGCCCGCTTGTCGACGTCGGACAGGACCTCGTAGGCCTCTGCCGCCTCCTTGAACTTTTCCTCGGCGGTCTCATCCCCGGCGTTTCGGTCGGGGTGATAGCGCATGGCGACGCGCCGATAGGCGCGCTTGATTTCCTGCTCGGTGGCTCCGCGTTCAACCCCGAGCACTTCGTAGTAGTCACGCTTGGACATGCATCGTCCCAACTGGATTCAACGGCCAATGCGGAGCCGAGCTCCGCATTGTACTCCGCGCACCACGGGCGAGCCCCGACCGGGACCGGGACTCGCTGTGGCCCTGGTTACTTGTCGTCCCGAACCTCTTCGAACTCGGCGTCCACGACATCGTCGTCACCGCCGTCCTGGCCGCCGCTCTCGCCCCCGGTGGCGCCGCCGGCCTCTGCGGCCTGCTCCTCGCTGTACATGCGCTGGGCCAGGCTGCTGGTGGCCTCGGTCAGGCTCTCCACCGCCTTGTCGATGGCCTCCCGGTCATCGCCCTCCAGAGCCTGCTCGACTCCCTGGATGGCGGCCTCGATGGCCTCCCGGTCTCCGGCCTCAACCTTGTCGCCGGCCTCGGCGAGGGTCTTCTGGGCGGCGTGGACCATGGCGTCGGCGTTGTTGCGGCTGCTCGCCAGCTCGGCGAACTGCCGGTCTGCCTCGGCATTGGCCTCGGCGTCCTGCACCATCTTTTCAATTTCGCTCTCGGACAGACCGCTGGACGCCGTGATGCGAATCGACTGCTCCCGCCCGGTGGCCTTGTCCTTGGCCGACACATTGAGAATGCCGTTGGCGTCGATGTCAAAGGACACCTCGATCTGGGGCGTGCCCCGGGGCGCCGGCGGCAGGTCGGTCAGGTCGAAGCGGCCCAGGGACTTGTTCTGGGCGGCCTGCTTGCGCTCCCCCTGCACCACGTGGATGGTCACCGCGGTCTGGTTGTCCTCGGCTGTGGAGAAGGTCTGGGACTTCCTGGTGGGAATGGTCGTGTTCTTCTCGATCAGCGGCGTCGCCACTCCGCCCATGGTCTCGATGCCCAGGGTCAGCGGGGTCACGTCCAGCAGCAGCACGTCCTTGACGTCACCGGACAATACGGCCCCCTGCACGGCGGCACCGATGGCCACGGCCTCGTCGGGGTTGACGTCCTTGCGCGGCTCCTGGCCAAAGAACTCCGCCACCCGCTTCTGCACCAGCGGCATCCGGGTCTGGCCGCCCACCAGGATGACATCGTCGATCTCGCTGGCCTTCAGGCCGGCGTCTTCCAGGGCCGTGCGGCAGGGCTCCAGCGACTTGTCAACCAGGTCTTCCACCAGCGCTTCCAGCTTGGCCCGGGACAGCTTGACCACCAAGTGCTTGGGGCCGCTCTGGTCAGCGGTGATGTAGGGCAGATTGACCTCTGTCTGCTGGCTGGAGGAGAGCTCGATCTTGGCCTTCTCGGCCGCCTCCTTCAGACGCTGCATGGCCAGTGGATCGCCCTTCAGGTCAATGCCGCTGTCCTTCCGGAACTCGTCGGCCAGGTATTCGATGAGCCGCAGGTCAAAGTCCTCGCCCCCGAGGAAGGTGTCCCCGTTGGTGGACAGCACCTCAAACTGCTTTTCGCCGTCGACATCGGCGATCTCGATGATGGAGACGTCGAAGGTGCCGCCCCCCAGGTCATAGACGGCGATGGTCCGATCGCCGGTTTCCCGGTCCAGCCCATAGGCCAGGGAGGCCGCGGTGGGCTCGTTGATGATGCGTCGGACGTTCAGCCCGGCAATGCGGCCCGCGTCCTGGGTGGCCTGGCGCTGGGAGTCGTTGAAATAGGCCGGCACGGTGATCACCGCCTCGGTCACGGTCTCGCCGAGGTAGTCCTCCGCGGTCTTCTTCATGCGCTTGAGGATCTCGGCCGAGACCTGTGGCGGCGCCATGCGCTGGCCCCGGGCCTCGACCCAGGCATCGCCGTTGTCCGCCGCGACGATGCGATAGGGCACCATCTTGATGTCCTTCTGGACCACGTCGTCCTCGAACCGGCGGCCGACGAGACGCTTGACCGCGTGAATGGTGTTTTCGGGGTTGGTCACCGCCTGGCGCTTGGCGCTCTGGCCCACCAGAATCTCGCCATCGTCGGTGTAGGCCACGATGGACGGCGTGGTCCGCGCGCCCTCGGCATTTTCGATGACGCGGGTCTTGTCGCCATCGAGGATGGCCACACAACTGTTGGTGGTACCCAGGTCAATCCCAATGATCTTTGACATTACCGCTCTCCAGAAAAGTCACGTTGTCGCCGGAGCTCGCCGCTCGGCACGAATCGGAATCAGCTGTAGCCGGATATGGGTCCGCCACGCGGCATTTCAAGCCTGCTCGTCAATCTTTCCACCACCGCCGGCTCCACCCCGGGCCACCACCACCATGGCGGCGCGCAGCAGGCGATCATTGAGCACATAGCCCTTTTGCACGACATTGAGCACCGTGTTCGCCGCCACCCCGGGCTGCTCCACCAGGCTCATCGCCTCGTGGCGCTCGGGGTCGAAGGGTTCTCCGGTCGGGTCCAGCTGCTCGACGTTGAATTTCCGCAGGGCATCGAGAAAGCTCTTGCGGGTCAGGTCCACGCCGTCCAGCAGGGGCTGCACGGCCGGGTCGTCGCCATCGGCGGCCTCGAGGGCCCGCTCGAGGTTGTCCACCACCGGCAACAGCTCGCCGACAAAGCGCTCCAGGGCAAACTTGCGCGCTGCCTCCACGTCCTTTTCGGCCCGGCGGCGAATGTTCTGGGCATCGGCGGCCACGCGCAGCATCTGCTCCCGGGTGTCCGCCAGCTCGCGGGTCACCTGTTCCAGTTCGGCCTGCAGGGCCTCGGGCCCTGTCTCGGCCGCTCCCGCCATGTCCTCGGCCGCCTCGCCGGGCGGCATCTGTCCATCGGTCAGGGGAGATTTGTCATCCTGCTCTGCCACGGTTCTTCTCCACGCCATCTTCGACCAGTCATGCCGGGCCAGAGCCCGGCGCCACTCCGCCATGCATGGGGGTGATCACTGCGTCTTTCAAGGGGGCATCATTATGCCCGCCGAGAACGGCAACACAAGGGCTAGGGAGAAGACAGCGCCATGCCCAACATGCGGGCAGTCACATCGACGATGGGAATCACTCTCTCGTAGGCCATGCGGGTGGGGCCGATGACACCCACCACCCCCAGGGTCTGATCGCTGGTCTCGTAGGGGGCGGTGATGACGCTGAAATCCCCCAGCGCCTCGAAGCCGGCCTCCTCGCCGATGAAGATCTGCACCCCCTCGGCCTGCCGGCAGCGATCCACCAGCTCGAGAATGTCCTTTTTTTGCTGAAAGGCTTCAAACAGGGCCCGGAGCTTGTCCATCTCCTGCTCGGAGCTGGACTCCATCAGCTGGGCCTCCCCGGTCACCACGTAGTCGGCGCCGCCATCGGGCTCGGGGGCAAAGGCCATGCTGGCCAGGTCCAGGCTGGCCTGGAGCTGGCGGTCGATGCGGTCCCGGTCGCTGCGCATCGATGCCAGCATGGCCTCGCGAATGTCATCCAGGGAGCACCCACTGTAGCGGGCGTTGATCAGGTTGGCCGCCGCGGTCAGTTCGGCCTGGCCATAGCGCTGGTCCGTGGCGATCACCCGGTTCTGGACCTCCCGCTCATTGACCACCAGGATGACCAGTACCCGGCCGTCGGCCAGGGGCAGAAACTCGACCTGACGCAGCGCCGACTGGTTGTGCCGGGGCACCGTCACCAGACCGGCCTGGGCGGTGATGCTGGCCAGCAGGCTGGAGGCCGACTGGATCAGGTCCCGGGTGGTCAGGTCCGGGCTCAGCTCGGTGCGCAGCCGCTCAATGGCGGCGCTCTCCAGGGGCTGGACCGTCAGCAGGGCATCGACGAAGAACCGATAGCCTCGCACCGTCGGCATGCGCCCCGCCGAGGTGTGGGGCGCGCTGACATAGCCCTCCTCCTCGAGGTCGGCAACGATGTTGCGCACGGTGGCCGAGCTCAGGCCCAGGCCACTGGCCTCGGTCAGCGTGCGCGACCCCACCGGCTGGCCATCGCGTATGTAGCACTCGACCAGAACCTTCAACAGGTGCCGGGCTCTGTCGGTCAGCTCTCTGTCCACGTCGCTTCACCCCGCCACAACAATTCATGCGACGACCTCGCCGCGGGCCGGATTCGTGCCGTTGCCGGCCAGCATCGATTGTAGCCCCATCCCTCCGCTCGTGCATCCGTCCCCGGGCGGAGGGTTGCCAGCCCCCGCCGGACTACTGTATAAACATACAACCCACCATCGCGCAGGAGGTCCGGCCCATGCTGCTGCATCTGAGCATAGAAAACTATGCCATCGCCGAACAGATCGACATCGACTTCCAGGCTGGCATGACGACGCTGACCGGCGAGACCGGAGCGGGAAAATCCATCCTGCTGGGGGCGCTGGCGCTGGTCCTGGGGGAGCGGGCCGACGGGGCTGCCATCCATCCCGGTGCCCGCCAGGCCGAAATTCATGCCCTGTTCGATCTGCAGCACATCCCCGAGGCCCGCCGCTGGCTGGAGCACCGGGATCTGGCCGACGGAGACGGCAGCGAGTGCCTGCTGCGCCGCGTCGTCCGCAGCGATGGCCGCTCCCGGGGCTACGTCAACGGCCGCCCCTCCACCCTTCAGGATCTTCGCGAGCTGGGCCGCCTGCTGGTCGACATCCACGGCCAGCACAGCCAGCAGTCCCTGCTGCAGCGCGACCACCAGGCCCGCCTGCTGGATGCCGTGGCCGGGGCCGAGGAGCCGGTCCGGCACTGCGCCCGGCTGGCGCGCGAATACCGCCAGCTGACCGAGCGCATCGAGGCCCTGCAACAGGACCAGGGCGAGCTGGAGGCGCGGGAGCAGCTGCTGCGCTACCAGGTGGAGGAGCTGGACGCCCTCCAGCCCAGCGCCGAGGAGCTGGCCCTGCTGGAATCCGAACAGCGCCAGCTGGCCAGCGGCGAGGCCCTCCTCCAGGCGGGTCAGCGAGCCCTGGGGCTGTGCAAGCAGGGCGAGATCAACGCCCTCAGCATCCTGCACCAGGCCCAGCGGTCCCTGGCCGAGCTGGCCGAGTTGCCCGAGCCGCTGTCCGAGGCCCTCACCCTGCTGGAGAGCGCCCACATCCAGGTGGAGGAAGCCGCCGGCAGCCTGCGGCACTTCGTGGATGACTTCGAGTTGAATCCGGCTCGCCTGCACGAGGTGGAACAGCGGCTGAGCGCCCTGTATGAGCTGGCGCGCAAGCACCGCGTCCAGCCCGAGGAACTGCCGGCCCTGCACGCCCGCCTCCGGGCCGAACTGAGCGGCCTCGAACAGGGCGACCACAGCCTGGCAGAACTGGAGAACCGCCGCAGCCGGCTGGCCGCCGACTGGCGCCGCCACGCCGACCGGCTCAGCCAGCTCCGCCACCAGGCGGCAGCCACCCTGCGCCGCGAGGTCGAACAACAGCTGCAGGCCCTGGCCATGGAGGGCAGTCGCTTTGTCCCGACGCTGACGCCCCGGGAGGAAGCCCTGCCCCACCCGGGAGGGCTGGAGCGGGTCGAATTTCTGCTGAGCACCACTCCCGGCGGCCCGCTGCTGCCCCTCGGCCGGGTCGCCTCGGGGGGCGAGCTGAGCCGAATCAGCCTGGCCATCCAGGTGGTCACCGCCCGGGCCAGCGCCACGCCCACCCTGATCTTTGACGAGGTGGACGTCGGCATCGGCGGCGCCACCGCCGAAGTGGTGGGTCACCTGCTGCAGGAGCTGGGGCTGCACAGCCAGGTTCTCTGCGTCACCCATCAGCCCCAGGTAGCCAGTCAGGCCCACCATCATCTACAGGTGGAAAAATGCACCGACGGCGGCGGGGCCCGCACCCGGCTGACCCCGCTGACCGCGGCCGGCCGCGTAGAGGAACTAGCCCGCATGCTCGGGGGCATCGACATCACCAGCCGAACCCGGGCCCACGCTGCGGAAATGCTCCACCGCTCCCATTGAAGCCCCCGGAGCAGCCCCTCCCGGCCTGATTCGGCAGCGGTGAATCTGGTATGATGGCGGGTCCACATCAAGCCGGACCCGCCCTCATGCAACCTATGCTCAACATCGCCCTGCGCGCGGCGCGCAGGGCTGGAGAACTGATTGTTCGCGCCAGCGATCGCCTCCACCTGCTGGAGGTGGACCGCAAGAGCTCCAACGACTTTGTCACCGAGGTCGATCGCGCTGCCGAACGGGAGATCATCACCCAGCTGCAACGGGCCTTTCCCGACCATGCCTTTCTGGGCGAGGAAGGGGGCGAGAGCGGCGCCGAAGAGGCCGAATACCGCTGGGTCATCGACCCCCTGGACGGCACCACCAACTTCATCCGCGGCATTCCCCACTACGCCGTCTCCATCGCCTGTGAATACCGAGGTCAACTGGAGCACGCCGTCATTCTGGATCCGGTGCGGAGCGAGGAATTCACCGCCAGTCGGGGCCGCGGCGCCCGCCTCAACGGCCGCCGCCTCCGGGTCAGCGGACGCAAGAGCATGGATGGCGCCCTGGTGGGCACCGGCATCCCCTACCGCTCGCGGCAGGACGAACACCTGCCCGCCTATGTGCAAAGCCTGCAGGCAGTGGCCTCCCAGACGGCGGGAATTCGCCGGGCGGGGGCCGCGGCGCTGGATCTGGCCTACGTGGCCGCGGGCCGGCTGGATGCCTTCTGGGAAATTGGCCTGAACCGCTGGGACATCGCCGCTGGAGCCTTGCTGGTTCGAGAAGCAGGGGGGCTGGTCAGTGATTTTCGCGGCGGCAACCACTTTATGGACAGCGGCCACATCGTCTGCGGCACTCCCCGCTGCTTCAAGGGCGTGCTCCAGGCTGTGGAGCCCTGGTTGGGCGAGCTGAGCTGAGGCATTCCGGGAGCACTCCCCGAGTGCTCCCGCGGGCGGGGCGCGGGGTCAGGGCAGACCGTCGGCCTGGGCGCCCTCCTTCTCCGGCACCAGCAGATCCTCCCGCTGGAAGTTCTGCACCAGCAGCATGGGCGCAGCGACATAGATAGAGGAAAAGGTCCCCACCACAATGCCGATGATCAGGGCCACGGAAAAGCCCCGCATCATGTCGCCGCCGAAGTAGAACAGAGCCAGCAGGGCCAGCAGGGTGCTGACCGAGGTGGCCAGGGTCCGGCCCAGGGTCTGGGTGACCGACACATCGATGATTTCCCTGGTGTCCCGAATGCGCAGCTGGCGGCAGTTCTCCCGGATGCGGTCGTAGACCACGATGGTGTCGTTGATGGAATAGCCGATGACCGCCATCACCGCGGCCAGCACCGTCAGGTCAAATTCCCACTGAAACAGGGCAAAGCAGCCGACCACCACGATGGCATCGTGGGCAGTGGACACCGCCGCCCCGACGGCGAATTTGAACTGAAAGCGCATGGCGATGTACAGCATGATCATGCCCAGAGCCAGCAGCAGCGCCAGCCCGCCCTGCTCCCGCAGCTGTTCTCCCACCTGGGGGCCGACATATTCCGAGCGCTTCAGCTCGACCTCCCGGTCGACGCCGACAATGCCCAGGATGCGCTCGCCCAGGCTCGAGCTGTCTGCCTGGGCCATGCGGATGAGCACATCCGAATCCGAGCCGAAGTGCACCACCACCGCCCCTGGATAGCCGGCCTCGGTCAGACGATCGCGCACCTCCTGCAGGGCCACCGGCTCCTCGTAGACCAGCTCCACCAGGGTGCCGCCGGTAAAGTCCAGCGCGTAGTTGAGATCCCGCACCGCAAAGGCCCCGATGGCCACCACCGTCAAGACGATGGCCAGAATGCCCAGGGGCCAGCGCAGGGCCATGAAGGGCAGGGCCCGGTCCAGCCAGGATTGCTTGGCCATCAGTTGTCCTCTCCAAAACAGCCCACGATCACTCCCCGCTTCAAATCCACAGCTTGCTGACCCGGCGCCGGCCACCATAGATCAGGTTGACCATGCTCCGGGTAAACAGTATGGCGGTGAACATGGAAGTCAGAATGCCCAGCGAGAGGGTGACGGCAAAGCCGCGAATGGGCCCCGTGCCCACGGCAAACAGGATCACCGCCACCAGCAGGGTGGTGATGTTGGCATCCACGATGGTGGTAAAGGCGCGGTCAAAGCCGGCATGGATGGAATGGCTCGGAGACACGCCCCGCCGCAGCTCCTCCCGGATGCGGGAGAAGATCAGCACGTTGGCATCGACCGCCATGCCGATGCCCAGCACGATGCCGGCAATGCCGGGCATGGTCAGCGTCGCCGACAGGATGGACATGCAGGCGATCAGCAGCACCACATTGACGACCAGGGCCACCACCGCCAGGGCCCCGAACAGGCGATACAGCAGCATCATGAACAACGCCACCAGCACCGTGCCCACCTGGGTGGCCAGCACCCCCATGGCAATGTTTTCCTGGCCCATGGAGGGGCCGACGGTGCGCTCCTCGACAAAATCCATCGGCGCAGCCAGGGCCCCGGCCCGCAGCAGCAGAGCCAGCTCCGAGGCCTCGGCAGAGTTTTCCAGACCAGTGATGCGGAACTGCACGCCCAGGGCATCGCGGATGGTGGCCAGGCTGATGATGTGCTTGTCGAAATAGGGAATGCGCTCGACCTGCTCCTCGCCGGCCTCGTCGACGGTGTAGCGCGTGCGATGCTTGCGCTCGATGAACAGCACCCCCAGCCGGCGGTTGATGTTGTGCCGGGTGATGCGGTGCATCAGCGTGCCGCCGTCGCCGTCCAGGGTGATGTTGACCTGGGGCTGACCTGACTCGGGGTCAAAGCTGGACGAGGCATTGGCGACATTTTCGCCGGTGATGATGACCTTGCGCTCCAGCCAGGCGCGCTGCTCGCGACTGCCCTCGCGAAACTCGAACTCTTCCCGCTCCGAGCCCGCCGCGTCGGGCCTGGCCTCCAGGCGAAACTCCAGGGTAGCGGTCTTGCCCAGAATGCGCTTGGCCTCGGCGGTGTCCTGAATCCCCGGCAGCTGGACCACGATGTGGTCCCGTCCCTGGCGCTGAACCAGGGGCTCGGCGACACCCAACTCATTGACCCGGTTGCGCAGGGTCACCAGGTTCTGGCTGACGGCATAGCCGCGAATTTCGCTGATCTGCTGGGGAGACAGCGTCCAGCGCACCGTCAATCCGCCGGCACCCAGTGGCTCTCGCACCAGATCGGGGTAGTCCTTGCGCACCGCCGCCAGGGCCTGGTCCCGCAGGGCCGCATCCCGGAACTGGACCGTGACACCTTCCTCTTCCTCGCTGACCAGGGCCCGGATGCGCTCCTCCCGCAGCACCCGGCGGATGCCCGCGGCATAGGTTTCAATCCGCTTGGCCACCGCGGCCTCGGTGTCCACCTCCAGCAGGAAGTGCACGCCCCCGGACAGGTCCAGCCCCAGCTTCATCGGCTGGGCACCGATGGCGCCGAGCCAGGCCGGGGTGGTGGGCGCCAGGTTGAGGGCCACCACGAAATCGTCCCCCAGCGCGCGCTGCAGACCGCGACGGGCCGGCAGCTGGTCGGCCTGGCTGTTCAGGCGCAGCAGCAGACTGCGCCGGTCCTCGGCCAGGGCAATGCTCTTGTAGTCGACGCCGACCTCCCTCAGCACCGCCTCGACCCGCTGCTCCAGCGACCCATCCAGGGTGGTGGCGCTGCTGGCTCCGCTGATCTGCACCGCGGGATCGGGAGGATAGAGGTTGGGTGCCGCGTAGATCAGCCCGAGCAGGATGACGCCGGCGACCAGCAGGTTCTTCCACAGCGGAAACTTGTTCAGCATACCGAGTCCATTACACCGGGCCTCAATGGATCACCGGCGGGGCCCCGAGGACTCCACCGGCGAAAAAGAGGCTCATTATAGAGCAACCTCCCGCCATTGCGAGGCAGGCGGGCGTCGACATGGTTCACTCCAGGGCGGCCCGGGCATTGCGGAACAGCCGCAGCCAGGGGCCCTCCTCGCCCCAGTCCTCGGGGCACCAGGAATAGTGCAGGTTGCGCACCACCCGCTCGGGCCGCGGCATCATCAGAGTCACCCGCCCATCGCGACTGGTCACCCCCGCCAGCCCCTCGGGGGAACCGCTGGGGTTGGCCGGGTAGAGCTCGGTGGCCCGCCCCTCGTGGTCCGCATAGTGCAGGGCCAGCCCGCCCTCCGCCTTCAGCAGCTCCAGCTGGCCGGGCTGGCCAAACTCGGCCAGCCCCTCGCCGTGGGCCACCGGCACCGGCAGGCAGGCATCGGTCATGCCGGCCAGCAGCAGAGAGGCCGACCGCGGAATGCGCACCAGGCTCAGCCGTCCCTCAAACTGATCGGAGCGGTTGCGGACAAAGCGGGGCCAGTGCTCGGCCCCCGGAATCAGCTCGGCCAGCAGGCTCAGCAGCTGACCGCCATTGCCCACGCCCAGGGACAGCGTATCGGGGCGCTGGAAGAAGTTCGCCAGCTGTTCCCTCAGCACCGGCTGGTCCAGGATGGTGCGGGCCCAGCCCACGCCGGCTCCCAGCACATCGCCAAAGGAAAAGCCGCCCCCCGCTGCCAGCATCTGGAAATCGGACAGGTCGATGCGGCCATCGGCCAGGTCGGTGGTGTGCACATCCACCGCAGCCAGACCGGCCCGCTCCAGGGCCGCGGCCAGTTCCAGGTGGCCACTGCTGCCCTGCTCCCTCAGCACGGCCACCCGCGGCAGGGCGCCACGCTGCACCCCGGGGGCCGGCCGGCCCTCGGCGGGGTCAAAGGTCAGGCGGGCGGTCAGGCCGGGGCTCTCGGTGGCAATGTCGGCATATTCCTGTTCGGCACAGGCGGCGTTGCCTCGCAGCCGCTGCAGTTCGTAGCTGGTGCGGGACCACAGCTGCTGCAGACTGGCTCGGGAAGCGCTCAGCAGGGTGGTGTCGCCGTGGCGAAACACCAGCTCCTGCTCCGGTCGAGGCCGCCCCAGCCAGTGCAGGGCCAGCCCGGCGCCGGCAAAGGCCGCCTCCACCGCCTCGCGCTGGCCCTCGGACACCTGGATGACGCCCCCCAGCTCCTCGTTGAACAGAGCCGCCAGGGGATCGCCCAGGGCGGCCACATCCACCTCCAGGCCACAGCGCCCGGCGAAGGCCATCTCGCACAGCGTGGTCAGCAGGCCGCCATCGCTGCGGTCGTGCCAGGCCAGCAGGCGCTGTTCTGCCAGCAGGGTCTGCATGACCTCGAACAGCTGCCGCAGGGCCTCGGGGTCATCGACATCCGGAGCCTCCGCTCCCATCTGGCCAAAGGTCTGGGCCAGAATGGAGCCGCCCAGGCGCTGGCGGCCGGCGGCGAGGTCGACCAGGCCCAGCAGGCTGGGCCCGCCCTCGGTGCGCAGCTGCGGCGTCAGGTGTTGGCGCACATCCAGCACCGGTGCAAAGGCGGAAACCACCAGAGACAGCGGCGCCGTCACCGCCCGCTCTTCCCCGCCCTGTCGCCAGCGCGCGCTCATGGACATGGAATCCTTGCCCACGGGAATGGTCAGGCCCAGCGCCGGACACAGCTCCAGACCCACCGCCTTCACGGTGTCGTAGAGGGCCTCGTCCTCGCCCGGATGCCCCGCGGCACACATCCAGTTGGCCGACAGCTTGATGTCCGACAGCCGGTCAATGCGGACTCCGGCCAGGTTGGTCAGCGCCTCGCCCACCGCCATGCGCCCCGAGGCCGGGGCATCGATGAGAGCCAGCGGAGTGCGCTCCCCCATGGCCATGGCCTCTCCCGCATGGCCCTGGTAGCCCACCGTGGTCATGGCAAAATCCGCCACCGGCACCTGCCAGGGGCCCACCATCTGGTCCCGGACCACCTGGCCTCCGGCGCCGCGGTCGCAGACGGTAATCAAAAACTGCTTGCTGGCCACGGCGGGGTGCTGGAGCACCCGCTCGGCGGCCTCGGTCACGGAGACGCCCTCCAGGT
>Ga0209487_1001249_pt1 | contig 21727 bp, 20 predicted proteins | sample Poulit2012_FD_187524 | JGI IMG/M metagenome (GOLD analysis project Ga0209487, IMG submission 187524) | Agricultural soil microbial communities from Georgia to study Nitrogen management - Poultry litter 2012 (SPAdes) (version 2) | ecosystem: Environmental > Terrestrial > Soil > Agricultural land...
AGCACGTTGCCGTACAGCACACCGGGTTTCGTCAGGGAGTAGTACCGGCCCAGCCGCGCACCCAGACCTGGACGGTCCGACTTCGCGGCGAGGGCTGCGTCGCGGCCGGTGTCCGGGGCGCTCACGCCGCTCGTCATGTTCTCTTCGCTCCTGCCTTGCCTGTCTTCGATCCTACCGTCGCCGACCGCGGCAGGCCGGTGCAGCCATGTGTGCGCGGTCACGTCCAGCGGCGCGGCCAGACCAGCAGCCGGACCAGCAGCCCAGCCGGCAGCCTTGCTGGCTCAGCGGTCCAGCTGGAGGCGGGTCCAGGCGGTGCCGGTGAGGGTTGCGGACGCGAGGGCGAGCGCCACCGTGAGGGCAAGCTGCGCCGGATCGACGGCCTGTCCGCCGGTCAGGGCCCACACCGCCGGGGCGGCGAGCGGGAGCCAGCCGCCGCTGCCGGCCAGCACGCCGACCTGGGCGACGACGACGAGCAGGATCGTGGCACCGACCCCAGCGAGCAGGGACCGGGCGAGAGTGGTGACCCAGGCCACCGGGGTGGCCGCTGCACCAGTGAGTGCGGCCAGGAGGCACAGTCGGGCGATGCTGCGCCATACCTCGGGGGCGGGGTGGCCGTAGCCGAGGAGCAGGCCGAGGACGAGCACGCCGAGCGGGAGGGTGATGCTGACCAGCAGCACCCATCCCGCGTAGACGGCCAGCTTCGCCAGCGCGATCCGGCCGCGGCTGACCGGCAGCGTGAACAGGCCGGTGATGGTGCCGTCGGCGAACTCCCGGCCGAACATCCAGGCGAGCACCACCCCGAAGGCGATCAGGGCGCCGGCGGAGGTGATCTGGGCGGCACCTGCGGTCAGCCCGGACCAGTCCAGGCTCGCCGCCGGACCAGCCTTGGCGATGATCTGCGGGTTGCCGTCGGCCACGGCAGCAGTGATTCCGCCGAGCAGCAGGAGGGTGCCGGCCAGCAGTGCGCACGTGGAGAGAAGACCCACTGGGGAACGGCGGAGCTTCAGGGCTTCCACGACAAGGGCCGCGTTCATGCCGGCTCCTGGGCACGACGGTGTTCGTCGTCGGTGCGGATGCGTTCGAAGAAGGCGCGCTCCAGGTCGGGGCCGGTGGTGTCCAGCGTCCCGATCAGTCGGCCGGCGTTCAGCAGCAGCACCCGGTCGGCGATCCGGGAGACCTCGTCCAGGTGGTGGCTGCTGATCAGGACCGCAGCACCGGTGCTGGCGCGGCGCAGCAGCTCAGCGCGCAGCAGCAGCACCGAAGCCGGATCGAGGGCGTTGCTCGGCTCGTCCAGCACGACCAGGCGTGGTCGGTGCTGCAGGGCGGCGGCCAGGCCCATGCGTTGCCGGTTCCCCTGGGACAACGTGCGGTACCGGCGGTCGGCGAGCTGGTCCAGCTGCCAAGTGCTGATCGCCTCGGTGACGACGTGGCGGGCGGCGCCGCGCAGCCGGCGGGCGATGTCCAGGTTCTCGACCACCGTCAGCTCCGGGTAGGCCGTCGAGCGTTCGACCAGGGCGCCTACCTCCGACCAGGCGGCGGTCGGCAGGCTGGGCAGTGGTTGGCCGAGCAGCTGCACGGTGCCCTGGTGGGGCAGGAGCATGCCCAGCGCGAGACGCATCAGTGTGGTCTTGCCGGCGCCGTTGAGGCCGATGAGCGCGACGATCTCACCTTGGCCGAGCTGGAAGGTGAGCCGGTGCACGCCGGCGCCGGTGCGGAAGGTGCGGGTCACGCCGTGGAAGCTCAGCACGCTACTCACCGGCCAGCACCGCCAGAGCAGACGCGAGCGTCTGCTGCAGATCGGCATCCTCGGTTGTCGCCCAGGTCTGCAGGGCCGTGCTGAGCCCCGCGATGACGGCGGCTGCGGCGACGTGCGCCTGCGGCCGGTCGACGCCCCGGTCCTGCAGGGCGCCGGCCAGGGCACCTACGGTGGTCTCGCTGTTGCGCTCGATCGCGCCGCGCAGAGCGGGCGTAGCGGCGATGATCCGGATGCGCTCACGTAGGGACCGGACGGTGTCTGCGTCGATGGTGTGCCAGGCCTCGCGGATGCCGGCGGTCAGCGCCTGCATGGGCAGTTCCTGATCCGGGCGGGCGCGCACGGCCTCGGCCATGACCGGGTCGAAGGGGTCGGTGAGCAGCAGCGCTTCCTTGGTGGGAAAGTGCCGGAACAGGGTCATCTCGCTGACGCCGGCCCGCTGGGCGATCTCGGCGGTGCCGGTGGTCGTGTAGCCCTGCTCGGCGAACAGCTCCAGCGCGGCCTGGCTGAGCTGCTCGTGCGTTCGGTGCCACCTGCTCACAGCTTTATGTTAGTTACTAACTTTTCTGGTGGCAACAGTACTGTCAGGACCTAAGTCCGGGTGCTCCGCGACTTTTCGCCGTACGGTGGTGGAACTAAGCAGCGCACGGAGGTGAGCGGTGATGACGACGATCTGGGACCAGGCCGCCGAGCCGGAGCGGACCACCGAGCTGAGCGAGCAGGAGTGCTGGGACTTCCTCCGCCGTTGCCGGTTCGGGCGGCTGGCCTATCGGATGGCTGACGAAGTGAACATCGTCCCGATCAACGCCGTGCCGGACGGTGGTCGGCTGCTGTTCCGCACTGCAGAGGGCAGCAAGCTGCTCGGGGTGCACATGAGCGGCTGGGTCGCGTTCGAGACCGATGCGGTCGAGGAGGACAGGGCGACCAGCGTGGTGGTCAAGGGGCCGGCGCAGGTGCTGGGTACCGGCGAGGAGCAGGCCCGCGCCGAAGCGGTGCTTCCGCCGCCATGGACGGCCGGATGGAAGGGCACGTTCGTGGCGATCACGGTGGAGGAGATCACTGGGAGGCGGTTCCACCTGCGGCGGTGAGTCGGGGTGCACCGAGCCGTGACGGATCCGGATCAGGGGCGGCTCACCGGAGTCCAGCGGCGAAGTCGCGGATCGTCAGCGTGAGGGTGGTGTCGTACACCCCGTGCCACTCACCGGGGACGATCGCCGCCGAGCCGGACGGGATGGTCTCGCCGAGCTCCTTGACCCCGGCGAGCATCGTCGGGTCGGTTGCTTCCGAGGCGATCACGATCGTGGGGGTCCTCAGTCCGCCGAAACGCTGTGCGAAGGTGCCCGGCAGGAACGTGAGCTCGTGCACGATGGTCCGGGTGTTCTGCAGCACTTCCTCGTTCTGAGGAGGAAGTTGTTCGAGGACCTCCTCGGGCACACCGACCACCTCGGTGTTGAACCACCGGCTCGCGCCAGCGAGGCTGCGGTCGATCTGCTTCTGCGCTTCTGTGCGTAGCTCGAAGCTTGGGTCGTCCTCCGGCATCAGCGGCGGCTCGAGCAGGGCGAGCCCGGCGAGCGGGACGCCGGCCTCAGCGGCGATGAGCAGCAGGGTCGCACCGGAGGAGAAGCCGTAGCCGATCACTGGCCGCCCCTCGGCCAGACCGATGATGGCGGTCAGGTCCGCCAGCTCCCGCTCGACGGCGTAGGGCGGGGTGGTCTCGCTCTCTCCCGTTCCGCGGCGGTCGTAGGTCCAGACGGTGAAGTGCTCAGCCAGCGCCTCCGGCAGCGTAGGTTGCGGAGTGGTCTGCCGGGAGACGGCGACACAGTGCACCATCACCAGGTCAGGACCGGATCCGCGGCGGCTCCAAGCCAGCCGGGTGCCGTCCGCCGAGGTGACGGTGCCATGACGGATGCCGGGTGCGGTGGTCAGGGTCGGTGCGGGTTCTGCGGTCACGATGGCTCCGTTGTCGTCGGGGACAGCTGCTACTCACTATGTTTAACAGAGTGCGTACTATGTTGTCCATAGTTTTGTGAGATGATGGTGACATGCCAGCCAAGCGCGCCTATACCGACCACGGGGATGCCTGCTCGACAGCGCATGCCATGGAGCTGCTCGGCGACCGGTGGACGTATCCGGTGCTACGCGAGCTGATGCTCGCGCCAAAGCGGTTCAACGAGCTCGCCGAGGCGGTGCGGGGGGTGACTCCGGCAGTGTTGACCGCGCGGCTGCGCGAGCTGGAGGGTGTCGGTCTCCTCGAGCGGGTGGAGCTGCCGGCACCGGCGCGTGCCACGGCCTATCAGGTGACCGGCTGGGGACAGGAGCTGGGCCCGGTGTTCAGCGCACTCGGTCGGTGGGCGCAGGCGTCTCCGGTGTGGCGCCCCGAAGGGTGCGGCCTCACCCCGGACGCCGCGGTGCAGTCGATGCTCACCATGGCGCCGGCGATCGTACTGGACCCCCCGGTACAGCTGGAGCTCCGGCTCCGGGACGGAAGGATCGCTGACAGTCAGCCCTACACCTACCAACTGAACTGGGCTGGTGAGCTGTCCATCACCCGCGACCCGGCGCCGGCAGCGACCGCTACCGTGACCGGCGACTCCTCCACCTGGATCGACGTGCTCTACGACGGGGTCCCGCTGACCGAGGTGCAGGTGGAGGGCGATCCGGCCGACGTACAGCGGGTAGTGGCCATTTTCGCGCGCTCGGCTCAGTAACGGAACGTGGCCAGGCCTTCACTGTCGATCGCGCCGAGGGTGCGCAACACACCTGAACCTTTCAGTGTCCCGATGAGCGCACGGTTCGCCAGCTCTCGTGACTGCTGACCGCTGATTCCGTTCTCAGCGCGCGGCAGGAAGAGAGTGTCCACCCGACCCTCAGCAGCCGCCTGGGCGATCTCCGCGAGATCGAAGGACCCCCGGCCGGCGTGGGCAAGCGACCGGGCCCGATCTTGCTCCTCCGCCTCGCGGGTCACCTCTTCGCTGTTCACCAGTTGCCAGGCGGCCGAGCGCAACTCATCCGGGAGGGCCCGCTCGGGGCTGCCGGCGATCACTCCGTCGAAGACTGCCGGGTAGGGGCATGACGCCTTGAAGACCGGCAGGTACTCGGCCACAGCGGCGAGCACGAGCGGCTGAGAGCGTGCCGTGCCGAGCCGGGTGCCGATCGCTTGTCCGACGGCATAGATGTACTTCTCCAAGAGGAGACGGTCGGTATCACGACCACTACCTTGGAAGCTCGGCGTGCCTTCCGCCCCGGCGGACGCCGAACGCACGTCCAACTCTCGCTCCGGCAGCTCGTCGATTACCTCGTCGAACGAGGCGGGGACGTTTTCCAGAGGTAGTTCCTCGATGACGTTCCGGGTCGAATCGAATAGGCGCACCGAGTTCTGCGCCAATGCGAGCACGTAGAGCTTCCGGTCGCTGGCCAGCACCGGAGCGAGCGGCAGCAAGTTGAACTGCTCACCCACGGTCACACTGTCACTCAGCTCGATCGGTACCCGCACCGGCAGGAAGAAGCCCTCGGCGAGGAACACGATCAGCCCGCGACTCTGCAGCCGCCAGTAGGAGGAGTCCGTGACGAGCGCCGCCACCGGCTCCAGCAACTCAGTTGCGGCGGCCTCCCGCATCCCCGAGTCCACGAGACTGGCCTTGGCGTCGCGCACGTGATTCTTCAGCGTAAGCGCCGACACCTTGTCCGACTTCCCCGTGACATCGGTGGACACGGTGAAGGTGAGGGTGACTCCCCCTTGTTCCTGGCGTTCCAGGACGGAGCTGAAGTCGAGCGGGTCGACAATTCCTTGGGAGTGGCGTGTCATGTGGCGCACCCTTCCGTTACGTGCATCGAACGGTGTTCGATTCTCGGCCGGGTCGACACCGTCTCTGATCTGCTGCCAGCCTATCCGTCCACGACAGAAGCCGGCCGCTCTCTGCTGATCATGGACAACATCGGCGATATCCGATCCGTGGTCACGTCCCTCAGATCACGACATTCTTCTTGGCCGCGTTCGCCAGGTCGGCACTGCTTCCGGTCGCCGGGTCCGCCAGCACCGCAGGGACCGCAGGGCGGTGGCTGGCCTCTGCGCCATCCCACGGTGCGACCCAGTTCAGCCGCTGCTGACCGTCGAAGTGAGCAAAGTTCGTGTGTACAGCGTCCAGCGAGGCCCGAAGATGCCCTTTGAAGGCTGCGACACGGTCCTCAGGGGGATCATCCTTCGACAAGGGCAGCCCGCTGGTGCTCAGCGTGCCTCTGTGATCCAAGGACTTGGTGATCCATGCGTCCAGACTCTCGGCCCCACCAAGAAAGGGATCTGGCCAGCCGCTGAGAGACGATATCCAAGAGACGACCACTCTGACCGAGTCGGGGTCCTGGTTCTGGAGGTTCCAGCTGTCGTTGAGCGCCGAGGCCGGCCCACCATCAACCAGCTGGGTCTCGGCGCGAAGCTTGTTGACGGCGTGGACGAAGTCGATCGGGGCTTGTCGAGCTGCGGTCTGATAGATCGCCTCGGACAAGCTCGCCGGGCCGACCGCAGCGGCGAGGCAGGACCACCACAAGGGTACGTTGTGCGGGTACCTCGCGAAGGAAGCCAGACCTCCGTCACAGTTCGCGATGAGCCAGGGCAGATACTCTCGATCAAACATGCGAGGGCTCCGGCCGACCGCCTCGAGCATCGCGAGGAGCACCTGCGCAGTACCCAGCGGGTAGCGGTACCCAGCGGAGTCGTGAGTCCCTGCTGCACCAGACTGGCTTCCCTGGATTCGCGCCCACAGCGACGGTGACGCGAGCAGCGTGTCCCCACTCCGGCGGAGCACCTCATCGTCATATGCCTGCGCCGCAGCGAACGCAGCCTGGTCGCTGTCGGGCCTCTTGCCGCCCCAGAGCGCGACGTGGTTGGACACATTGTCGAAGTACGTCGAGTAGACGTCGACGCCGAAGCAGTCGGTGAGCTCGAGATCGTCGGCATGGTCTGGGTGCACCAGCACCTGACCAGACTTGAGGACGAGGGCTACAGCCCGCCATCCAGGTTTCGCGACGGCTGCGAGCATTCCAGCCGAGACCAGCCCATCGATGTCCCCAGAGACGATCAACGGTCGGTCAGTCTGGTCTTCCAGGAGCCTGTCAAGACGAGATGACGCGCTGGTCGGTCTCGTCGCATCGAGTTCCCGGGACAGGGTCTTGATGATCAGACCCCGGCGAGCCCCTGCAGTCCTCCGACGGTCCTCGTCCACAGTCACGGGCCCAACCTACAGGGCCGCACGCTCCTAGGATCAGGTTCCCGCAGCTCAGGTCATCGACGGTGGAGCCAACGGGACTCGAACCCGTAACCCCCTGCTTGCAAAGCAGGTGCGCTACCAATTGCGCCATGGCCCCTGGTGTGCAGTTGTCTGTCCGGCCCGCTGGGCCGACGAGCACGAATGCCAGCCGGCGGTGCGCGCCGGGCCCGAGTTTACTCCGGCAGCGGGTCGGTGACCTCTTCCCACTGCTGGCGGATGTCGCGGTCCTCGGCGAGCTTGCGCCAGACCACGACCCCTGCGGCCGCCAGTGCGGCGAGGGCCAGGACCTTCTTCACCAGGATGCTCCCTCCGCAAGCGGGCGACGTGGGCCTAGCTGGACTCGAACCAGCGACCTCTTCCTTATCAGGGAAGCGCTCTAACCGACTGAGCTATAGGCCCCGGAGCCCGCAGTTCTCACGCGAGCGTGCGAGCAGCAGACTACCGTAGCGGCCCGGCTGCGACCAAAACGCGACAGTGAGCCCGATCACGCCACGGTGAGCTCCGCCGTCGTGCTCTGCAGCATCCACCTGCGCAGCAGCATCCACCTGTGCGGCAGCACCACCTGTGCGGACCTGCCAACGCCCACGGAGGAAGCGGGTCACTCGTCGGTGAGCGTCAGGTGCAGACCGCCGACCATCGCGGCCACCAGGTTGTAGACGAAAGCTGCCAGAGTGCACAGCGCGGTGAGCAGCACCACGTCCACGATCGCGATCACCGTGGCCACCGAGATCACCCGGGAGAACTCCACGTACTCGAGCATGCCACCGAACTGCTCCATGGCACCCATCCGCTCGATCAGCCCCTGGATGGTGGCGAACACCTCCATCGAGTTCAGCACACCCCAGACCACCGCAGTGGCCACCACGATCCCGATCCCGATCGCGATCGAGAGCAGGAACGACAGCTTCATCACCGACCACGGGTCCACCCGGGAGACCGCCAACCGGATCCGTCGCGGACCGGTGTCGGCCGTGCCGGAGGACGCCGGACGCGCCCCGCTAGCAGCGGAGGGGCCGGAGGTGGACCGGTTCGCGCCGCTGCCGGTACCTGCCGGTCGCGACCCGGCGGGAGCCTGGGTGCGCGGCGCTGCAGTCGTCGTCTGCCCAGTCGGTCGTCCGGAACCCGAGGCACCACCCGACCCCGCCGGTGGCACGCTCGGCGGGATCGACGCAGGGCGCTCGGTCGGGGGCAGGTTACGTGCCGAGGTGCGCACCGGCGCACTGCCGGTGTGCTGCGTGGGTTCGCTCATCGGTTCTCGTCCTCGCCTTCCGCCGATGCTGCGGACGACGGTACGCCATCAGCCTGGCTGCTGGCACCCTCTGCGGCCGGTACCTCCTCTTCGGCAGCAGCTTCCTCGTCCGCGGCCTCCACCTCGGCTTCGGCGACAGACTCCAGGTTTCGGGTGATCGCGATGATCCGGTCGTCCTTGTCGGGTTTGGCGAATGTCACACCTTGGGTGGTGCGGCCGGTGAGGTTCACCTCGCTCACCGCGGTCCGCACGATCTTGCCCTTCTCCATGATCACCAGCACCTCGTCGTCAGCGTCGGTGATCAACGCCCCGACCAGGTCCCCGCGTGCCTCGACCAGGTTCGCCACCTTGATACCGAGACCGCCACGGCCCTGCACCCGGTACTCCGAGACCCGGGTGCGCTTGCCGAACCCGCCCTCGGTGACCACGAACAGGTCCGAGTCGTCACGCACCACGGTCATCGACAGCAGCGAGTCGTCGTCGCGGAACTTCATCCCGGTCACCCCGGAGGTGGCCCGACCCATCGGCCGCAACGCCTCGTCGGTGGCGGTGAACCGCAGCGACTGACCCTTGCGGGAGACCAGCAGCAGGTCGTCGTCGGCGTTCACCACCCGGGCGGCGACCAGCTCGTCCACCTCACCCTCGGCGCTGGACCGGAGGTTGATCGCGATCACCCCGCCGGTGCGACTGGAGTCGTACTCCGGCAGCCGGGTCTTCTTCACCAGACCGGTCTTGGTGGCCAGCACCAGGTAGTCGGCCTGCTCGTAGTCCCGGATGGCCAGCACCTGGGCGATGTGCTCGTCCGGCTGGAACGCCAGCAGATTCGCCACGTGCTGCCCCTTGGCGTCCCGGCCGCCTTCGGGCAGCTCGTACGCCTTGGCGCGGTACACCCGGCCCAGGTTGGTGAAGAACAGCAACCAGTGGTGCGTCGTCGTGACGAAGAACTGGTCCACGATGTCGTCCCCGCGCAGCTGTGCGCCCCGCACACCCTTGCCACCGCGGTGCTGGGCACGGTAGTTGTCCGTGCGCGTGCGCTTGGCGTATCCGCCGCGGGTGATGGTGACCACCACGTCCTCTTCGGGGATCAGGTCCTCGATGGACATGTCCCCGTCGTAGGGCAGGATCGTGGTGCGACGCTCGTCGCCGTACTTGTCCACGACCTGGGTGAGCTCCTCGCCCACGATGGCGCGCTGCCGGTCCGGGGAGCCGAGGATGTCCTTGTAGTCGGCGATCTCCGCCTCGAGCGCCTCGAACTGGTCCAGGATCTTCTGCCGTTCCAGGGCAGCCAGCCGGCGCAGCTGCATCTCCAAGATGGCGTTCGCCTGGATCTCGTCGATGTCCAGCAGCTCGATCAGCCCGTGCCGCGCGTCTTCCACGGTCCGAGACCGGCGGATCAGCGCAATCACCTCGTCCAGCGCGTCCAGCGCCTTGATCAGTCCGCGCAGGATGTGGATCCGGTCCTCGGCCTGCTTCAGCAGCCACTGGGTGCGGCGCACCACCACGTCGATCTGGTGGGTCACCCAGTGCCGGATGAACGCGTCCAGGCTGAGCGTACGCGGCACCCCGTCCACCAGGGCGAGCATGTTCGCCCCGAAGGTGTCCTGCAGCTGGGTCTGCTTGTAGAGGTTGTTCAGCACCACCTTGGCCACGGCGTCACGCTTGAGCACGATCACCAGACGCTGGCCGGCCCGGCCAGAGGTCTCGTCCCGGATGTCGGCGATGCCCTGGATCCGGCCGTCCCGGACCAGCTCGGCGATCTTCGCCGCCAGGTTGTCCGGGTTCACCTGGTACGGCAGCTCGCTGACCACCAGGCAGGTCCGGTTCTGGATCTCCTCGACCTCCACCACCGCGCGCATGGTGATCGACCCGCGCCCGGTCCGGTAGGCCTGCTCGATGCCCTTGATGCCCAGGATCTGCGCCCCGGTGGGGAAGTCCGGACCCTTGATCCGCTGCAGCAGCGCCGCCAGCAGCTCCTCGGCGGAGGCGTCCGGGTGCTCCAGCAACCAGCGCACACCGTCGGCCACCTCGCGCAGGTTGTGCGAGGGGATGTTGGTGGCCATGCCCACGGCGATCCCCGAAGAACCGTTCACCAGCAGGTTCGGGAACCGGGCCGGCAGCACCTTGGGTTCCTGGGTGCGGCCATCGTAGTTGTCCCCGAAGTCGACCGTGTCCTTGTCGATGTCGCGGACCATCTCCATGGCCAGCGGTGCCATCTTGCACTCGGTGTACCGGGGGGCGGCGGCCGGGTCGTTGCCTGGGGAACCGAAGTTTCCCTGGCCGTTGACCAGCGGGTAGCGCAGCGACCAGGGCTGCACCAGGCGCACGATCGCGTCGTAGATCGCAGTGTCGCCGTGCGGGTGGAACTGGCCCATCACGTCGCCGACCACGCGGGAGCACTTGGAGTAGGAGGAGTCCGGCCGGTACCCGCCGTCGAACATGGCGTACAGGATCCGTCGGTGCACCGGCTTGAGCCCGTCGCGCACGTCCGGCAGCGCCCGGGACACGATCACGCTCATCGCGTAGTCCAGGTAGGAGCGCTGCATCTCCAGCTGCAGATCGACCTGCTCGATCCGGTCGGTGAGCACGGCCTCCGCGTCGTCGCCGGTCAGGGGGGTGTTGTCGTCGGTCACTGAAGAGTTTCCTTACTCAGACGTCGAGGAAGCGCACGTCGCGGGCGTTGCGCTGGATGAACGAGCGGCGTGACTCCACGTCCTCGCCCATCAGGATCGAGAAGATCTCGTCCGCAGCCGCGGCCTCGCCGATGGTCACCTGTCGCAGGGTGCGGGTCTCCGGGTCCATCGTGGTCTCCCACAGCTCGCGGTAGTCCATCTCGCCCAGACCCTTGTACCGCTGGATTCCGGTGTCCTTCGGCAGGCGGTGGTTCTTCGCCAGCCCATCAGCCACCATGGCGTCCCGCTCCCGGTCGCTGAACACGTACTGGTGCGGGGCGTTGGTCCACTTGATCCGGTACAGCGGCGGCTGAGCGAGGTACACGTGCCCGTTCTCGATCAGCGGGCGCATGTACCGGAACAGCAGGGTGAGCAGCAGGGTGCAGATGTGCTGGCCGTCCACGTCCGCATCGGCCATCAGCACGATCTTGTGGTAACGCAGCTTGGTGATGTCGAAGTCCTCACCGAACCCGGTGCCGAACGCGGTGATCAGCGCCTGCACCTCCTGGTTGGCCATCGCTTTGTCCACGCGGGCCTTCTCCACGTTCAGGATCTTTCCGCGGATCGGCAGGATCGCCTGTGTCTCCGGGTTGCGACCCTGCACCGCCGACCCGCCGGCAGAGTCACCCTCCACGATGAACACCTCGCAGATCGAGGCGTCTCGGCTGGAGCAGTCCTTGAGCTTGCCGGGCAGCCCACCGCCCTCGAGCAGCCCCTTGCGCCGGGTCGCCTCCCGGGCCTTGCGCGCCGCCAGCCGGGCCGCAGCGGCCTGCACCGACTTGCGGATGATGTCCCGCGCCTCGTTGGGATGGGACTCCAACCATGCGCCGAGCTGGTCGAAGACCACCTTCTGGGTGAAGGTGCGCGCCTCGGTGTTGCCGAGCTTGGTCTTCGTCTGCCCCTCGAACTGCGGTTCGCCGAGCTTGATGGAGATGACGGCGGTCAGCCCCTCGCGCACATCGTCACCGGTGAGGTTCTCGTCCTTCTCCTTGAGCAGCCTGTTCTCCCGGGCGTACCGGTTCATCAGCGTGGTCAGGGCTGCGCGGAACCCCTCCTCGTGGGTGCCGCCCTCGGAGGTGTTGATCGTGTTCGCGTAGGTGTGCACGCTCTCGGTGTAGGCCGCAGTCCACTGCATCGCGATCTCCAGGGAGATCTTCCGCTCGGTGTCCTCGGACTCGAAGTCGATGACCTCCGGGTGAACCACCTCGATGCGTTTGGCGGAGTTGAGGTGGTTGACATAGTCGACGAGCCCGCCGTCGTACTTGTAGCTGACGGTGCGGGTGCGCCCGGCCTCGTCCTCCTCCTCGTCCACCTCGCCGGCGACCTCGTCACCGGTGCCGTTGTGGCGCTCGTCGGTGAGGGTGATCTGCAACGACTTGTTCAGGAACGCGTACTGCTGCATCCGGGAGCGCAACGTCTCGAAGTCGAACTCGGTGGTCTCGAAGATGTCGCCGTCCGCCCAGAACGTCTGCATGGTGCCGGTCTCGTCGGTGGCCTCCAGCTTCTGCAGCTCACCGACAGGCTGACCGCCGGCGCCGAACTCCTGGCGCCAGCGGTACCCGTCCCGGCAGACCTCGGTGACCATCCGGGAGGAGAGCGCGTTCACCACGGACACGCCCACACCGTGCAGGCCGCCGGAGACCGCGTACCCGCCACCGCCGAACTTGCCGCCGGCGTGCAGGATGGTCATCACCACCTCGACAGTGGGCCGGCCCTCGGTGGGGTGCATCGCTACCGGGATGCCGCGGCCGTTGTCCTGCACCTGCACCCCGCCGTCGGCCAGCAGGGTGATCTCGATGTGATCGCAGTGGCCAGCCAGGGCCTCGTCCACGGAGTTGTCGACCACCTCGTAGACCAGGTGGTGCAGGCCGCGTTCACCGGTGGAGCCGACGTACATGCCGGGACGCTTGCGAACTGCCTCCAGACCTTCCAGAACGGTGATGTTGCCGGCGTCATAGCCAGTCGACCCTGTTGGTGTGGATGTGGATCCAGTCTCTGGCCCTGTCGTCTCGTCAACCACGTTCTTCTGGCGCTCCTATCGTCATCGGTGCACGCCTTCGGACCCGATCCTCACTAGAGACGGCGGGAACACGTGCCGGCCCAGGGATCTCATCATGAGGTGTCTGATTCCCCCCGGACGCTGGTATCGATTCTACCCTGAAACGACGCAGATTCCGAGCCTGTCCACAGCGTTGTCCACACCCGGTCACGGTGCTGTGGACACCGGCTTCAGCCGTAGGTGTCCCGGGGCCCGCGGCCACCCTGCACACGCCGCGCACCACGACGCCAGGAGGGCCCGCCAGGCCCGAGCACGGTGATGGAGGTGACCACTCCTTCACCCACCTCCTCGGCCAGCCGGCGGTCCAGCTGTGGGGTGAGCAGCCGGATCTGGGTGGCCCAGGCAGTGGAGTCGGTACGCACCACCAGCTCCCCGTCCTCGAAGGTCTCCGGGGTGCAGTGGTCGGCGATCTGATCACCCACGACCTCCCGCCAGCGGCCGATCACCCCGCCGATGGACAGTGGCTGTCTCCAGCCGAGCTGTCGGGCCAGGGCGTGCACAGCGTCCCCGAGCGGGGCAGGGTCTCGGGCCGACTCCGGTGCGCTGGGCAGGTACACATCCTCTGCCCGACGGCGGGTCCTACGTCGGATGGTGGCCATCCCCTTGGCCCGGGCTGCTTCTCGTGCGCGCGCGAGTGCGGCGCGCGCAACGCTGTCCGGGTCCTCCGGCGCCGCGGCCTCACCCTGGTCCGGGCCCGGTGCCCGGTTCTGCTCGTCTGGTTCTGCGACTGGCTTCTCCTCGTCCCCGCCGCTGGGCGGCCGGTCATCGGACACGGGTGGCCACCGATCCCATCACGTCCACCCGGGCGCCCTCGAGCGCCTCGGGCACATCCTCGGCCACTGCCGCGGTGATCAGCACCTGCTCGGCGGGGGCGATGAGCTCGGCCAGCCGATCGCGGCGACGCACGTCCAGCTCGGCGAACACGTCGTCGAGGATGAGGACAGGTTCATCGGCCTCGTGCCAGTCGTCGTCGGCCTTGAGCAGCTCGTAGCTGGCCAGCCGGAGCCCCAGTGCCAGCGACCAGGACTCCCCGTGCGAGGCGTAACCCTTGGCGGGCAGGTCGTCCAGGTACAGCTCGACGTCGTCCCGGTGCGGGCCGACCAGACTCACCCCGCGCTCGATCTCCTTGCCGCGCAGGTGCGCCATCGCCTCCAGCAGCCGCGCCTCGACCACCCCCGCCTCGGTAAGAGCTTCGGTGTCCTCGGGCCCCGGCTCCGCCGGTCGGCCCGGCGCCGATCGTTGGGTACCGGCCGTCGCCCGGTCCACGCTGGCACGGTAGAACATCCGCGCCTCGCTCTGTCCGGAGCTGACCTGGGTGTACGCGCGGGCCAGGTGCGGGCGCAGCGCATTCACCAGCTGCACCCTGGCGGCGATCAGCTGGGCACCGGCGGCCGCGGCCTTGTCGTCCCACACGTCCAGGGTGCGCAGGTCCAGGGTGCTGCCGGAGCGGCGCTGGCTGCCGGCCGACTTCAGCAGTGCGTTGCGTTGACGGATCACCCGCTCGTAGTCCGAGCGCACGGCCGCGAGCTTCGGGCTGAGCAGCACCAGCAGCTCGTCCAAGAACCGGCGTCGGCCCTCCGGGTCGCCCTTGATGAGGCTGAGGTCCTCCGGGGCGAACAGCACCGTGCGCAACCGGCCGGCCAGGTCCCGTGCACGCGGCAACGGGCTGCGGTTGAACCGGGCCCGGTTCGCCTTCCCGGCTACCAGCTCCAGCTCCAGCAGCGAGCTCCGCTCCTGGCGGACCACCTTCGCCTGGATGATCGCCCGCTGCGCACCCGCCCGCACCAGGGCGGCATCTGCGGCGACCCGGTGGGAGGAGAACGTGGCCAGATAACCAAGGGACTCCACCAGGTTCGTCTTGCCCTGCCCGTTCGGCCCGACGAAGGCGGTGACACCGGGGTCGAAGGCCAGCAGCACCTCCGGGTAGGACCGGAAGTCGGTCAACGCCAGGTCAGAGACGTACACGAGTCCTCACCGGCCCGGCCGAGGCATACCGAAGGCGCACCAGGGCGACCACAGTGGGCTCCGCCGTCATTCAGCGGACGGTTTCGTGGCGTGACCACCGAACTGCTGACGCAGCGCGGCTACTGCCTTCATCGCCGGGGAGTCCTCCTGCCGGGAGTCGAACCGAGCGAACAGCGCGGCGCTGATCACCGGAGCAGGCACCGCCCGTTGCACCGCCTCCTGCACGGTCCACCGGCCCTCACCAGAGTCGGCCACGAAACCGCGGATCTCATCCAGGTCAGGGTCTTCGTTGAGCGCCTTGACCAGCAGCTCCAGCAGCCAGGAGCGCACCACCGTGCCCCGCTGCCAGGCTTCGAAGATCGCGCCCACGTCCCCGATCAGGTCGTCCCGGGCGGCGAGGATCTCATACCCCTCGGCATAGGCCTGCATCACGCCGTACTCGATGCCGTTGTGCACCATCTTCGCGTAGTGACCGGCACCGACCTGACCGGCGTGCACGAAACCCTCGTTGCGCGGACCGTCCGGCCGCAGTGCGTCGAACACCGGCATCAGGTACTCGATCGTGGCGTCATCACCGCCGACCATCAGCCCGTATCCGTTCGTCTCTCCCCAGATGCCCCCGGAGACCCCGGCGTCCACATACGCCAGGTCCCGTTCGGCAAGCTCGGCGGCCCGGCGCAGGTCGTCGGAGTACTTGGAGTTGCCGCCGTCGATGATCACGTCTCCTGGTCCGAGCAGGTCAGCGACCTGGGAGATGACCGACTCGGTGATCTCGCCGGCCGGCACCATCACCCACACCACTCGGCGGTCACTGTCCAGGGCCTGCACCATGTCCGCCAACGATGCGACGTCGGAGACCTCCGGATTCTGGTCGTACCCGGTGACCTCGTGGCCCTTCAGTCGCAACCGATCGCGCATGTTGCCGCCCATGCGGCCCAGTCCCACGAGTCCGATGTGCATCTGCGCGATCCTTTCCTCGAGGTGCTGCACTCAGGCGCCGAAGCGAATGGGCATCAGCAGGTAGCGGAACTCTTCAGCGTGATCGGTGCCGTCGATGGAGTCCTGGCCGGTCATCACCGCCGGCTTGGACGGGTGGGTGAAGGACAGCCGCACGAAGTCGGAGTCCAGCGAGCTGAGCCCGTCGAGCAGGTACTGCGGGTTGAACGCGGTGCTGATGTCCTCGCCCACCAGGGTCGACTCCAACGCTTCCGAGGCCTGTGCGTCATCGCCCTGACCAGCCTCCAGGACCACCTGACCCTCGGTGAACGACAACCGGATCGGAGTGTTTCGTTCTGCCACCAGGGCCACGCGCTTGGCGGCCTCGACCAGGTCAGAGGTGGCGGTCACCGTGTGCGTGGAGGTCTGCTCCGGGAACAGCCGCCGCACTGGTGGATAGTCACCCTCCAGCAGCAGGGAGGTGGTGCGCCGGCCACCTGCCTCGAAGCCGACGATGTCGCCGCCTTCGGCCAGCGCGAGCTCCACCGAACCGGCGCTGGAGAGATTCTTCGCCACATCGGAGAGGGTGCGGGCACGTACTAGCGCGGTGCGGCTGACCCCCGGGCTGGCCGGGTTCCAGTGCACCTCCCGCATCGCGAGCCGGTATCGGTCGGTGGCGAGCATGGTGAGCGTGTCACCCTCGATCTCCAGCTTCACCCCGGTGAGCAGGGGCAGCGTCTCGTCCCGGCCGGCAGCGATCGTCACCTGCGCGATCGCCCGGGCGAAACCGTCGCCGTCGATGGATCCGGTGACCTCTGGAAGATCGGGAAGGGACGGGTACTCCTCCACCGGCATGGTCAGCAGCGTGAACCGGGAAGCGCCGCAGACGACCATCACCCGGTTGCCCTCGACGGCCACCTCGACCGGTTTGTTCGGCAGGGCGCGAGCGATCTCGGCAAGCAGACGACCAGAGACGAGCACCGAGCCTGCCTCTTCCACCTCAGCGGTCACCGTCGACCGGGCGGAGACCTCGTAGTCAAAGGTGGACAGCACGAGGCTGCCCTCGGCTTCGGCGGAGAGCAGCACACCGGCCAGCACAGGTGAGGGTGGACGCGTCGGCAGGCTCCGGGAAGTCCAGGTGACGGCGTCGGCCAGTACGTCTCGCTCCACCCTGAACTTCACGATGCGGGCCCTACTTTCTGGTCGTCGTACTCGGGGCTACTGAGCATAGTGAATCAGCAGCGGGCGGGTGTCCACGTCTCCGGATCGGAGCAGGACACAGGTCTGTCTCCGAGGTTAGACGACTACGCCGGCTTCTGGGTGCTCGACGTGTGATCGGCTGTTGTCATTGGTCGGTGGAGCGTGGATGTGGTTCGGACAGTGGCTCGGGTGCAGCTGTTGGTTGTTCACATCTTCGGATCGTTAAATGTCTCGTGGTCGTCATCGGTGATGTGGAGACTGGGGGTAATCGACATCTGCGCAGGTCAGCGTGGGTGGTCGGGTGTGGACAGCTGGGGGGACGAGCGTGCACATCGCCACGGGGCGGATGTGTATGTCGTTCTTCGGCACCGGTGGCGTCCACTGAGTCGGGCCAGGTTGTCCACGTGCCGTGGGCGAGTTATCCACGGGTGTCCACAGTGTTATCCACAACTGTGCATTTCGAGTGGTTTGTCAGCTCCGCTGCTGCTTGATCCGGTTGGTCAGCTCGGTGACCTGGTTGAAGGTGGAGCGTCGCTCGGCCATCTGCTGACGGATCTTCTTGTTCGCGTGCATCACCGTGGTGTGGTCGCGGCCACCGAAGAGCTGGCCGATCTTTGGCAGGGACAGCTCGGTGAGCTCGCGGCAGAGGTACATCGCGATCTGCCGAGCGTTGACCAGCACCCGGGAGCGGTCAGCGCTGCACAGCGCCTCGATCGTCACCCCGAAGTAGGAGGAGGTCTGCGCCATGATCATCGACGGGGTGATCTCGGCACCGTCGGTGTCGGTGATCAGGTCCTTGAGCACCATCTCCGCCAGCGGCAGGTCCACCGACTGCCGGTTCAGGTTCGCGAAGGCGGTGACCCGGATGAGGGCGCCCTCGAGCTCGCGGATGTTCGAGGAGATCTTCGAGGCGATGTACTCCAGCACCTCGCTGGGCGCCTGCAGCGACTCGCTGCCCGCCTTCTTCCGCAGGATGGCGATCCGGGTCTCCAGGTCTGGGGGCTGCACGTCGGTGATCAGCCCCCACTCGAACCTGGAGCGCATCCGGTCCTCGAACCCGTTCAGGTGCTTGGGCGGCAGGTCGGAGGTGATCACCACCTGCTTGTTGTCGTTGTGCAGGGTGTTGAAGGTGTGGAAGAACTCCTCCATCGTCTGCTCCTTGCCCTGCAGGAACTGGATGTCGTCGATGAGCAGCACGTCGACCTCGCGGTAGCGGCGCTGGAACGCCTCGGCCTTGTCGTCGCGGATGGAGTTGATGAAGTCGTTGGTGAACTCCTCGGAGTTCACGTAACGCACCCGGATCCCGGGGTACAGGCTCTTCGCGTAGTGCCCGATCGCGTGCAGCAGGTGCGTCTTGCCCAGCCCGGACTGTCCGTAGATGAACAGCGGGTTGTAGGCCTTGGCCGGGGCCTCGGCGACGGCGGTCGCGGCCGCGTGCGCGAATCGGTTGGACGAGCCGATCACGAACGTGTCGAAGGAGTAGTTCGGGTTCAGCCGGGCGTTCGGGTCCACCCCGGTGGCGTAGTTGTCCACCCGGGGGGAGGCCGGGGGCTCCACGGGGTGCTGCTGACCGGACGTGCTCGGACGGTGCTCCGTGGGTGCAGCGGTGCTGGGGACAGCCGGCTCCGGCTGAGTGGTGGTGCCGGACTGTGCCGGGTGGTCGTCCTGGTCCTCCAGCGCGGGGTCCACGGTGACTGCGATGCGCACGGTGCGGTCCAGGGCTGCGGACAATGCCGAGATGATCGACTCCCGGGCCCGGGTCTCGATGTAGTCCTTCGCGAAGTCGCTCGGCACGGCCAGCAGGATGGTGTCGTCGATGACGCCCAGCGGCTTGGTCAGACGGATGAAGCCGGCCTGTGCGCCGCCCAGGTTGCCGCGGTTGTTCAGGATCTCGTAGGCCCGCTGCCAGGCCTGGGTGAGGTCGGTGGGATCGACTGGCGACTCTGACACTGGACCCCCTGCCTGAAGGAACGACTACGACGACGATTACCACACTCTCGGTCCGCGCGAGTGCTGCAGCTGCCCGGACCAGGCGATGATCCACAACTCTATCCACAGACTGTGTGTAACCGCTGGCCGACCGATGAACGTTGATCTGCTGCGGTTCCTTGGCTGGCGAACCACGTACCTTGAATGGTGAGCGTAGCCGTGGACCGGTGGTTCTTGCCACCGGGTTGTCCACAGGGCTCGTCCAGCGTGATCAAGCCCATGTTTCGGCGGTTTGACCGTAGTTCTGACCACCACGTATCGTGGGTCAGTCATATGGACCACTGTGCCCACCTGCTGGTGCGCAGCGGCCGTTACGTCTTGCGCTCCACGACACGATGGGGCGGCACACTTCCCGACGTCTTGGAGCAGAACCGTGAGCAAGCGGACCTTCCAGCCGAACAACCGGCGCCGAGCCAAGGTGCACGGCTTCCGACTGCGGATGCGCACCCGCGCTGGCCGCTCGATCGTCGCGGCCCGGCGCCGCAAGGGCCGCCGCGCTCTGAGCGCCTGAGACGCTGAGGGCGGTGCTGCCGGCTCAGTATCGGATGCGCCACGGCGACGAGTTCGGCGCGGCGATCTCTTCTGGTGCCCGCAGCAGCACACGCAGGCTCGTGGTGCACTATCACCCCACCCGGGACGCCGAGACCCGGGTGGGTTTTGTCGTGTCCAAGGCGGTGGGCGGGGCAGTGCAGCGAAACCTGGTCAAGCGGCGGCTGCGTGCGGTGATGGCTGAGGACCTGGTGGAGCTGCCGCCTGGGGCGGCAGTGGTGGTGCGTGCGCTACCGGCCGCTGCAGAAGCGTCGTTCAGCGATCTGCGCTCAGACCTGCGTCGCACCTGGCGAAAGGCGCAGGAGAAGGCGGACCGTCGTGTTGCGGAGGCGGTCCGATGACGGCGGAGCACACCTCTCGTAATCCGGTCACCTGGGCGCTGACGGCTCTGGTGCGGGCCTACCAGCTGATCGTCTCACCGTGGTTTGCGCCGCGGTGCCGGTACTACCCGAGCTGTTCTGCTTATGGGCTGGAGGCCCTGCGCAGGCATGGCCCGGTCACCGGGACCGTGCTGGCCACCTGGCGGGTGCTGCGGTGCAACCCGTGGTCGGCCGGCGGTGTGGACCACGTGCCGGACCGGGAGCACCTGCCATGGCGGCGGTCAGCCAGGACCAGTCCTGAGCACGGTGAGGATGACTCCGACACTGATGGTCCGCCGTCGCACGCGGACCACTTAGCCTATGGAGCAGACCGTAGGCTCGACCACAGACTTTTCCACCAGAGTCCGCAGCAGCGGATCTGACCTTAGGAGACCAAGCCGGCAGATGGGTTTCTTCGACACTGTGCTGTGGCCACTGAAGGTGGCCGTGGCCTGGATCATGGTGCAGGCGCACGATGCGCTGACATTCCTCGGCATGGATCCTGCCGGCGGGTGGACCTGGGTGCTGTCCATCGTGGCGCTGGTAGTGGTCATCCGGGTGCTGCTGATCCCGCTGTTCGTGCGCCAGATCAAGGCCTCTCGCGGCATGCAGGTGGTGCAGCCGGAGATCCAGAAGCTGCAGAAGAAGTACAAGGGCAAGACAGATCCGGCCTCCCGGCAGGCGATGCAGCAGGAGATGTCGGCGATCTACAAGGAGGCCGGCACCTCTCCGTTCGCGTCCTGTCTGCCGCTGATTGCGCAGATGCCGGTGTTCTTCGCCCTGTACCGCGTGCTGTACTCGCTGCCCGACGTGGCTGGTGGCACGTACCACGGCCGAGACAGCATCGGTCCGCTGACGCAGACGTTGGCGGCGCAGGCGGAGTCGTCCACCATCTTCGGTGCACCGCTGGCGTCAAGCTTCATGGGTGACGGGGCAACCCTCTCGGTGCGGCTGGTCACTGCGACGTTGATCGTGCTGATGTCGGCGACGACGTTGTTCACCCAGCGGCAGCTGACGATGAAGAACATGCCGGCGGCGTCGCAGGACAACCCGATGGCGCGTCAGCAGAAGATGCTGATGTACATCTTCCCGCTGATCTTCCTGTTCATCGGTGTGCAGTTCCCGATGGGTGTGCTGATCTACTGGACCACCTCGAACCTGTGGACACTGGGGCAGCAGTTCATCGTGATCCGCAACTCGCCCACACCCGGCTCCGAGGCTGAGAAGAAGTACCTGGAGCGGAAGGCGAAGAAGGCGAAGACGAAGAAGAGCAAGGGGGTCTCGCTCGAGGACGATGGCGTGGCAATCGAGTGGGAGGAGGACTCCTCCTCGGAGAACGGGCGCACGAAGCCCGAAGGGGGCCAACGCCACCAACCGAAGCGGAACGCACCCCGATCAAAGCGGAAGGGCAAAGGGGCAGCGACTGGCTGAGCTCGGGGCCGGTAGACGAGACCACACCGGCGATGCCGGTCCATCGCACCGCCCGGACGCGGTTGCGTGAGAATGACGAGAGGCTGACACCATGACGAACGAGACGGCAGCAGTGACCTCGCAGCAGCAGACGCCGGAGGCTGTGGAGGACTCCGACGAACGTGCCCGGCTCGAAGAGGAGGGCGAGGTGGCCGCCGACTACCTCGAGGAGCTGCTGGACATCGCGGATCTCGACGGCGACATCGACATCGATGTGGACCATGGTCGTGCCGCAGTGGCCGTGGTCACGGAGGAGGACGACGAGACG